>OCTA010001426.1_pt1 | contig 21904 bp, 20 predicted proteins | sample 1538991 | NCBI WGS metagenome assembly OCTA01 (sample SAMEA3539302, study PRJEB22396) | soil metagenome | biome: tundra; feature: field; material: soil | place: USA | collected 2010-05 | depth 0.15 m | reverse complement strand
GATCTTCCTTGATCAGCGCAGTGAACCACGCGGCATACTCGTCGGTGACCTTCACTTGCCACGCCAATCACCCCACCCCCAGTTTAAGCTCTCCCTTAACCTTAACAGCGGCCGTATCTCCGGGCAAAGATCGTCCGTCCCGCGACAAGCGGGAAGCGCAAGAGAGCCTGTCGGCGGAGACGCCCACCGTCACGCCGGACGGATAAGCTCGCCTTGTCCTCAAAGGCCGAGGACAACCTGCGTCATTATGTCTTGCACGATGGAGCATGCCAACGTGCGCAACGCGACTGGGACCCGCCAGATCGTGTCCGCCGGGCGCTTGACGGTGGGGTCAGTGGCTGGGTGTGAAGCGTTCGGGCTGTTACAGCCCAGCCGGGCGCGGGTGCGACAGGTCGCCGTCACGATGCCGGGATGGTCGCGGCTAGCCGGGCCAGTGGCTCCTGATTGCCATCGGTCGTGGCGAAGGTGACGAGCTTCTGGTCGAGGTCGTCGGCGACGTGGAGGACGACGTGGTCGAAGGTGATTTCGCCGATCAGCGGGTGGCGAAGCCGCTTGGTCCCGCTGGCCGGAGGGAGTACCTCGTGGCGGTTCCACCACCGGCGCGCTTCCGGGCTGTGCTCACGGAGGTGTTCGATCAGGGTGACAAAATGAGGATCGTCGGGCCTTCGGGCCGCGGCCAGACGGAACCGGGCGAGCATGGCGGCTGCGTCCTTTTCCCAGTCGACTAGACAGCATGCGCTCGGGGGTTGGTGAACATCCAGAGCAGCTCGTTGCGTTGCCTAGACGGAAGGGTCAGCCAGTCGGTGAACAGCGCCCGGGCGGCGCGGTTGGCAGCCAGGATGTCCCAGCGGCGGCCCTTGACGAAAGTGGGGTTGGGGTCGAGGCGCTGCACTAGCGCCTCGACCCTGGCGCTCAGTGTCTCCGGTGTGTGCTCGCCGCTCGGAGCGGTGTGCTGGGCCAGCACGTAAAGATGGTCTCGCTCTGCCGGGCTGAGGCGGAGCGCGCGGGCGAGGCGGCCCTTCCCGACCGGCCCCCACGGAATGCTGCACACGTTCTGATCAGCGAGCAGGCCAAACATCTCGCGCTCCTCCTCACGCTCCATCAAGTTGTACTGGTCCTGCATCGACACGAAGCCCGTCCACCCGTGCAGTTGCGCGGTGTACTGCATCTTGGAGAACTGCCACGCCCACATCGACGACGCGCCGAGGTAGCGGGCCTTACCGGCCGCGACCACCTCGTGCAGCGCCTGCATCGTTTCCCCGGCCGGCGTCGTGGGGTCGAAGCGGTGGATCTGGTACAGGTCGACGTAGTCCGTGCCCAGCCTGGTCAGTGAGGGCAGCGGACTGGTCGCCAAAGGACCTGTTCGCCTTAGTTGACGACGCGCAGCGCGGCACCGCCGGCTCGTAGCACGCGGGTCACCGCGACGTCGGTGGCCGTGTCCGCCGGGAACAGAACGGTCAGCTGCTGGGCGTCTGCGTGCGGGAGTTCCAGGATCTCGCGGTCCCAGCGCAGCTCCCCGATGGTAGGCAGGGTCCACCGCAGCGCGCCCCGGGCCGGTAGCTGGTGCCGGTTCAGCCGGCGGGTGAACTGCTCCCCGGCCTGCGCGCTGAGGCCGGACCGGAACGCGGCCGAGTAGTCGTCGGCAGGGCTGCACGACAGCGCGAAAACCTGCTCGTCGGCGACCAGGTCCCAGTCCGGGAACACATCCCGGGCGCGGGGGTCGGTGAACACGAACCGGGTCAGATTCGGCCGGTCCCCGTCGAGCAGCCCCGCCAGGCGGGCGATCACCTCGAACCCGCTTGTGCAGGCGAGCAGATCGCCGAGCCGATTGCTGATCACTGCGATACCCGGCTCGAAACCATCGAGCAGCCGCCGCGCGCCTGGCCGGACATCCCGGCCGGGCTGCGCCCGCGCCCCGACACACGTCCCGCCGGTGATCTTGGTCAGATGACGCAGGTGCTCCCGCTCGGCGGCGTCCAGGCGCAGCGCCTCGGCCAGCGCGTTCACCACTGCCGCGGACGGGTGACGGTCGCGGCCCTGCTCGATCCGCACCAGGTACTCCACGCTGATCCCGGCCAGCGCGGCCAGCTCCGAGCGCCGCAGCCCCGGCGCCCGCCGACGGGCACCCGCAGGCAGGCCCACCACGTCCGGGCCAGTGGAGTCCCGGCGCGCACGGAGGAAGTCACCCAGCGGCGTACCCATGCCTCACAGCGTAGGGCGGAGAACCAGCCTTGCCGGCTGCCGATGGTGGCCCTGGCCGGGCCAGCCTGCACCCGGCCTCGCTACCACCCCGCAGCCGCGCCATCGTGGGCCGTATGAACGACACCACCATCACCACCAGCGAGCTGGCCATCGTCATCGGCAGCGTCCGCGAAGGACGGTTCGGCCCCGTTGCGGCTTCCTGGGTCGCCGGCCAAGCCACCGCCCACGGAGGCTTCGACGTCAAGGTGGTCGACCTCGCCGACTACGAGATCCCCCTCTGCCTGCCGGCCGCGCCACCCAAGTACGCCGGCGACGCCTACCCGCGTCCGGCCGGCATGACCGAGCTGACGACACGGCTCGACGAGGCCGACGCGTTCATCCTGGTCACCCCCGAGTACAACCACAGCTACCCCGCCTCGCTCAAGGCGGCCATCGACTGGCACTTCACTCAATGGACCGCCAAACCCGTCGCGTTCGTCAGCTACGGCGGCGCAGCAGGAGGCCGCCACGCCGTCCTCCACCTGGAAAACGTGCTCACCGAACTGCACGCAGTCACCATCCGCGACGGTCTCGCCTTCCCCAACTACTTCTGCAACTGGACTGACGGGCAGCCCGCCGATCCCAATGCCACCAGTTATGCCAAGACGCTGCTGGACCAGCTCGCCTGGTGGGCCGCCACTCTCCGCACAGCGCGCGCCGAAAACCCTTACCCCGAAGACTGATCCGGAGGGACATCCGTTCAGGACAGACCGCGGCGTCCTGGGGCTGCGTCGATGCGGGGCCGGCTGGGCGTCGCCTGGCCTGCGCTCGCGCCAGGCAGCCAGCCGCGGATGTGGTGGCATCGCCCATGACCACCCGCGTCCAGTTCGCGGACATGCAAGACGGCCGGGCGCGATTGCGGGCGGCCTGCCACCTGGCGGCCGAACTCCTGGCCCTGTCCGGCATCGACGAGCAGACGCTACTCAAGCCAGACGGCACCCCCGATCCGGGACGATGGCACGTGGCGGCCAGCGGGGTCTGCGGCAGACGGTTCCCGCGAATACGCTGCGCCTGTCCGTGTGGACCCTGCGGCGCGGCGTGCCTAGGCAATGCAGAACTCGTTCCCTTCCGGGTCGCGCATGACCGTGCAGTGACCGCGGGCCTCGTCCAGTTCCCGCGCGACGGTACCGCCGGCCGCCACCAGTCGCGAGACGTGCTCGGAGACCAGCCGCTCGCGTTCCTCGCTGGTCACGTCCGGGCCGGCCACCCGTACGTCGAGGTGGACGCGGTTCTTGGCGGTCTTGCCTTCGGGTACCCGCTGGAAGTACAGCCGCGGCCCGTTACCCGCCGGATCAATGAGCGCCCACTGGTCGCCGAACTCCTCTTCCGGTATCCCGATGGACCTGAAGAACTCCTCCAGAGAGGTGAATCCTTCCGGCCGCGGCTGGGTGATGTAGCCGAGCGCGAGCGCCCAGAACTGGGCGAGCTTTTCCGGCTCCGCGGCGTCGAAGACGACCTGGATCTTGGTGTACACGGGCTTCATTCCTTCCAGTGGAAAAGGTCGCGCAGCAGTGCGATCTCCGCGCCGTGGTGCAGCATCTCGCGGTTGATGTGCAGCACAAGCGCGGCCATCGGCTCGTCGGCCCAGGGCCCTTCGACGGGACCGCACGGGCGCGCCAAGCCGTCTGCGCCGAGGCCGCGCACACCCTTGATCCATCCCGCGTAGCACTCGTCGAGCTGCGCCATCGCGGTGGCCGCGTCGCCGGGGTATTCGTGCGTGTTGTAGTCGAACGGCCGCCCGCCGAAGTGCGAGGCGACCCGCATGCCGAGCACGCCCACCACGATGTGCCCGATCCGCCAGGCGATCGTCGTCACAGGCGGCGGGTCCGGCTGCGGCATGGCGAAGTCGATGGTGAACTCGCCGGCGCCCACCGAGATCGGCGCGCTGCTCGTACCGCGCGGCCGGACGTTCCATGCGCCGGGCACCGGCTCCCACCGGTATTCGTCGTCGGTGAGCCCGTCGAGGCGGGGGCGGAGCTGGACACGCCAGTGCCAGTCCAGCTGTTCGGCCAGCTGGTTGTTCCAGTCAACTGTCATGCCCTTACGCTAGGCAGCAATGCGGACAGGATCGGTCCGCAATGGCGGGCATCATGACAGAATGCCCGAGACTACCGCCACCCGGTTGCTCCGCCTGCTGCCGCTGCTCACCTCTCGCCCCGCCTGGCGCGGCGAGGAGCTGGCCGAGGCGCTCGGCGTCACCCCCCGGACTGTCCGCCGCGACGTCGAGAGGCTCCGTGACCTCGGCTACCCGGTGGCCGCGACGCCTGGCAGCCACGGCGGCTACTCGCTGCGTGCGGGCAATGGCCTGCCGCCGCTGCTGCTCGACGACGACTCCGCAGTCGCGGTCGCCATCGGCCTGCGCACCGTCGCGACACACGGCATGGAAGAAGCCGCCGCCCGCGCTGCCGCAGCGATCGACCAGGTACTCCCGGCCCGGCTCCGCCATCGGGTCGAGGCTCTCACGGCGGCGACGGTACCGCTCCCCGCAGCTTATCCCTCGATTTCCCATAACGACCTGGCGTTCCTCGCCCAGGCATGCCAATCGGGCGAGCGGCTGCGTTTCGTCTACCGCGACGGGTCGGGTACTGAGACTCGGCGCCATGTGGAGCCGTACCGGCTGGTGTCGACGGGCCGACGCTGGTACCTGGTGGCGCGGGATATCGACAAGGGGGAGTGGCGCAGCTTCCGAGTCGACCGCGTGGACTCGCCGGCCGGCACCGGCGTGCGGACACACCCTGCGGATCCGCCGGATGCAGCGCGGTTCGTCAGTGAGGGGATCTCCACCGGGCCGTACCGGTGGCGAGCGCGCGCTCTGCTAGACGCGCCGGCGGAGGTCGTGGCGACCATGGTCCCGTCCACGGTCGCGGTCATCGAGGCGGTGGACGAGCACCGCTGCGTGCTCACGTCGGGTTCCGATTCGCTGGACTCGATCGCCCTGCACCTGGCTCACCTCGCCATCCCCTTCATCCCGCTCGACCCCCCTGAGCTCCGCGCCCGCTGCGCCGCCCTGGCGGAACGCCTGCACGCCGCCGCGACGAACAGCCTCTGACCGGCCAGGAGGCCACGGCCGACTACCCGGTGCTCCACTCCCACGCCCGCGACATCCTTCATCGCGCAGGCGGTTAGCTAGCTGGGCTGGCAGCACGCCACGTCATACGGTTGTGTTATGACACAACCGTATGACGCCGAAGGGCTGCCGTCGCCCTCTTCGGCGCGGCTGCAACTCGCCCGGCTAAAGGCCGATATGAGTCAGCGGGAACTGGCCGCCCGGGCTGGAGTCCCGGTGACCATGATTTCGGCGCTGGTGGAAGGCGCCGAGGCCCTCAGCGAACTCAAGTCCGCTGAGGGCAGTGACGACGTGCTGGCCGGGTTCGCCAGGAAGCTCATGCGGATTCGCGGCTTGTCGCCGGTCTCCGCGCCGCCGGCCGAACCTGACTCCGCCGGCCGAACCTGACTCCGCCGGCCGAACCTGACTCCGCCGGCCGCTCGCGGGCCGGGCCGGGCCGGGCCGGGCCCGGGCCAGATGTCGGGTAGTCTCCGATACGGGTGAGGTGTCATGTCTGGTGTACCGAAGTTGTCCCGCAGGGCCCGCTGGGCCGTCCCGGCCGGCGCCCTTGTCGTTACCGGCGCGGTGATGGCCGGCTCGCTGATCACTGTGGCGCAGGCCGCGCCGGTGCTGCCGTCTCGAACGCCGGCTCAGCTGCTCGCCGCGGTCGGGCAAGACCAGGGGCCTGCCCTTTACGGCTCGGTCCTGGAGACGGCGTCCCTCGGCCTGCCTAGCCTGCCCGGTACCAGCAGCCCGACCTCGATTACGTCGCTGCTCACCGGATCGCACACGGTCATGGTCTGGTACGCGGGTCCTGAGCACTACCGGCTGGCGCTGCCGGCGTCGCTGAGCGAGACCGACGTGGTCCGCAGCGGCAGCACGGCGTGGCTGTGGCAGAGCACGACCAACTCGGTCACCGAGATCTCGGTGCCGGCGGACAAGTCCAAGCCCGAGCCGATGCCCGCCCCAGCTCTAACGCCGCAGCAGGCGGCCAGTCAGGTCCTCGCGGCGGTCGGGCCGACCACCGCGGTGAACGTCGCCAGCAACGTCGTGGTGGCCGGGCAGGCCGCCTACGAGCTCGTGCTCGCGCCGAAGGATTCCAGGTCGCTCGTCGGCCAGGTCCGGATCGCCGTCGACGGACATAACGGCGTGCCGTTGCGGGTGCAGGTCTTCGCCCGCGGCGCCCTGGCCAGCCCGGCGATCTCGGTCGGGTTCAGCTCCATCACGTTCGCCACCCCCGCAGCCGCGGACACCAGCTTCACGCCGCCCGCCGGCGCCAAGATCACCAAGGAGAACCTCGGCCAGCAGAGCACCCCGGGGGGTAAGCAGACCGGGACGGGCATCACCACGATCGGGTCCGGCTGGCTAGCCGTCCTCGAGCTGCCGTCCTCCGCGCTGACCACCGGTTCTCCCGGGCCGGGCCCGGTCTCCGCGAACGGCACGTCTGGTGAGAGCGCCGCGGCGCTGCGCGCGCTGATCGGGTCGGCCACCGTCGAGCACGGCGCCTGGGGTACCGGCCGGCTGCTGCACACCAGCCTGATCTCGGTGCTGATGACCGACAGCGGCAGCACGTTCGCCGGCGCGGTCCAGCCCAGCGTCTTGTACGCCGCCGCGAGCAAGGCCGCGACGGCGTCGCGCCCCGCCACGACCCCGTAACCAGCGACCCTTGACCGCGATCTCGACCAGCGGGCTGACCAAGCGGTTCCGCGGCGGCCAGCTGGCCGTTGACCATCTCGACCTGGCCGTGCCCAGCGGCTCGGTATACGGCTTCCTTGGTCCGAACGGCTCTGGTAAGACGACCACGATCAGGATGCTGCTCGGCCTGGCCTTCCCCACCGACGGCAGCGCGGCCCTGCTCGGCGTGAGCATGCCGGACGGAGCGACCAAGGTGCTGCACCGGGTCGGCTCGCTGGTCGAGGGACCGGCCTTCTACCCGTTCCTGACCGGCCTGGACAACCTGGCCAGGTACGACGCCGCCGACCGGAGCGCCGACCCGCGGACGGCGCGGACCCGGATCGAGGGCGCGCTTGACCGGGTGGGCCTGCTGTCGGCCGCGAAGAAGCGGTACCGGCACTATTCGCTCGGCATGAAGCAGCGGCTGGCCATCGCGGCCGGCCTGCTCCAGCCTCGTGAGCTGATCATCCTGGACGAGCCGACCAACGGGCTCGATCCGCAGGGGACCCGCGAGGTGCGCACGCTGATCAGGCAGATCGCCGCCGACGGCACCACCGTATTCGTGTCCTCGCACCTGCTCGCCGAGGTCGAGCAGATCTGCACGCACGTCGGGGTGATGCGGTCCGGACGGCTGGTGTTCCAGGGCTCGCTGCCCGAACTGCGCCGGACCGGAGCGGCCCGGGTCACGGTCCAGACCGCCGACCCCGAGGGGGCGGTCAAGGTGCTTACCGGCCTTGGTCTCCCCGAGCCGCGGACCACCACGGCCGAGGCTTCAGGGGCAGGAGCGGGGGCCCAGGCCGTCGTCGAGGTGTCGGCGGTGCTCGGCGACGCCGTACCTGAGCGAGTTTGCGCCGAACTCGTCCAGGCCGGAGTGGGGGTCCGCGGGTTCGCGGTCACCTCACCCAGCCTGGAGGACCTGTTCGTCGGCCTGACCGGCGAGGGCTTCGATGTCAGCGCTTAGGTTTTTCCGCTCCGAGCTGCGGCTGGTCTTCCGGCGCAGGCGGAACCTGCTGCTGCTCGCGGTGGCCGCCGTGTTTCCCCTCGTCATCGGCATCGCCTTGCGGCTGGCCGCGCCTCATCCGCAGGGCGGCGGGGGCGGCGGCGGGGGCGGCAGCGGGGCCGCGTTCTTCAACCAGCTGGCCGGCAACGGCGTGTTCCTCACCTTCATCGCGCTGAGCACCCTGCTCATCCTGGTGCTGCCGGTGGTGGTCGCGGTGGTGGCGGGCGACTCGGTGGCCGGCGAGGCCGGCTACGGCACGCTGCGCTACCTGCTCGCGGTGCCGGCCGGCCGCACCCGGCTGCTCGCGGTGAAGTTCGGCGTGATCGTGACGTTCGGGTTGTGCGCGACGTTCATCGTGTCGGGGGTGGCCCTGGTGGCAGGCGTGGTGCTGTTTCCGGTCGGGCCGGTTACCCTGCTGTCGGGGGCCACGGTCTCGCTGCCGGACGGCCTGCTCCGGCTGCTGTTCGTCACCTTGTACGTGGCGGCCGCGATGGCGGCGCTCGGCGCGATCGGGCTGGCCGTCTCGACCTTGACCGAACATGCCATCGGGGCCATCGCTACCATCATGATCCTCGTGGTGGCCAGCGAGGTGGTCGACAACGTGCCACAGCTCGCGGCGGCCGGCCCGTACCTGCCGACCCACTGGTGGCTGTCGTTCGACGCCCTGCTCCGGCTGCCCGTCGATACTTCCACCCTGCTCCGCGGCCTGCTGTCGTTCGCGGTGTACGCGCTGCTGTTCTGCTCGTTCGCCTGGGCCCGCTTCACCTCAGCCGACGTCACCAGCTGAGCCCAGCTGCGTCCAGCATGTACTTGCAAGTAATTCGCATCTAAATTATCGTGTGGCCACGTAGTAGCAGGTGTTCGTTCCTGCGACCAAGGGGGACCGTGTCCACTCTCACGACGCCGCGATCCGCGCGGATGGGCCGGCTGGTCCGGCAGTCGTTCACCGCGATGACCCCGCAGGAACGCCGCCGGGTTCTGGCGATGTACGGCTCGATCGCCGGGCTGCACGTGCTCGGGTTCTTCATCCTCTTCGTGTTCGTGGTGCCGTCGCACTACAAGGGGCTGGGGATAGGGGTGTCCATCCTGGCCTACACCCTGGGCCTGCGGCACGCCTTCGACGCCGACCACATCTCCGCGATCGACAACACCACCCGCAAGGTGCTGGCCGAACGGCAGGGCACCGGGCAGCCGCGCCCGTTCGGCTTTGGCTTCTTCTTCTCCCTGGGCCACTCCAGCGTCGTGGTCGCGATGGGCGTCGCCATCGTCGTCGCGGAGAAGACGGTCTTTTCCGCGGTGTCGAACAGCGGCTCTCCCCTGGAGCGTTTCGGCGGCTTCTTCGGCACGGTGGTCTCCGCGTTCTTCCTGCTCCTCATCGGCCTGCTGAACCTGATCATCATGGCCGGGATCGTCCGGGTCTTCCGGTCCATGCGTCGCGGCGAGTACGACGAGGCCGAGCTAGAGCGCCAGCTGGCGAACCGCGGGTTCTTCTACCGGTTCTTCGGCCGCTGGATGAGGGCCATCAACAAGGAGTGGCAGCTGTACCCGGTCGGGGTGCTCTTCGGGCTGGGCTTCGACACCGCGACCGAGGTGGCCCTGCTGGCCACCACCGCGCTGCTGGCCTCCCAGCACATCCCCTGGTACGCGATCGCCTGCCTGCCGGTCCTGTTCACCGCCGGGATGACGCTTATGGACACCACCGACGGGCTGTTCATGAACCTAGCGTACGGCTGGGCCTTCTTCAACCCGGTCCGCAAGGTCTACTACAACCTCGCCATCACCGGGCTCTCGGTGGCCATCTGCTTCTTCATCGGCGGGATCGAGACCCTCAGCCTGATCCCTTACGAGATCAAGGGCCTCAGCCAGTCGCACGGTTTCTGGGGCCTCTTGTCCCATTTCAACCTCAACACGGCCGGCTTCGTGATCGTGGGCATGTTCATCGTCACCTGGCTGGGCGCCCTGCTCATCTGGCGCTTCGGCCACATCGAGGAAAAGTGGGGCGCCCGCCTGCCCGGAACGCCCGAAGGCGACGACCCCGGCCCGTTGTAGGTCTTGCGGCTGTCGGCTACGCCCCCGCACCGCCACTCCCAGCCAACCGGGGAGCCGCCGAGCCGGGCATCGAACCCGGTGAGCTCGATGAGCCCAATGACGCCCGACACAATTGGTAGTTATGTTATAACCCTAGGTGACTCTGGTACTAGGGTTGCGTGAATGCGGGTGAATGCGGGGACCGGAAATCTATGGCTTTCGGGAGGAAAGCCCAGCTAGTTCTCGGCTGAGAATCGCACTTTCCTGGATAAGCCGACCATACCAAAAAGGGGGGCCCTGACGAATGGGGCAATTCGCACGGCATTGTCATGCCTGGCGCGTAAATGAGGTCTCCGTCGCGAGGCTTTCTGAGGGCCGGAAGCACGACGGGACTAAGCTGCCCGCGGCGAATCACCGAGGCCAGGACTTGCGTGGTGCCAGATGAACAGTCATCTGCTGGCCGGCCAGCCTGCCGACGGTGCCGTACCCTTTCGGCGCCCGCTCGACATCATGATCGTGACCTCGGAGGCTCCGCCTATCGTCTCCGGGATCTCCACCTGCATCGACAGGCTGGCGACCGGGCTTATCGCCCGACAGCATAGCGTCAGGGTGCTTTCCTGTGCCCAGATCCGCCGAGTCGCGTTCGGCGAGTGGCGGCTGTCCTTTTTCGTCGCCCACTGGCCGCAGATAGTTCGCCTGCTGCGGCATGTCGACGTGGTGAACGTGCACGGGCCGGTACCTACGATGAGCGATGCCTTCCTCTGGCTGACCAGCCGGCTGCCCTCGTATGCCCGGCCTGCCATCGTTTATACCCATCACTCCCCGATCGACATCCAGGGCGCCTCCTGGATGTCGACGTCCTACAACAAGCTCCACCAGAGCCTGGCCTTGCGGGCTGACCGGATCGTAGCCAGCAGCCCGCATTACGCCCGCCAGCATCGCAGCCGGTACGGCCCTGCGGTCCGGGCTATTCCGTGGGGGGCGGATCCGCGGGAGCCACCGCCTGCCCGGATATGCCGGTCCGGCGAGCTGAACGTGTTGTTCGTCGGGCAGATGCGGCCGTACAAGGGGGTGGAGACGCTGCTGGCCGCCGCGGCAGGTCAGTCCTGGCTGAAGCTCACCTTGGTGGGAGACGGCGCGGAGTTCGCCCGCTACCGGCGCCTGGCGGAACGGCTGCGTGTCTCCAACGCCTGGTTCACCGGACGGCTGTCTGACGCGGAGCTACAGCGTCAGTACGCGATCAACGACGCGGTGGTGCTGCCCTCGGTCACCCATGCTGAGGCCTTCGGCCTGGTCCTGGTCGAGGGCATGGCGGCCGGATGTGTCCCGGTGGCGTCCGACCTGCCGGGTGTCCGGGACATAGCCGGCCCGACCGGCCTGGTCGTGCCGGCCGGAGACCCTGGCGCGCTGCGGGCGGCCCTGCGGGGGCTGGCCCAGGACACAGCGCAACTGGAACGCCTTCAGGTCGCCTCCAGGCATGCCGCTCAGGCTTTCACCTGGGACCGCTGCGTCACCTCCTATGAGGGAGTCCTGCTGGATGCCGTCCGCAGCCGCTATGCCCGGCTGCACGGGCTGATGATGTTGCCCGAGCTAGACGAGCCGGCGCCGCCGGGCACGATCTCGACGCCGGCCGCCGACTCGCGGAGCGGCCCGCCGCCGGGTCTTCATTCGGTGCCCAGGCCGGAGGTGCGGGCGAGCACCACCGAGCTTGGCCGTTGAGTACCCTGACCCCGCAGCGGGTGCGGCCGAGCCGCGTCCGCGCTGAATGCTCGGCCGCCGCGGGCGGCGTGATTCTCGTCGCGCGCTTCGCCGCGGGGGCTGTGCTCAACTATGCCTTCGGCCTCGGGCTCGCCTGGCTCCTGCTGCCCGCGCGGTTCGGTGTCGTCAGCGCGGTTCAGAACGTGCTGCTGCTCGCCGCGGGGCTGCTCAACGCCGGCCTGCCGTGGGCGCTCGCCATCCGTATCGCGAAGACTCACGGGGATCAGCAGGCGGCGAAGCCGGAGTTCCGGACCGCCCTGATCGCTAACCTCGGCCTCGGGCTCGTGCTGGCCGCGGCGTTCATGGCCACCCAGCTGTCCGGTCCGCGGCTGGTCCCGGCCGACTCCAAGGTCCTCGACCTGCTGGTGGCCGCGGAGATGGCCATGCTGGCGGTGAACAGCATCCTGGCCGGGGTGGCCCAGGGCAGCCGCAGGTTCGCCGGGCTGGGCGCGATGCAGGCGGGGGAGATCCTGCTGAAGTGCGCCGCCGCCGTGGTGCTGGTGGCCGGCCTGCATACCGGTCCGGTCGGCGTGGCACTCAGCTTCCTCCTCGGGACCGCGGGGTCGGTGCTGATCGGGCTGCGGACATGCAAGGGACTTCTCCCCGGCCGCGGCCCGCTGGCGAGCTTCAGCTTCCTGGCCGACTCCGGCTCGATCTGGTTCGCCTCCGCCTCGATGACCTTCCTCATCACCGCGGACCTGCTGGGCCTGGAGGTAGCAGGCCGGGCCGCGGGGGTGACGGTCGCGGTGCTCGCGGGCTACCAGGCCTGCGGCCTGCTGGCCAGGGCCAGCTTTTACGTCGGTGACGCACTCGCCGACGCGGTTTTTCCCTTCATCGCCCGCAGCGAGTCCCTGGCGGAAAAGCACCGCTGGTTCGTGGCCGCCGCCCGGTGGGTGCCGCTGCTGATCATCCCGGTTCAGGCTGCGCTGGTCGCCGCCCCCGGACCGGTGCTGCGGTCGTTCCTCCCGCACCACTATTCCTCTTCCGCCGCTCAGTCGCTGCTCCAGGTGCTGGCCGCGGGAACGCTCGGCGCGCTCATGACGGACATGCTGACGAAGAGCCTGTTCGCCACCGGCTACGGCCGTCAGGTCGGGCGGCGGATGCCGATCACGGTCGTGACCGAAGTGACGGCCCTGATTTTCCTGGTTCCCCGCTACGGCGCCCTGGGAGCGGCCTGCTCGTACCTGCTCGCGAGCCTGGCCGGCGTCATCCTGCTGGTACCGCTCTACCGGAAGGCACTTCAGGTCCGCCTTCCCTCGCTTGCCCAGCTTGCCGCCTACGCCACCGGGTTCGCCCCCACCGCGGCCACCTTCGCCGTGGCCGGACACGCTCCGACCCTGGCCGCCTGGGCCCTGATCGCGGCGGGCACAGTCCTTTTCATCATTCCCGCCCGCCGGATGCGGCTGATCACGGACGCGGACATCAGCTTCCTGGAGGGCCTGCGCGGCCGCCTGCGCGGCTGGCCGCGCGTTCGCCCGCGGCCGGGGGCCCGCGCCCGCTTCCGGGGTTGGCCGGCCGACGTGGGCCTGGCCGTGTTCTGCGTCTGTGTCGCGGGGGTCGCTCTGCTGTACAACATCTTCACCAGCCCGGACGTGCTCTACGACGAGGCCGCCTACACCTTCGCGGCCAAGCAGGTCGCCCTGGGCTGGCACCTGACGCTGGGTGACCAGCCCCTGTTCGTCCATCCGCCGCTGATGTTCCTGCTGCAGGGGGCCTGGCTGCGCCTCACCGGGCACGCGTCAGGCGCGCTCGGTCCGGCCATCCGCGCCGCCCGGCTGCTGTCCGCCTCGGTCGGCGTCGCGGACGTCCTGCTGATCTCGGCTCTGGCTTACCGGCTGGCCAACGGCGCCAGCCCCCGGCGACGCCGGGTGGTGACCGGCGTCATCGCTGTCGTCGCCGCTCTTGACCCTCTCCTCACCCGGTATGACCGCCAGGACGTGATCGAGCCGTTCGCCCTGTGCGTCAGCCTGCTGACCCTCCACGCGGCCTGGCAGCTGCGTGACCGCGGGGCGCTGACTTACGTGTCAGTCACCGGCCTGCTCGGCGGGCTCGCCCTGCTGACGAACGAGATAACGATCTGCCTGATCGCGGTGCCGCTGCTGTTCGCGGTGCTGGAGAGGAATGGCGCGCTGGCGCGCCGCTCGGCGGCCGCGCTGGGGATCGCGGTCGGCTTCCTCGGGTTGTTCCTGCTGTGGGCGGCCGAACTCAGCCTGGCCGGCTCCTTCGTGAGTATTCAGACCGCCACGCTGCGGCGCATCGTCGGCCTGGTGCAGATCACCGGCCTCAACGTGCCGGGAGTATCCCTCGTCGGCGCCCTGCTTCACTCGGCCGAGGAGTACTCGAGCACCTACATCGTGCTCGCGGCCGGCCTGGCTGCGCTCGCCTGGTGCTGGAGCAGGACCAACACCGCCTGCGGGAACTTCCTCACGGCGTGGCTCACGGCTAGTTACGCCTTCGGCGGCTACATCGTCGCCGTCGGGACCCTGAACGAGCAGTTCTTCGTCTACCTGCTCCCGGCCAGCATCGTCGGCACCGTACTGTTCGCGGACGCGTTGCTGGCCGGCTGGGTCCGTCGCCGCCAACGATGCTGGCCGGGCCGCCGCGACCACCCGGCCCGGGCTTCCCGGCTGCCGCTGGTGACCGGCGCGGCCGGGTTCGCGGGCCTGGCGGGTTTGTCCGCGTCCATCTGGTTCACCAACTACAGCGGCGCAAGCGACGGCGTGGTGCTGATCGACCAGTTCATCGCGGCCAGGCTGCCGGCCTGCGCCGCGGTCAACGCCAGCGGCGATCCGGATAAGTACTCCTACCTGCTGGGCGGCCGCGGCTTTGAGGACTTCTCGGTCGGGCCCGCCGCGCTGGCCGACGGCGTGCATTATTTCATCCTGTCGCCCAGCGACGCCACTGAGCATTCGGGCAACATGAGCCCGGCGCTGGCGAGCTGGATCACCGGCCACGGCAGGCGGCTGGCTGACTTCCCCAGCCAGGTCTACAAGACGGTGCAGCTCTGGTACGTGCCGGCCAGCCCGTATGACCCGGTAGCGGATGTGGTCGACATCCCGGGTGGCAACTACGTCAGCACGGTCGGTTCGCGCTGCGGCGGTTACACCGTGACGAACGGGCCTCATGGTTCGTTTTACTCGGCGTATCAGGCGCTCGGCGGCAAGGCGCTGCTCGGCGATCCGCTGAGCCAGGTCACGGCCACCGGCCCAGGGGGATACGAGCAGCTCATCGACGGCGTGGTGCTCGCGGCCACGCCAGCCGCCGGCCCGGCCGTCCGCGCCCTGCCCATCGTGGCCATGCTGGCCAACCGCGCGCCTGCCGCCTACCGCCGGGCGGGGCTGCCGCCGGCCTACTTGCGCGCCAAGGCGGCGCAGCGGCCGGGCTGGCTGACGAACCCGTCGATAAGGCGCGCCTACCTGGACGGGGAGAGGGACAGCCCAGGCGGCTACGCGGCCGCCGTCCGGCGTTTCGGTGAACCGCTCGGGCCGCCGGTCAAGCTGCCCGGAGCCGTGGTCGGTCAGGCTTTCGCCGACGTCGTCCTCGAGGTGCCAAGCGGGGGCGGAAGCGTCCACGCGGCGGCGGTCACTCCCGCCGCCCTTACCGCGAAGGTGCTGACCGTGCCCGGCCGGGCCGGTGTCCCGCAGTCGCCGCCGCCGCTGCCTGACCCGTTTCCGCCGGGGCCTGCCCAGCGCACCTCGGCGGAACCGTTCGTGTTTGATCTAGGCGAGGCCCTGTTCCTTTTCGGGACCGGGGCCGTCGTGCTGGCCTACCGCCGTCCTCGGGCCGCCGCCGGCGGGCCGCCGCGAGCGGGGGGCACCCGGTGAGCCCGCTGCGCATCCTGGTGGACGGCCGGGTCATGCAGGACCGCTACCACGGCATCGGCAGGTACACCTATGAGCTGCTGCGCGAGCTGAGCCTGCGCGAGGCGGAGCTCGTCGTCCTGCACAGCCCGGACATCGGCCGGCTCGACGTCCCTGAGCTGATATCCCGCCGCACGGTCCGGGCGATGCCGTCCCGGGTACCTGTGGCGTCCCCTTGGTCCCAGTGGGTGCTGATCCGGGCCGTGCGCAGCGCCCGGCCCGATGTGGTTTTCGTCCCTTATCACCTCAGCACTCCCGTCCTGGCTGGCCGGGTCCCCGTCGTCTCGGTGATCCATGACTGCGTGTTCGAGCGGGACGCCGCCGCCCACGGGCCGTCGGCCTTCTCGCTGGCGTACCGTGCGGCGACCCGGCTGGCCATCCGTTCCGCCGCCGCGCTAGCGACCCCGTCTCAGGCGGCCCGGCGCGATATCCGCCGTTTCTACGGGGCCGAAGTCCCGGCCGAGGCGGTCCTGCCGCACGGGGTGGGCGCCCAGTTCTTCTCGCGGCCAGGCAGGCCCAGGCCCGCCGGACTCGGCCTTCCCGATCGCTACATCCTGCACGTGGGGGCGCAGCGTCCGCATAAGAACCAGCGTGTCCTGGTGGAGGCCATGCCGGCGCTGCGGGCCCGCCACCCGGGTCTGGGGCTCGTTCTCGTCGGGCCGCCCGACCCCAGGTTTCCCGACGAGGTGGGAAGGCTCGTGACGGCTCTCGGCGTGTCGGATCTGGTGTGCCGCTATCCCAGCGTCGAAGACGCAGTGCTGCTTGACCTGTACGCGAATGCGGCCGTGTTCGCCTACCCCTCGCTGGTCGAGGGCTTCGGGATGCCGGTCCTCGAGGCCATGGCGGCCGGGCTCGCCGTGGTGGCGAGTGATGCCGAGGCGGTTCGGGAGGTCGCGGCCGGCGGTTCGCTGATCGTGCCCGCGCGGACGACCGCGGCCTGGATCCAGGCGCTTGACCTGGTGCTTACCGACCCTGGCGTGGGGCGAGACCTGCGCGAGCGCGGGCAGGCCATCGCCGCCAGGCACACCTGGGCGCGCTCAGCCGAGCGCACCCTGTCGTTGCTGGCCAGCGCGGCCCGGCGGGACCCGGCGGGGTCCGGGTGAACCCGGCGATCGGGGCGGGCGGCCACCTCCCGCGCTGGGTCCTGGTCCGCAGGTACGGGCTGGCGCTGGTGGTGATCCTCCTGCTCGGCCTGGCGAAATTCCTGATCGCGCAGAAGGTGATCAGCATCGTTTCGCTCACCCCGCCCGAGCGTGTGGTGGCGTCGGGCCTGCTGACCGGGCCGGCTCCGGACGACGCCGATCTCGAGGAGTTTGCGGCTGACCTCCGGGTCGACGGAGTCGTCAATCTAGCCGGACCTAATGTCGCCGAGCAGGTGACAGCGGCCAGCCTGCACCAGGCCTATCTGTACCTGGCGGTGTCCCCGGGCGCGGCCCCGACGTGGGCCCAGCTGCTTTACCTGGCCCGCTTCGTGCACCGCAGCACCGAGCGGGGCGGCTGGGTGTACGTGCACGACGACGCGGGCGGGGCGCGGGCCGCGACCACCGCCGCCATGCTGCTCCTGCTGCGCGGCCAGACCTGGGCCACGGTGTCCGCGGAGATCACGCCGGCGGCGCTCCGGCTGCTGGGAGGGCACCAGCGACTGGCCCTGGAGCGGCTGAGGTCAGCCCTTGATCAGGCCGGCCGGTCGCCGGCAGGCAATCCCTACGCCGCGGCTCGGCTCGAGCCGTGGTGACCTACCAAAGGAGTAGCAGAATGACACCTCAGACTGAGGCCACCGCGGACGTGGTGACGGCCCGGCCAGGCCGCCCGCTCACCATAGCCATGGCGACCAGGCGCGCGCCCACCGAGATCGGCGGGGTGGAGCGTGTCGTCGCGGGCGTGGTGAGGGAACTGGCGCGGGTCCGTCCGGCCTGGCGGGTGGACGTCATCTCGGCGTTCAGGGCAGGCAGCCGGATTGAGGGGATGGACGGGCTCGCCGACATCCTGGCCGGTTTCTGGCTGGTGTGGAAGCTGCGCGCCAGCACCGCGGATATCATTTTCGTGCACTGTCCGGAGTGCCTGTGGGGGATCCGCTGGCTGCGCAGGCGGCGCGGCGCCCCGCCGGTCATTGCCGTCTGGCACGGGGCCGGCCCGGTGCCGCACCTGCGACTGCGCCGGCCCGGTCACCCGCTGGCACGGGCGCTGGCCTGGCTGCGGACGACCGGGGAACGGCGCGCCACGGCCGCTGACGGTCATATCGCCGTGCACGTCCAGGTCGAGGACTGCGTGCGCGCTCTGTATGGCCTCAGCGCCCCCGTCACCATCATCGACAACGGCCTGGACACCACGATTCAGGAGTATCTGGACCGGCCCGCGGGTGGCCGGGTGCGGGCCGAGCGGACCGGGCTGACCGGGCTGACTGCGCTCTGGGTGGGCCAGACCGGCTATCGGAAGGGCCTCGACGTGGCCATGGCCGCGGTGGCGGAGGCCCGTGCGGACCTGCCCGGGCTGCGGCTGCGGGTCGTCGGGATCCCGGCGGGGAAGGCGACCGACGGGGTGGACTGGCTCGGGATCATTCCCCCGGACAGCATGGCCGAGGTCTACCGCGACGCCGACCTGTTCATCTTCCCGACCCGTTACGAAAGCTTCGGGCTGGTCGTGATCGAAGCCATGGCCGCCGGGCTGCCGGTCATCGTCTCCGATGTCATCGGGGCCGGAATCGTGACCGACGGCCGCAACGGCGTGGTGGTCGCCGGTCACCACCCGCCGGACTACGCCGAGGCGTTGCGGCACCTGGCCCCGCCCGCGACCAGGGCCGTGATCGCCGAAGCCAACACCGAAGACGTCCGGCGCTTCAACGTCGAGACCACCGGAGCCGGCTACGTGGCGATCGTCGAGTCGTTCGCGGCGACCCAGTAGATCTCCGGGCGAGTCGGGACCGTGCCGTCACGGAACAATCCGGCGAACTGGGTCCGGTATCCGGCGATCCGGCTCGCATTCTCGGCCCGCCCGGAAAGCCAGGGATGCGGGACCAGGCCCGCGCGCTGGACGAAGCCCGGCTCGGGCCCGGCCGTCTGCGAGTAGGGGAAATCGCTGTAATAGACGGTCCGGATGGGCCTGCCCAGCTCGCGGGCGGCCCGGCGGGTAATCAGGTGGTCGACGTGGCGGCCGATGCCGAGCGGAGCGAAGACCACTCCGGCCTCGCTGGCCCGGGTGATCTCGCCCACCCGGGCGCTCACCTCGGCGGCCAGCCTGGCGTCGCAGGACGCGACCCGGCCGCGGGCGGCATCGAAGCGGAAGGTCGGGTAGGCCGGTCCCCTCCGGCCCCGGCGGAACAAAGCGTCCCGGAACCCCAGATGGACCGCCGCGACGCCGATTCCGGCCAGGACGTCCCTGTCCTCCGCCCGGCGCTGCGCGAAGAAGGCCTCGGCATCGACCCCGCCGAGCGCGCGCAGTTGCCTGCGGGCGGGCAGCGACCACGGCGGCGGCGCGGCCGCCGTGAACACGGTCGCCACGGTGATGAGATGCCGGGCCGCGAGATGGGCGAGCAGAGCACCGCAGGACAACACGGCGTCATCGAGATGCGGGGACATCACCACCACGGCCGAGCCGGCGCCTTTCATGTCGCGTATCAGCCGGCTCAGCCGGTCCGTGGTCACCTAGTCCCCCTTCGCTATCCAGCCGGCGGTCGCAGCTGGCCGGTGCGGTGGTACCACTGCCCGTTCGGCCTAAAGATCTCTTTTGCCGAACGGACCGTGGTGCGTGCGGCCGATCATGTCGGCGTACCGGGAGAAGGGAATGGTTCCGTCCCACAAATGGACGTCGTGGGCCCAGTAGAAGACGGTGAATCCGCACGAGCGGGCCTGGCGGAGGGCGCTGGCCATCATGCCCGTGGCGGAGGTGCTGGTGTAGTGGGAGTTCAGGCTGTCGGGTAGTCCGTAGCCGGGGTTCTCGCCGCCCACGGCCAGCCCGTACTGGCTGGCGATGCGGGTGATCCAGCGGGTGGCTGACCAGGAGTCCATCGTGCCGGAGGTCAGCGGCACGCAGGTGTCGGTGTCCTGGCCGCAGTCATCGTCGCCTGATCGGTCGGCGACCGAGGAGATGTAGGCCATGACGTTGGTCTTGTCGCCGAGCATGGAGTAGTAGCGGTCCCAGACGGCCCCGACGCCTGTGGTCTCGATATCCGCCAGGTTCTGCTGCTCGTCTTCGGCCAGTTCACCGGGCCGGGTTCCCGATCCCGGGGTGACGGTCTGGTAGTAGCCGGTGAAGCCGAGCTTGGAGAGGGTCTGCATCTGCCAGTTGGTGACGTTGGCCAGGCCGCCGACGTACCAGTTGACCCACCGGTCGATCTGGGCCGGGGACAGGCCGGGCCGCCCGGGCCGCCAGTTCGGGTAGGGGTTGGCGGTCATGCCCGCGGCCAGTCCGGTGCCGGTCAAGGCGGCGGTGTTGAAGGCCCAGTAGGTGCCGCCGGGCGGGTAGAGCATCTCGCCGTCGCCGCCGGAGGTGAGCCGGATGGCCCAGAAGTTAGACATCGGCAGGTGCGCGGCGACCAGGGACAGGTAGGAGGCGGCGGCGGAGCGGACGGCCTGGCTGAACACGAAGTCCGCCTCGGTGGAGACGTCGCCGTTCTGGTCCACGTAGCTGCTGCCGGGCCGGGAGAACACCCATGACGGCGGGTTCTGCAGGCCCAGGCCGAGGGTGACGCGCTGCCCGGCGGCCTGGTAGGCCTGCAGGCAGGACTTCATGGTGGCCAGGTAGGAGGCGGACACGATGCCGGGACGTGGTTCGAAGCTGGCCCAGTTCAGCTCGAGCATGGCCATGGTGATCCCGGCCTGGGCCTCGGTCCAGGCGGTGCTGGCCTGGGTGTCCAGGGTTCCGTAGATCAGGGCTGAGTCGGTGGCCATAGCGACTTATTGTAATCGACGTACTACCTGTTGCTACTGTCCGGGTGGGGTGACGCCAGTCAGTCGTCGTGGTCGTCGGTGTGGCGTGCGGAGAAGGCGGCGGCTTGGGTGCGGCGCTGCATGCCGAGCTTGGTCAGCAGGGAGGACACGTAGTTCTTCACGGTCTTTTCGGCCAGGAACATGTGCTGGGCGATCTGGCGGTTGGTCATTCCCTCGCCGATCAGCTCGAGGACCCGTTTTTCCTGCTCGGTCAGGGCCGCGACCGGGTCGACGGTGCTGGCGCGCTGGCGCAGCCGGGCCATGACCTGCTGTGATGCCTGGGGGTCGAGGATCGACTGGCCGGCGGCGACCGCGCGCAGGGCGCTGACCAGGTCGGTGCCGCAGGTCTGTTTCGATACGTAGCCCGCGGCGCCGGCGATGATCGCGCCCATGAGCGCCTGCTCGTCGTTGTAGCCGGTGAGCATCAGGCACGCGGTCTGCGGCAGCGCGGAGCGAATTTCCCGGCAGACCGAGATGCCGCTCCCGTCGGGCAGCCGTACGTCGAGGACCGCCACGTCCGGGCGCAGGGCGGGTATCCGGGCCAGGGCCGCTGACGCGGTTTCCGCCTCCCCGACCACGTCGATGCCGGGTTCGCCTGCGAGCAGGGCCCGGATGCCGCGGCGGAAGATCTCGTGGTCATCGACGAGGAAAACGCCGATCCTGCCCGGCTTCCTGGTGTACTCGTTCATCCGTCCCCGTTCCCTGCTGTCCGTCGCTATTTATTGTCACTAAGTCCTGGCGGCGAAGGTCGCGGTCGCTGATGATGGCCGGTAGCTGGTGCTTCCTGGGTAACTGGCCCGGATGGTGTCGTTGTCCTGTTCGGCCAGGAGAGTCTGGGGGCCGGTGAGCACGCAGGTGGCTACGCCGCGGGTGCTGGTGTGCGGGGTGCACAGGTGGGTGCGCCCGGTGCTGAACGATACGGGCTGGCCGCTGAGCGGGCGGCCGGACGCGGTCAGTGTCGCGGTGAGGGTGAATGCCTGTTGCGGGCTGAGGCCGGTGCTCGCGGTCAGCGCGGTCGGGGCCCGGGTGACGGTCTGGGTGAGCAGGCCGGCGGAGGTGGCGTAACTGGCGTCGCCGGGGTAGACGGCGGTGACTGTATCGTGGCCGGCCGGCAGGGCCCTGGTGGTGCAGGCGGCCTGGTGGGTGCGGCCGCTGACCTGGGTCAGGGACACGGCGCGGCACAGCACCCTGGAGCCGCTGCTGAACGTTATCGTGCCGCCGTCGGCCGGGCCGACCGTCGCGGTGAAGGTGACGTTCTGGCCGGCCGGACTCGGGTTCCGTGACGAGGTCACCGTCGTGACGGGAGCTGGCAGGGCCGCGCTGATCACGGACACGGTGCTGGCGTTCCCGTTGGTCACATAGGCGGTGTGAG
>OCTA010001425.1_pt1 | contig 21906 bp, 15 predicted proteins | sample 1538991 | NCBI WGS metagenome assembly OCTA01 (sample SAMEA3539302, study PRJEB22396) | soil metagenome | biome: tundra; feature: field; material: soil | place: USA | collected 2010-05 | depth 0.15 m | reverse complement strand
CGGCTCAAGCAGCGCCCCCCTACGCCACTTTGACCGCCTTGATATTGACGAATTCGCGGAGGCCGTGGGCGGCCAGCTCGCGGCCATAGCCGGAGCGCTTGACGCCGCCGAAGGGGAGGCGCGGGTCGGAAGCGACCATGGCGTTGACGTAGACCATGCCGGATTCGATTTCGTCGATGAAGCGCTGCTGATCGGCGGGGTCGGCCGTCCAGGCGCTGGCGCCGAGGCCGAAGGCGGTATCGTTGGCGAGGCGAATCGCATCGTCGATATCGCGGGCGCGGAACATCACGGCCACCGGTCCGAATAACTCTTCGCGATAAGCCGGCGCGTTTTCGGGCACGCCGGCCAGCACGGTGGGTGCATAGAAGTTGCCGGGGCGGGGAAGCCGATGGCCGCCGGTGAGGAGAGTGGCGCCCATCGCGACCGAGCGGCTCACCTGGCTTTCCAGCTCTTCGAGAATGGCGGGCGTGGCCAGCGGGCCGACGTCGGTCGATTCGTCCATCGGGTCGCCGATACGCAGCGCCGCCATGCCCGTCACGAAGCGGCGCTCGAATTCATCGGCGATGCGGGCGTCCACGATAAAGCGCTTGGCTGCGATGCAGGATTGGCCATTGTTGAGGATGCGCGCCTGAATGGCGGTCTTCACGGCGCGGCCGAGATCGGCGCTGGGCATCACCACGAAGGGATCGCTGCCGCCCAATTCGAGGACGGTCTTCTTGATCTGGCGGCCGGCCTGCGCCGCCACCGCGATGCCGGCCGGCTCGCTGCCGGTGAGGGTGGCGGCTTTAACGCGGGGGTCGCCGAGAATGCCTTCCACCGCCGCGGCGCCGATCAGCAGCGTCTGAAAGACGTCGGCGGGAAAACCGGCGCGGCGGATGATCTCTTCGATGGCGAGCGCGCACTGCGGCACATTGGAAGCGTGCTTGAGCAGGCCCACATTTCCAGCCATGAGAGCGGGCGCGGCGAAGCGGAACACCTGCCAGAAAGGGAAATTCCAGGGCATCACGGCGAGCACGGCGCCGATCGGCTGATAGCGGATGAAGGCGCGGCCGGGACCCGCGTCTACGGCCTCGTCGGCCAGCAGGCGTTCGCCGTGCTCGGCGTAATAGCGGCAAGCGAGCGCGCACTTGGCGGCTTCGGCGCGCGCGGCGGCGATGGGCTTGCCCATTTCGAGCGTCATCAGGCGGCCGAGTCGGTCCTGCTCGTTTTCCAGAATTTGGGCGGCGGCGGTGAGCCAGCCGGCGCGCGCGGCGAACGAAGTGCGGCGGTAAGAGTGCCAGGCCGCGTCGGCGCGGGCAACGCAGGCATCGATCTCAGCCGCAGTCGCGGCTTCGAAGGTGCGCAGGGTTTCTCCGGTCGCGGGATTGATGGAGGCGATCATCAATCAACATTGTAGTAGCCCCGTGACGCGGGCAGTTCTGCGTGTTGTGTCGAGAGTCACAAGAACGAAAGAAATGTCGAGATGACTCTCGACACAGCAGGCCGGACGGCCCGCGCCACGTTGCCGCACGAGTGCGTGCGCCACGATCTACTCGTAGCGCAAAGCTACCATCGGGTCGATGCCGATGGCGCGGCGGGCGGGGATGTAGATGGCCAGCGTGGCTGCGGCAAGCAGGACCAGCGGGATGCCCAGGAAGGTGATTGCGTCGCTGGCGGGCACGCCAAAAATCAGCAGCGCCAGCAGGCGCGCCATGAAGTAAGCCGCGATTAGCCCTACGGCCATGCCGCCCACAACGGTCATCATGCCGCGGCGGAAGACCATGCCGAGAACGTTCGGCCGCGACGCACCCAAAGCCACACGCACGCCGATATCGTGAGTCTGCTGAGAGACCAAGTAGCTCATCACGCCATAGACGCCGACGGACGAGAGAATCAGCGCAACCAGGCCGTAGAATCCCATGATGACGGCCACGTAGATCAACCCAAGGGTCTGATGCTTGGCCACCTCCTCGAAGGGAAGCACCTCGGCGATGGGCTCTTCCGGGTCCACCGAATGGACGGCTTTGACCACCGCGGACTCGAAAAGTCTGGGATCGCCGGCGGTACGCACGCCGAAATCCGTGTGCTCCTGCGGGAATTGTTCGAGCGGAACATAGACCACCGAGCCCGGGCCGCGTTCGAACGGATTTTGGGGCACGTCCGCGGCGATGCCGACGATGGTGATCCACGAAGTGTCGTGGGTGGGTGGATCGAACCGGAAGCGCTTGCCGATGGGTGCAGCTTCGCCCGGCCACCAGCGCCGCGCGGTGTGTTCGCTGATCACCGCGACGCGCTGGTTGTCGGGCCCATCGGACGGGCCGAGGAACCGGCCCTGACGAAGTGGAACGTGCATGGTGGAGAAATAATTCGGGGTCACTATCTGGAACAGCGCTCCGGGCTGGTTGCCAGGCTCGGGGACGCGATTCTCGATGGTGAATCCGCCGCCATAGCCGTGGCCGCTATAGGGCATGGATTTCACGGCGAAAGCAGCGCGGACGCCGGGGACGGCGGTGGCGCGCTCGATCACCTGCCGGTAGAACGCGGCTCGCTGACTGTCCTTGGGGTAGCGGTTGTCGGTGATCGACAACCGCAGCGTGAGCAGCGTATCCGGCTCGAAGCACTGGCTGCTGTTGAGGAGCGCGCCAGTGCCGCGGATCATCAGGCTGGCGCCGACCAGCAGCACCACGGAGAGCGCGATCTCGGCGGCCACCAGGAAGCCACGCAAGCGGGCGCGTCCTCGGCCGGATGACGCGCTGCGTCCGCCTTCCTTCAGAGCTTCGTGAAGATTGGACCGCGTGCCCTGCCAGGCGGGCACCAGGCCGGCGAGAAGGCCGCTGGCCACGGCGGCGAGCAGCGTGAACAGCAGGGTGCGCTGATCCATCTTGATGTCGTACCAGCCAGGGATGTACCTCGCGATGTCGGCCGGCATTCCGGCGAGGATGGCCTGGATGTCCCAACTGGCGATCAGCAAACCGAGGGCCGCGCCCACCAGCGAAAGCGTAAGGCTTTCGGTGAGGTACTGGGCGATCAGACGCCCACGCCCGGCCCCCAGCGCCGCGCGCACCGCAACTTCGCGCGAGCGGCCCAGGGCGCGCGCAAACTGCAGGTTGGCCACGTTCGCGCAGGCGATCAGCAGCACGAACAGCACAGAGACGAACATCATCAGCGAGTATTGATGCGTGTAAGGGCCGATTAAGTAATCGTGAGCGCCCATCGAAAAGAAGCGGCGCCCCTTATTGGTATTGGGATATTGGAGCGCCAGCCGCGACGCGATGGTCTCCGCTTCGGCTTCGGCCTGGCCCACGGTCCGGCCCGGCTTCAACAGGCCCATCACGGCGAGCGTGTGGTTGTCGCGCGAATTACGTGCGGCGGGCGTTTCCGCGAGCGGCGTCCACAAGTCGGAGACCATGGGGAATACGAACTTTTTCGGCATCACGCCGATTACGCGGTAGTCTTCGTCGTCGATGCGGATATCGCGGCCGACGATGGTGGGATCGGCGGCGAAGCGGCGGCGCCAGAGCGCGTCGCTCAAAACCGCCACGTGCTCGTGCCCGGATTGGTCTTCCTCCGGCGCGAAGGTGCGGCCCAGCGCAGGCTGGGCGCCCACCAACGCAAAGAAATTGGGCGTCACCAGGTAGCGCGTGGCGCGCTCCGGCGCGGCGCCGTTGCCCGACAGGTTGCTCAGAGTGTCGTCCCAGGCGGCGACGCTCTCGAAGACGGACTGCTGCTGCCGGATGTCGGCGAAGTCGGCCGGGGCGATCGACTCCCACTCGTTCGGATTGCCGGGGATCCGCTGCAACACAACCGCCAGCCGGCTCAAATTGGGCAGCGGCAGGGGCTTCCACAGCATGGCATCGCAGACGCTGAAATTGGCCGTAGTGGCGCCGATCCCCAGGGCCAGAGTGGCGATGGCGGTGAGCGTAAAACCGGGCGATTTGCGCAGCGTGCGCGCGCCATAGCGGATGTCCTGCCAGAGCTGCATAGGCTGCTTCCTGTGCAACTGCGTTGCCATCGGTAAGTTGATGAAAACTGGTGGATGAAGCGCGTCCGACCGTCCGCTTATGGGATGGGACGCGTCCCTATTCGTGCTTTTCGAGCAGCAGGGCGATGGTGCCGATGGCGAACTGCATGCGCACGCGGATCTCGACCGGCAGCTTGCGGCGATCGTCGGTCAGCCAGATGTTGAGATGCGCGGGACGCCTGTAGAGAACGTTGTCGAACAGGTAGGCCTCATAGCGGATGGTATGGAAGACACCCTCGGGAGTCTTGACGTCCTCGCGCTGCTGCGCCTCCACTTTGGCCATTACGCTCTTCTTGCCATCGCTCACGGCCACGTTGACACTGTGGCCCGGTTCCAGGTTCAAGGTGCGCAGAAAATACAAGCCGCCGGCCACGTCGTGTACGCAGGGAGGGATTTCGATGTCCTGGGCCAGCAGCACGGCGTTTTTGGCGCGGTCGCGCTCCAGGTAGCTGGCCTTGTGACCATCGTAGGTGACGCGCGTCTCACGCTGCCGGTTGCCTTCCTGCGAATAGAGCATGGTGGATTCGGCGCAACCGTCCTGGTTGAGATTCGCCTGGTAAGCATCTTCCACGCGGAATAATTTGGAGACGAGGCCAATCGATTCCACTTTGAGGTTGACCTGCGAGGAGGCGCGCGCCTGCTGCCACTCAAGCCGCACCTTGCCGGCCGTGATGAGACGCCACTCGATGCTGTAGGTCAGCACCTCGTGCGCGGGCAGGGCCGCGTTTTGCGCCAAGGCAAACGGAGCCACACCCAGCAGAGGCAGCCAGAGCCGCGCAAGCATGTAGTGACAAGTTTCGCAGATACGCCGCTAGAGATGCAACGGGGGCGGAGTGCACGACACAAAGGTGGATCGTACGCTCTCCGCCATTGGACCGTCTTCGCCCGGCTGATAGAGTAGAAGTAATGCGGGCGGGCGGTCTCATGGCGGTCCTCGGGGCCATTCTTGTGGCCGGACAGCCCGTGGCTGCGCAACGCTACGCCAGCCTGGCCGGGCACGTGCTCGACACCTCCGGTGGCGGCATCTCCGGCGCCGTGGTGACCGTCACCAACCAGGAAACCGGGTTTCGCCGCAGCGCGGAAACAGAAATCGGCGGAGCCTACGCGGTGAGCCCGCTCGAAGCGGGTGTCTACAAAATCACCGTGCGCAAGGAGGGATTCCGCACCCTGGTCCGATTTGGCATGCCCTTGGCGGAAGCGCGGGCGGCGGCGGCCGATTTCGTGCTCCCGGTGGGCAGCATCTTCGAGACCGTCACCGTGGAAGGAGTGCCATCGCCGCTCGACCGCGAGGACGCCGCCCCCGAAACCGCCTTCGAGCACGACGAAATCGCCCGCCTGCCGCTCAACGGCGGGGGCCTGTTGCAGCTTTTAGATACCGCGCCGACCACCAATGTCACGCCCGCCACGCGCGGCGAAGCCGGGCAATTCACCACCGCCGGGCAGCGGCCCAACACGAACTACTTCACGGTGGATGGGGTCAGCGCCAACAACGGTGTAACCGCTGGCGGCATTCCGGCGCAATCGACCGGCGGAACCTTGCCGCCGGTAAGCGCGTTCGGCAGCCTGGATTCGCTGATCTCTCCCGAAGTGGTGGACGAGTTTTCCATTCGCACCTCCAGCACCGGCGCCGAAATGGGACGCTTGCCGGGAGCGCAGATCGCCATCACCAGCCAATCCGGCGCGAATCTTTGGCACGGCTCGCTCGACTACCGATGGCGCAATGAAGTTCTGGCGGCCAACGATTGGTTCGCCAACCAGGCCAGCCTGGGCCGGGGCGCGGCGCGGCTCAACGAAATCAGCCAGACGCTGGGCGGGCCGGTGCGCGCCAACCGCACCTTCGTGTTCCTCTCCTTCCAGCACCTGGGGCTGACCCAACCCTATGTGTGGAACCAGCCCGTGCCGTCGCTCGACGCGCGGCAGACGGCCGGCACATGGGCGCAGGCGGTGCTGGGCATTTACCCCATTCCGAACCAGGGCCTGCTCACCGCGGGCATCGGGGATTGGGCGGGGCGCTCCGAGCAGCCGGCGGCTCTGACCGCCGGCAGCGCCCGCGCCGACCAGGCCATCGGCTCCCGCGTCTCGCTGTTCGGCCGCTATAGCGACGCGCCATCGGAAAACCAGTTCGGCGCTTTCCAGGTGAACCGCATCGACCTGCGCTTCCAAAGCCTCACCCTGGGACTGACCGCCCAGCCCACCGCGCGCACCGTGCTCACTGTGCGCGCCAACGAGAGCCAGTCCAGCGCGTACTCGCTGTGGAACGGCGGCGGCGGCGCTACCGGGCCGGGATGCCAGTTGCAGCCGCTCACCACCGCCTTCCTGTTCGTCACCGAAGACTGCGATTACCTGGTGCGGTTCACCATCGGCGGAATCGGCCAATTGGTCTCCGGAGAGGAAGGCGAGCGCCGCCAGCGGCAGTTTCAAACCACCGGATCGCTCGAATTCCATCGCGCCAGGCACGACATGCAGGTGGGCGCGGATTACCGGCGCGTCCTTGCCATTCGCCACGACGAGACGCCGGCGCTGGGCGTGATTGCCGACAACGTCGCAGGTTTATCGACCGAGCAGAATCTGTGGATCGCCAAGAGCGCGGCGGTGGACGAATCGGCCGGCGTGACGGAGTTGTCGCTGTGGATTCAGGATGCCTGGCGCGTCTCCTCGCGGTTTACGCTGACCGCGGGCCTGCGCTGGGAATTCAGTCCCGCGCCGGTCCCCGATCCGGCCACCAAGTTTTGGGACTCGGCCGCCGGACAAGTGGTGTCGTTTTCGGCTCTCTCCTCCCAGTGCTGCCCGAGGATCACGTCGTTGTGGCCGACCTCCTACCGGGACTTTGCGCCGCGCCTGGGTTTCGCCTGGCGTCTCACCGGAGACGGCAAGACCGCGCTGCGCGCCGGCGGCGGCCTGTATTACGACTCGAGCATGAGCATCGCCGCCGATTCCATTAACGGCGGTCCCCTCAGCTTGGCCAGCTACACCGGTGAAACCGTGCCGTTTCCTTCGGAACTCAGTTACGCGTTCCTGCCCAATCTGCGCCTGCCCGCCGTCGCCCAGTGGAACTTGTCGATCGAGCGGGCACTCGGAAGGCACGACATCGTCTCGGCCGGCTACGTCGGCTCGGCCGGCTACGATCTGCTTCGCCGGGAAGTGGGCGGCGCGGGCAGTTCCGCCACTTCCTGGATTGCGCTGACCACCAACCACGGCCACTCCGCCTACCACGCTCTCGAAGCGCAGTTCCGGCGGCGGTTCACGAGCGGCTTGAACGGCCTGGTATCGTACACCTGGTCGCACGCTATCGACAACGATTCAAGCGATGCATTCCTGCTTTGGGCGGGCTTCGCGGCGCCCAGCGACCGAGGCGCATCCGATTTCGATCTACGCCAATCCTTCACCACGACGCTGAGCTACACAATTCCGCAACGCGAGAAGGATGGGCGCTGGCGGCGGTTGGCGGGCGGGTGGTCGGCCAACGCGATTTTGCGCGCGCGCAGCGGTTTTCCCATCACCGTGCTCGAAAGCGAGGAGTATACCGGCATCACCCTGACCAACGCCTTCCGGCCGCTGCTTCTGCTCGGGCAGCCGCTGTGGATCGGCGACTCCAATACGCCCGGCGGCCGCCGTCTGAACCCGGCCGCATTCCTGTTGCTGCCCTCCGGCCAACAGGGCGATCTGGGCCGCAACTCCATCAACGGGTTCGGCATGGCGCAGCTCGACATGGCAGTCAGCCGCGATTTCCCCATCCGCGAAAAGGTTGCCCTGCAATTCCGCGTGGACGCATTCAATGCGCTCAACCACCCGAACTTCGCCGACCCAGTGCGCTTCCTGGACAACCCGCTGTTCGGCCAATCGTCATCCATGCTGAATATGATGCTGGGAACCGGCAGTCCCGGCAGCGGTTTGTCGCCGCTGCTCGGTACCGGCGGCCCACGCATGTTTCAACTGGGCCTGCGCCTGCACTTTTAGGGTGGGGCAGGCGATTTCGCCTGCCAACCGCTACGCCAGTCGGGTCCGCGCCACGGAACGTATCGAAACCGCGTTCAATCGCTCTCAGTACTTTGCCAACTCCTCAAAATCCACGTTGCCGCCAGAGAGGATCACTCCCAACGAGCCAATGCCCGGCGGCAGTTTTCCGAACAGGACGGCGGCGGCGGAAACCGCGCCGCTCGGCTCTACCAGCACTTTGAGCCGCAGCAGAAGGAATTTCACCGTCTGGCGGATTTCGTCGTCGCTCACCAGCACCACCGCTTCCGCGAGTTGCCGCACCACGGGGAAGGTCAGCGCGCCCGGCTGCGGCGCGCGCAGCCCGTCGGCGATGGTGTTGGGATGAGGCACCGTGACGCGCTCGCCGGCCTGGAGCGACAAAAACGTGTCGTTCGCGCCTTCCGGCTCGGCGCCGAAAACGCGGATCGCGGGATACATGGCTTTGGCGATGGTGGCGGATCCGGAAAGCAGGCCGCCGCCGCCCACGGGCGTAATCAGCGCGTCGAGCGGTCCGCTCTCTTCAAGCAGCTCGAGAGCCGCCGTGCCCTGCCCGGCCATGATCAGCGGATGGTCGAACGGCGGCACCAGCGTGGCGCCGGTTCGCTGCAAAATGCCGGCGGCGATTTGCTCGCGGACCTCAGTGTGCCGGTTGTAAGTCACAATGGCGGCGCCGTGTGCGCGCGTCGCATCCATCTTGGCGCGCGGCGCATCCTCCGGCATCACGATGGTGGCACGGGCGCCCACGTGCTTGGCCGCGATCGCCACTGCCTGGGCGTGGTTGCCCGACGAGTAAGCCACCACGCCGCGCTGGAGCGCGTCCGCGGAAAGCGAAAGAATCAAGTTGGCCGCTCCGCGGATTTTGAAGGCTCCGCCGCGCTGCAGGTTCTCGCACTTGAAGAACACGCGCGCTCCGGCGCGGGCATCGAATCCCGCGCAAGTGAAGACCGGTGTGCGGCGCGCCAGCGGGCGTATCCGCTCCGCCGCTTGCCGAACGTCGTTGGCTTGGATGGCTAGGTTCATTCGTTCCAGAATAACCGCGCGCGCTCGCGGCGTGCGTTCAGGGCCGTCACAAAGTAGTCAGTTCAATCGCAGACCGACCGCTCCCTTTGGTCGCGGCTCCGAAAGCGGTCGGTTCGGGCGTTGGCAAGCTAAAGCATGCCCCACCTTATTCCGCCGAGATCGATACCACCACTACGCCGCGCTCGCGCGAGTCGTGTGCATCGGCAGCCAGAGCGGACGCCAGGCGGAAGCGCACCACCATGTCTTCCGCATCCCGCGGCAACGGCCGAACCAGCACGTGCGCGCCGGCGCGGCGGAACTCGGCCGGCTCCAGTTCGCTCCCGTTCACCGTGCCGGACAGCGCCACAGTGCCGTTAGCGGCGAAAAGCTCGTCGGGCAGGAACAGATCAATCGCCACCGTCCGCGGCCGCGCGGCGCCGGTCGAGCGGATGCGGAAAGAAAACTCGCGCCCCGTCCACCGCCAGCCGGTTCCTTCCGCTCGGTGCCAGCCATCCAGCAGTTCCACGTTGGCAAGCCGGTCGAAGCGGCTCCGCAGAAAGCAGAACGCGCGCTCGTCGCGATCCGCGCGCACCGGGTCCGACCGGCGCGTGTCGCCCACCGGGAGGAAGTCGAGCACGTCCCAATAGGTCCGCTTCAGGGCCAGCCGCAGCCCGGGCTCGGAGAAAACGAAGTAGTTGCTCTCGTCGTTGTTGAGCTCGGTCTCGTCCAGCAGGTACGCCAGCGCCACGTCTTTCGGCATCGGCGCGCCGCCGGGAAAACGGCGCGCGATGCGCGTGCTCAGAAAGCAGAAGGCGGAGCGCTTTGCCAACTCCTCGAGAACGTGGAACGGGTTGCGCAGATGATAGAGCGTGCCCAGAAAAAACGCCAAATCGTACGGCCCGCCCGGCAATTGGAACGGCCGGTCCAGATCGAGTTCCACCAGCTCCACCGACGACCCGAGCGCGGCCTTGAGCGCGCGCGCGCCGCGCATCCCGTTGTGGTTGTAAACCCCGTGGTCGACTGCGGTTACCTGGTAGCCGAGCGATTCGAGAAAGAACCCCAGTTCGCCATCCGCGCAGCCCAAGTCGAGAACCTTGCGCCCCCCGCCGTCCGGCCCCAAAATCGCCCGGTGGGCGCCGCGCAAGAGCTGGTTGCAGTGAGTGAGCGACGATAGCGTGTCGTACGGATACCACTCGAAGCCCGGATTCCGAATGCCGAGCCTCGCCCGGCAGAGAACCTCCCGATATTGCTCCGCCAGGTCGCGCACGGCCTCGATTCCCTGTTTTGCGCTGTCCGCCGCGTTTTGCATTCCGCCGGCGCCTCTTGCCCGCATGGCGTCCATCATAACGCGCCGCCGCTGGCCGGAAGCTGCCGTGCCCAATTCCCACCGTACGTGATAGGCCGTTCGTGATAGATCGTTGGGCATGGGCCCTAATTAACTAAAGTCGGCCTTGGCAATGCTGTCGCGCGCATGGTACTAGTAGAACTAGTTGGCTGGCAGTACCCTATTGCAGTACCCGCGGTACTCGTTTTCGGGCTTGCGGTTTCGCTGGGGCAACCCAGCTTTGAGCCAAGGAGGCTCGGCTTATTATGTCAACATTCGGAATCGTCTTCAGAGCGGCCATTCCAGCCGCAATCATGAGTTGCACTCTTATCGCGCAAACTACCATCGCTCCCGTAGGCAACAGTGGCCGGCTCGTAAGCACCATCGGTGTGGATCGCAGTGTTTATTTCCCTGGTGAGGAAGCCGTGCTGACTCTGACCGCCCGCAACGCCGGTTCCGCTCCGTTGGAGGTCGTGTCGCCGTTCTCTGCCTTCGGCTGTTTCGAGCTATCCCGCTTGTCGCCATCGGGTTCTCTGGTGCCGATCTTCGCGCGGCCGGTGTGTCCGCTACGGCTGGTCGAGCCGGCTGGCTCGAAGATGGTGCTGGCGTCGGGCGAAGAGAGCCGCGTCACGGTGAGCGGCGATGACTTGTGGCCCGGATCGAGCGCTTCTACCGTGCCGGGCACCGCCGGCTACTACCAGATCGCGCAGGGCGTTTCCGGCGCATCGGCGGTCTTCCGGATCGCTATGCCCCACCTGGAAGCGGCCGCGGCGGTGCGCATCAACGACATCACGTACACCGATCCGGCCACCGGGCGCGAAGTCCGTAAGCCGGCATACATGCACGCTTTTTCCCTGCGGTGGAACAACCAGAGCTATCTCTGCATCGCCTTGTCGCCCAGCCTGCGGGACAAAGCCGTGGCGACCGATGGGGCCGGAAACGTGACGGCCGTCGGCGTTCCCTATCGGCGGTTGGCCACGCTGCCGGGCCCTCTCGCCTCGGTGGCGGGTACCGCTAACGCACAGGACAACCTGGCAATCACCTGGGCGGATACGAAAGGCGCCAGCCAGACCGTGCTGGTGGCCGGCAACCAGCCGAGCGGCGCCGCAGACGCCGTTCAGGTTGCTCTGGACTCGACTTTCGAGAAACTGAGTTCGGCCGACACCCAGCAGTTTTCCGCCAAGGTTGCCGGGGCAGCCAACCGCAACGTGATCTGGAGCGTTTCGCTCGCTCCCGGTGCGCCGGCCGGAGCCCAGGCCGGAGCGGTCACCGCCGCCGGCGTCTACACGGCCCCGGCGGGAATCGCCAGACCGTATGCGGCGATCATTACCGCGCAGAGCCAGGCGGATCCATCCAGGTCCGCTGTCGGCGTGGTTTCTCTGCAGCCACGGAATCAGAATACTCTAGCGGCGGCCGGTGGCGGCTTGACCTTCGCGGCCAAGTCGCCGGCCACCGCCTCGTCCGGTCCTGGCCAGTAGGGGCTGGGCTCACAAGATGGCGCGTGGAATGGGGTGTTGTGGACCCAATAGCCCGCGGTCGAAGCTGCTATTCCTCTCAGCTCGGCCGCGGGCTTTCTATTGAGCCCGCCCGCCGGCCGGCAGCAAAACAAAACTAATAGCGGCGATTCAGATCTCTAATGCCCTCAATGGCATGACGCTTGCTAGCATAGCAAGTGACTGTTTCATGGAGGGTTCCTGTGTCCAAGGGTTTTGTCGCCATCAATGTGGAACGCTGTAAAGGCTGCTCTTTTTGTGTGGAATTCTGTCCTACCCACGTGCTGGCTCTCTCTTCCGCTTTCAATTCCAAGGGTTACCACCCCCCCCACGTCGTAGCGTCGGACAAGTGCAGCGGCTGCGACCTGTGCGGAATGTACTGTCCCGACTTTGCGATTTATGGAGCGCGCTATGCACGCTGACCCCAAGGGAGTCTTAACAGGTGTTCATTTTCTCGACGGTGACCACGCATGTTGTGAGGGAACGCTCGCAGCAGGTGCGCGATTTGCCGCAGGTTACCCGATTACGCCGTCCACCGAGGTAGTTGAACGCTTTGCGTCGAGAATTCCTACAGTCGGCGGCATTTTCATCCAAATGGAGGATGAACTGGCCGCCTCCATCGCCATCCAGGGAGCCGTGTGGGGCGGCGCGAAAGCGTTCACCGTCACCTCGGGTCCCGGTTTTTCGTTGATGATGGAGCACATCGGCTACGCGGCCATTACCGAAACTCCGTGCGTGTTTGTGAATGTGCAGCGCGGCGGTCCTTCCACCGGCCTGCCGACGCTGCCGGCGCAGGCCGATATGATGCAGGCGAGGTGGGGATCGCACGGCGACTACGGCATCATCGCGCTCTGCCCCAATTCCCCGCAGGAGTGCTTCGATCTCACCATTACCGGCTTCAACTTGGCCGAAGAGTTCCGCGTACCGGTGATGATGATGCTCGATGAGTGCGTCGGCCACATGACGGAAAAAGTCATCATTCCGCCCGCCGACCAGATTGAGGTGTCGCCGCGGCGCTACACGCACAAGCCGCCCGCTGAGTACCACCCCTTCGAACCGGGCGAGGACCTGGTGCCGGAAATGGTCAAGGCGGGGGATGGTTACCGCTTCCACGTCACCGGACTGACGCACGACGAACGCGGTTACCCCAGCATGGACGTAGCCACGCAGGATCGCCTGGTGCGGCGCCTGCTGGACAAGCTGAAGCCGTTTTCCAACGGCCGCGCCATCTGCGACACCGCCGACCTGGAGGATGCCGAAGTAGTGGTGGTTTCCTACGGCATCACCTCGCGCGTGGCGCAACGGGCGATCGAACTGGCCCGTAAGCGGGGCATCCGCGCCGGCAAGTTCCGCCTCATTTCGGCCTGGCCATTCCCGGAGCGGCACATCGCCGCTTTGGCCGGCCGCGTCAAGGCGTTCGTGGTGCCGGAGCTGAATTTGGGCCAGATGGTGCATGAGGTGGAACGCGCCGCGGCCGGCCGCGCCAAGGTTATCCCAGTCAGTCACGCGGGCGGAACGGTGCATGATCCGGAAGTGATTCTCAAAGCCATCGTGGAGGCGGCGAAGTGAGCGAACAATTACTCGAAGTCGAATGCGAGATTCCGGAGGGTTCCTTTAACCCGGTCGAGCCGTTTCTGCGCATGGACCGCATCCCTCACATCTGGTGCGCCGGATGCGGCATCGGCACCACCGTCAACTGTTTTACCCGCGCGCTGCTGGAATCCAAGGCCAACCTGGATAAGGTGGCTATCGTCTCCGGCATCGGCTGCACCGGCCGCGTGGCCGGCTACGCGCGCCTGGATTCCTTCCACACCACGCATGGCCGCGCCATCCCGTTCGCCACCGGTTTGAAGCTGGCCAATCCGGAACTGCAGGTGGTGGTCTACTCCGGCGACGGCGACCTGTTCGCCATCGGCGGCAACCACTTCATCCACGCCGCGCGCCGCAACATGGACATCAAGGTGATCTGCGTGAACAACCTGACCTACGCCATGACCGGCGGGCAGACCGCGCCCACCACGCCCAGCCACGTCATCAGCGCCACCGCGCCTTACGGCGTTTTCGAGCCGGCTTTCAACCTGGTGCAACTCGCCGACGCCTGCGGAGCCTCATACGTCGCCCGCTGGACCACCTTCCACGTCAAGCAGCTCGCCCGCTCCATGGAGGAGGTTCTCAAGAAGAAAGGCTTTGGCTTTATCGAAATCGTTTCGCCCTGTCCCACCCTCTACCAGCGGCGCAACAAAATGGGCGACGGGCTGGACACTATGAAATATTACAAGCAGGCGAGCAAGATCCGCCACGGCGCGCCTACCGGCGAGTGCAGCTTGACCAAGAGCGGGGAAATCGTGGTCGGCAAGTTCATCGACCGCGAACGGCCCGATTACTACGAACTGCTGCAGGCGCAGATGCACGAAAGCTTGGGCGACCGCTACGCCGAACCGGAAGTGGGGTGCTCGGAATGCTGACCGAAATTCGCGTTGCCGGCTTCGGCGGTCAGGGCGTGATCCTGGCCGCGATTGTGGTGGGCAAAGCCAAGGCTATTTTCGAAGGCGCTTACGCTACCATGACGCAGAGCTTCGGCCCGGAGGCGCGTGGCGGATCGTCGAGCGCGCAGTGCATTCTCTCCGACGATCCGATTCTTTATCCGTACATCACCCGGCCCGACGTGCTGGTGGTGATGTCGCAGGAAGCCTACACACGCTTTTCGCCCGACCTCAAGCACGGCGGAATTCTGATCGTCGAGCAGGACCTGGTGCACCTCGGCAACGTGCCTGCCGGCGCCCGCGTCTATGGCGTCCCGGCTACCCGCCTGGCCGAGGAACTGGGCCGCAAGGTGGTGCTCAACATCGTCATGGTAGGTTTCCTGGGCGCCGTCACCGGCCTGGTGGCTGCGGACGCTTTGCGCAACGCCGTCAAAGATTCGGTGCCGCCGGCCCTCGAAAAGCTCAACCTGCAAGCCTTCGACAAAGGCTTCGAATATGGCTCGCACCTGATGCAGAAACTCGTCGAAGAAGGCCAGGCCGAGCCCGTGCTATCGTTCGAATCCGAGTCGTAAGAACGCAGGCTTTGGCATTATTCAGCAAGCTCCTAAGGGCCAAGTGACAGCTACCGACCGCTCCCTCCGGTCGCGGCTCCGCTACGCCATGCGTTCTAAAAGGCAGCGGTGGCCGCAGCCGAAGTGCCCTGCGAGTTGGTAAGCGCGACTGACACGGATGCGAGCGGGTTCGTGCCGTTCCGAATCGTGAACGGGATTTCGAGCGAGAACATGCTGCCGAACGGACCCGACGTGGAACTCTGATACCACGTGGTGAAGACCGGGCTCAACGCTACGGTAGTGCTGTTGCTGGCCAGGGTGACGCCGGACGTGGGGGTAAAGGTAATCGCCGCGGAAACCATGTCGCGCGTGGTGGAGTAACCTACAACCACGAGGTCGAAGCCTCCGCTGGTGGGGGTGACGGCCACGCTGGTGATCACGGGCGCGCTCTTGGCTACCACCAGAACTTGCGTGGGGGCCGGCGCCGGGGTGATATCGACGCCCGCCGCCGTCAGCGTCAACGTCAGCGTGATGATGCCGGCAACCGTGCCGGTCTGCACACTGGGAACGGTGGGAGTGAATTGCGCCTGGCTGGCGCCTGCCGGGATCAGGAACGTGACCGTGCGTCCACCGGTGGTGAACTGCACGTTGGGATCATCTGGACCGGAGTCGGGCGCGAATGTCAGGGTGATGGTGCCCTGAATGTCAATCGGATAGTTGCTGCCAGCGCTCACGCCCAAGCCTAGCTGTGTGTCCGGCGTGGGTGTAGCCGGCAGACCTGAAATCGTGAGCGGTGGCGCAGGCGCAACGCCCACCGTGATGGTGAAAGACTGTGTTGCGGTGAGTGGCTGGCCGGTCTGAGCGCTGGTGACCTCGACCGTGAAGGTGGACGCCCCCACCGCCGTTGGCGTGCCCGACAGGATTCCGCCAGCGGACAACGTCATATCGAGTGGCAGAGTCCCAGAGGCCAGCGAAAATGTGTAAGTGCCTGTGCCATATCCGCCGGAGCCCGTGAGCGTCGCCGAATAAGGAACACCCGCCGTACCGCTGCCCGGGCTGCCGGCGATGGTGAGGGAAAGCCCCGAAACGACCACCGTGAAAGACTGCGTTGCGGTGAGCGGCAGGATGTTGGCGACTGCGGTGGCGAGGGTGCTGGTGACCTGCACCGTGAAAGTGAACGTCCCCGCTCCGGTTGGCGTTCCCGACAGAATTCCGCCGGCCGATAAAGTAGTGCCGGTCGGTAGAGTCCCGGAGGCCAGCGAGAATGTGTAAGTGCCGGTTCCATATCCGCCGGTGGCGCCGAGCGTCGCCGAATAGGCGGCACTCGCCGTACCAGCGCCCAAGCTGCCGGTAATGGTGAGGGAAGGAAGCGCCGTGATCACCACGCTGAACGCCTGGCTCGCCGTCTGCACGCCGATGGTGGGAACCTGGCTGGAAACCTGGACGGTGAAATTGAAGGTCCCCGCGGCCGTCGGGGTTCCGCTGAGCACGCCAGCGGCGGAGAACGTGAGTCCAGGAGGCGGCGCACCGGTCGCCACAGACCACGTATAAGTGGAAGCACCGGCGCCTCCAGTGGCTGTGAACGCCTGGGAGTAAGCAACACCCACACTCCCCGAATTGGCGGTCGCGGTGGTGATCGCGAGAACCGGATAGATCACTACCGTGTAAGACTGCGTTGCGGTGAGTGGCGCTAAAGAGGCAGCAGCGCTGGTGAGGGTGTTGGTGACCTGCACGGTGAAGGTGGATGTCCCCGCGGCAGTTGGCGTGCCCGAGAGAGTTCCGCTGGCAGACAACGTAATGCCCGCCGGCAGGGTCCCCGATGCCAGCGCGAATGTGTATGCGCCGGCGCCATACCCGCCGAAACCCGTGAGCGTCCCCGAATAGGGAACACCGACCGTACCGCCGCCCAAGATGCCGGCAATGCTGAGGGAAGGAACCGTAGCGATCGCAACGTTGAACCCTTGGCTGGCCGTCTGGGTGCCACCAGATGGGATCTGGCTGGAGACCTGGACCGAGAACGTGAAACTGCCCGCAGCCGCGGGAGTCCCGCTAAGCACGCCCGCGGCAGAGAGCGTCAGACCCGGAGGCAGTGTACCGCCGGCCAAGGACCATGTGTAAGTTGAAGCGCCTCCGCCTCCGATTGCCGTGAACGTCTGGGAGTAAGGGGCGCCAACAGCCCCCACGCTAACGTTCACGGTGGTGATGGTGAGCACCGGATAAATCGTCACCGTGAACGACTGTGTTCCGGTAACTGGCGGGAAGTTGGCAACAGGGCTTGGGTAAGTGTTGGTGACTTGTACTGTAAACGTGGATGTTCCCGCCGTCGTTGGCGTGCCCGACAGAGCTCCACTGGCAGATAGCGTAAGGCCGGCTGGCGGAGTCCCGGAGGCCAGCGAGAAGGTGTAAGTGCCGGTTCCGTATCCGCCTGAGTCGGAGAGCGTCGCAAAATAGGGAACACCAACCGTACCACCGCCCAAGCTGCCGATAATGGTGAGGGAAGTAGTTGCGGTGATCGTAACGGTGAACCATTGGCTCGCCGTCTGCGCACCGGCGCCGGGGATTTGGCTGGAGACCTGGACGTAGATAGAGAAGGTTCCCGCGGCCGTGGGAGTCCCGCTGAGCACGCCCGCGGCAGAGAGTGTCAGACCCGGCGGCGGTGTGCCGCCCGCCAAAGACCATGTGTAAGTTGCGGCGCCCGCGCCTCCGGTTGCCGTGAACGTCTGCGAGTAAGAAACACCCACAGTCCCCGGATTCGCAGCCTGTGTGGTGATCGTGAGAGCCGGATAGACCAATACGGTGTAAGACTGTGTTGCTGTCAGCGGCGGAAAAGTGACGTTATTGATGGTGAGGGTGTTGACGGCCTGCACCGTAAAGGTGAATGTCCCCGCCGCCGTGGGTGTGCCCGACAGAGTTCCGCCGGCAGATAGAGTAATGCCGGATGGCGGAGTCCCGGAGGCCACCGAGAATGTGCAAATGCCTGCTCCGTATCCGCCCGCGGCGCCGAGCGTAGCCGAATAGACAACACCTACCGCACCGCTGCCTAAGCTGCCGGTAATGGTGAGCGGGGGAGGCGCGGCGATTACAACGCTGAACGCCTGGCTTGCCGTCACTGTCCCGAGACCGGGAATCTGGCTGGAAACCTGGACGGAGAAGTTGAAGGTTCCCGCAGCCGTCGGGGTTCCGCTGAGCACGCCCGCGGCAGAGAGCGTGAGACCGGGCGGTTGTGTGCTGGTCGTCAAAGACCACGCATAAGTTGAAGGGCCCGCGCCTCCGGTTGCTGTGAACGTCTGGGAGTAAGCAACAGCTACCGTGCCCGGGTTCGGGGTCAGCGGGGTGATCGCGAGAACCGGATCGATCACTACCGTGAAAGACCGTGGTGCGATGACTGCCGGGAAGCTGGAACCAAGTTTGGGGTTGAAACTGGTGACCTGCACCGTGAAGGTGAATGTCCCCACTGCCGTCAGCGTGCCTGACAGAGTACCGCCGGCAGACAGAGTAGTGCCGGATGGCGGAGTCCCGGAGGTCAGCGCGAATGTATAAGTGCCTGCTCCATATCCGCCGGTGGCGCCGAGCGTAGACGAATAGGCGCCGCCGACCGTACCGCCGGCCAAGGTACCAGTTATAGCGAGTGTGGGGAGTGGGGCGATCACGACGCTGAACGTCTGGGTCGCTGTCACTGTCCCGAAGCCGGGGATCTGGCTGAAAACCTGGACAAACAAGGGATAGGTTCCCGCAGTCGTCGGAGTCCCGCTGAGCACGCCCGTGGCGGAGAATGTCAGACCTGGAGGCGGCTCAGTGGTGGCCAATGACCACGTGTAAGTTGCGGCGCCCGCGCCGCCGGTTGCTGCAAACGTTTGGGAGTAAGGAACAGCCACAGTCCCCGGATTCCCGCTAGCCGTGGTAATGGCGAGAACCGGATAGATCACTACCGTGTAAGCCCGTGTTCCGGTCAGTGGCTGTTGGATGACACCGTTGATGGTCGCGGTGACGACGCACTGCACGGTGAAGGTGAATGTCCCCACTGCCGTCAGCGTGCCAGACAGAGTTCCGTTTACGGCCAAGTTAAGGCCGGACGGCAGAGTCCCGGAGGCCAGCGAGAATGTGTTATGGCCCTGCGCTTGATATTGGCTGGTGGCCGTGATCGTCTGCGAGTAAGCGTCGCCGAGAATTTCGTTGGGAAGAGTGGCGGGCGCGATTACAACCTGTCCCCATAGCGTGAACCCGCCCAGCAACAGGCAAACAGCAAGAAGAATCAGGCGTCTCATCGGCGGCCCCCCGGAAGTGCAGCCGCCTGGACGGGCGGCGGCACTGCCACGATGCGCGGCGCAGCATTCGCGTCGAGCACCTGGAGCGGGCCACCGGCAAGTTCGGTCAGGCGGAATGTCGCAGCGCCCGCAAGCCGGAATAACCCAGTCGGAGTGCAGGCGCAATCGAGTGTTATAGCAGGGCCGCCGCTGCGATCGAAGATGAACACGGTCCCGCTGCCGACGGCGGCGAATACGCGTTGGCCGGCGGCATCGGTGTCAGCGGCAACCAATCCCTGGATTCCATCACTCGGCGAGGCGACTACCTGGGTTACCGCCGCGCCTGCCAGGCCGGTAACCCGGTAGACGGTCGCGGCGAGAGTATCGGTGACCAGCGCCTGCGTGCCTGCGTTGAAAAGCCGCACGGAAGATACGCTGCGGAACGAGCCGAGCAGGATGGGCGCTGAGTTTACCGGAATACGATACAGAGACACCGACTCCGCCGGGCCCGTGGCCATCAGCAAGAAGCTGCCGGTATCATCCACCGCCATGGCCGTGACCGGAGCCGGCAGACTGGACACGTCGATATCGCCAGCAACGGCTGGGGCGGCAGGCAGGCCGGTGAGAATCTGCACACGGCCGGCTGCGTAATAAAGGGCCGCCGCGCTTCCGCCCGGACTGAAAACCATGCTATCCGGCGCAGCCTCGACTCCGTCGAGCGAGGCCACCACCCAATCGCCGCCGGATGCGCGGATTAGCGCCACCGAAGAATTCCTCGCATTCACCACCAGGGCCGCGTCCTGCGCGGGTGAGATTTCCGCACGCGAAATGGTGAAGCCCAGGGCCAGCGGTTCACCGGTAATCGCCGCACCGGGGATGCCGCCGATGGGACGCAAGCCCCCAGCCGCACGGTCGAAGACCAACCCCAAGCGCGGGCCGCCGAGGGTGGTCACGATGCTGCTCCCGGCAAACGCGAAACCGGCGGAGAGAACTGCTGTAAACGTCCGCACTAACAAGCTTGATGTCATGTCGATCACCTTTTCCGGCTAGTGCGGGGCGCCCACCGTGGGCGTCCCGGCGGTGATTGTGGTGGGAGACGCGCCGCCGCCGCGAGTGGCAGCCACCACGCCGCCCGCCACGCCCGCCGCAGCAACGACCAGGATGATCGCCAGGACTTTCCCGGAGATCCCAGCGCTCGCAGCCGCCCCGGCCGCGGCGGCCGCCGCGACGTTCTGCTGGTGGATGGTAGTGTTGGCGTCCAGGTTCTTGTATCGCGCTACAACGCGGATTTGCACGTCGCCGGCCAACTTGTTTGGAACCATTCCGCGCGCCACGGCGTGCCCGGCGTCGTCGGTCATTACGGTAAGGCTGTGGGTGCCATTCGAGAAAACACCACTGGCGCCGTGTTCGGGCAGGAAGAACGTAACCGCCACTCCGGCCACCGGCTTGTGGTTCTCGTCATCCACCTGGACCATGGCTTCTCGCGCCACACGCTGGCGGATATTGTTGATCGATCCTTCTCCCTCGAGAATCGAAATGTCCAATTTCGTGGGTTCCTGTTCCTGGGCCCTGGCCGGGACAGGCCATGTCTGAATTAGGACAACCTCCGCGAGCAGTATGCACAGGGCGCGCGCCACGGCTCCGATTCGCACTTGTACCCTCATCCTCGAAATGATAGTACTATTTGTGGCAGAATTGGAAGCATAATATCGGCGGGGACGCCGGGGAGTCACTTATGCTGGTCGAAAAGACGATCTTTTGTTCAATCTTGGGAGCGGCCGCACTATTTGCCCAAACCGTCGCCTCGGAGCCGGCTCAGCAGATGTCCGCCCGCGATTTGTTCTACGCGCCAACGCCGGCCGCGCAGAAAGCACCGGGCCCGCCGGCGAAGCGAACTGCGCCGAAAAAGGCCGAGCCGGCCGGTGAGTCGCAGCCTCCAGCGGCCGTGGAAGCGCCCGCCAGTGCTGCACCGGCAGAGCGCGACGCCCCTCCGACGGTCTCCTCCGGCGGCGCGCACATTATCCGGACCGCGTACACGGGGAAGCCCCTGGGGCTTCGCTACAGCATTTTGCGCAACAGCGGCGGAGACGATTACCGCGAAGCTGCGCCGGACACCGTCTTCCACTCCGGCGATCGAATTCGCGTCGCCGTGGAGGTGAATGATGCCGGTTACCTGTACATTGCGATGAAGGGCGCCAGCGGCACCTGGAAGATTCTCTTCCCGACCGCGGAAGTCGCCGGCGGAAACAATCGCGTTGAAAGCGGCCAGCAGTATACCATTCCTTCCGCGCCGGGCCGATTTGCGTTCGATCAGCAACCCGGCGAGGAGCAGCTTTTCATCGTGCTTTCACGGCGGCCCGAGCCCAACCTGGAAAAGTTGATCTACTCGCTCGGCAGCGGAAGCGTGTCGCCCACCAGCGCGCCGGCTAAGTCCGTCGAGCAGCCCAAGCTTCTCTCGGCCGAAGCCAGCCCGCTTGGCGATCCCCTCGTCGGCCGCCTGCGCAGCGAGGTTTACGCGCGGGATCTGGTTTTCGAGAAAGTGGACGAGAGCACTCCGGGCGAGAAGAAAGAGAATGCCGTTTATGTGCTCAACCGCACAGGCAGCCCCGACTCACGTCTGGTGGCGGACTTTGTCTTGAAGCATCAGTAAGGCAAAATGCGAAGCGAGGCGGAAGACGCCTTATGAATCTGAAAACTTCACTGTTTCCGGTGTTCGCAGCGATATTCGTCATGGCCGGTTCCGCGGCCGGCCAGAGTAAGAGCCTGGAGCAGGGGCCGCGCCGCATGGAACTCACTCTGGAGCGCCAGGAAGGCGGCGCCTGGAGGGCGGTAGACCC
>OCTA010001424.1_pt1 | contig 21912 bp, 13 predicted proteins | sample 1538991 | NCBI WGS metagenome assembly OCTA01 (sample SAMEA3539302, study PRJEB22396) | soil metagenome | biome: tundra; feature: field; material: soil | place: USA | collected 2010-05 | depth 0.15 m | reverse complement strand
TGGAAAGAGAACAGCAGCTCGATCTCTGGCTACATGACTACAACTTCCACCGTCCTCATGTTAGCCTCAAGCTCAACTCACCCGCTTCTCGCTCCGGCTTGAATCGGAACAACCTCTTGAGCCTCCACACTTAGAGCATTTCTCCGGATGATGTAGTGGATGAAGAATTCCCTCACGGGCTAAAGCTCGAGATTCCATGCACCCCTTTCGGCACGGCTGAAGCGGTGCCCTTTCAAAATCAGAACTTTTTCTGCGGCGAAAAGGGGATGCGGCGGGGGAAGAGGGCAATGCAAGCGCTGAAGCCCGCTTCATTTTTGCACTGCGACACGACTGAAGTCATGCCCTGATACAAAGCTTTCGCCTGTCTCGCCTGGGATGAGTTTTTTCGCAGCCTGTGAAGCCGGGCCCTTTCAAAACTGCTCTACGCTCGTTGGAGAACTATCCTAACTAATCGTTCAGTTTCAAACCGACACTCGCCGGGCATACATGTTAGGTGCCCCACGTCATAGAATCGAGACCTGCGGCACCCAGTTCTCTGGCGAAGGTGGTCATTGGCGAGTTAGGCCACCCACTCGCTTTGGGGCTTGATCGAGATATCAACCGGGGAAACCTGCGAAGTTGCCTGCCCTAAGGCGAGTCATCTCGTCCGCACTTATTTTCCCCCACGTATCGTATTTGTAAGTATTGAACATGAGCGTCCTAGGGGAGATGAGATTCAGCGGTGTCTGACTCTTGACCCAGGCCATCACCTTGATGTCATCAAAGGTGGCGACGCATGTCTCCAACACATTTAGCGCCCAAATCAGGTGCTCTGTGCCGGGCTGGTAGTGGCCGCTCTTCGCGCTCAGGAGATCAATCTTTCCCATGCGCGCCCTCATTTCGCCGCCACACATGACGTTCGCCCCCGCAAGGAAGGAGGAGTGGTGAACCATGCCCTTTATGTGGTTGCCCACATACAGCTTTCCCTTCTCGCTCATCACCCAGATTCCGAACCCCTTGCCGGAGAACACTGTCGACATCTCAGAGGTGTCGAGCGGAACCTCAGCCCCACCCTTTGAAGCAATTGCCGTGCCGCCTTTGAAAACCACCCTGTGATTTTTTCGGCCAGCTTTGTCGAGGTATGCAACCCCCCTCATGAAGGCTTTGACCATCGACGGCTTGATGTTCTCCTGTTTCGCGACATTTCTTACCAGCGGATTGTTTGCAATCATCATCACGCGATCCAGATCGCTCATCCCATCCAGCCACTGATAGAAATGAATACCGTCTTTATCCCCCGGATTCTTTTGCTCGTAAACCTTAAAGCAGTGCTCCAGAAGGTCGCCCATGCGATGCTTCGGATCTTGAGACTCGCGTTTGTATCCTCCCCCTAGTGCGAGCGGCGTCGGTTTGGCCATGCTGGCGATAAGCTGTTTCCACTCCGGAGAGCCATGCGCGGGGGCGTCTTCGAGCTCTTCGAGCCCCTCCTCCACGTCATCTTCATTGCTGTCGTCATCGTCCACTGCAGGTTCGCTGTAGGGGTCAAGATGCTTAACAAATTCCTCGGGGTCGGAATTCAAGTAGGCGGTCGCGTAAGTTGCCATATTGCTTGCTTTCCTTTCTCTTCAATTTGACCGGGGGTTGGTCTTTTGGAGTGATCGCTTTTGACTGCGTCAAGCGCATCCTTGCTTTACAACGGGAGCTGGGACAGGTCACCAAGGCCGGGATTTCTATGATGCCTTCCGGGATTCGTGTAGTGTACCTCCAAACGAGCCGCTTTAATCTTCTTAAGAATTCATTGTTCAAAATCTTCTGCGATTCTTCAGGCGGGGCCCGAAATGCGAGCCTTCGACTTCGTCCGCTGCGGCAGACGGGACATGGGGCATCATTGTTCGTTGCCCGTGATGACGGCGCGAAAAACCAACGAGAAAGCCCTCGACACGCTCAGTGCCAGCCCTTGAGGAACTCGGATTCTGGGGATTTCCCACCCTTGCGACAGAAACAGAAAAGAGTCGCAAGGATGGGGCGCGAGTGAATTGGTCCTCCGCTAGTTCTTTCCCAGGCCGTCATCCTTGTGGTAGTTGGGGTAGGGCGGAATGGGGAACGCCGGCAAAGTGGTGGTCTTCAACTCGTCGAGCACCGTCTGCACGCCGGTTTCAAGCTGTTTGTCGTGGCCTTCGGCGAAGTCCTTGGGTAATTCTTCGACGGGGACATCGGGAGCGATGCCGTGGTTCTCGACTTCCCACTCGCCGTGCAGACCGAAGATGGCATAGCGCGGAGCCATCACGAAACCGCCGTCGAGGAGCGGAGGATAGCCACCGATACCGACCAGACCGCCCCAGGTGCGGGTGCCGATGAGCTTGCCAACCTCAGCTTTCTTGAAGTACCAGGGCATAGCGTCGCCGCCGGAACCAGAGTTCTGGTTGATGAGCATGACCTTGGGACCGAAGATGGCGCCCACGGGATCGTGGATGGGGAGGCCATCGCGTTCCTTTGCGCCGGAAAGCGGGAAACGCTTGAGCACATCGACAACATAGTCGGCGATGAGGCCGCCCTCGTTCCAGCGCTCGTCGAGCACCAGGCCCTGCTTGTTGAGTTGCGAGTAGAAGTAGCGGTTGAAGCTGGAATAGCCGGAACCGCCAGTATTGGGCATGTAGACGTAGGCGACTTTGCCGCCGGAGAGCTGGTCGACTTTGCGGCGGTTGGCTTCGACCCAATCGATGTTGCGCAGGCCGTCTTCGTCGTCGATGGGGATCACGGTGACATCGCGGGCATCTTTGCCGTCGGGATTGGGGCCGACGTGGAGCACAGTCTGCTTGCCCGCGGTTCCGTCGAAGAACTGGTAGAGGTTGTCGCTGGCATGGAGTTCACGGCCATTGACGGCGAGCAGGTATTCGCCTTCCTTGACATAGACGCCAGGCAGGGTGAGAGGCGAAGCGAGACCAGGTGTCCAGTTCTGGCCGCCGAGGATTTTCGCGATGCGGTAGCGGCCGTTCTCAATCTTGTAGTCAGCGCCCAAGAGGCCCGTTTTCGGGGCGGTATCGTGCGAGCGGGGACCGCCGACGAACATGTGGCCGATTGTGACTTCGCCGAGCATCTCGACGTTGAGATAAGTGAACTCGTCGCGGGAGGCAAGACCGTCGAGGTAAGGCTTGTATTTAGCCTCGATCTTGGGGATGCTGAGGCCGTGGGTGTCGGGGTCGTAAAGGAAATCGCGCTGAATGCGCCACGTTTCGTGGTAGATCTGACGCCACTCGGCACGCGGATCGATGGTGGTCTCCATGCCGGCGAGGTTCAGCGGCTTGCCCGGATTGTCGCTGCCTGGCTTCAGGTCGTCGGCTGGGGCAATGGTCCAGCCGGCCTTGCGAGCGTAGAGCACCTTGGAGCCGTCCTGCGAGACCTTGAAGTGGTCCAGGTCATTAAGCACGACTTCAGGATGGCGCTTCTCCAGGGTGAACCGCCAGATGGCGCGAATATCGGGCGCACCGTCGTCGCTTGAAGAACGGCCGACGGGCGAGCCCTCGAAGAGGTAAAGAATCCCAGCCTTGCCGGTGGCGATTTCCTCGTAATTGCGGGGAGGAATGGGTAGCGAAAGGATGCGATTGCCGATGCCATCGAGGTCAACGGTGACCTTGACCGGCTTGTCCTTATCGTCTTTGGCGGCATCCTTGTCTTTATCTTTGTCGGCGGACTTATCTTTATCCGCTGACTTCTCTTTGTCGCTGGATTTGTCGTCCCTGGCGTCCTTTTTCTGGTCGTCTTTCTTCTCGTCGGCAGCCTTATCGGGTTCGGCCTTCTTCTCTTCCTTGATTTTTTCGTCGTCGCTTTCAGGAGGGATGGGCGAGGCGCCGTCTTTGGCCAACACCACGACGTAGGGGGCGCTGGTTTGGGCGCGGTCCATCGAGGAGAGGTCGATGCCGGCATTGGAGGGGCCGTCGTTGGTGGACTCGATGAAGTAGAGATACTTGCCGTTGGCATCAAATGCCGGGCTGGCGGTATCGCTCATGCCGTCGGTGACCTGCGTGAATTTGTGAGTGTCCACCGAATAAAGGAAGATGGCGTGCAACTGGTTATCGAGGTCACGATCGTAGGCGATCCACTTCGAGTCGGGTGACCAGACCTGACCAAAATCCGAACCGAAGGTGCCGTAGATGCCGTGATCGACGAGCAGGGGCTTGGGCGCCGCAGCCGTGGGACCCGACGGCACATCGACGACCCAGAGGTGCTGGTGCTTGTCGGCGTAGGCGATGTGCTTGGAGTCCGGCGACCAGGTGGGTTTGTAGAAGTAACTGGGATCGGGGCCGAGGTCGATGACCGTAGGCGCTTTGAAGCCGGTTTGATCATGAAGGAAGAGCTGGTACTCGCCGGAAGCGTCGGAGAAGTAGGCGATGGTCTTGCCGTCGGGGCTCCAGGATGGGTTGCGCTCAGCCGCGCCGGAAGTGTTGGTCAGGTTGCGGGTATCGCCCTTCTCGGCAGGAACCGTGAAGATTTCGCCATGGGCCTCGAAGGCGGCACGAGCGCCGGTGGGCGAGAAGGTTACATTCCTGACTTCATCGGGCCGGACGGTTGCCAGGTGTGGCTCGAGGTTGGGCAGTTCGCCGTGAATCTGGATGGTAAGGGCTTTGTCGGCGTTGGTCGTCGTGTCGATGAGATGAAGGGAGCCGAATTGCTCATAGACCAGGCCGCCGGGACCGGCCTGAACGGATTTGAGGTCGTAGCTCTTGTTGGGCACTACCTGGCTGACTTCCCTGGTACTGGTGTCGTAGCGGAACAGCGAGACGGGGCCGTTGCGGTCAGAGAGGAAGTAGACGGAGTTGCCAGCCCACACGGGATCGGAGTCGTTGGAGTTGTCGCGCGGGATTTTGACGAGATCAAGGGTCTTGAGGTTCACGATCCAGATCGGGGTGGTCTGTCCACCGACGTAGCGTTTCCAGGCCGGCTCCCACTTGGTGATGGGCTCGTAAGCCAGCGATTGGCTGTCGGGCGAGTAGGAAGCCTGGGCGCCCGCGGGCAAGGGCAGCGGCTCAGGCATGCCGGAGCCGTCAGCATGAACGAGGAAGAGCTTGAGGAAATGTCGATAGCTGAGCGCGCCACTGGCGATGAGGACGTTTTTGCCGTCGGGCGACCAGCCAGCCACCGCACTCCCGGCTGGATGCCATGTGACACGGCGGGGCACTCCGCCCTCGGCGGGCGCGATGTAGACGTCGGTGTTGCCGAGGAGGTGGGCGGAGTAGGCAATCTGGGAGCCGTCCGGGGAGAAAAACGGACCGGCCTCGACGTGCCCGTTGGAGGTGAGTCGCTCGGCATCGCCACCCTGCCGGCTGACCGTCCAGATATCACCGGCATAGAGGAAGGCGATCTTGTCCTGTGAGAGCGAGGGGTTGCGCAACAAGAGTGGATGATCGGCTAGGGTTTGGGCGGATACGAATACAGGGGAGAGAATGGCAAGGCAAAGCGCCAAGCGCGCAAACCGGGAGTGGACGCGAATCATCGGGCCTCCAAAGGGTAAATGGGATGGGTTGAGCCGGCATTGTGCGACCGGGGGGTTCTCAAAAGTCTGCAACCGTATGGTACGCCGGTCTCGTAGCGGCAGTTCTCGAAAATTGCGTCGCCTCGGGGCAGCCCACTCGAGGTGGCGTTGAGCGTGAGTGATCGGCTTGGATTTGAGCGGGGAGGGGGAGACTGTTTGCCCGGATAGACTCCGGGGATGCAACAGAAATGGCGCGGTCCCGGCCAAATGAACCGTGCTCGGAACCGGCGGAGAGGCGTTCGCGTATCCTGAGAATGGGCCGGTTTGCGCCGATGGCAAGGGATTGCGAAATGGGTCCGCTTTGACGTTTCATCCGTCAGAATGAGTAGTCGCCCATAAAAATCGTATCGGCATGTATTCCCTGAGAGGGAGAAGACCAATTTCATTCCCGGCGTGGTTGCATTCCGAGGAAAAGCGAAACTATGAAGCTGATCGAGGCCTTTAAACTCGCGCTGCAGTCTCTGTGGGGCAACAAGCTGCGCTCCATCCTGACTTTGATCGGGGTGGTGATGGGCGTGGCCTCGGTGATCATGGTTCTGACGCTGGTGCAAGGGGCCAAGAAATATATAAGCACCAAGCTTTCGGGCTACGGGGCGGACGTATTCACGGTTACGCGAATGTCCAGCGTAATCTTCTCCGCCGAGGAGTATCTGAAGTACCAAAAGCGCAAGATCGTACGCATCGAAGACTACGAAGCAGTGAAGGACGCTTGCACGGAATGCAGCGAAGTGGGAGCGCTGCTGAGCAAATCGACCAACGTGGTAGCCAACGGGCACTCCAGCAACAACACCCAGGTGCGCGGATACACCTGGACCATGCTCGCACTGAACAATATCGATATCGCACTGGGGCGGGGCTTCACTCCTGCCGACGACGAGCACGCCACCAAGGACGTGGTTGTGGGCTACGACATCGTGGATAACCTGCTGGGCGAGGGCGACCCGATCGGCAAGGAAATTCGCGTTGACGGCATTCCGTACACGATTGTGGGGGTGGGCGATCGCCAAGGCAAGACCCTGGGCGAGTCGCAGGACAACTGGGTGGCGATACCGATCACAACCTACCAGCAGGTGTACGGCTACAACGACTCAGTCGACATCTACGCACGGGCCAGCGGCGGAGCGGCCGCTATGGAGCGGGCGGAGGATGGGGTGCGGGTGCTGATGCGGACGCGCCGGCATAATGCGCCGGGGGCTCCCGACGACTTTGAGGTTGAAACCAACGACACATTTCTCGACATTGCCAACCAACTTTTGGGCGTATTTGCCTGGGTGGTGCTGGGCCTGGGCTCGATCGCGCTGGTGGTGGGTGGCGTGGTCATCATGAACATCATGCTGGTGAGCGTGACGGAGCGGACGCGGGAGATCGGGGTACGCAAGGCGCTGGGCGCCAAGCAGCGCGACGTGCTGATGCAATTTCTGATTGAAAGCGCGCTGCTGGCGTTGATTGGCGGGTTCTTTGGCGTGATGGGCGGCGTGGTGGTGGGCAAGCTGATCACGATTTTTGTGGGCTTCCCGACAGCCGTACCGATATGGGCTGTCTTCCTCGGGCTGTTCCTGGCGGGTGCGGTGGGAATCTTCTTCGGTGTGTATCCGGCCAGCAAGGCGGCACGACTGGACCCGGTGGTTGCTCTCAGGTCGGAGATGTAAGTAAGACAGTGATCAGTGGTCAGTGAACAGAGAAACAGCGGCCGAAGAACAGGGAGCAGAGAGCAAACTTCGGGGGCCGGATGAGGTTCGTGGACGGGGAATGGGATTTGAAGTCGTTGTTCTTGAGCTTTGAATTTGGAGGAGAATTCCCGGGGGGTTCGGAGCGGATCCTTCCCCTTCGGCTTAGCTGATCACTGATCACTGTTCACTGACAACTATTGCGGAGCAATCATGGCGCAAGGACAAACGCGGGAATCGGTGAAGATGGCGCTGGACACGCTGCGGACGAACAAGCTGCGTTCGGGCTTGACGGTGCTGGGTATTGTGATTGGCGTGACCACCGTCATCACGATTTCGTCCGTCATCAATGGACTGAACAACCGCGTTTCCGACTTCGTGGCTTCGCTGGGCACCAACGTCATCTGGGTCTTCCACATGCCGGTGATCGGGGTGCGGCCGACGACGGAGATGCTGGCGCGGAAGAAACTTACGCTCGACGATGTGAAGGCGCTGCGCACGTTGCCTCACGTGGTAAACTCCGACGGCGGATTCCAGCACGTTGGGCAGTTCCGTGTCGGCCAGGTGAGCGTGAAATACGGGACCAAGAAGGCGGCGGGCTCGATTCTGCAAGGCTCAACCGCAGCAGTCAGCGAAGTGTCGGACATGCCCCTTTTGCAGGGCCGGATGTACACCGACGACGAAGATAAACGGGGTGCGCACGTATGCGTGCTTGCCCACGATACGTGGGAGCAACTGTTCGGAGACCAGCCTGCCGTCGGCAAAGAAGTCAGCGTAGAGACTGGACTCTACACGGTGATTGGCGTGCTGGACAAGCGCAAGCAGCCCTTTGGAGGCGGCAAAAACCCGAACGACAACATGGTCATCTTCCCCCTGGGCACGTTCCATAACCTGCACCCGGAAGACAAAGACATGTGGGTGAGCGTGAAATACGATGACCCAAAAAACAAAGCGCTGGTGCAGGAGGAGATTCGAGAGCTGCTGCGGGTGCGGCGCAGGGTGCGCGTGGAGTCGCCGGACGATTTTGAAATATTCGGGCCGGACTCGCTCTCGAAGCTGTGGGGGCAGCTCACCGGCGGGCTGGTGCTGTTCATGATTGCGGTCAGCAGCGTGGGCCTGATGGTGGGGGGCGTCGGAGTGATGAACATTATGCTGGTGTCGGTGACTGAACGCACCCGCGAGATCGGCGTTCGCAAGGCTATCGGAGCGACCAAGCGGACATTGCTGACGCAGTTCACCACGGAGGCGGTCACGCTGTGCGCTGTGGGCGGCATCATAGGCATTCTGCTCGGCGCTGTGCTCACATGGATTGTGTATTTCTTGCCGATTGGCTTGCCTGCCAGCTTGTCTACCGGATGGGTGCTAACGGGCTTCGGGGTCTCCTGCTTTATTGGCCTGGTCTTTGGAATCTATCCAGCATGGAAGGCAGCCAACCTTGACCCGATCGAGGCGCTGCGGTACGAATAAGGCAGGGATCAGGGGATCAGGGAGCAAGAGGACAACCAACTGGATCAGTGCGATATCGTCAAGTTGGTCGCGGGAGAGTTACAAAGCTGCGCATGACGCAACGTAACGTTGTCGAATTCCCTGAACCCTGATCCCGGACCCCTGCTTTGACGTGTTGGCGGCGTCACAGACGAGACCGGCCAAAAGCGGGACGCTGGGAGCCAGAGGCCATCCCAAATGGCAAGAGGGCAGACCCGCGAATCAGTCAAGCTGGCGCTCGATACGCTAAAGACAAACAAGCTGCGCTCGGGATTGACCATCCTGGGTATCGTCATTGGTGTCACCACCGTGATCACCATCTCTTCGGTCATCAATGGATTGAACAATCGCGTCTCCGATTGGGTTGCGTCGATGGGATCGAACGTCTTCTGGGTATTTCACATGCCCATGATCGGTGTGCGGCCGACCACCGAGATGCTGACGCGCAAAAAGCTGACCCTGGATGACGTTCTCGCTTTGCGGGCACTGCCACATGTGGTGGCGACAGACGGCTCATACCGGCACGTGAATGAGACTTTCCACGTAGGGGATGTGAGCGTGAAGTACAACGGCAGAAAGGTCGCCGGGGCGTTCCTGATGGGTTCGACCGCGGAGGTCGCAGTCGTGTCGGAGATCGCCGTGCAGGAAGGCCGGTTCTGGAACGACAGCGAGGACCAGCGGCATGCGCATGTCTGCGTTGTGGGCCATGACACGGCGGAGGAGATGTTTGGCGACGAAGAGCCGATTGGAAAAGACGTGAATGTCGCCAGCGGGCTCTACACGGTCATCGGGGTAGTGCAAAAGCGCAAGCAGCCGTTCGGTTCAGGCAAGAATCCCGCGGATAACGGAGTGTATTTTCCCTTGGGCACATTTCATGACCTGTACCCCGAAATCAAGGACATGTACATCAGCGTGAAGTATGACGACCCCAAGAACAAGTCGCTGGTGGAGGAAGAGATTCGCGAGATGTTGCGTATCCGCCGCAAGGTGAAAGTCGAGGCCAACGACAACTTCGAGATCTTCGGACCCGATTCGCTGAGCAAGCTGTGGGACCAGCTTACCGGCGGGCTGGTGCTCTTTATGATTGCAGTGAGCAGCGTGGGCCTGATGGTGGGCGGGGTGGGGGTGATGAACATCATGCTGGTCTCGGTGACTGAACGTACCCGCGAGATCGGCGTACGCAAGGCCCTGGGCGCAACGAAGCGAGCGCTGTTGACGCAGTTCACCGTGGAGGCAGTCACATTATCCGCATTGGGCGGCATCGTGGGGTTGATGCTAGGCGCTGTGCTGACCTGGATCATCTATTTTCTTCCCATCGGCCTGCCGGCTGCGCTCTCGACCATGTGGGTGCTGATTGGGTTTGGTGTTTCCTGCGTCATCGGCCTGGTATTTGGGATTTATCCGGCATGGAAAGCGGCCAATCTAGACCCCATCGAGGCTTTGAGGTATGAATAGATGAAGCAAAAACCAGGCCATAGCAAGGTGGCAAAGCCGCGGGCCGTTGAGATGACCCTCGCGACAATGCGAGGTGAGAGATTGTTGCGAGACGCGGCGCTGATGGCTGGTGTCATGATCGTCGGTATTGTGTAGTCGAAAACTCCGGATCTCGAGGAGATCAACATCGGAATCTCCGTTGGGGTAAGCTTGCTGAGATCGATTTTGCCGGGGACGGCCGTTTTGAAGCACGCCGGCAGCGGGTTACGGAGCACGGGAAAGCTTAACCATGAAACTGATTGAGGCCATCAGGCTCGCGTTACAGTCGCTGTGGGCCAACAAGATGCGCAGCATCCTCACGCTGCTGGGCGTGATGATCGGGGTGGCTTCAGTCATTATGGTCGTGACGCTGACCAATGGCGCCAAGCAATTTGTGACGACCAAGATAAACACCTACGGGGCGGGCGTAGTTACGGTCAGCAAAATGCCGGACACATTCATCACGCTTGAAGAATATCTGGCTTTCCAAAAGCGAAAAGACGTCACTTTCGACGACTACAGGGCCATTCTTTCCGAGTGCAGGTCCTGCGCATCAGTCGGGGCGCGTCGCAGCGCGACAGGCAGTGTCGTGTACGGGAAAAACTCCAGTACCGACACCAATATTCGCGGCTGGACCTGGACCATGCCGGCAATTTCGAATCTCAACATTGCGCTGGGACGCGGCTTCACCGAAGTGGAGGACACGCATAGCGCGCACGTCGCCATTGTGGGGACCGATGTTGTGGATAATTTGCTGGGCGCGGGCGATCCGCTAGGCAAGGAGATTCGCGTGGATGGCGCTCCTTACACAGTGATTGGTGTGGGAGAAGCTCAAGGCAAGATGCTGGGCATGAGCATGGATAATTGGGTTGCGATTCCGCTCACGGCTTTTCTTCAGTCGCACGGCTCCAATGCCAGCATGGACATCTATGTCGATGCGGGCGGAGGCGGAGAGGTGACCGATGTGGTATCCGATGAACTGCGGACGATCATGCGGGCTCGCCGCCACCTGGCGCCGGATGCGGCAGACAGTTTCACCGTAGACACAAGCGCAACCTTCCAAAACCTGCTCGGAAAGATTCTGAACAGCTTCGGGGCCGTGGTGGCAGCCATCGCCAGCATCTCTCTGGTGGTTGGCGGCATTGTGATCATGAACATCATGCTCGTGTCGGTTACAGAGCGCACCCGTGAGATCGGCGTGCGCAAGGCGCTGGGCGCGCGGCGCAACGATATCCTGCTGCAATTCCTGATCGAGTCTGCCGTGATGTCGATGGTGGGCGGCCTGATCGGCGTCGTCGCCGGCATATGCGTGGCGAAAGGCATCACTCTCATCATCGCTTTCCCCTCGTCGGTTCAGGCGTGGTCGATTTTGGTGAGCCTATTTGTGGCAACGGCCGTTGGTTTGTTCTTCGGGGTCTACCCCGCACACAAGGCGGCGCAACTTGATCCGATAGCCGCGCTGCGAGCGGAGTTATAGAGATGCGCATCAGCGACTCTAAAGAATCGGTACGGTTGGCGCTGGAAACTCTGCGCAAGAATAAACTGCGCTCGATCCTGACGATTCTGGGCATCTCGATCGGCATCTCCACGGTGATCCTGATCTCGTCGGCCATCAATGGATTGAATACGAACATCGATCAATTTGTTCGCTCCCTGGGCACCAACGATTTATGGATTTTTCGCTTTGAACCGTTCGGCAAGCGTCCCACGACGCAGGAGCTAAATCGCAAACAACTTACCTACGAGGACGGCATTGCGATGCGCAGCCTGCCGTATGTGGTTGCGGTCGATCCGGGAGTGACCTATCAAAATTTTCAACTCGGCATCGGCAATGTATCGCTCAAGCACGGCGCGCACAAGATTCAAAACACAATTTTGTACGGGGACACGTCGGCCGTGAAAGACACGAACGACATTGAGCTCCTGGAAGGTCGAATGTATACGGAGCCCGAAGAAGCGCGCAGCGCAAGTGTGGTGGTGCTGGGACATGACGCAGCTGAGGATCTATTCCCGGATGAGTCTCCTCTTGGAAAAGACATCGAATGCGGAGGAGACATCTTCACAGTGATCGGAGTACTCGACAAACAGCCGCAACCGTTCGGAAGCGGGCGGAATACGCAGGACAACGCCGCGTACTTTCCGCTTGGGACATTCCTCAAGATTCATCCGGAGATGAAAGACTTCTGGATCACGCTGAAATATGACGATCCTTCGCACAAGGCTTTAGTCGTTGAAGAGGTTCGCGAACTTCTCCGCATTCGCAGACGCGTCCGCACCGAGCAGGACGATAACTTCGCGATCTTTGGCCCCGATACCTTGACGCGTTTATGGAATTCGCTTACCGGCGGGCTGTTCCTGTTTATGGTCGCCGTTTCTTCAGTAGGTCTGATGGTGGGCGGCGTCGGCGTGATGAATATCATGCTGGTTTCGGTTACAGAGCGCACCCGGGAGATTGGGATTCGCAAAGCCATTGGCGCAACGAGGAAGAATATTCTTCTGCAATTCACACTGGAAGCGGTGACACTCTGTGCTATCGGGGGGTTGCTGGGCATCTTCGCCGGATCGGTGTTTACGCTGATTCTGCATTACGCGGTTTCGTTCCTTCATGCGGCGCTTTCGTTCACCTGGGTCGCGATTGCCTTTGGCGTCTCGTGCGCAATCGGACTGCTGTTCGGCATTTACCCAGCGTGGAAAGCGGCCTCAATGGACCCCATTGAGGCACTGCGGTACGAGTGAGGCAGCTATTAGCTATTAGCCATTAGCTGATGGCTTCCACTTTCGATTCTGCGCCCTGCCGTGCCCTCTTAAGTCAAGACCGCGAAGCAGCTAGGAGTAGGAAGCTGTCTTTCGCTACACTAGCGGCTGTGATGCCGCACGCTTTGGCCCTGGCCGTGGAAGTGGCGACCACGGCGCTGGCCGTGGCGGGAATGGGCTACTTTGTGGCCGCGATGATTGCGGCGCGGAGGTTCGTGGCCTCTCGTCGCGCGAAGCTGGCGACCTTTTCTCCGGGGGTGAGCATCCTTAAATCGCTCAAGGGCCTTGACCCCGGCATGATAGACGCTTTTCGCAGTCATTGCCTGCAGAGCTACGGGGGCGAGTATGAGATGCTTTTCGGCGTCTCGTCCCTTGCCGATCCCGCGGCAGCGGCTGTGGAACAACTGCAGCGCGAGTTTCCGGAGCGGGCAATCCGACTGCTCGAATGCCCGGAATCGCTCGGAACAAATGGCAAAGTCAGCGTGCTGGCGCAGCTTGTGCCGCACGCCCGCTACGATTTTCTGCTCCTCAACGACTCCGACATTACTGTGGGGCCGCGCTATCTGGAGCGGGTGATGGATTCGTTCGCCCAGGATCCAGGCGTGTACCCGCAGAACCCGCAGCCGGTGGGCCTGGTGACTGCACTTTATCGCGGACGCGCGCACGATACGCTCGCGTCGCGGCTGGAGGCTCTGGGAATTGCGACGGACTTTCAGGCCGGGGTGCTGCTGTCGAAGATGATTGAAGGCGGGCTCCGATACGGTCTTGGCTCGACGCTGGCGGTGCGTCGCGCGGCGTTGGAGCACATTGGCGGCATGGCGTCGCTGCTGGACTACCTGGCCGATGACTACGAGCTGGGCGCGCGGGTGGCGCGAGCTGGTTACCGTGTGGAGCTCTCGCCGGAAGTAGTGGAGACGGCGATTGCTGCTTACGGCTGGCAAGGGTTTATCGATCATCAGCTCCGCTGGGCAAGAACCGTACGCGACGCCCGTCCCTGGGGCTATGCGGGGCTCATCTTTACCCACGGCCTGGGTTGGGCGCTCTTGAATGTCCTGGCCAGCGGACTAAGCCCGCTAAGCCTGTGGCTGCTGGGGATGAGCTTCTTTCTACGGCTCACGCTGGCAATGATGGTGGGCGCCGAAGTGCTGGGTGATCACCAGGTGCTGCCCAATCTGTGGCTGCTGCCGTTGCGTGATGCGGTGGCAATGGGGATCTGGGTGGCAGGGTTTGCCGGTAATAGAATCGTGTGGCGCGGGGAGCGCTTCACTCTCGAAGATGGCAGACTCATCAAAGTAGACGAGCGGTCGTTGAATTCGTGATTGCCGGCTTCTCACTTCGTCACGCTTGCACCTGGATTCGTCGCAAAACCACCCGAGTCTGACTGTCGAGCGGACCGATCCACAGCAGATTCACACGGCGGTGCTATCGGGAATCGATGCCGGTCTGCTAGATTGCGTTCACGCGGCTTACAGCGGTTCCACAATTGCTGTACCCCGAATTCACCACCTTGCACGATTCCAGAAAGGGCAAGCGAATTGTGGAACCGCTCAAAATCCGCTGGAGGAGAAAGATGATGGCTACACGCATTCGATTTGCGGGATCCTTTCTGTGCTGTTGTCTGCTGGCTGTTGCATGCACGTCTGCGTTTTCCCAGGAGGCAGCGCCAGCAAAGCCTGCCGTCGGCACACCGATTCCCCCTGCCCAGGCGTATGGAAAGCTACTGAGCGGGATGGAGCAGGAGTTTGTCTCTGCAGCCGAAGCGATGCCGGAAGACAAGTACGATTTTGCGCCCCCGGCAACGGCGGGCGACTTCAAAGGTGTGCGCACCTTTGGCGAGCAGGTGAGTCATGTAGCAGAGGCCAACACCTTTTTCTTTCACGACCCGAGCAAGCCGATGGTGGACAACCGGGCCGAGTACGCGAAGCTCAAGACCAAGGCCGAGATCGTCAAGGCGCTGAAGGACTCATTTACGCAGGCTCACGTCTATTGCGACGCCATTACACCGGAGAATGCGTTTGTGATGACGGCCAACGGTACCCGCGGCGGCATGGCGGCCTTCGGCATTGCACACATGATGGATCACTACGGGCAGATGGTGGTGTATCTGCGGATGAACGGCATTGTCCCTCCGGCCAGCCGGCCAAACAAATAAGACTGTGCAGGAAATGGCGGGTCTGGCCACAGGCCCGCCGCAAGGGACTATTGGACTCGCATGGCGGCAACTGGGTCGACACGCATGGCTCGGAGCGCCGGCAGGTAGCAGGCCAGAATGGCGATGACCGCCAACAATGCCGTGACAGAGACAACCGTCAAAGGGTCGTTGGCGCTGACACCATAGAGCAGGCCGCTGAAGAAGCGGGTGAGCCCGAGCGCCAAGGCAAGGCCCAAAGCGAGTCCAAGGGCTGTAAGCCGCAAGCCTTGATAGAGCACCATCTGCAGCACGTCGAACCGCGAAGCGCCCAGGGCAACACGGATGCCGATTTCATGGGTGCGCAACTGCGTGCGGTAGGCCACCACTCCGTAGATGCCTGAGGCCGCCAACACCAGAGCGAGTAGCGCGAAGGCCGAGGCGAAGGTGGTCTCAATCACCGCGAACATGCTGCCCATCCGGATGCTTTCCTCAAGTGTCCGCACATCGAAGACGGGGAGTTTCGAGTTGAGCTGATGGATGGTCTGTTCCACAGGCGAAGCCAGCTGTGCAGGATCGCCGGCGGTGCGCACATGAATGATTGTCTGCGGACCACCGAACTGGAATAAGGACAGATAGACCAGCGGCTCAGGCGGCTCGTTCATCTGTTGGTGTTTGCTGTTCTTTGCCACGCCGACGACGGTAAACAGCTCGCCATACATCCTGAACCGTTTGCCCACGGGGTCTTGTGTCGGCCAGAAATGATGGGCCATGGTCTGGTCGACGATAGCCACGAGCGGAGATTTTTCGCCATCGTCAGCCGTGAAAGCGCGACCATCAAGCAGCGGAATCCGCATCGTCTCAAAGTATCCGGCTGTCACCGATGCTCGCCGCACCTCCATCGATTCGTGCGGTTTGGGGACATAACCCTCTGGAAAGGCATCGCCGGATCCGCGGGTGAAGCTCAGAGGAACCCAGTCAGACAAGGCCACAGAAGTTGCGCCTGGAACGACTTCCAGATTGGCCAGCAGCTTGTGCCGGAATAAGTTGGCGTCGTCCCACGAGTATCCTGTCGACTCCAGTTCGACGGAAGTAAGCAGCACATGAGACCGGTCAAAGCCCGGATCGGCCTCGCTGGCGTTGCGGAGCGTGCGCAGAAACAGCCCCGCGGTAACCAGCAGGGCGAGGGAGAGAGCGATCTGGGCGACAACGAGGCCGCTAAGAAGATTGCGATTATGCGCGCCGCCCGAAACACTGGCCGCTTCGTCCTTGAGCACTTCCGCCGGAGATACGTGCGACGATCTCCAGGCAGGCAGCGCTCCGCAAATCACGCTGGCGACAACGACCATCAGCAGAATCGCCAGGATCACATTGTTGTCAACGACGCCATTCAGTTCGATGGGGTTGGAATTGGGCGGTATGAAGCGGGCAAACATCTTTGCCGTCCATGAAGTCAGAAGGAATGCTACCGCGCCTCCGCCGAGCGCAACTAGCAGGCCTTCCAGAATCATCTGGCGCATGAACTGGACCCGGTTTGCGCCCAGTGACTGGCGAATGGCAATCTCGCGCCGCCGGGCCACAAATCGCACCAGAGCCAGCGTGGCCACGTTGGCACAGGTCAGCAGCAGTACCACACCGGCAATCGCCAGCAGAATAGGCAGCGAAGCCGCAAGATACCCATTGGCGCCAAAGGGCGCTCGCCACAGGGGATCGAGCGTGATCGTGTTCACGCCCAGGTGGTCGTTGGGATAGGCAGCCACCAGTCGCCGCATCCGCCCTTCCAGGTCTTGCGTGGCGCTGGCTCGACTCACGCCGGGACGCAACCGCCCCATCACGTTCAGCCACGTGTTACCGCGCTCCCGCATCCGCGACGAATTCCCCATCGGGTCAAGCGTCAGCCACGCCTCTTCGCGAATCCCCGGCATGCAGCCGATAAACCCCTTCGGCGCCACGCCGATCACCGTCACCGGGTGCTGTGCCATTTCAATGGACTTACCAACAATTTCTGGATCAGCGTTGAAACGCGTCTGCCAGAGCGAATAGCTCAGAATCGCGAAAGGAATGCTGCTCTGCGTCGCTTCTTCATCCGGGCGCAAGAAACGGCCCATGAACGGCTGGACGCCCAGCACGTCGAAATAATTCGCTGAAACATTCGACACGTAGATGCGCTCAGGAATCGCGTTTCCTCCCGTCAGCGCAAGCCAGTCGTGGTGATAGGCCAGAATGCCGGTAAAGCTGCGGTTTGTCTCGCGCAGATCTCTGTAGTCAGGATAGGAAAGCGGCGGTGAGGGCGATGTGCTCCATTCTCCGCGCATGATGGTGACGAGTTCGCCGGTATTGCGCGCGCCCGGGACTGGGTGGAGCATGGTCCCATCGATCCAGCTGAAAACGGTGCTATTGGCGCAGATTCCGAGCGCCAGCATCAGAACGGCAGTGATTGCGAATCCCGGACTCTTGCGTAGCTGCCGCAACGCGTAGCGGACATCCTGAAGCAGTCCAGCCATACGGTCGCCTCCACATCTTCTTTCGTGTGAAAGAGGAATTATCCTCCAACACTGCATTTGGCGCGCCAAAGAGAAAGCGAGAGCCAAGTCGCTGAAGCGATGCAAGTTCAGCGCCATCAATCGAATGGACGACTGTGCCCGTGGTGTTCACGGACGCACAGAATGTCCGGTTTCGCACACCGCGGCATCTCGGTTGCTCCGTGGCAGGTGGGCGGGTGAAAGGGGATCACCAAAGCCCCGCCAAATACACGGAACCGTTTAGCGAAGCGAGCGTATGATGCTCTGTGGTCATCCACGTGGGTGGGAGCCTGCGTGTTGCATGGCGGAAAGAGCCGTGGGATGCAAGTCCCCACTGAATCCAGCCCGCTGCGGGAAACGGTTGGCATCGTCGACCCCGGAGGCTCGTCGCCTTGTCCTTCCCATTTTGAGTATGTCTACGATTTGAGGCTGAAGGACGGCTGCTCCGATCGCTTCTTCAAGGATGTTGCGAGCTTTTGCATCGGCCTGATGGCGGAGGTCGAGCGGAGAGCTTCGTCCACACTCGATGGATATAGACGCCATGTGCAATTGGATTTGTGCGAGGCTCCGCGCAGCCGCGGCGAATACGCTCTGGATCTCCTGACGCTGGGGATGGCGCTGAACATCTACGCTTGCAAGGCGGAGAGAACGCCGCTGTGGGCCGTTGTGGTGGCGCGGGAACTAGGGCGGCTCAGGCATCACGCGAAATGGATGAAGCCTACAGTCGATCGGGCTCGCGGGGTGCTCTTCAAGGGATTTCTGAACAGGACATCCGCGGCGGGAAGCGGGGGTGAGGCGAAGGGGGCAGGCGTGGATCTGCTGCGCCGGCTGCCCGGCCTTGTTGCGTGGATGCGCGCCACCGGCGAGTTGGAGCAGGAGGCGCTGCGCGTCGATCATTGGCGGAGCTACCTGGGAACGCTTGAACTTTGGGAGGCTGCCCGCTGGATGGAGGTGGCAGTCGATCTCTTCTCGAGCTTTGAGCGCGAGGCTGCCGAGGCATTGGGTAGTTATACCCAGGGCGTGAAGGAATTCCTCGCTGCGGAGTATGCGCACCGAGGTTGCCGGGAAGACCAGTTGTTTTGCGGCAGGACTCCGGTGGAATATCACCTGAACATGGTGGCCGCCGAAGTGATGAACCAGGGTTTGCGCAAGTCATTCGAACGGACGGCGCGCAAGGTGGTGCTGGTGCCGGCGTGCATGCGAGGCGCGCAGGCCTCTACATGCAGAGCGAAGGTGCGCGGCGTGGACATGACCTGCGCGGCCTGCGATCCGGAGTGTTCTGTAAATTACATTACCCGTCGGATGCGCAAAATTGGCGCGACGGTTTACCTAGTGCCGCATACCAGCGGGTTCAGCCGCTGGCTGGATCGCTGGGAGCGCGAGCCGGGGGTGGGCGTGACCGCGGTGGCCTGCCTGCTAAACATCATGCCGGGCGGGTTGGAGATGCGGGAGCGCAGGATCGCTGCGCAGTGCGTGCCGCTCGATTTTCCGGGCTGCAAGAAGCACTGGGATTCCGAAGGGATGTCCACCGCCGTGAACGAGGACCGGCTGGTGCAGATCATGGCGACGCCCATGTTTACCTGACACGGTTGGCAACGGCCGCGGCGGGAATGCTATGGTGAGGCCACATGCCGTTCCTGACCACAACGGAGGCAGGCGTTCCGATTCAGGGACCCACCGCCACGCTCATCTATGACGACTGGTATCCGGCGTTGCGGACCGATACTCTGCGCAAGAACAAGCTTGCGAAAGCGATGCTGCTTGGTATTCCCCTGGTGCTGGGTCGGCGCAATGATGGGCGCGTGTTTGCGATGCGCGACAACTGCCCGCACCGCGGGATTCCGCTGAGCGAGGGTTGGTTTGACGGGCAGCGCGTGACCTGTCGCTATCACGGGTGGGAGTTTGAGCCGTGCAGCGGTCGTTGCGAACTGATTCCGTCGCTTACCGGCAAGGATCATCTGGATGCGACGCGGATTTATGCGACGGCGTTCAACTGCGAGGAGCGGGACGGGCATGCGTGGGTCTTTGTTCCCGGGCTCGGAACTGGAAAACGCTCGCAGGGCGCGAAGCCCACGGTGCCGGAGCTGGCGAAGTTCGGGCCGCGGTATCGCACAGCGTTCCTGACCGCCGATTTGCCGTGCAATGTGGACCACGGCATTATCGGGTTGATGGATCCGGCGCATGGGCCGTTTGTGCACCAGGCGTGGTGGTGGCGTTCGCGGGCGAGCATCCGCGAAAAGACCAAGCGATTCGAGCCGATTCCTGAAGGCTTTCGCATGAGCGCGCACGCGCCCAGCGGAAACTCCGCGCCTTATAAGCTGCTGGGCGTGTATGGGCAACCGATCGAGACGACGATCGACTTTGTGCTGCCGAATCGGCGGACTGAAGTGATTCGCTGCGGCGACAAGTGGTTTTCGAGCCTGACGACGGTGACGCCGGTGACGGCGTCGACGTGCCGCATCGATGTGGTGGCGGCATGGAACGTGTTCTATTACGTTCCGCTGGTGACGCCGATTGCGAAGTTCTTTGGCGCGCGGTTTGTGCGGCAGGACCAGGTCACGATGATTCAGCAGACGGAAGGGCTGAAGCACAATCCCAGCCTGATGCTGATTGACGACGCCGACAAGCCGGCGAAGTGGTATTTCGCGCTGAAGCAGGCGCGGCTGGATGCGGCCGGGAGTGGCGCTGCACCCAGGCATCCGATGGATGGGCCGGTTGAGCTGCACTGGCGGAGCTGAGGGGCGACGGTTTGCCCGCGTGCGGCACGGGTGCGCAGGCTAGGGCGCCTTCTTGCTCACCGAACATGCCTTCTGGGTACCCCCTCCCTCCCCGGGTGTTTTGGGTAAAATACTCTATTTAAATGAGTTGCATGGTGGGGTTCGCCGTAAAATATTCATGACATTACACTTACGGGCAAAATCCTCATAAAGAATGACTTGCAGGTCTTTATGCCCTTTGACTTCCGGTTTCGTGCCGTCCGGCCGGAGGTGGTGCAGGGCTGTTTTTTCCAGGCCCTATGTTGATTGTGCGCTGTTCCGCGAATTTATCTGCAAATTGGGGAGAAGATTTTCGCGGGGAGTGTGCGAGGACAATCCCACCCTAGCGGAGCTAGGAGCACCCAGCACCCGGCCTAGGGTGGATCGGTCGGGAGCCCAAAGACTGAGACGGGTCGTCGCGACACCGAATCTGTGCGTCCCGGAACAGGATTTCCAATCGCCCCAAAACCTTCCCCATTCCAGCGAAATTGATAGTTGAGGTATCCGGTAGAACAGCAGTCGCCCGTCTCAAATTTGGGGTCGAAAAGGTCGACGTTCAGAATCCGATCTTTCTCAAAAACTCGATAGAGACCGTGTGCCGCGCGGTCCCCTGCGTGAAAAAAGCCCAACAGCTTGGGCGTTCCGCCTAACTCGCCGTAAATATAGACCCAATAGTGATACTGAGTACCTCCGGAATCAAACCGAAGCACTACAATCGCATCTTCGCTGTGGCCGCCAGTGAGCCTGGCGAATTGAACCCCTTCCAGTGTCAGTCCCGAAAATTGCACGCCGTCCGCTTTGTCACTGTCGTCGCGTTCGTCCCATTTCCCATTCACCAACTGAATACGCTGCTTTAGCCGCAAGCTCATCCACTGCAGGTGGTCTGGCCAGCCGTCCGGATGGGCCCACGGATACGAGAAGTTCTTGAAGTCAGCTGTCCGGAGGTCCGCCGAAGGAGACTGCGGCCAACCCATCTCGCAGGCCAGGAAAAAAACGAACAGAAATACTTGGAAAAACTTCATGGAGAAGACAATTCTAATCCCGGAGGGTACTCGATTCGACTCAGTGAGTGTATTGTGGCCTACCCGGCAGTTACTTCGCAGTGAACAAAATTGCCGCCGCCGGCACCATCTCAGAATTAGCACAAAAATCTAAGCGTGATTTTCAGGCATTCATGTTATTGAACCTGGCGATCACTCTAGACATGGGCAGTCAGATTTGGTGAATTCAATCCCACCTTAGCGAAGCTGGGATCGGGCGCCCGGCCGTGTGGGGAATTCGGTCCCGTGGTTGCCGATCCGGAAATAACCCGAAAGGCAACCACAGATCCTTCGTCGCTGCGCTCCTCGGGATGACAACGCGCAGGAGAAGGCGGCGTAGGAATACGGTCCCATGGTGGGTGATCCGGAAATAACCCGAAAGGCAACCGCAGATCCTTCGTCGCTGCGCTCCTCAGGATGACAACGTGCAGGGGAAAGCGGCGTAGGAAATACGGTCCCATGGTGGGCTACCCGGCAGTTACTTCGCAGCAACAAAATTGCCGCTGACGGCACCATCTCAGAATTAGTCGATCCTGAAAAAGTGATTTTCAGACATATGAAGTGGAGCATTGGAAGCA
>OCTA010001423.1_pt1 | contig 21927 bp, 17 predicted proteins | sample 1538991 | NCBI WGS metagenome assembly OCTA01 (sample SAMEA3539302, study PRJEB22396) | soil metagenome | biome: tundra; feature: field; material: soil | place: USA | collected 2010-05 | depth 0.15 m | reverse complement strand
CTAATCCAACGCCACCACCTGCATGTGGGTTTTGCCGATGAGAAATACAGGCTAGGTGGGAATTCGTCGGATTCCGGCAATGGAATCGCCGTGGATGCGGCCGGAAACGCCTATGTCGTGGGAGACACGACGTCCCTGAACTTTCCGGCGAGCGGCTGGCAGAGAGCCAATCGCGGAGGCCAGGACGCTTTTGTCGCCAAGCTGTCTGCCGATGGGAGCCGCCTGGCATACAGCACTTATCTGGGCGGGGCGAATACCGATCACGGCGCCGCGATCGCCGTGGATACGACAGGGGCCGCCTGGGTGGCGGGATCGACCTGGTCGGCCGATTTCCCGGTGGCGAATGCATTTCAAAGCGCTCCCGGGGGCGGCCAGGATGCATTTGTGGCCCGGCTCGCCGCCGATGGGAATACGGTGTTGTTTGGCTCCTATTTGGGCGGGAGCGGCGGCTCGCTCGCTTACCCGGAGGCCGCGCAGGCGATCGCTCTGGATTGGCAGGGGAACGCTTATGTCGCAGGAGTCGCCAGTTCGGCGAACTTTCCCCTGCTGAACCCGCTGCAATCGTCGCTTCATGGGGCGACAGACTCTTTCGTGTCGAAAGTGAATGCCTCCGGGACCTTGGCCTACAGCACCTACCTGGGAGGCTCCGGAGCGGAGGTCGCCAATGCGATCGCGGTGGATTCGAGCGGCGCGGGATACATCGCGGGCTACACCTACTCGGCGGACCTGCCGGTTGCCAATGCGCTTCAAAGTTCCAACGCCGGAGATTGCGACGCATTTCTGGCTAGAGTGAGCGCCACGGGGACCCTGGATTATTTGACCTATCTCGGAGGAAACGGATCCGACACCGCCACCGCCGTGGCGCTGACGTCGGGAAACGTCTATGTAGCTGGCTGGACCCTCTCCACCAACTTTCCGCTGCGGAACCCTTATCAATCCATCGATGCCGGCAATTATGGCGCGTTCGTGACGAAACTGAACTCCGGTTCGCCGCCGGTCAACGAGGGAGTGACGCCGAATTCGGGCGGCGGCGCCTCGCAGACGTTCGGCTTTCAGTTTTCCGATGCCAGCGGGGTAACGGACCTGACAACCGTGTTGGCATTGTTCAATTCGTCGCCAAGCGCCGCGAATGGGTGTGCGGTGGTCTATGATCGGGTCACGAATGCCTTGTCCTTATTGACCGACGCCGGGGGCCAGCCGGCGGGATCGATCACCCCCGGAAGCGGCACGCAGGAGAACAGCCACTGCGTCCTGAACGGCGCCGGGTCGAGCGTTTCGGCGGCAGGGACCATCTTGACCTTGAACCTGGCGATCTCATTTCGGCCGCCCATGGCAGGGGCCACGAGCATTTACATGCAAGCCGCCAACCTGAGTGCTTCGACGGGCTGGGAACTCAGAGGGAACTGGACGGTCCCGGCGATGATCGTCAGCCCGCCCAATGGGTCCTGGCTGCTTGGCGCCAGCGTGGTTTTCCAATGGACAGGCATCGGCAATTTCAGCGGATGCTCGCTTTCCGTCAGCGGGATCAGAGCGGGGGGTACGGATATCTTTAACGGCGCTCTGGGGGGCGGTACGTCGCAACTCGTGGCGAACCTGCCCCTGGATGGCCGGTTCATCTATGTGCGTATCGGTTCGACGACGGGCTCCGGCTGGCTGTATGTTGATTACCTCTATACAGCCGCAATTCCGATGCCCGGGGCGATGATCAGCCCGGCTAACGGATCCACCCTGCCCGGTTCCACCGTAACCTTCCAATGGTCCGCCGGGGTTGGAATCTCCCAATGTTGGCTCTACGTCAGCAAGGTAGCGCCCGGCGGGGGCGATCTTGACAGTATCAACGCCGGTCCCCAAACGACACTGACCCTGACGAACCTGCCCATGGACGGCAGCACAATCTACGTGCGCCTGTCGTCGCTGCTGGGCGCCAATTGGCGGTACGCCGATTACAGCTTCACGGCCGCGGGTCTTTCGCTTGCCGCCATGATCAGCCCGGCTGACGGCTCCACCCTGCCCGGTTCCACCGTGACCTTCCAATGGTCCGCCGGGGTTGGGGTCTCCGAATATTGGCTCTACGTCAGCAACGCGGCGCCGGGGGGACAAGACGCCTACAGCGGCAGCCAGGGATCCAACACATCAAAGACGTTTACAAGCTTGCCCACCGACGGCAGCACGATTTATATATGCCTCTGGTCGAAAATCGGCGCCGCTTGGAAATTCTTGGATTACCGCTACAAAAGCGCGGCGGCTCTTACCCGGATCGCGCCCGCGGATTCGGCCTCGCTGGCCTCCTATTTGGCCGCCACCCCGTTCCAGAGTTTCGACTTCTCCACCTTTCCCGACTGGGACTCTTTTACCCCGCCCAACTCTACTCAGCTCGGCGATGGCGTTCTCAGCCTCGCCTTCAGCTCCACGATGGTCAGGTTCACGGCTACCCCCGACGGCTGGGACTGGAGCGTGGCCCCCAACTCGCAGCGTGCGGACGCCAACGCCGTCCTGCCGGTGCTCGATCCATACAACCCCCTTTACAATCCAGAGGCCGCATGGAATCCGAAAACCAACCCGTTCGGTCTCTCCAATCTCACCATTACTCTTTCCCGTCCGGTGTGGACATTCGGCTTCGAAGCGGAGCCCGACTACCTGGGCACGATCGCCGCGACCTTCTACACCGGATCTTCGGGGTCCCTCACCATCAGGATGGACGGCATGTCCTATCCCCAATCCAGGATCTTCGCGGCCACTGGCGCTCCGATCACGAAAGTCGCCATAGCGCTCACAAACGCTGGTGATTACACGGACTTCGCGATCAGCGCGTTTCGGTATGCGCTTTCGGGTGCGGTCGCGCCGGATCTCTCACAGGCGCCAATCCCGTCGCCCGCCGCCATAATTAGTCCGGCCAACGGCGCCACCCTGCCCGGTTCCACCGTTACTTTCCAGTGGTCCGCCGGCGTGGGGATTTCCGAATATTGGCTTTACCTCAGCAAGGTAGCGCCGGGCGGAAAAGAGATCTATAGCAGCACCCTGGGATCGAATACGTCAAAGACCTTTACAAACCTGCCCACCGGTGGCAGCACCCTCTATATGCGCTTGTGGTCGAAAATCGGCGCTGCTTGGCAGTACGCCGATTACAGCTACACGGCCGCGACGGTACATTAACATATCCGGCCAATCCGAGCCTATTTGCCGTGTGGTGGCGGAGTTAATAAATTTATACCGTATAAGCTAACGCTACCGTGTTACTTTCAAGTACGGTGTGGGAATTGGGAGGCCGCCGTCTGCTCCACCGGGGTGGCGCCAGACGGATCCGCCAGCAGTTCTACCCCGCGCGTTCTTCTGACCCATAGCAGCCCGGCCGATTGACGTCTCGCCCAAATCGCGGCATTGGAATAGACGCGGTATTGCTTGCCTTCCCTGTTGGCGGAGTCCTCAGCGGCGACCACTTCAATCGAGAGCTTCTTCTCCAGGCTGCGCAAGTTCGCCTTTACGGTCACCCAACTCAGCCTGACCAGACCGGCCAGCCTGTCATAGCCGATCCGGACGGTCCGGCTGGCCTCGGGATCGTCCCCTTCGGGCGCGCCGACTTTCCACAGCGTTCGATAAACCTCTTGCTCCGCCAGCGAGTGCCCGTCCTCAACCACCTGGGCCCTTTTCACTCGCGACCGCCTGCTATCGTGCGCTGGCTGAACTGGTACGGTATAAATTTGTTGTACGGAAGCAACTTTCTGTACGGTAGCTGCTTTACGTTGTTGTACGGTGGCTGTTTCTTTTACCGTATCCGATTCCGATACCGTATCGGATATGGCGGCGGCAGGCAACGCGGGCGCATCGGCCGGCTTTGAAGCGGCCGTCTGGGGCTCGGGCGCGTCGAGGAACGACACAAAGCCGGACATGCCGGCGTTGGCCATGATCTCCTCATAGCTGATTGGCTCAAGCTCTGGCCGGGCCGGCGGCTTCTTGGATTTCGTCCTGGTCCTTGCCTGGTTGTCCATTGAGCAGATTCGATAATTCCTCGAACGCCACGTTGTAGTCCTCAAGGGCCTTGGAACGGGGTTCGAAGTCGGTTAGAAATCTCTTTGCCCTGTTGCCTTTTGTGACCGTCGTATCGGTGCGGATCCCGTGCAGCATGGGAATCCTGGTCCGCGCCGACAAGTCCTTCAACGATTCCATGACGACCTCGGTGATTTGCAGCCGGCGGTCGACCATTACGGGAAGCAGGGCCACGGGTTGAATCTCGATCCGTATCAGGGAACTCAACATTCGCGCCGTTTCGATACTGGCGGCGGCGCCTTGCAGACTCAGCGGATCCATGCTGACGGGAATCAGCAGAGATTTCCCGTACACCATGGCGCAGGTCTGCAACAGGTTGATCGAAGGGGCCACATCGATCAGCACAGCGTCGTATCCCTTCTCGACCTGGGTAAATAGGTTGTTGAAGACAAATTCACGCGCCACCTGGCCCATCAGGTGACCTTCCGTCTTCACCGTTTCGCGGTTCCCGCACAAAACGTCCACTCCTGGGCAGGCCTCCACAATGCAATCCTTGAACAGGTGGTTATAGACCACAAAATCGTGCAGGTACTTCGCCGGCTTCAGCCCCAGCACCGTTCCAATCGATCCTTGGGGATCAGTGTCGATGACCAGAACCCGCTTGCCCCGATCCGCCAGGTAGCGCGCAAAGTTCGCCACGGTGGTGGTTTTAGCGACCCCGCCACGTTGGTTCGAGATGACCAACCGAATCACTTGGCGCCGTCCCTTTCTTGCAATAATCGCCGCACGGCCTCAATATCCTCCAGCGTCCATAAACGGTACCGGTTGGATGGATTTCGTTGGGGCTCCGGGATGAACTCGCTGCGAAGCCAGTTCTTGAGGGTTCTCTTTGTCACCATGAGAATGTCCGCTACCTCTGCTGTGCGCAAGTAGGGTAACGAAGCTCGGTTGGTGCTCGGCATTCGAAAAACGATGGTATGACGCTTTTGCCTACCGGTCAAGAGAAAACTGGGGAAACTGGGGAAAATAAGCAATACAGTAGGCTATTTATTATTTTGTATACGGTATTTATTTATTCTACGGTATAACTTTCTTGTACCGCCAGACTCCGTACTTCAACGTAAGCACGCCCGGCTCCACGCCGCACTCTGGAGCGCGACTCCGGATAGCCCGGTGCCCTTGCACTCGTACTTCAACGTAAGATCTCCCGTACTTCAAAGGAAGATTTCCGTACTCCAACGTAAATCTATCCGTACTTCAACGTAAGGTTTCCCGTACTTCAACGTAACGAAAACCTAGTTAAATATAACTGTTTCAATCACTTGAAAAATGCTATAGTTTTTATGTGTTTATGTTTATAGTATTTACAAACAACATTCGCAACCGTTCTTGTTTTTGCTGCATGGCCTATGACACGATGCCTATAGAACTTCATGCGCCAGCCACGTTCCCGTCACCACCAGCAGCAGCTACTCCTTCCCATCCCACCGATCACCTCCCGGACCATCGTGCGGGTGGAGAAGAACGTAAACACGTTTGGCTTTTTCACGCCATCGAGTAAGCGCATCCGTACATCGTCGAAAACCGTGGAGCTTCAAGTTCGCACTGACGATGGGCAGCGAGTGCAGGCTAAGGCGACGATTTATCCTGCTGCGGAGCTCGGATTGCCCACTACCGCCGATCAGGATAAGTACTTTGCTTTCCAGAAGATCATTGAGCAGATCCGGAAGCAGGAAGGGATGGTTGTCAATCCGGTGCGGTTCTCCTCCGCGGCTATGATTGAGACGCTTGGAATGACAGACGGCGGCCGGAACTACCGCGAGATTTGGGAATGGTTGAGGCGAATGACGCTAACCGGCGTGGAATCGGAAGGCGTAGTTTACTTTGCCGGACGGAAGAAATACGCCCGCGATGTGTTTCATGTTTTCCAGCGATCGGTGGCCATGGGTGAGGTTCTCGGGGATGGCACGGTGGCCGAGGAAAATTACGTCTGGTTGAGCGAATGGCAACTGGAGAATGTGAACAACCGTCACACGCTGCCCATCGACTACGACGTCTACAGGACGCTCCAGTTGCACATTGCCAAGGCTCTGGTGCCGCTACTGCAGATCTGGTTCTACGCCAGCCGCCGCGAGCAATGCGCCGAAAGGAAGTACTCGGACCTGTGCTCGCTGCTGGGTCTCCAGTGTTTTAAAGCCCTATCGCGCATCAAACAACAATTCGGTCCGAGCCTCGACGATCTCAAGGAAAAGGGGTTCCTATCGACCTGGGATCTGGCGAAAACCACGGACGAGTCGGATTACAAACTTTGTCTGTGGGCCGGCGGCGCGTTCGTCAGCGCGGCCGATATCCGCGCCGCGGACAATCCGGACCGGGCCGCCTTGCTTACCGCCAGGCAGAACGAGGTTTTGCGGTCGCTCGTGGAGCGGGGCGTTCGGGAGGACCGCGCCCGGCAACTCCTCATCGATTTGCCGGAAGAACAACCGGCGTTGGACCAGATCGAATGGGGCGACATGGAGGTGAAGCGCAAGGAGCGCACGCGCGAGCCGATCCAGAATCCACCGGGTTTTTACGTGTACCTGCTGACCTGCAATTATCCCGTGCCGGCGAGCTTTGAGACCACCCACAAACGCATGCTCCGGGAGCAGGCACAGCAGCGCGACATGGAAAGTCGCGCCCGCGAGGCCCAGCGCGAACTCGAGACCTACGAGCAGCGCGAACGCTATGAGGCCTTCCTGATTGCCGAGACCGATGCGCACATGAAGAACAAAATGGCGCAACCCGCCATCGACCAGCGCGTTCGGGATCACATGGCGCGGATTCAGGAGGGAGCCCCGCAGTACCGCTGGCCGGAACCGACCCTTCGCGGATTTGCGCTGCGAAAATTACGCGAGGAGGTCGCCGCTGAACTCGATCTCCCCAGTTTCGAGGAATTCACGCACCGGAAAGCAGAGGCCCTGTTCTGAACGTCATTGCCGTACAGGAAAGTAATACGGTATAAGATTCTAGTTTTCCGCCTTCGAGCTTCCACTCAATCGGGCAGATAAAAGCTGGAGCTTTCCGTGGGCCGGGCGTGGAGGTAACGGCCGGTCGTGGACAGGGAGGCGTGACCCAGGGTCGCCTGGACCAGGTGAATGGGCGCGGCGCGCTCCAGCGCATGGCTGGCGTGGGCGTGACGCAGCCAGTGGGGTGAAACCTTCTTCTCCAGGCCCGCCTTGCGGGCGGCGGCGTAGACGATGCGGCGGACCTGGGAGGTATCGAGCTGGCCTCCGCCATTCCGGCTGCGGAAGATGGAATCCACCGCGCTCGCGGCGCCCTTGACCGAAAGAAGCTGCTGCCAGACCTTTGGTTTCAACAGGATCGTTCTGGTCTTGCCGCCTTTTCCGAACACCGTGATCTGGCCGCCTTCCTGCCGGGGCAGGGCATCGCACCATTTCAAGCCGCACAGTTCGCCGGCGCGAACCCCGGAGACGTACAGCAGCTTCAGGAGAACCCGGTCCCGGCCCTCCGGTGCGGCCTCGATCAGTTTGGCCACCTCGCTCTCTTCCAGAATGCGCTGCGCCAGGCGATCGCGGTCGGGGCGAAGCTTGACGGCAGTTCCCACGTTGAACGGCAGGTAGCCGGTCTCCTGACCGAATGAGAGCAGCGACTTGATCGTCGTGAGTGCCCGGTTCTGGCTGGCAATCTTGAGACCGCCCTGCGCCAAGCCCTCGGCATAGGCCTGCAGGTCTGCCAGGGTCACCTGGGCGATAGATTTCTGGGCGAACGCCAGAAAGCGGGTGATTTCGCCGGCGTAGGCGCGGCGAGTCTCCCTGCTGGTCTTGGTAGAGAGCCAGATATGGACCAACCGGGCGTCGGGAGAGCTGTCCTGGGCCAGTCCGAGGCCGGAAGGAGACACCACCGAGAGTTGGTTCATGGGAAATGATGATAGCACGATATGTCTTGTTATCGTGCATTCATGGCAAACCATGGCCCCCCTGATGATATTCCGGCTGCGCCTGAACAGCATGCATCCATTCTAAATTACGCATGTGCGCATAATCGCATCTTCTATGGTATGCTTCTGGGTGGACCATTCGATGCCAGATAAGCCTTCTTGGTGTGGGCGTTTAGAAGAAATAGCCAAAGAGCTTGGCGGTCTTCCCGAGCTTTGGGTGGACCGCCCCATTCTGGAACAAGTGCTTGGGATTGGGCGGCGCCGGGCCCAGCAGATTCTGGCTCCGTGCGTCACGCGCCAAATCGGCAGAAGCGGTCTAGCCCGGCGTGAAGCGATCCTGGAGCACCTGCGGCGTCTGGCCGCAGGTGAACAGGCGCATTACGAACGGCGCCGCCAGCGCCGTCTTGCCGAGTACCTGGAAGGATTGCGCCAAGCCCGCCTGAGGCAACCGCAGGTCCTGGTCGAAGCGCCGGTGTCTCTTCTGGGCCAGAAGCTAGAGGGTCTGCCGGTTGGCGTTGCCGTCGCCCCTGGGCAGATTACCGTCCGTTTTCAGACCGCCACCGAGGCGCTGGAGAAACTCCTGGCCTTGGCTATGGCGATCGGCAACGACCGGGAGCGGTTTGAGCAAGCGGTTACCATAGGCCCATGAGCAGAGCAGGGAATGAGCTGGCAGGCTTAATAGTGTAAACAACCGTCGCCTAAAGGCGACGGCTTTTGGTTTTCACATGCGAAACAGCCAAACATTTCGCTGCGATTCGGGACGGCTTACCCCGGCTTGGCCGGGCGACCCCGCCTGCGGCAATATTCACGGCGGCGTTGACGTCGGCGTGAACCTTGCCACAGGTAGAACACGAGAACGCGTCGCCCCGGCGCGTGCCGGGCGCTCCGCAAGACGCGCAGGTCTGCGAAGTATATGCCGGTTCGACGTATTCGATTTCGATCCTGCAACGCGTGGCCTTGTAGGTGACGAACCTCTGAAGCTCGCCGAAGGACCAACCCGACATCATGCGGTTGGTGTGCTTATTGCGGATCTTGCACCGTTGCCGGATATCCGTGAGCCGTTCCATGCGGATCGTTCCGCATTGCGTGTCTTTGGCTTCGGCGACGATGGCCTTACTGAGATTGTGGTTCTCCCAGGTAATGCGGCGGCGTTCCCGCCCGGAGAGCCTACGCAGCGCCTTGCGGGCGCAACGGTTGTTCCTGGATTGCAGGGAGGCGCGAACCTGGTTGCGCTTCTCCTTGAACTTCTGGCGATCCGCTCCCGAGTGCTTGACGCCGTGAGAAGTGGCGGCGGTATTGCGGATGCCCAGATCGACGCCCATCGGCGGGCCCCCGACAGGCTCGGGGTCTTCGTCCTCGACAACGATAACGATATTGATAGCCCAAGCGTTCTTGAACCGAACTACGACGGCCGCGGTTGGCTTCTTGTCCTTCAAGACGGCGCGCTGGTAGCCGCCGAGGATCATGGGCACGTGGATTCGGCCATCCATCACGGTCAGGGAGACCGTTTCGTCCTTCGGTCGGTAATCGAAGATGCGGGCGTCGTAGTCGATGCTGGTGGGACGGAAGGACTTCGGCTGAGCACCCCTGCGCTTCCATGCCGTCATGGCCTGCGATACGCGGCGGATTGCTCGGACGGCAAGGTTGGCGGAGAGCTGGAACTTGCTCCGGATGCTTCGGTATGTCAGATGGTGCAACTCGATATTGTTGGACGTTCCGGTTTCGGCGGCGACCGCGAGGATCGCGTTGCAGGCGTCGGCGAATACAGTACAGGTTGCGGAAAGCGAGGCGGCCATCGTCGGGGTAGGCGACAACTTACACCGGATCGCGCGCTTGCTCATAGTGAGTATTATATCACTACAGAGCGGTTCTTGCTGAACTTTCAACCTACAAGCAGGCGTCCCAAAGCGGACGCCGCGCTCTACCTCTGTCTCTGTCGTCTGAAGGCGACAGTTTCCCGCGCAAGGAATCTATGAAGTTGTCCATCCTGATGCCGGTCTACAATGAGCGCACCGTTGTAGAGCGGTGCATTTCACTGGTGCTTACCGTTCCATTGCCGGAGAACATGGAGCGGGAACTCGTGATCGTGGACGACTGCTCCACCGACGGCACGTGGAATACGCTCCAGCGCCTGGCTGCGCAGTTTCCGCAAATCCAGCTATACCGGCTGCCGCGGAACCGGGGGAAGGGCGCGGCCGTGCGCACGGCGATCGAAAAGGCCACCGGCGATTTCTCGCTGATTCAGGACGCCGACCTGGAATACGATCCTTCGGAGTATCCGCGACTTTTGAGGCCGCTGCTGGACGGCCACGCCGACGCAGTCTTCGGATCCCGTTACATGGCCGGCGAGCAGAGCCGCGTTCTCCCTTTCTGGCACTCCATGATCAATAAGGGGCTCACGCTGGTTTCCAACATGTTCTGCAATCTGAACGTGACGGACATGGAAACCTGCTACAAGGTTTTTCGCACCGACCTGCTGAAAAGCATACCGATCCGCTCCGACCGTTTCGGTTTGGAGCCAGAGATCGTCATGAAGAGCGCCAAACGGAAGCTGCGCATTTACGAAGTGCCCATCAGCTATCACGGGCGGACCTACGAGGAAGGCAAGAAAATCGGCTGGAAGGACGGCGTCAAGGCTCTGGGCGTCATTCTGAAATTCTGGGTTATCGACGATTTGTACTCCGCGCCTTACGGACGCGGCGTGCTCAACAACCTCACGGGCACGCCCCAGTATCTAAGCTGGCTGGCGAGAGAGCTCCGCCCGCACGTTGGCGACGAGGTGCTGGAGGTTGGCGCCGGAATCGGGAACATCGCCGCCAGGCTCATGGGCAAACGGGCGCTCTACGTGGCGGGGGAAAAAGACCCCCTGCACCTGCACGCGCTGCGCAACCGTTTTCTGCGTACCCCGAACGTCGTGGTGCGGCGCCTCGATCCGGAGGTTCCGGAAGATTTGGCCGGTTTGGAACGCTGTTTCGACACGGTCCTTTGCCTGAACGTCCTGGAGTACCTCGAAGACCCCGGCCGTGTGCTCGCTTCCCTGCGCGCGGCATTGAAGCCGAATGGCGTAGTGGTGGTACTCGTTCCTAACGGCCGGGCCCTGTTCGGAACGCTGGATCGAAGACTGGGACATAAGCGCCGCTACGGTTCGGGGGGAGCGCGGCGGCTGCTGGAATCGCAGGGGTTCGCCGTCGAAAACATTTATAGTTTCAACAAAGCCGGGGCGCCGCCATGGTGGGCCTACAGCAAAGTGCTGGGCTCTAAAGACATCAATAAGGTGGTACTCAAGATCTTCGACAAGACCGTCTGGCTTTGGAGCCGCTTGGACAGGCTTATGCCGTGGCCGGGCCTGACCCTGATCGTCGTGGCGCGCAAGCGCGAGGATCCGGCGCTTTCAGAGAGTTAGGCGCTGTTTGTTAAACTCGTCAGTCGCCGGGACTCCGGCCGGCCCCAGAATGCAAACCAAACTCGACTCCGCAAAGGAACGGATCGCCGGCTTCGCCGCCAAGCGAATCCTTGTCATCGGCGATCTCATGCTCGACGAATTCATCTGGGGCAAGGTCTCGCGCATCTCTCCGGAGGCGCCCGTCCCCGTGGTGAACGTCACCGGCGAATCTTATTACCCCGGCGGCGCCGCCAACGTGGCGCGCAACGTGCGGGAGTTTACCTCCGGCGCCGCGGTGATGGGAATTGCGGGGACCGACCCTCAGGGGCGGCGCTTGCTCGATCTGCTGGGGGCCGCGGGGATCGATACGTCCGCGGTGCAGCAGGACCAGGCCTTTTTCACCACCGTGAAAACCAGAATTATCGCCCGCAATCAGCAGGTGGTGCGCGTGGACCGGGAACGCAAAGGACCGTTGTCCGCCGAACGGACCGAGCGCGCCATGCGGCTCTTGGATCGGGCCATCGGAAGCGTGGACGCAATCATCGTAGCCGATTACGGCAAGGGTTACCTGACGCAGCCGCTGGCCGATTACATTTGCCGGACCGCCAGGGAACACGGCAAGATCCTGACCGTGGATCCGCATCCGCACACCTCGCTTCGGTGGCGCAACGCAACGGCCATTAAACCGAACCGCACGGAAGCGTTTCTTGCCGCCGGGCTGCGGCCTTCCGATCCCGTGGAACCAGTCTTGTGCGACGGGCCGCTGCTGGAGGCGGGGACCATGCTGTTCGGCATTTGGGAAACCAGGAACCTCCTGATCACATTGGGCGAGCAAGGCATGGTGCTCCTCGATCCCGGAGCGCCCCCCTACCATACGCCCGCGCGCGCCAAGGAAGTCTTCGACGTTTCCGGGGCCGGCGATACCGCCATTGCGGTTTTCACTCTGGGACTGGCCGCGGGCGCCTCCCCCGCCGAAGCCGCCGAGCTAGCCAATTGCGCCAGCGGAATCGTCGTGGGCAAGTTGGGTACCGCCACCGTAACCGCCGCCGAACTCCAGGCGGCTTGCGCCGGTCTATGAGCGGGGCCAAGGCGGTATTCCTAGACCGTGACGGCACGCTGATGGAGGAAGTCGACTATTGCCACGACCCCGCCAAGGTCCGGGTCTATCCGGGCGTGCCCGAAGCATTGCGGAAAATCAAGGAGGCCGGCTGGCGCACGTTCATCGTCACCAACCAGAGCGGCATCGGCCGCGGCTTGATGACGGAGGCGCAGTATCGGGCCGTCCAGGACGAACTGTTGCGGCAGCTCGGAGCGGGCGCCATCGACGCGGTTTACTTCTGCCCGGATCCGCCCGGAGTTCCTTCCACCAGGCGGAAGCCGGCGCCGGGCATGGTGTGGGAAGCCGCGGCGGCATACGATATCGATCTCCCGCGGTCTTTTTTCATCGGCGATAAGAGCGCCGATATCGAATGTGGCCAGCGAGCCGGCGCGCGGACGATTCTGGTCCTTACGGGATACGGAATGCAACAGCGCTGCCGTCCCGATTTCATAGCCCCGGATCTCACCCAAGCCGTGGCGTTCGTACTACAGCCGCCAAACGCCCGGGCGCCAAGCTTCGGCGAAGAATGACCGCTCCTACCAGATGCGAAGAGGGATATTTCCCGGCGAGAACGCGAGGCCAAGGCTCGCGCTGTAGGTAAGCCGGTTGTATCCATTGAAACTCGGGCTCCGATATTGCATGGCGTCAAAACTGAAGGTCAGATGCGTGAAGCGGCCGATCTGCCGGGACGTCGACAGGGTGCCGCTGACGTCTCCGTAGACGCCGACCACATTGGAGATCGAGTTGGCGCGGGTATATGCGGCGGTGGCGCCGAAACTCCAGCGCCGGAGCCCGGTATAGGTGTAGCCCGCCGCCGCGTTTAACGCCGTCGATGTGAGAAACAGGCCATTTCCAGGCGTCACCGAGTAGGCGCTGGAAAGGAACACTACGCCGCGTTGGAACGACCGCGAAAGGCGAGCACCGTAAACCGGGTGGAAAACGAGGCTATGGTTGATGACGACGCCATTCGGCAGCCCGATCAGAGCGGCGATCACCGGATCGATGGGCACGGTTTGAAGAAACTTCGATTCGACTCTCGCGAACCCGCCGAAACCCGTGAATTCCAGCGATCGCGAAAGCTGGAGGGCATACGTTCCGGACACGCTGTGGACATCCGTAGCGCTGAACGTGCCATGGTATCCGAAATGCGTGTAGCTGTAGTTGGCGCCAACCGTGGAGCGGCGGGTCAAACGGTATTGCACGTCGCCATTGGTTCCGACGCCGCCGACCGAGAACAACACTGGCGACCGGCGGTAAATCAAACTGTCTTGGACACCCAGGTTGAAGGAGAGACGCGTGCTCTTCTGAAGCGTAAAACCGGCTTGCGTACTCAAGGAAGTGGTTCGGTTATCGTAAAAGTCGGTTGTGGGATTATAGGTCGACGCTGGATCGAATGGTACGGTTTGCGGGAGGCCAGGCGAAGCGAGACCGTACGATGTTATGGAGGCGTTCTCCCGCAGCCAGAACGAGGCGTGGCGGGAGATTTGGTGGGTCACGCTCAGCAGGAGAGATTGGTTGTAGCCGCCGTAGTACGTGGTCTTGGCGTAGTGAGAGATGGAGCCCACGTAGTCCAACCCGACCTGCGTGTGCTTCCAGCTATGCATGCCGCTGACGCCGAAGGAGACCTGCAGTCCCTCGGACGCGGCGTTGCCCAAGGTTGTTCCCTGTGAGCCGACCACCAGGCCGGAAAGTCCCGTAGTGTAAATCCCGGATATATCGATAAACGGACGGAAATCGATTTGTTGCGTCGACATGGAGGCGGGCGCCTCGCCACGAGAGAGAATTGCGGGGCCGGCGTATTGCGCAAAAGCCGGCATCGCCGAAACCACGGCAACGAACGAGCACGCCAACCTCACGAGTTTTTCCTCCACGCGGCCCCGATATGCAGCCCATTGAGGGCTTGGCGGGCGATGAGGTCCTCCTCAATCCGTTGCCGGCGCTTTGGAAGCACGCTCCATAACTTCCCAAAGAACCCATAGGATCTCCGCGAGAGACACTCATAATCCGGCAACCAGGATTTCATGCTGGAAATCGAGATGCCCTCCCCATCCAAGACATGGATATCCGTGATCGAGAAAATCTCGTGCACGGATAGCGGCGTGGCGACGATGCCCTTCCCGAGCAGTGCACGGTTCGTCTTGGATAAATAGTCCAGTCCCTGCTTGCCGGTCAGCTCGCGATAGATCCGGCGGGCAATTCTTCCCGGCGTAAAACGATAGGCCCACTCTGGAAATGGCCGCCACGAAGCCGGCGCCATTCTTCGACACAACTCCGGATCGCCGAGAAAATCCCCGTTGGGATCCTGAAGATGCAGGAAGACGCCCCCACTCCTCTGGAGGTCGCGGACGGCGCGAAGAAAAGCCGGTAAATCCGGCACGTGATGCAAAACGGAACAGGTTACGATCAATTCGTAGCGGCTCCCGGGCGGAAGGGAATCCAGAAGTCCCTCATGGCATACCGATGGCGCTTTCCATCGCGAGGCCCGCCGGGAAGCCTGCTGGAGCATGGCCCGAGAGGTATCGAGCAAGTCTATGGTCTTAATCCTGTCGCCGATAGCGGTCTTCAGGAGACAATCGGAAGCAAATCCAGTACCGCAGCCGATATCCAGCAGGCATATCTCCCGGGGCGCATGCGGGTCGCAGCGAAGCCAATCCCGGACAAGCAGTTCGAACTGCTGCGGGAGGCTTTCCCACATGTCTCTATGCGCCTGGTCGTAGATCTCGGATTCGAAATCGTGAAATAAGACGTTTACCGACTGATGAAATTCTTCGGGACTGCAGCGGACGCCGTGGCGATCCATGATCCCGCATATTGTGGAACGAGCTTGCAAAACAGGCTGGAAGCTTGCGGGCATGGGCCGATTCCAAGCTCCACTGTAGCATGTAATGGACAAGCGCGAATCGACCGCGGCGGGGGTGGGGGGCACTGGAAGGAGGACCCCTCCAAGCCTATGTTAACGTTGAGTTAAGAGAATTATTGGTGCTCAACCCCGTCAATCCTCGCAGTATGTCCGCACCGCTCCTCAATTCCCCCTGGTCTTTCGGCGGTAACCAGATTGCCCCGCCCGATTCGGCGGGGGAAGTCGAGGACACCAGCCCGTTGCGGGTTATGGCGTTCAAACTGGGGCTGATCCTGGTGTTTATACGCTTCAGCATCATTCACCAGCTTTTGACCAGCTTAGTGCACGTCAATTTCTATCTGTTGTACCTTTTCGGCATCCCGGCGTTGCTGGGAGTTGCGCTTGCCGGGGGGGTTCAGCGCACTCTTCGCAGCCGGCCCGCTGTCTATTGGGCCGGCTTTGCGATCTGGCTGGCAGTGGGCGCGCCGTTCAGTTCGTGGCGGGGCGGCTCGATCGGGGGCCTCAGCAGCTATCTCAGAACCGATTTCCCCATGCTCTTTGTCACCGCGGGCCTGGTTTACACGTGGCGGGAATGTCGAGCGATGATGTACGCGATCGCGTGGGGGGCCGTGGCAATCCTGTTTGCCGGAAAGATGTTCCAAGACGACACCGGATACTACGGGGAGCGGCTGGCCATCAATTTCGGCACGGTTTCGAACTCGAACGATTATGCCGGCCATTTAGTGTTGGTGTTGCCGTTCCTGCTATGGGCTGCGCTCACCTCCAAATCCAAAGCGATTCGCTTAGCAGCCCTGTGTGGAATTCCCTATGGCGTTCTCCTGGTTCTGAAGACCGCATCCCGCGGCGGCCTCGTGGCGTTGGTGGCCGGCGCCTTGTTCTGGCTGCTTCGCGGGTCGATGCGCCAGCGGATCGCTCTGCTGGCTCTCGGTCCGGTTGTAGTCGTCGCGCTGGTTGGGTTTGTGCCGCGGAGCTCCATGGTGCGCATCCTTTCGTTTTCGACCGAGTCCGCCGACGCATCGGAGGAAGCCCTGGAGTCCTCGACGATGCGGCGGTACCTGCTGCAGGAGAGCATTCTCTATACGCTGCAGCACCCGCTTTTCGGGGTCGGCATGGGACAGTTCAGTAACTACGAAGGGGTTCACAGCACGTTAGTAGGAGGTTTGCGCGGGTTTTGGCATGAGACACATAACACGTATACCCAGGTATCGAGCGAGTGTGGAATACCCGCGCTAGCGCTTTACCTCGCCGGCATCGTATCCACGTTCCTCATGTTGAACCGGGTGTACCGGCGGGCTAGCGGGAGGCCGGACTGCGTGGACATCCGCAACGCGGCGTTCTGTATCATGCTGGCCATGACGGCCTACTGCACAGCGACCGCCTTCTTGAATTTCGCCTACTTCTTCTACTTGCCCGCGATAGCCAGTCTGGCTATTGCGGTTTCCAATGCGGCGCAAGTGGAATTCGACCGCCGGTCTTCCCAGGAGCCGCAGCCGGGCTTTATGCCCCCGTATCGCCGGCCGCTGCCGCGGGCGCCCGTTACGCCTGCCGCAAGGTAGAGTCCGGAGGCGGCGCCGAGTGTCCGAATTCGGGATTAGGTTCGTTTGGTACCCCCGGGAGCGCGAAGTGTCCGGAGATGGGATTGGGTTCGTTTGGTATCCTCGCGCAGTTGACCCGCGAAGCGATGATTCGTCCGAGTGAAGACATACTTCCCGTTTCCAGGTTACAACATGGGAAATGGGCGCCGAGGCGGAAGTGCTGTGTTTACAACGAAACCTATGCTGTGAACAGGTTGGAAACCTTCCGGTCACGGGCTCTCGTCAAGTTGGGCGCATGCGACGCCTTCCGGCCGACCAGTCAATGTAGGGGCGTGGGGAGGCCCGCACTGGCATAACGGGCCGCAAAAACATGCCAGGCGGGATTATCGGCAAGTTCCGTTTGGCCAAGCCGGCTGACGAGTGAGATCAGGAAGAGCGGGGCGAGCAGGTCCCGCGAAAGGTTCCAGCGCGCGAGCGTGCGGAGGGCGGCGGCCCGGGTCCGGGCCGTTAGCGCTGACGAGCCCAAAAACACGTTCCAGATGACGTCCGCGCCTTGCTCGGCATCCAGTTTCCATTGATAGACCATCGCGACCGCAAAGGTGAACAGATCCTCCACGGGACTGCCATAGTGGAACGCGTCCCAATCCACCACGGAGACTCGGCTGGGAGCGGCCAGCACGTTTTTGGCCCAGAAATCGCCGTGCACTGCCACGGCGGGGACGGCTGAAAGGAGCGGCAAAGCCGCGCTGGCGGTGGAGAGCAGCAGTTTGGGCAGCCGTTCCGAAGCGCCAGCCAGCACTTGGCGGAAAGCCGCCCCGGAGTTTTCCGCCGGCGGCGTCAGCATCTGGAACTTCTCCAGCCAGCCTTCGGCAATATCGATCTGGGCCGAGAGATGTTTGCCGTCGGACGGTGAAAGCTCATTGCGTAGGGGTTTGCCTGGCACCCCGGACTGGAGGTAAACGAAACTGCCGCGCGAATCGGTCTGGAAGAGGACATTGGGGAGGCCGAGTTGGTCCGCGAAGGGGCTAAGCAACTCCAGGGCGGCACACTCGCGCCTTCCGGCCGCGACTGCGGCAGGAGGGCCGCAGAACTTGCCGACAACCGCCGGGATGTCCTGCCCCCGCCGGAAGATCCACCAGACCACGTCGGTGCCGCCAGGCAGTTGGAGCACGTCCCAGTCCCTCCAACCGGCGCTGCGCAGATAGTCGGCGGCCAGATGGAACATCAACCGTTCTCCATCAGAAAGATGAATTCCGGCGCGAGATGGGCCCATAGTCCCGTGCGGGCGGCGGCATGGAGGGCAAGGTTCTTGATCCGGCCGCGCCATCCCGATCCGGCAAAATCCCGGAACTCGACGTAATGCGCCAACGCCCTGGGATGATCCAGCGGAAGCAGAATACTGGGATGATTGCATCCTTCCCACGGATAGAAAGTGCGCGCGGCGCCGTATCCGGCCTCGTGGAAGAGCTTGCGGTAACCGGCCAAAGAGCGCGTAAAACCGCCGCCGAACCGGCCGGGACCGCCGCGCATCCTGCCCCATCCCAGACGGTTTTCAATGCTCAGGCAGGCGAAGCCGGAGGGTTTGAGAAGATCGCGGACGGAGCGAAGAAGGCGCAATTGGATTTCGCGCGGGTCGCCCCGCGCCGCCAGGCAAGACCATTTCAGGCCGCCGTCGAGCACTACAGCATCGAACTGTTGCGGAGCCAGAGGGAGGCGAAGGAGGCCCGCGCAAATCACCTCGACGGGCACCCCCATCTCTCGCGCGCGGATATCGATAAAACGAGCCCGTTCGAAAACGTGTTCGACAGCTACCACGCGAGAGAAGTTGCGGCCGAGAGCGGTCGCAATGGCGCCCCAGTCGTCTCCGGTACTGAGGATGGAGGAATCAGGCCGGAGATCCCATACGTACTGGAAGTCCGCGCGGCGGGGGTCACAGATCAAGTCCGCTTTTCGAGGAACAACCCGCTCGACGGCGGCCCGCCACCCAATCTCCCGCGCCAGGCGATTGGCCTGCAGCATTTCTTCGCGGGACACCTCTCCGCAGTAATGGCCGGGGTCGGCGAAGCAGGGAATTCCATCGACGTACCGGCCAGCGAGGCCGCAGGACGCGCAGACCAACTCCTCCCGCGTTACGGAGAGGGGTCCCCGGCACTCCGGGCAGGACAGCCGCATGTGTTGAGCGATCACTTCTCCAGCATACCGAAACGCTTCTTGAATCAGTTGGCGCCCGCACGGACCGGTGGGCGTCTCAGAACGTCCAGGTAGATCTTCTTCAACCGTTCGCCCGCGATGGCAATGTCAAATCGTCCTGTCAGGCTCAGGCGGCCCTTCGCGCCTATGGATCTGCCGCGGTCGGGCAGCGCCAGGATCTCCCGTACGGCGCCGGCGAATGCCTCCGGCGTAAGCGGATCGACCAGGCGTCCAATCTCCGGCGAAGAAAGTATCTCCGGAATGCCGCCGACCGTGCTGGCGATCACTGGAAGACCGGCAGCCATCGCTTCAACGACTACGATGCCAAACGGCTCCGCGCGTGTTGGTAGGAGGAACAGGTCCAGGCTTGCCAGAAAATCGGGGATGTCGGAGCGCGAGCCCAGAAACCGGATCCGGCCTCGCAGGTCCGGCTCTGCCGCCGCCGCCCGCATACGGCATCCGAAATCCTCTTCGCCATGCGACGTCGGCCCGGCCACGAGAAACGCCAGGTCGCTCCTCTCCCGGAGCAGGATCCTGGCGGTCTCGATCAGAATGTCTATGCCCTTTCGCTGTACCACTTGGGCCACCGTGCCGATCGCGATATCCGTGTCAGTCAGTCCCAACGTGGCGCGAATTGAGGAGCCTCGACCCATAGCATTGGCGTCGATGGCGTTATACAGAACTTCTGTTTTCCCCGCGATGCGCTCCAAGTGCCCACAGTTCTCCATCACGTTGCGGGAACAGAACAGGACCTTCCGCGCCGCGAGCCGGTTCAGGTTTTGGAGGGCCACGGCTTCCGGATTGTGCACGTGCAGAATAACCGGAATTCGCAGCGTCCAAGCCGCCAGAATTAAGTCCGTGTTCCAGAAAAGAGCGTGGGCATGCAGCACGTCGATTTTCCATGATTTCAGCAGACCGGCCTGCCGGCGGATGGCCGCGAGCGCAGCTAAAGGCCGGCGGAACGTGACGCCATCCGCTTGCCCGCGCACGATCTCTACCCCCCGCGCCACCAGCGCTTCGAGCAGGGGGCCATTTCCGCCCGCGCAATAGACGGGCTGGAAAATAGCGCGATCCAAACTTTCAATAAGGTTCGCCATGGCCTTCGGCGACCCAGTGTCAAATTGCAGGTGGGGATAGTAATAGAGTATCCGGATCTTGTCGCGCATGATTTATGTTCGCCAGATGTCGAAAAAGCGCCGCCTTCGAGCTTAGGTATGCGATCGCGCGGGACGCCGCCAAACCTGCCGCAAACGCCGCCACACAACGAACGCCCACCAGCAATATCCCTTGAAAGCAAGCCAAAGTTTTTGGGGAATGAATTCGAATGCGCCGGAGAACTTCAAACACTCACGCAGGCACTTCCGGGTCAGGCCCGGCTGGTCGGTGGCAAAGCTCTCGAGGCCAAGGTTGAATGAGCACTCGAACAGTCTCTTGCGGAGCAGCGGCTGGTACTTCACATCCAGGCGATCGTAAAGGGCCTTATATAACGCCTGGCACTCACGCTCCCGCCGGAGAACGGCCATGCCGGACCAGCACCCTCCTGCATGAATGCGATACACCCCCATCGTCTCTTTAAACAGGCAGATATTTCCGCGCCGAGCGAGTTCCACAAACAGTGGGAGGTCGCCCATGGCCAAGTGCCTGTAGCATTCCGGGGCGATGTCCTCGACCACTCGGCGAAACATCACCGAACAGGTGCTGAGGCGGTCGCCTCGCAACAGATTCTCAATCCCGTAGAACCCGCGCGGTAACTCAGGCACGACCGCATCCGGCTGAGAACCATCTTCATAATGCCAGATGCAGGGATGGCCGCAGATCGAGGTCTCCGGATGGGCATCGAGGAGATCCGCTTGGATCTGCAACTTTCGGGGCGATGTCCAATAATCGTCGCCTTCCAGCAACGCGAGGTAGTTGCCCTGGGAAGCGAAGAAAACCTGGCGGGAATTCTCACGCGCGCCAATGTTGCGTTCCCTCAGGTGGGCGCGGATAATCTCGGGATACTTCCGGCTGTACTCCCGCACGATTTCGCGCGTACCGTCCGTCGAACAGTCCTCCCCGACGATGAGCTCGTACGGGAAATCGACCTTTTGCATCAGCACGCTTTCGATGGCCTCGGCGATGTATTTCTCATGATTGTAGGTGATCATGAGGACGCTGACTTTCGGCTGGTTGCTCGGCGGCGGTGAATTGGGCATGGCTGGCGGAATACTGGAACTCATTGGAAAGGGGCAACTTCCTTGTCTCATGGAATCGGCTGAGTTGTCAAGGCGAATGAGGGCGTACAATCAGCGATAGGCGGCCCATGACTCTATTGCCGGACAAGTCGACGCTACTGTTGCCCTTCAGGAAGGGCGCGTCGAACAGCGCGCAGCCGCTGCGGGTAGGAGTAGTCCTCGACCGCGGTCACCCTTCACCGTGGGTGGAGGCTCTCATCTCGTTTTTGAAACAGGTTCCGGGAATCGACGTTCGCCTTCTCACTCTTACTAGCCGGCCCCCAGCATCGGCGAAGCGACCTTCATGGTTGACGGATCGCCTTTACTCCGCGAGCCGGGCGAGATTCGATCCATTCGGCGATATTACCGTTGACGGGGTCGAATCTGCCGTTCCCGAGTCTGCCGACGCCATTCGGGCCGCTGGTTGCGGAGTGCTCATCTGGCTTGTCGGCAGCAAGAATCCCGGCGTGCCCCTTGGCGGCTTAGCGGAACATGGAATCTTCACTGTCCGCTTGGGGGAGCGAAATCAGCTCATCCCCTTTTGGGACGAGGTGGACAAGGGCCGTGCGACATCCACCGTGACCGTTCTCTGGCACGAAGCCTCGTTCGCGTATGGCTGGGCGGTGCGAAAGGCGGAAACCTCCACTGCCCAGAGACTGTTCTTTACTCTGACGGATCTTAGGCTTCCATCAAGGACTAGGTTTGGCGGTAAGCGATTGACTGGGTG
>OCTA010001421.1_pt1 | contig 21961 bp, 16 predicted proteins | sample 1538991 | NCBI WGS metagenome assembly OCTA01 (sample SAMEA3539302, study PRJEB22396) | soil metagenome | biome: tundra; feature: field; material: soil | place: USA | collected 2010-05 | depth 0.15 m | reverse complement strand
CTGCCTTCGACGACTCACCCATCGGGTGACACCTCCCATGACGGTTAAAGCCGCTCCCAGTCTATCGTTCGACTCACTTGCAACTACGCCGCTGCCGGAAAGGGGTTTATCGATTGTCTAATTCGTCAGGATGGGCAGTCGGTAGGTCGCCTGCTGCAGGGCCGAAGCTGGCACGGTCTCTTTGGAAGGAGCGGGCCAACGCTCCCAGGTTCCTGGTGGATCCGATCGACACTTACGCCGTGTTCACGCAGGATTCGAGCTGCGAGACTGTGCTCTTCACGCAGTAACCCGAGCAGCAGGTGCGCAGTGCCGATGCCGACCAGTCCCATCGCGTCGGCCGCTTCGGTCGTAAAAGCCAGTACGTGCTTGCATTCGTCCGAGATGGGCAGGTCTACATTCTGCGGAATAGCCTTGCTTTGTGGCGTTTGTGACGAGATTTCAGCGCGAATCGACTCCGCAGAAACTTCCGAAGTCAGACACGTCCTCACAAGATTCCAATCCGCTTGCATCAGTCCCAAAAGCAAATGCTCAGTCTCGATGTTCGGCGCCCCGAAGCGGCCAGCCTCAAGACGCGCGTAGAAGATGACTCGCCGGGCGCTTTCGTTGTAGCGGTCGAGCATATCCATCCGCCTTTCAATGGAGTTCGCCCGCCGCGATCCGCCCGTCGTGCCAGGCTTTCTGTCGTCTATAATAGTTAGAATCGCGTCGAGCGAGAATTGCGCATCCACGGGAGATGCCCGCCTCCAGCCATGGCCCAGGCGGGTTTGACCTGCGCGCGTAGAGAGTAGAAGGCAGAAAACCCACCCATGATTCGCTTCCTGCAAAGAGACAATCGCGTCACCAAGGCTCTTTTCGTCGTCATCATCGCGGCCGCTTCGGTATCGATGGTGGTTTACCTGATCCCAGGACTCACCGGACAGAGTGCCTCCGCCGCTGACACCTTCGCGGTGGTCTATCCGCACTGGTACAGCCGTTTCCTGTCTTCGGGTGAAGTGGTGAGCCAGCAGCGTGTGAGCCAGCTTGCCCGTCAGGAAGTGCAGCAACGGAATCCGCAATATGCGGACAATCCGATGATCATGAATTTCTTTGCACAGCAGGTGGGCCAACAACTAGTGCAGCAGCAGATTCTGCTGGCCGAGGCAGAGCGCCTGGGCATCACCGCCAGCAACCGGGACGTGATTCAGTTCCTTCACACCGGCCCAACCGGCGAAGCGATCTTTCCTAACGGCAAGTTCATTGGCGATCAGCAGTATGCGGCACTGGTGAGCAGCCGGCTCAACATGTCGGTGGCGGACTTTGAAGACAACATCAAGCGCCAGATTGTGATTCGCCGTCTCGAGGCCCTGATCACGGCCGGCGTCGCCGTCAGCGATAAAGAAGTCCGCGATTCTTATCGCAAAGACAACATCAAGATCAAGTTTGACTACGCGGTGCTTTCGGGCGACGATTTGCGCAAGACGATCAATCCCTCCGATGCGGATCTTGAAGCGTTCTTCAAGAAGAATGCGGCGCGCTACGCGACCGCGGTCCCTGAGCAGCGCAAGATCACTTATTTCGCTTTTACGCCTGAGCAACTGCCGGGTGGCGTACCGCAGCCCTCGCAGCAGGAGATTCAGCAGTACTACAACGCGCATCAGTCCGAATATTCCGTGCCCGAACAGGCTCGCTCGCGCCACATTCTCATCAAAGTTGCGCCCGGTGCTGACGCCAAGACCGACGCTGCGGCGAAGGCCAAGGCTGAAGGCCTGTTGAAGCAGATTGAGGGCGGTGCGAACTTTGCCGACCTGGCCAAAAAGAATTCCGATGATCCCGGCAGCAAGGACACCGGTGGCGAATTGGGTTTTGCGCAGCGCGGTCGCATGGTGCCAGAATTCGACAACGCCATCTTCACTCAGAAGATTGGCGATACGAAGATTGTGAAGTCGCAGTTCGGCTACCACATCGTGCAGGTGGAAGAGCGCCAGCAGGCACACGCGCAGACACTTAACGAGGTGCAGCCCACGATTCAGGCGACCATGGTTCGGGAGAAGTTGGCGCAGGCTGAAGAGAACTATGCTCGCACGCTCGCAGCCGAAGCTATGAAGAACGGACTCGAGAAGACTGCGGCCGCGCATCATCTTGAATTGGTCACAACGCCGCCCGTCGATCCCAAGGGAACTATTTCTGCTCTGCCGGATGGTTCGCAACTCGTGTCAAAGGCCTTCCAAGCGAAGCAGGGCGATCCGGCACAATACGCCACCACCGGTGAAGGCTATGCGATCTTTCAAGTAACTGGAGTGAGCCCGGCCCATGCCCCCACATTCGCGGATTGGAAGAGCCATGTACTCGACGATTATCGCGACGAGAAACTACCGGTTCTGTTGACTGAGAAGACTAAGGAACTGGCAGACAAGGCCAAATCAAGCAGCGATCTTGCCAAGGCCGCCAAGGAAGTGGGCGCCACGGTGAAGAACTCTGACCTCGTCGGCCAGACGGGTCAGGTTCCTGATCTTGGGCAGCTCGGCCAAGTCGCTCCACAACTGTTCGATCTGACCGTGGGCGCCATCAGCGGGCCTATCAACGCAGGTCGTACGGGAGTGGTCGCCAAGCTGGTCGACAAGCAGGAACCGACCGCTGCCGATATCCAGAAGAACTTCGACCAGTCGCGCGACCAGATGCTCGATCAGCGTCGCAATGAGGCCTTCGAACTCTTTGCCAGCAACGTGACGGCGGATTACAAGAAGCACAATCGCATCCGCATCAACGCCAAGGCTCCGACACCCGAAACCGGCGAGTAAGTCGCGCATTCGTTGGGTAGATAGAGAAACAAACAAGGCCTGCATCGAGTAATTGATGCAGGCCTTGTTGTTGCTTTACGAATTTCCGTGTTTCGCCGAGGCTTAGCGCAGTCCTACAGTTTGAAATGGCAAACCCGTGGTGGGCGAATGGCTCGGCTGGGCATCCACGTTAGGCGCGATCGAAACGCCCGCTGCAGATGTCGGGGTTACGGTTGTATTCCACCCATCGAGAACCACCAGGGCATCTTCGCCACCCAAATCTTTCAGGTCGGCTTCAACATCGATGGTCCGGGACTCGTTCGGCACCAGTGAGACATAGTTGGTGGTGTAATACACCGGTAAGACTCGTTGACCTGAGTGCCGTCGACGCGTTTGGAGATGCGCCATCACTGCGATGTTGCTGGTCGCGTTGTGCAGCGTCACAGTAAGCCGGCATTTGCCGTCGGCATCATGTCGTTCCACTGTCGAGTTCAGAGAGACCGCTGGCAGTTTCTCCATGTCCGTCAAGTCGTCGGGGTGCGATGGAAGCGAATGCCAGTAGAAGTTGCTTGAGACGATCTTGCCTTCGGCATTGCGCAGTTCGAGCTTGATGAAATGGACGCTCGATAGGGAAGCGGGGAACTCGACTGATCCGAGATTGACCGCTGTCGCCGGAGGCGCATTCACGGCAGATGCGTGTTCGTAGGCCACCTTCCCATCCATGTTGTAGATCGAAAGCTTCGCCTCCCCACCACTGAAAGCCTCGGGAAGATTGTTGATGACCTGCAGGTCTCCGTTGGCTTCGTTGAATTGGATATGAACCAGTTCACCGGCGCTGCGCACTGCGAAAAGCGACGAGTTTGGTTCCATGTCGTAGTGATAAAGCTGCCAAACAAAACTCGGCTGCGCGGGATGGCTCATCCAGGTAATGACGGCCGTAGCCGGGTGGAATAGCTGCGCGTTGCGCCCTTCATACATGGAGCGGTAGGCTTCATAATTCATCAACTGCGCCTTGCGCACAAAGTCGGCCAGGTTGGCGACCTTGCCGTAACGGCTGGCCAGGATGCCCGGGTACTGATCGCCCTGTTGCGCGCCCTTGGTCATGTCGTGTTCAGCCCAGTCGTCGGTGATCGTCTCCCAGTCTTTCTGCGGCATCATGCCGTGAATCGATTCCAAGGTCGGGATCGACATGCTGCCGGTTTCGGTCTTGAAAAAATCGTCTGTGATGATGTAGTAGTCCCGCGGTGTGCGCCAGTTGTAAGGGCCGTGCGAACGGACGCCTGCTCCTGAAGTGGAACTGGGCTGGTAGCGCCGCGTTGGTTCCAATTCCGCCATCAACACGCGCAGGCGATCATCGATTTCTTTGGGAGGAAAACCCTCGTTGCGGGCACACCACACTGCAATGGCGGGATGATTACGGAAGCGCAGAATCTTGTCGCGCACGTTGGCCATGTAGGTGTCGAGATCGGTCGGATCGGGTCCATCGCTGGGATTAGGTTGGAAGAATTCGTCCCACAGCATGATCCCGTACTTGTCACACAACTCGTAAAAATCCTCGCTCGTGCTCTGGCCAACCCAGTTGCGAATGAGGTTTAGATTCGCGAGCTGGTGCATGTGAATTTCGGCCTCAAGCCGTTCGCGCGGGATGCGCTTCAGGCCTTCATCGAGACCCCAGTTACCGCCGCGGATAAATACCCGCGCGCCATTCACGGAAATGGTCAGGTTTTCTGAGTCGGGCACCGAGTAACTGATCTTCCGAACGCCAAAGGAAACATCGTGGGCATCGGATGTTTGCTGGTTTTGCTCGAAATTGAGATGAAGCTTGTAGAGATTTTGCGGGCCATACCCGTTGGGCCACCAAAGGCGCGGATGATCCATGTGCAGCGCGGGCGTGGTGGTCGGGTCGAACTTGATCAGCTTGGTGCCGTGAGGGGCAATCTCTACCTGCTGTTCGAACGCGATGTTCTCGATGGTTGCCTTAAGGACGCCAGACTGCGGCTGATCGGTGACGTTTTCAACCGTCGCCTGCACGGCAACATCGCTTGAATCGATCCGTGGCAATGGCAGGTCTGTCGTAACCAGCGGGTCCTTCACCAGGACTGGACCGGTGGCGGAGAGAAACACTTTCTGCCAGATGCCCGTATCGCGATCGCGAATGGCAGGCAGCCAATCCCAGCCAATCGTGGACAGGAACGTGGGCCCGTCGATCGCGGTGATGCCGCCATTGGGCCCCATGCCACCGCGCAGGGTGTGTTCATGCGACTCACCCGGATGCGGCTGGGGCGCGACAAGCACGGCCACTACGGCCTTGCTGCCCGCTTTCACTTGCGAGGAAATATCGAATTTGCCCCGGATGAAAGCACCGCGCGTGGTGCCGACCTGAGCGCCATTCACCCACACTGTGGACGCATAATTGATCCCCTCGAAATTGAGCCAGATGTGTTTTCCTTCGTAGCTGGCGGGAATATCGGCGACGGTCCGATACCAGTACGAGGTGCGGCTCAGACTTTCGGGAATGACTTCCGGACGATTGTTCTCGCCATACAGCGGCTCTGGATACACGTGGTTGTTTACCAGCGTGGTCAGCACGGTGCCAGGGACAGTCGCCGCATACCAATGTTTGGTTTTGAAGGATGCCGTCGAGATTTTTTCGCCGGATTGTTTCACTTTTGCCACGTCCTGCAACTCCCAGCCCTGCCCCATGACAACGGGTTCGGGTTGGTTTGCCTGGGCTGTGGCGCGCAACGGCGTCATAGCCGGAAGTATAAAGACCAGGGCTGCAAGAAGGGGTGGCGAGAATCGAATTTCCAAGGGTGTCCTCTGGCTTCAGGTTTAGTTTTGGAAGCGGCAGGCGACTTTGTCGGCGGGCCAAACACATTGTAGTCGCCCGCGTTTGCCCGGTAGAACGTTCAGTGTCACACTGGTGTGAATCCAACGTCACGATCCACCCTCACGACAGCAAACTCGCATCCGATAATAAAGTTATGGAATTTCAGCGCTCCTCCGGAGTTTTGTTGCACGTCAGTTCGCTGCCCTCTTATGGAGGCATCGGAGACCTGGGCCCAGCGGCCCACGCATTTGTAGCCTTTCTGGCCGAGGCGCGGCAGCACGTATGGCAGGTGCTGCCACTGTGTCCCACGGGCTACGGCAGTTCACCATACGCAGGCTCTTCGGCTTTTGCGGGCAACCCTTACCTCATCAGCCTTGAATTTCTTGCCGACTGGGGTTGGATCGGAGGCGACCAGATCGCGGGCTTGGCGGGGCACGGCGGCAACGTGAACTATGACGAAGTGGAGCAGCGCAAGCTGCCGCTGCTGCATCAGGCTGCAGCAAACTTTCTTGAGCGTGGTCCTCACGATCCCCAGCTCAAAAAACAGTGGGAACAATTCCAAGCTTATTGGAAGGCTGAAGCTGTCTGGCTCAAGGACTACGCGTACTATGCTGTCCTTCGTCGTGAATACAACACAGGCGCATGGACCGCGTGGCCGGAAGCGGTGCGCCACCGCGATCCCGCAGCCTTAGCCGAAATCGCGAACGAGCATGGCGACGCGCTCGCTCGTGAGCAGGTATTGCAATTTGCATTTTCGTTGCAGTGGGGGCAGCTGCGCGAGGCCGCTGCGCGGCACCAAATCCGCATTCTTGGTGACGTTGCGATCTTCGTGAATATGGACTCAGCCGATGTATGGGTCCACCCTGACATCTTCGAACTCGACGAAGAACTGCGCCCGATTCGCGTGGCTGGTGTTCCGCCGGATTACTTCTCCGCTACAGGCCAGCGCTGGGGAAACCCTCTTTATCGATGGGACGTGTTGGCGCGGCATGGATTCGATTGGTGGGTGGATCGCATTCGTCGTTCCTGCAGTCTGTATGACATCGTGCGTCTCGATCATTTCCGGGGCTTCGAAGCGTACTGGTCGATCCCGGCAGAAGAAGAGACGGCCATCAACGGTCACTGGGTCAAAGCGCCGGGTCTCGAGTTGTTCCGCGCCCTGGAGGCGCAACTTGGCCCTCTGCCGCTGGTAGCTGAAGACCTGGGTCTGATCACCAAAGAGGTCGATGCACTGCGGCTTGATCTGGCGATGCCCGGCATGCGAGTGATCCAATTCGGCTTCAGTGATAAGGGTGCTCACATGCATCTTCCTCATCAATACACGCCCTCCACAGCGGCCTACACGGGGACGCACGATAATGACACGACTCTTGGCTGGTGGAACGTTGCCAGCGACGCTGAGAGGCGCGCCGTCCACACGCTAATCGGCGATGTGCCGGTAAGCAATGGAATCTCAAGTCCCGTCTGGCCCTTCATCCGCGCGGTGGCGGGTAGTGTGGCCGAGCTTGCCATCGTGCCCGCCCAGGACTTATTCGAGCTGGGCTCCGAGGCGCGCATGAATATCCCCGCAGTTTCAAGTGGTAATTGGAGTTGGCGCGTTGCGGAGAATGGCTGGACGCCAGAGTTGGCGCTGCGCCTCGCGGAGCTGGTCGAAGTTACGGATCGCGACAATGATCCGCTGGGCAAGCCTGAGGCGATGACGGAAGCTTAGCTGGGTGCTGCGCGTTTCTCTGTTTTTGTTCCAACATTCAACCTTGCTATGCTGGCGGCACATTGGAAACTGCAGCAATTCAAACCCACGGCCTCACGCGCAACTTTGGCGCCCTGACTGCCGTTGAGAATGTCACGCTCAGCGTGGCTCCAGGACAGTTCTTTGGCTTTCTGGGGCCAAACGGCGCGGGCAAATCCACAACCATCAAGATGCTCACGGGTCTGCTGGAACCAACCGCCGGGACCATTGAGATACTGGGGCAGCCATTTCGTTCGACATCGCTCGAGTTAAAGCGGCAGATCGGCGTGGTGCCCGAGGGCATGGCATTGCTCGGGCGGCTGACTGCGCCCGAATACCTGCGCTTTGTGGGGCGCATGTACGGGCTCGATAAGGACACGACGAATCGACGCACCGAGGAGTTATTGGAGTTTATGCAGCTTGCGAATGAGAGCCGCAAGCTGGTTACCGATTTCTCGCACGGCATGCAAAAAAAACTGGCCCTCGCCGCGGCCGTGATTCACGGGCCTAAGGTGCTGTTTCTCGATGAGCCGTTTGAAGGTGTAGACGCGATCGCTGCCGGCATGCTCAAAACGATGTTGCAAGGCATGATCAGCCGCGGCGCCACGATCTTTCTGACGACGCACGTGCTGGAGATTGTCGAACGGCTTTGCAGTCACGTCGCAATCATCAGCAGGGGACGACTGGTCGCGAACGGATCGCTCGAAGAACTGCGCGCCGGTGTAGCCAGCACGATCCCTGGCACGCAGACAGACCAGCGGCTGACTCTTGAAGAGATTTTCCTTTCCATCGTTGGGGCAGGCGCCTCTGAGAGTCAGCAGGAGTTGTCGTGGCTGTCCTGAGCGAACCGCTGCGCGCTTCACCATTCAGGCGCTTGTCGCGCGCTCAATATTCTGCCTTGGCGGCGATGCGCTGGAGCATGTTCAAGAATGGCCTTCGATCGACGAAGGGCGCGATTGAGTTGGGAGCGCGCAGCATTGCTTATATTTTTTATTTCCTCCTGGGGCTGGGCCTCGCCATCGGTTTCGGCGTGGGATCCTATGCGCTTGTGGCCGGCGATGAGTGGCGAGTGTTTCCGATAGTGCTGTGGGCCATTTTCGTAGTGTGGCAAGTCGTGCCCGTGACGTTGGCCTCGTTTCAAGAGCAGTTTGACCTCGGTGGGCTCCTGCGCTTTCCGGTCGGATTCGGTGCGTTCTATTTTCTTCACCTGATCTTCGGGCTGGTGGATGTGTCAACCATCATCGGTGGACTTTGCTGCCTGGGAGTATGGGTCGGCATTACCGTTGCCTCACCTGGATTGTTTCTTTGGGCTGCTCTAGGGCTTGCAGCCTTCGCGTTTTTCAACGTCTTTCTGGTACGCGCCATCTTTGCATGGATCGACCGCTGGATGGCGCAGCGGCGCACTCGCGAGATTGTCAGCGCTCTTTTCTTTCTTGGTTTGCTCAGTTTGCAATTTCTCAATCCTGCAATCCGCGGTGAGATGAGTCAGAAATCGCAACAAACGGCGGTGCGGTGGCTGCAACGTCTGGACTTGGTGCAGCGGTGGCTCCCTCCCGGACTTGTATCGCGTGCCGTGAGTAACGCTGCCCATCACGCCTCCAGCAATTCAGCGAAATCACTCGGCATCCTCGGCATTTACGTATTGGCAGCGGGGAGCGTATTAGGTTTGCGCCTTCGCGCAGAGTACCGCGGCGAAAACTTTGGCGATGCACCTTCGCGTCAGAAAGAAGAACGACATCGCGGGCGATGGCTGCTCGATGGATCAGGTCCCATTGCGGCGGTGATCGAAAAAGAATTGCGCACGCTCATGCGCTCGCTGCCGCTGCTGTATGGCATCGGCGCGCCGTTGCTGATGGTGTTTGTCCTTGCCAGTCTCTACCGCAGAAGCGGTTCCGGAGGCGGTCATAGCTTGCCTATGGCACTGCTCATCAGCCTCGGCTACGCTCTGGTCGGGTTCACACAGTTGTTCTACAACAACCTCGGCGCTGAGGGAGCGGGCATTCAAGTGCTGTTTCTCTCGCCCACACCGATACGCACTGTGATCCTTGCGAAGAACATCTTTCACGGAGTGCTCTACATCGTCGATGCAGCTTTAGTTTGCGTTTTAGCAAGTCTGCGTCTCGGTGCACCGACCCCGATCGCGCTTGCAGCGACGGGAGCCTGGTTGCTCTTCGCTTTGCCAGTGCATCTTGCCGTGGGAGATGCGTTTTCAATCGCGATGCCTTACCGCATGAACCTCGGTCGCATTGGTCGCCAGCGCGGATCGCAAACCAGCAATGTCTTGAGCATGCTCATTCAGGCCGGTGTGTTGGCGTTGGGTGCAGGTGTGTTTGCCCTATGCTCGCTCTTCGGCCGGCTTTGGATTGCGGTGCCAATATTCTTGTCGCTCGCGCTCATTGCAATCATTGTCTGGATGCGTATTTTGCGTTACACCGACACCATGGCCAATCGCCATCGCGATTCGCTGATTGAGGCCCTGGTCAAGGCTGAATAGTCCCACTGTCGGTGATATAACTCGTTACTCGGCTTATCAAGAATGCCGCGAATAGGTCTTTAGCCCCATCTCTTTTGTTCATTCATCAGCGCACCACGACATCGACCCCCACGGTGTGATGGACGGCATAGGAGCCAAACCGCTTGTCATGTTTGTCTGGCTGAATGCGACCGGTGACATCGCGAGCACGCGATTTCAGCGTGTATTCTCCGCTGGCCTGGGGGACGTGCCAGGCAAATTCCCATCGACGCCAAACAAACGGTTGCTGCGGATCGATGAAGGTCGCTTCCTCCCACGTCCTTCCGCTATCGGTCGAGACTTCAATTCGATCTAAATCAGCGCCACCGGTCCAGGCTGCGCCGAAGACCCGGTAAGTCAGTCCCCCGGCGAGTAACTCTCGGGTGCGCGGGCGGGCAATCGATGACTTCAAGGCCATCTGGCGCAGCGGTTTGCGGACGGGGTTTCCATCAGCATCGTCCCAGTATGCGTAGTCTGATGTTTGCCAATAGCCGGTGAAACGCTCGCGAATGACCCGAATATAACTCAGCCACTTTACTGATGCCATGCCATAGTATCCCGGCACGATCGCTCGTACTGGGAAGCCATGATCCTGAGGTATCTCCTCGCCATTCATGCGATAGGCAATGAGAACATCGTCAGCCTTGGCAAGATCGATGCTGCGCGCGTAATGGATATCTCCGGGTGGCAAAGGCTTCTCTTTCGGCATGCCTTTGTCTGCGCCTTCGAAGACGACTTCACACGCATCTGGCGCTAAACCGGCCCGTTCTAGGAGCGCAGTCAGAGGCACGCCTGTCCAATTTGCGGTACCCACGGCGCCCAGCTGCCACTGTGCACCCTCAACCTGCGGCGTAAGAAACACTCGCCCATTGCCGGCGCACTCGAGCGTTGCGACCCTCGTGACGGAGGTCATGTTTTGAAGTTCTTTGTAGCCAATGGAGAAAGGGTGTTGCACTGCCCCGACGATTTGCAGTGCATAGTTCTTGGAGTCAAGCTTCGGCGCTCTGAAATGGTTGCGCACGTAAAAAAGGTCGTTTGGGATCAGAAGATCATTGAGCTGGTCAAAAGGGAACTCGAGGTTGACCGGCTCGTGTTCCCGCATGATCAAGCCGGCCTTTGATTGACTTCGCTCTGCGATGCCGGAGTCGATTACGGATCGCATGTGTGCCACCTTTCGTCTCGTTGCATCGAACATTCGAAGAAAAACTTGATATAGGTTATGAAGTTAAGTTTGAAACCTCATGCCTATTGGTGATTCACCTTGAAACGATAAGTGAACTGCAAGTAAGCCAATGTCAACGGTGCGCCATGGGCGGAGCTTGTCATGACGTAGCCGGGGAAGAAGTGCCCCACGCCGACATTGGTTACGAAGGATTTATGAAAGATGTATTTTGCCGACGCGTCAAAGCCCGTGCCGACGCCGTCGTGTAGAAATGCTGTCTTGGGTGCTGCGATCAAACTGGTTCCCGCTCCGGCGTAAACGCCATCACCCGTGGAGGCGACGTGGAGCGACTCAGTCTGGAACAGCAACAGAAGATTTGTGCTCGGGGCCAGAGAAAAATTCAGCCGATCTTGCTTGAGATTCTGGAAACCAAACAAGTCGACGAGACCGAATGCATTATGGTTACTCGGATACTGCTGATCATATGTGCCGATTCGCGACGGATTCGTATGAGGATTTCCGGTGGCGTAGTCGTATTCCCCTTCGATATGCGGCTTCCACAAGAGTTTCGCCGCAGCATAGCCGCCACGAATGATCGCTGCGCCGGCATGAATGGAGTCGTTGCTATAGCTCCCGCGCTGCAGATCCCCGGTTCCCGATGAGTCAAAGCCGAAAGGAAACTTTGCTTCATAAGCTGAGCCGAACGTCACTTTGGTTTCTGATCCATAGACTCCTTGCTGACTCTTGACGCGCGGATACGCCCTGACCAAGACGAACGGCTGCAGCGAGGTTTTAGGAAGTACGCTCGTGAGGTTGGTCTCCACGCCGTGAAATGTGAGTCCAGCCCCGTGGGTATCGAGGCTGGTGGGATGGATGAGAACGACTGAAGTGCTGAAGAGGTCGACCCGATTTTTGTCGCCCAGGCGAAGGTCGAAGCCATCCCAGGTCCGGCTCGTCTGAGTCCAGTCGCTAATACCCACAACGCGCTCATCACCAAACTTCAATTCCTGGCGCCCTGCGAACAGCTGAACTTTCTGCTTGTAATGGAAGTTGAGATATCCCTGGCGGAAGTCGAACGTGTCGCGCATATTGGAAGCAACATCGCGCAATGGAAGACCGAGCGCGTGCAGATCGTGAAACTGTACGTAACCGGTAAGCCATGAGAGCGGACGAACCTCCAGCCCGCCTCGCACGCGAGTAAGCTCGTATAAGCGATCTTTGCCAGAAATGTAACCGAGGGATGTCTGCTCCTCCAGACGGCTCCGCAACTCCATGTTCAGCGTCATCCAACTGGGAAGTTGGTCCCATTGAAATGGCTGCTCGATTCCCTCTTTGCGTGGGTACATTTCGCGCTGAGCGAACGCGGATGCCGAGCAGACTGCAATCGTAAGTGAAACGATCAGCTTTTTAATCGATGAGTGAGACTTTACCTGATGGCCGATTTTCGACAAGGGTACTCCTATTTTCGAATTAGTTATCCTGCTTGATTCCCGATTATTCAGGCGTGACCACAGCTTCCTCCTTGGCAATCTTGCGCAGAAATTCTTCGCCCGTAGCGATATGTTCGTCTACCAGGCGCGAGGGTGTGTGCGCCATCCATTCCGCCAGCGAAATATCCTGATATTCCGGCGTCGGAAATACCTCGAGAAAGACCAGGTCTGTGTCTCCCAGGTTTTCAATGTAATGAGGCATGGAACGCTCAATGTAGCCGACGTCACCCTCGTGAAAGTCCATCGTGCGGGCGTGGCCGCCGGCTGCGAATACCGTCATGCGCCCTGTGCCTTTGACGTAGTACTGCCACTCGTCCTCATTGGGATGCCAATGTAACTCGCGCAGACCGCCCGGCTTGAGAGTGACGATAGCAGCGGCGATATTGGTAGCGGGGAAATTCGATCGGTCCACAATCTTCACGCTCCCACCTGCTGTAACTTTGGTGGGCTGCATCTTGCCGGTGAAAAACGCGAAGCTGTTGGGCACGGGGCCGGACCCTGCGTACGCCTCTTGTTTCTCCTCCTCCAATGGACGCGGCAGGTCGCGAGGGAAGATGAACAACTCGCGGGTCGGAACATTCTTAAACGTCGACGCCGGTGTGTTGAAGTTCTTCGACAACACCTCCTTCGGCGTATGGTGCAGCCAGTCGGTCAACAGAAATGTTTCGAATTCATTGAAGTTCCCATCGTCAAACACCAGCAGGAATTGGCATCCATCCGGCCCGAGACCTTGAATCGAATGAGGAATGCCGCCTGGGAAAAGCCACAAATCGCCCTCGTGCACGTCCTCGACAAAGCCGCGACCTTTATGATCGACTGCCGTGATACGGGCACTACCCGCGGTCATGAATGCCCACTCTGAACCCACATGCCAATGCAATTCGCGAATGCCCCCGGAGATCAGGCGCATCTCGACGCCCGCCATTTTTTTCGAGAGAGGGAAGTCGCGCACTGTCACTTGCCGGGTCCATCCTCCGGCTTCAACACGCTTGTGCGCGAAGCTGAAGGGATACTTGAACGGGGGCTGTCCACCTGCGTCAGTCTCGGGCGGGAACACCGAGTCAGGTTCGGCTTGATCCAGTGTCGGATTTTTGGGTCCGGGCTGCCGTTCATTCACTCCCGTGTGACTGTCCCCGCTCTTGTCCGCCGTTTGTTGCGTCGCGGCTGCGAGTGGCAAAGTCGCCGCATCAGCCAGCACAGCCGAGCTCTTACCTAGAAATTTCCTGCGGCTCAGGCTGTCTTTCACTTCCTTCTGTTCCATGGGGTCTCCTACCTTATTTATTTCTGCAATGCTGGGGATCTGGGCAGTGCATCACTTCACTTACCCGTTTGATCTTGCTTGAACCGAAGCTGCAGGTTTTTTGGATGCCGTATCTTGCGGGTACAGATGCCAGACGTGTGGTTACGGCGAAGTAGGTCTTTGCGCAAAGTCTCAGGACTTCTGCTCGTCAAGACGCGACACGCGCCGCGCAAGCGCTCTAAAGTAGTTTCAATGAGTTCTTTTTCGTTTGAACAAGTAAGCGAAGCTGCGGAATTCCTCCGCGCCAAAACCCTGAGGCGGCCTGCCGCGCCCGGTCCGCGCATAGGCGTCGTGCTCGGCTCGGGCCTTGGTGCGGTAGCCGACGCAGTAGCTCACGCTGTTATCGTTCCGTACGGCGATATTCCCCATTTTCCGAAGTCGACTGTCGAAGGCCACTCGGGACGTATCGTGGCCGGACTCCTAGGTGGTGTACCGATCATTGTTATGCAGGGCCGCGTGCATTTCTATGAGGGCTATTCGGCGGCGCAGGTCACGTTTCCCATGCGCGTTCTGGGCGCGCTCGGATTGCGCACCGTGGTTCTCACCAATGCCGCTGGGGGCATTCAGCAGGGTTACCGTGTTGGCCAGCTGGTGGCGCTCTCGGATCACATCAACTTTATGGGTTGGAATCCGCTCACTGGACCCAATGAACCGCGCTTCGCATTTTCGCCGGGGAGTGGGTTGCGGTTTTTCGACATGACAGAGGCTTACTCGAAACGACTTCGTGCCTTAGCGAAGGAGGCGGCCGCCGCAGAGGGTTTCGCGCTCGATGAGGGCGTCTATCTTGCTACTCCGGGTCCAAGCTTTGAGACGCCTGCGGAAATTTGCGCGTTCCGCACTCTCGGAGCCACGCTTGTCGGAATGTCGACTGTGCCGGAAACGATTGTTGCGCGCCACATGGGAATTGAAGTCTTGGGAATCTCCTGTGTCACCAACCTTGCCGCGGGTTTAAGCGGATCTCCACTCAGTCATCAAGAAGTCTTTGAGACGGGACGCCAGGTTGAGCACAGGCTTGCAGGATTGCTCGCGCGGCTGATTCCTGCGATTGCGGGGCTTGCGGAAGAGAAGCAATGAGCAACTCCGGCCTCCTCCCATTTCCGCCCGTGGTCTTGGGTATTGCTGGCTGCTCCGGCTCTGGCAAAACGACGCTGGCGCACGAACTAGCCCGAACCACTAAGGGTACCCACTTTCCGATCGATACCTATTATCTCGATTTGTCGCACTTGCCGCTGGCAGAGCGCGCCGCGCAGAACTTCGATGACCCGGCGTTGATCGAGAGTTCGCTGCTGGCTCGGGATGTCGCCAGGCTTGCTCGCGGTGAAGCGATTGAACGGCCCGTCTACGACTTTTCCACCTACACCCGCATGCCTGGCATCACTGAAACCGTGACTGCGCAAGGCTTTCTCATCGTCGAAGGACTTTTTGCACTGGTCTACCCCGAGCTCTTGCCGATGTATCAGCTGAGTATTTATGTCGACGCGCCCGATCATGTCTGTTTTGAGCGTCGGATGAAGCGGGATATAGAAGAGCGGGGGCGTACGCCTGAATCCATCCGCCATCAGTATGAGGCCACGGTTCGCCCGTCGAGCGTCGCCTGTATTCGCCCATCGGCGGCCAACGCGGATCTCACGGTCGATGGTACAGGCGCATTGGACTGGAAGGTGGAACGAGTGCTCACTGAAATGCGTACTCGTGGTTTGTTGCTGACTTTTCCAGACTGAAAGAGTCAATCTTGAAACGCCCACTTTGGTGCTAACACCAAAGTTTTACCTCCGGGTGATGCGTTTGTGCATTTATCGGGGTAGTGTAGGCCTGTCAGGTAGAGCAGAATCTCATGTTTAGCTCCGCGCAATCATACGAAGCAGTTCGGCAAAAGGCGGCTCAGTGGCTGACCCAAGGCATTTCGCCGCGCCGACTGGCTCTGACGCTTGCGCTGGGATTTGCAATCGGGTGCATTCCCGTTCTCGGAATTCCGACGGTCTTGTGCGCGCTCGTTGCCTTGGCATTCCGTCTCAATCAGCCAGCCATCCAGGCAGCGAATTACGCTGCCATGCCCTTCCAGATGGCTCTGATGATCCCCTTCACGCGACTAGGCGGTAAGCTGGTGGCCACCCATGCCCGGCCATCCATGGATCTGATTTCCTTCTCACGCACGTCGCTCTACGCGCTGGCGCACGCTCCGATGCAGGTTTTGTCGCATGCCGGCAGCCTGGCGGGTCAAGCGCTGCTGGCCTGGCTGCTGCTCGCCGTTCCCGTGGTGCTGCTGCTCACGGCTACGCTCACATTGATACTGCGCAGGGTGCCCGCACTGGGCGCTGCCGAAGCCGGAGACTGATCCAGCTCTGGAGTCGCCCGTCTGACCGCGAACTACGGTCCGCTATGCGCTGCCGGGACCGGCTGCGCGCTATCCACCCACGCCGTATAGATCATGTCGCGCAATTCACTGGCGCCAGCGGCCAGCCGATCCGCCGTAAACTCGCGCGACTCGGGGCTGCCCGCGCCTACAAACCCGCCCGCCTTTTCCAGTTGATACAGCTTCTCAACGTAGGTCGCAGTATGACGCAAGTAGGCCACATAGCTATCAAACACGTCTCCCTGGATCGGCTGCAGTGGCGACATCTTCGGCTGCACGTCGGCGGCATGCAGGTTAGCCGCGACAAACGTTCCTTCAAATTGCCAGTGAATCTGGTGGGCCGTTGTATAGCCGTTCGGATTCGGACCAACCCAGCCGTTGAACTTCACCGTGGTGTGCAGCGGTTGAGCCGCGTCCCCGACGTAATGACCAAGCCAGCCGGCGTAGAACAGGGCAGCCTGCTCCGGGCCCTTCGTATCCTGATGATCGGCGGAGAGCTGGCGATATTCGCGCAGTGCTGCCTTGAGTCGTTCCCATATTTCGGTGGCTTCCCACGGTTGCAGTCCGACCACTTCAGGTCTCTCGTTGGCGGCGAATACCTTGGCTTCAAAGTCCATCCGCCGATGCGGCAAAGGTCCGAGGGCATCGGCCGGCTCCAGGTCGATGAAGTGTTCGCAGGCTTGCACAGCATTCAATTCCGGCTCTGCGGGAGATCGCCAGCGGTCAGGTTCGGGTCCCAGATACTCGATTTCGTTGATAGCCACCTCCGACCGGAAAAACGCGGGCATATCGGCAGGCAATCCCAAGGCTGCGAGGCGGTTAACCATCCTATGTCCTTCATTGCCCCAGGCAGAGGCAGGGAGGGGAAGCAAGGCGGCGCATAGCGCGGTCAGGAGAGCAAGCCGGAGGGGCGTAGGTCTTTGCATGGATAAAGTATACGAGCGGGACGGCCGACAGAAGCAGAACGCCGTTGGCAAGGTATGGCACTTGTCTTGAGCTGCGTGACGGGCCGCTTTGACCCTCCAGAAAACGAATTGAGACGCACCCATGGCTTTAACTCAAACTTCAAGGTCAATTATTGGTTGTGTCAACCGCTGTTTCCATAGCACAAACACGATTCGCGTTTCCCGCAGTACCTTTGATCGAAGTCGTGGGGAGAATCATTGCCAGTCGTATTTTCCAAGGGCTAGTATTCGCATAGTTCAACCGGGGTCTTACAGTGTAAGACCCGGTTCGGACCCAGCATGCAGTTGTTCCCAGGTTCCACAAGGCTTCAGAAACGAGCGGCGCTTACCGGCGACCGCGCAGGGAGTGTCCCGTCATGGCATGGTATGCCTACTGCATTGGTGAAAAGCAAGCCTTTCCTGAATTGGCCCGTCATCGCAAACCCGTACCAATGGAATCTGTTCTTGGCGTAAGCGGAAATCAAGTCTTTCTTTACCCCGCAAGCGATCTAGCGATCATCGTCAGTGAACATAACCCACTTGAAAATCTCAACCAGAAATCAGGCGTCGACCACGCTCGTGTGATCGCCGACTGTTTCCAACACTCCACAGTGCTGCCCTTCCGATTTGGCACCGTTTTCAACGACGATGAAAGCCTGCGCAAATCGATTCGTTCCAATCAACGCCAGTTTCTCTCCAACATCGATAAACTGCGCGGCAAGACTGAAATGCACCTGAAAATTTTTGTGGACGATTGCTGTGCTCGCGAAATCAGTAAGCATCTGCCGGCCGAGGGTGTTGGCCGCGAATATTTGACCAGTCTTCGTGAAAACGCGGTGCGGCAGCGGGAGCGCCAGACACGCGCACGAGCAGTCAGTTTCCAGATGCACCGGCTTTTCAATCCCCTGGATGAGGATGTCAGCTGCCGACTCACGGAGAGCGGCAAGATGATTCTTGACGTCGCGCACCTCATCGAGCGTAAGCACGTGGAGCGGTATCAGAATAAGTTCGCATCAACTAGCGCCATGATGCGGGAATGCCAGATGCAGGTCTCCGGCCCTTGGCCGCCGTACCACTTTGTCCATCGGCTTACCCGTTCTTCGTCGGTTCCCCAGCATGCCCCAGCGGCAGCTGCCGCCGCCGCAGCGCCGGTCATCCGCGTTCCTGAACCCGCACCCGCAATGGCCTGACCTAGAGACAGGTCGTTACTATCGTCCTGACAGAAACCCCGGCCACGGCTGGGGTTTCGTTCGCCCCAAAGCATTACTGAAATCTAGTGAGGGCTGGCCGTGCCTGCGTCTTTGCGCCGAGTCAGCACGAAGCTTCTCCGCCGGTCGTTGGAGGCGTGGTCGATCTTCTTCCAGAAGCCCACAAAGTAGTCGATGGCTGAGATTGTGGAAACGCCCACTGTGAAGTAGATCGCCGTGATGGCTGTCCATTTCACCGGAATCACCAGGAAGCCTATTTGCCACTGAAACCAGTGATGCGCCAGTATGGCCGAAACTACTGAGACAATTTGGGTTACGGTCTTGAGCTTGCCCAGGTCACTGGCTTGGATCGTGAAACCCTCTGAAGCGGCGATGGAACGAAGTCCAGAGATGAGGAACTCGCGTCCGATGATGACCACCGCGATCCAAACCTTGACCACCTGCGGGTTATAAGCCACCAGCGCGACGATGGCCGCGGTCACCATGATCTTGTCCGCCAGCGGATCGAGCAGCATGCCCATGGTCGTGATCTGGCCTCGCTTGCGCGCCAGGTAGCCATCCACGCCGTCGGTCAGTGAAGCAAGCACAAACAACACCGAGGCCAGGATCTCCTGTTCCCCGCCGTGGCCGCGCCATGCAAAGGCCGGAGACAGGATCCACAGCAGCAGCGGGATCATGACGATCCTGCTCATCGTAATGGAGTTAGGCAGATTCACGGCATTTCACGACTTCCGCGGCTTTCGTCTGGTCCGAACATCGCAGACTGGTACTACTGAAAACACTCCGAAGCCATGCGACGCCCTCACGCCTTCGGCGGCCAGCCCATCTACTACTATAAGCGTGTTCGCGCGTCATTCTGCGAATTGCAGGAACGAGGGCGACCCGTAGTCGGCACGAAATCGTCGCCGCTGATTTCCGGGATTTACGAAAACGGCCATGTCGGCCAAGATCTGGCCTCAGCACAGAGCTGACATAATCGACGATTGATTTACCTCTATTGGATATTTGCAGGAGAATACACCGCAATGCGATGCGTCCGCATGGTCGTACGGATCACCGTATCGTCGGTTTCGGAGATGATGGCCTGGGTGAGTTGCATGGGCATATGGCAGTCGATGCAATTCGACTCGATCTTTCGTCCCAGCTTCTTGAACATTCCGCAGCTATCGCTCTTGTGACAGCTCATACAGCGAGATGAGTACGAGGACGCCGGTTCTTCGGGCCGATGCACCTGATGACAGGTCGAGCAGGTCATGGAGGTAGATGCCAGATAGCAGCGACTCAACCTGAGCAGGCCGACCTGATTTCCGTGGACGTCGGGTGGACCTGGACTGGTGTGAGGCGAAGGGCCCAGATAAGTGTCAAGAGGGTTTCCCGGAACATATGCAAACCCTGCTCCGGAAGGTTGTCGAACCCCGCTGTGACAAAGAGAGCATAAATCGACTTGACGATCGCGAGAGAGCTTGGCAGGGTTCACAATCGACTCATTTGTCGACGGAGTATGCGCGTGATGTGCGGCGATATGCGCGGCGCCAGGGCCATGACACGTTTCACAAGAGATGCCGGGAATTGACTTGGATTTCTCGTAACGGTTGCTCGCGGGGTCATTAGAGATCGTCTGCATGAAAGTCATGTGGCATTCCAGGCAGCGCGGCGAAGCGGGACGATCGAAATTAGGCGGCCCATTCCGAAAACCGGGACTGTTGATCCATCTGTTGCCGTCGCTCCAGTAACTCACGGGCAACTCGAAAAGGGAGTCACCCTTCCAGTAGAGATAACTTTGGCCGCGTACTCCTGACCCGATCACCAGGCCGACCGCTTCTGTTCTTGTTTGCGTTTGACCGGTGAAGCCCGTTATGGCGCTCACCAGAAAAGAGCTGTCGCTCCTGGTCATTTTGTACGTGAGTCCGGGATCGCCTATCACCGGCGCCGGATCGGCAATCTTTAGTTCATTGGAACCACCTGCGAAGGAGCCGCGAATGGACTCTTGGGATGGGAAGCTCGAAGTCCGGTGATGCTCGGTTTGTGCAAAAGTGAGGGCTTCTTTCTGATGGCACGGAGCGCAAGTTTCGTCCTCAGATTTGCGCGGTGAGTCTTTGCTTGTCTGATGCCCGGGGGAAACGCCGTTCGACGTTGGTCCGTCGCTAGTGCCGACAAAACGCTGTGGGGCCGCACTCGCAAATAACACCACTACACAACAGGCGATGAGACAGATTCGGGAATGAGCAATCGCCATTTCCTTGCCATCATGCCTGCGAGGTCGGGAAGCGCTCAGGCGTCCCGACCCCGCGTGCTCTCCTATTCAGCGTCCTTTACGCAGCGAAACCCGAGCGTTGCCGAGCGATCGTAACCCGGCGCCATCATGAGCAGCTTGCTATGAAGATCGTTTCGGTGCGCCTGAGGGAAATACCAGATCGATCCCTGCGCCCGATAATAGCTACCACCTCTCAGAATGCCGCCGCGCGTGTGTTCGTCTACATATTCGTCCGTCCATTGCCACACGTTTCCAACCAGGTCCATCACACCGAAGGGGCTTGCTCCCGTAGGATGCGCGTCGACGTCATCTGGCCCTCGCATGGTCCGTCCCAGATCCGGCACGGGTACCGCCGCGGCATCGAGTAGATTGCCCCAGGGGAATACACGGTTGTCTGGTCCTTGAGCGGCATATTGCCACTCCCACTCATGTGGCAAGCGCTTGCCGGACCATTTGGCAAAGGCGGCCGCATCTTCGCGTGACACCCAGGTAACGGGTTTCTTGTCCCAGCCGGCAGGATAAGTGCCGTTAGTCCAATCCTTGAGAAAATTGACGTCGTCCTGGGGGTGGTAGTGTGTCGCATCCACAAATTTTTTGAAGTCTGCGTTTGTGACCGGGTACTTATCGATATAGAACGGCTTGATGGTCATGCGATGCTCATGAAACCGTCGCGGCGTATTCTCCCATGGATACTGCACATCCACGCCCGTATCATCGCTACCTTCGATCTCAGTCCCACTTACACGAAAGACATAGTCGCCGCCTGAAATCTTGACCATACCCGCTATATCGCCTTTTGCAGGGGAGGTAGCAGGTATATCGACGAGTTGTTGCCCGAGAACCTTCCATTCGTGCGAAAAGCTGGCGAGTGGCTGGGCGGTCATGGTCTTCATCTTCGCCATGAGTTGGCGGATTTCCGCGCTGGGTTCACCGGGCGTAGCCAGAATCATGCCGTAGCCGTTTGGTTCGATCGGAAACGATAGTATGGCCTCTTCCTTATCCCGCTCCGGCGTAAGTTCCTCTCCATGGTAGAGATCGAAGTAGCGCATGCCCTGCTTATAAGGCGTCCTGAATTTCCGCCCGTCAATTCCGTATTCATTGCGATTGACGACTGTCCAAATGGTTTGGTCGCCCAGCGGCCACCTGCTCGCGTACAGGCCGTAGAGGTTCATCGGGTAGAGCGGTTCCCATCCCTCGCTCGCGAAAAACGGGGCCACAGCGCGCTCGAGTGTTGCCACGCGCCGCGTAGCCTCTGCATCCCGAGGGGTGATCCCGTTCCAGATACCCCACACATTTTCCCAGCTTTCCCATCCCTCCCCGTTAAAGAAGGCGAACTGCAAGTCATCGGTCTTGTCGCGATTCCAGCGCCCTTGAATGTTCACCTGGTGTCGCGGCTCAAGCCAGCGATAGCGATCAACCGTGG
>OCTA010001420.1_pt1 | contig 21970 bp, 16 predicted proteins | sample 1538991 | NCBI WGS metagenome assembly OCTA01 (sample SAMEA3539302, study PRJEB22396) | soil metagenome | biome: tundra; feature: field; material: soil | place: USA | collected 2010-05 | depth 0.15 m | reverse complement strand
GCACACCCACAGCGCCTTTGGACCCGGCGACCAGCCCTTCCGGCGCTTCGGCCAGGCCGGGGGGCCACCGCCCGGACCCGACCCGAACGCCCCGCCGCCGCCCATCGTCGGCAAGATCGTGGACGCCGTCAAGCAGGCCAAGGCGCAGCTTCAGCCGGCGCGCGTCGGCTTCGGTAGCGGCTTTTCGTACCTCAACGTGAGCCGTGACAATATCGACTCGACCACCCACCTCTGGACGCAGGCGCCGAACCTGAACGGAGCGTCGGACAAGGCCGTCGCGGTCCTCAAGTTCGAATCCCTAAACGGCGAGCTGATCGCTGCCTACTTCACCTACGCCATGCACCCGGTCAACGGCTTCCTCAGCGACGTCACCAGCGCCGACTTCTGCGGCGCGGCTTCGCGCTATATCGAGCAGGCCTACGGAGACAAGGCCGTTGCCGTCTTCGCCCAGAATGCCTCGGGCGACCAGAATCCGCTCTACCTGCGCGCCTCGACCAACGTGATGGCCTCGCGCTACGATGCGAAAATCACCGGCAATGTGCTGACTCGCGAACCCATCGAAGCGCCGCTGCGCGACGGCAAGGTCAAGGCCCACAAGGCCGACCCGCGGGTGATCGACGTCATGGAAAAGGTGATGGAGAGCGAGGGCGTGCTGCTCGGCGAAGAGGTGATTCGCGTGCTGAGCAATACCACGCGCCTGGACCCGGCGCCCGCCATCGGCGGCGCGCAGTCCACCGTCACCTGCCCGGGCCGCAAGCGCCTCGACAACGCCCGCGAGGGCACGCCCGGCTCCTATGAGGACGGAGAGCCCGTGAATCTCCGCCTCGGCGTGATTCGCATTGGCAACATCGCTCTCGCCAGCGTCAACGCCGAAATCTACTCCCCCATCGGCCTGAAGTTGAAGGCCGCCTCGCCGCTCGCCAACACGATGCTGGTGACGCTCGCCAACGGCCGCGCGAACTCCGGTTATGTGCCCAACGACGCCGCCTTTGGCGCCAACACCTTCCAGGTTCTCGGCTCCCGTCTGAAGCCGGGTTGCGCCGAGGACAGCATCGTGAATGGCCTGGTCGACCTGATCCAAGCTAGCGGGAAATAGTCAAGGATCGGACGAACCGGGCGCTCGCCGGGCGCAAGGCGCATCCCGGCGTGGTTCGACTGTCAGGAAGCAGCCCGACTTCGGCGGCGAGCATGGCTCCCTTGTTCTTAAGGTTCGTCTTCCAAGCTGTCCCTTGACAGCAACGAGAGCGGTGAATGCGCTGGCTTCCGAAGGTTCCCAACCACGCAACCGGGAAGAGCGGAGTGAAGCGTGTTCCTCCCGGGCTCCAAGTAATACGAGTGGAAGAAGCCTTGGCGGAGGCGGCTGGATGTACAATCGTTGCTGGCGGTGATGACAACACGGTCATCCTTGGTGAGCAGGCTGGAGGGTATTGAGATGCAACGATTTTACATGTTAGTTGCAGGCATGGCGATCCTCGCGTTTGCGGGATTCGCACAACCGGGCCCGGCGGGTCCGTATAAGCTGGTCAAGACGGTAAAAGTTGGCGGCGCGGGCGGTTATGACTATGTCTATGCGGACGTCGACGGGCGGCGTTTGTACATTCCCCGCCCCGGAGGCAGCGGCGCCCGGATCACTGTCTTCGACCTCGATTCACTGGCCCCGGTGGGTGAGATCCCCAACGCCAACGCGCGCGGCGTGGCGGTCGATCCTAAGTCGCATCACGGCTTCGGCAGCAGCAAGCCGGTGGTGATGTGGGATACCAAGACGCTGGCGACCATCAAGACCATCAACGTGGACGGCGCACCGGACGGCATCCTATTCGATCCGTTCAACGAGCGCGTTTACATCTTCAGCCACAGCGCGCCCTACGCCACCGTGATTGATGCCCAGGATGGATCGGTGGTGGGCACGATCGACCTCGGCGGCGGCCCGGAGCAGGCAGCCAGCGACGGCAAGGGCCATATCTACGTCGACATCGAAGACAAGGACAACATCGCGGTCGTGGATGCCAGGACCCTCAAGGTGACGGCGCACTATGATCTCGCCGGCAAAGGCGGCGGACCCGGCGGGTTGGCGCTGGATGCGCAAAATCACGTTCTATTTGCCGCCTGCCACGATCCGGCCACCATGGTGATTCTGAGCGCCGATGACGGCAAGATCATCACGACCCTTCCGATCGGCCAGGGCGTCGACGGCGCCGGGTTCAATCCGCAAACGATGGAGGCGTTCAGCACGCAGGGCGACGGCACGCTGACGGTGATCAAGGAGAACAGCCCAACTAGTTTTGTGGTGGAGCAGAATGTGGAGACGAAACGGGGCGCCCGAACCATGACGATCGACACCAATACAAATCAGATCTTCACGATCACCGGGGAGTTCACGCCGCCACCGGCAGGACAACGCGGGCGAGGCCAGATGGTGCCAGACTCGTTCTCCGTCATTGTCATAGGGAAGTAAGCCCCTCGCAGCCCGTGTATAAAGTCAAAATGGCCAAATCCGCCCACTGAAACCAAAGGGGGTTACATGCCACGAAACGCGCTTCGAAACACTTTATCCACGGGCTGCCAGCTGTTGACCCGTCCCGGGGAGCGCGCTTCAAGAGGACTCTTCGCGCTAAACGGTCTTACGCCCCTCCCTCCTTTGCCCGGTATGCTTCCCTTTCCCCTTTCGTCCCCCTTTCCCGGTTTCCAGGCTGGTTCGTCTCAGGGAATAGGGATTTGCGGATACTGTCCCGCGTTTGCAAGTTCCGGATGGGCCGCGATCCGGTTGTTCCCATGTCTCGGCCACGCTGAAACCAGGTTTGGACAACCCGGGCCCGTGATCGAACGCCTATCCCTGGGGTGCTGAAAACCGTAAGGCCTTACGGTCTTCAATGTATGGAATCAGCGACTTGCAGACAAAAACCGAAACACCCTTTCGGTTTTACTCCCGTCAAAACGCAAAACGGACAGCGGACAGCGGGACAGCCTGACTGTCACATAGGCAATAAAACCCGAAAACCGGACATACCGCGTTTCCGCGTTTCCGCGTTTGCGCAAAACCACCGCCATTCGTGGTATTCCTGCGTTTCGCTTAACGCTTTGTTTTCTTTGTGTTTCAGTAGCTTGCGGGACGTGCCTGAGAATAATTGTAATATTCTTCGCTGGGCACGGCGATCCACAGCACGATGTAAGCCAGCAATCCGATGCCGTGCAGAACGAAGGCGGCGAGGAAAGCGACGCGCACGAGCGTCGGGTCCCAATCATAATGCCGGGCAATGCCGCCGCAAACGCCGGCGATTTTCTTCCCCTGATAGATGCGCGTGAGCCTGGGGCGCCCGTGCGGTCCATAGGCCGCGGCGCTGGGAGCAAGCTTGCCGCAACTCGCGCAGAAGCGGTCGTCCGCTCGCATTTCCTTGCCGCAACTGGTGCAGAACATATTCGCCTCCCTGGCCGCAACTCCCGATCGTCTGAAACCCTGGCCGGTCACATTGGAGTACGCAAACAGCGCCGCGCATGTTCCCCGGATGGCACGCGTGCCGGGCGCGCCGCCGGGAAGGCGTTACGAGTGTAACAAGCAACGCCCGGCATGCAATTCCGCGGCGCCGCAGGCCCGCTCAATTGCCTGTCAGCGGTGAATCCGTAACCCTGCGCCGATTGGCGCGCGGCTTAGTAGGCATGATTGCCCGGGAGTGCGCGATGCGAGCTCATGGTCTCCCCGACGGTCCCTAGTAACTGACCTTGCCGAGCACGACGGGGTGGCAGGCTCCGGTGGCGGAAGGCACGCTGGAGGCGCGGCCGAGGCAGGTCTCGTAGGCCAGCACGGCGAAGGCGACGGCCTCCTTGAAGTCCGGATCGACGCCGTGCCTGGCGGTCGTCGTGAGCCTCAACTTTTCCGGCAATTCCTCGCGCAGGCATTGCATGAGGAAGGGGTTATGGACGCCGCCGCCGCTGGCGATCACTTCGGCGATTGCTCCAGTCTGCTCCACGCAAGCGCAGATGGCCTCGGCAATCGTCACGGCCGTAAGACGGGTGACGGTGGCGACCAGGTCCTCGCCGGAAAGGCCGGTGCGGATCAGACGGCCGACCAATTCCTCGCCATACTGCTCGCGGCCGGCGGACTTGGGCGGGGGGCGGTGGTAGAAGTCGTCCTGCAGTAATACGGCCAGGAGAGCGGGATTGACGATGCCGGCTCGGCCCATTTTGCCGTCGAAATCGCAGCGCTCGGCCCCGCCGGAGAAGTGGGCGGCCAACTGGTCGATAAGCAGGTTGCCGGGGCCGGTATCGAAGGCCAGGACCTGGGACAACTGGCAGTTGGGGGCCAGCAGCGTCACGTTGGCGATGCCGCCGATATTGACCAGCGCGCGGCCTTTTTTCTTGTGGCGGAACAGCAACCAGTCCACATACGGCACCAACGGAGCGCCCTGCCCACCGGCGGCGATGTCGCGCGGGCGGAAGTCGCTCACGACCTTGGTGGCGGTGAGTTCGGCTAACACGCTGCCGTCGCCGATCTGGAGGGTCGAAGCGACCTTGCGGCCGAGCACGTCGGCCGGCGCCCCTTCGTGGTAAATCGTCTGGCCGTGGCAGCCGATCAGCGCCACCTCAACGGGGTCAAGACTAGCCGCGCGGCAGCATTCGAAAAACGCTTCAGCATACAACTGCGGCAGCAGGAAGTGCAGCCGGGCGATGGCGCGGGTGTGCGTATCGGAGTTCGAAACGGACAGCAGCGCGGCGCGTACGTCGTCCGTGTAGGCCTGCGTGTACGTGGCGATTGTGGTGACCTCCAACGTCGCCGCGCGCGGGACAATGTCGACGATGGCGACGTCGATGCCGTCGAGGGAAGTGCCGCTCATGATGCCGGCGACTTTCATCCGTGTTCCAATTCCTGCAAAATACAATCCGCGTGCGATGCCTTCAACGACATAAAAACAAAAGACTTAGGCGACGGCGGCCGCTTTATCGAAACGGCATTTTTTTCACATTGCGAGCCGGTTGCGAGTTTCCGCATAGTGCTCCACTTCCGCCAGCTTTCCGGTCAGATACGCCTCTGTCGCCCGCGCCGCGTCCTTTAGGTCGGTTTCCGAGATGATGTTGTAGCGATCAAAGACGGCGCGCGTCTTATGGCCGCTGATGCGCATGGCGACGGTTTCAGGTATGCCCGCCCGTACCATGTTCCGAACCGCGGTCCTTCTGAAATCGTGAAACAAGCGCGTCTTCTTTTGTTTTTCTTCATCCCAGAGGCCAGCAGCTTTACAGGCCGTCTCCCACGATGCCTTGAATGTTCGCCATCGGTTGCCGCCGTCGTGACTGAACACCCACGGCGACCAGGGATACTCGGCGTCATGGCGCCCGCGTTCCATCCTCATCATAGACAGCAGTTCGCCGGCCATGTAGAAGACGCGCGATTCGTCATTCTTCGTCTCGCCCACATTCAGCCGGACGCAGCCCGTGAGCAGGTCCACTTGATCCCAGCGCAGGCCCATAGCTTCGGCCGCGCGGAGGCCGCAACGGTAATCGAAGGCCGCGAGAGGCCGCAGTGAATCCGGCAAGTGCGCCATCAGCGCGGAGTATTGCGCCGCCTCAAAGAAACCCTGCCTGACGTTGCGCTCGGTCAGTTTCGGAATCTTCGGCGCGTGGGCGATCTTCGGCGGGTCGTTGTTGACGGCCAGAATGAAGGCGCGCCGTAGTACGCTCAATTCGCGGTTGATCGTTGCATTGGCCGCGCCCGAGGCCTGACGTTGCGCGATGTATGCCTTGATTTCATCTGTTCCGACGCACGATGCGGCGAGCTTCCCGAAGAATGGCTTGACGTGGCGCCGGATCAGAAGCTCACAGGTAACAAGCGACTTTCTGGCGTTGATACGGTAGTCGGCATGAACCGCGTCCAGCAAAGCGGCGACGGTGAGTTGAAGCGCATCGACGGCGTGAGCGCCTAGCAGATCCCGCTCGCGCTCCCGATCATTGGCCCACTTCTGCGCCTCTTTTTTCGTTCCCGTGATGATGCGGCTGTGGGCTTGCGGCTTGCCGGTGGCGTCCAGGCCGAGATAGACCCGGACGAACCACTTGCCCCGCTCGTGCTGTTTGATCTGTGCCATTTCGTGTCCGTCCCTTCGTGCTCTCAGCCTATCGCTTGCCCGTCAGAATCCGATTTACTACAACTCCGTGCCAGGGCTTGCCGGTGCGCGTGGGCAGGCCTTCTTCGTTGAGCTTCGCCGCGGTCCGATCATAGCCGAGACCCGACGCCCGCAGAGCCTTCATGCGATCCACTACAACCGCCTCGCCTTCGAAGTACCCATACGGCTTCCGGCCCTCGCAGCGGCCCGTCTGCGCCCGCTTGCGCATCCGCGCGCCGGCCAGCTTCAGGACGATCATGCTTTTGTCGTACTGTGCGAACACGCCCATCATCTGCCGGAAAGCCGTGCGGCTCGGGTCGCTCGCCATCAGGTCGGGCTCGGCCACGCTCACCAGAGTAAAGCCCTGCTGCTGGAAGTAGGAGAGCGCCGCCTCTTGCACCATCAGGTCGCGCGCCAGCCGGTCCAGCTTCTCGACAATCACCGTGCGCACGCCATTGGAGTGCAGGACCGCCACCATCTCAGCGAACGCGGGCCGGTTCGTGGTTTCAACGGCTCCGCTTACGCCCTCATCGGCAAATTCGCGCGCGATTGCGTAGCCGTTGGCCTTGGCATACGCCCTGATCGCGGCCCTCTGCCGTGGGAATCCGTCACCGGAAACCTGACCTTTGCCGCTCACTCTGAGGTAGCTGAAAGCCTTCGTCATGCTTCTATCATGAGGCCATTCCCTTCGTTTGTCAATACCAATTCTGTAGAAAATGTATCAATATTGATTCTAAATAACTTATGAGAAGAGCTTCTTCTTGAACGATTGGCTCCACGCGGGATAACCGGAGAGTAGAATGCCACAGGCCCCGGGGACGCGGCCCCGTGACGGAGGTGAACCGTGAAGACAATCCATAATGATCTACATTGATGCGGCGCGCCGTCGATGGCCGCTCAGTCCTTCTATGCCGAGGAGCGCCGGCAATCGCCCTTCCCTCGGTAGCCAAATCCGCCCGGCAGATTGGGATGCTCGCCCCGGGGTCTCTGGCAATTGTCGCCTCTCTGGCCGGACTCGTGACCGCGGTGCTGCCGCACCTGTGTTTTCCGGTCGTGGTATTCTAAACTCGATTTTGTGCCGCGGGCACAAGACTGCCAGCCAGCAGCGCGGCCAAGAACGTCACCCTGACCCCGATCATCATGTGAACCAATGAAGAAGTTTCTCGTCTGCCTTTCCGTCGCGTCTACCCTGATCCTTGCGCCGCTCATCCTGCTGCTCCTGTTCTCTCTCCAAGTTCAAGGGCAGACGATGATTATGACGCCGAGCCATATTGCTGAACTGAAGGCTCGCGTCAACGGCGTGAACCCGGTCCCCGCTGAGTGGACGGCGTTGCGCAGCACTTGTGACTGGATAATCCAGTACACCGCCAACACCCCAGACCATCTTCCGCCAGTCTACGCCAGCGCAGAACACGCCGCGGACGGGCGGGGGAATGGCAACAACGGCAACTTCCTGATTGGCACCTACGCAGACTACCAGGGCAGTTTCGCTTGGTACTACGGCATCACAGCGGGCGTCTGCTACCTTACCCTCAAAGAGGGTGACGTGACCCCCTACGGCTGGAACTACTCCTGGAATGGGATCTCTTTGACCCCGCAGCAATATGGGCTCCTGGTGGGCATCCAGGCCGTCAAGATGCTCAACAAGATGACACCGACATTTGCGCGTATCAACCCAGCCGCGCAACAGGCAAACTGGGAAGGGTTTTCGTGGAGGCCGGTTAGTGGTCCCTACTATGCGCGCATGGGGCGCTACACAGGCGACAGCCTCCAGATCTTCGGCTCGGTGGATGCGTACACCGAGAATGCGATGACTAGCGCGCCTACCAGCGCGGGGAGTAATGTTCTCTACTTCTCAAACACGAGCGACTCAGGCGGAAATCCGGTCTTCACTCCCGGCCATCTCGTGCTCGGAATCAACATCCCGAGCGGGACAACTGTCATCTCCGTCGTCCCGAACACCAGCGTGACTCTCTCGGCGAACGTGACCGGTTCCGGTGTGGCAAGTGGCGCTCTAATCGCAGATACACCAACTAATTCCTGTACGATACCGGGGCGGGTCCCGGTATTTGTTGGATTGCAAGCTAACCAGCCTGCCATCCACACTCCCGTCGTGCTCTCCAACATCCTCGGGCCATTGGGCACCCAGTTGAACGGCAACACGTACTACGTCTCCTCATTCAACTATGGCAATACGATCTATGGGTTCTGGATAGATACGACCATTGGCGGAGGGACGCCGGTGTGCGCCGTTCCAAATCAAGGAACCGACTACCGAGGTAACCCTATCGGCTCTGGGCAAAACGTGAACCATGATCCACAAGCCGACAACGAGTACCCCGACCGCTTTTTCCTTTCCGGCATGGCCCTGCTCTACGATTGGCTGCACCCGCTTATCGCTCAGACCCCGGCGGCGGCGATCAATCAACTCGCCGCGCTCGAATCCACTGCCGTTAAGGCCACATTCTCGGGGTACCCCTGGAGCCAGACGACCTACCCGCAAGCGATTCCCACAGCCTACTCCACGCTCCAGGTCCAGGTGCTCGACTCAATGGACGGCTGGACACGAGAGCAACTCGTCGGCTATAACGCCGCCAATGACGTGGGTTCGTTCGTCCAGGTGCCAGAGAACTACCATTGGGGCCACTATGCTGGGTTGGGGCTTGCGGCGATTGCGGCCTGCCACGGCTCCGCCAATTGCGCCTCCCCGGACGACGCCCGCGCGCCGGTCTGGTACGACTACTGGCGGAATCACCTCCACTTGGCGGTAAGCCAGCCCTACACGGCCCGCTGGTTCGGCTTGCAAGGCAATCAGATGGACTCCTGGAATTATCTGCCCACTAGCGTCACAAATATCGTTCTGACGCTTGTATCGAACATTACCGCTATGGGCGACGACCTGGTGGCCAACTCAGCCCAGCCCTTCCCGTGGATCATTGGACTGGAATACTACAAGCACAACTTGGAGCCTGGAGGCAAGTCGATGCTGGAGCGGGGCTATCAATACTACAGTGGGGCTCCGCCCTGCCCCAATTGTGTTGGCCCACAAGCGCTGATGGCCGTCCAGTACCTTGCGGACCTGGAGAACGCTCCGCTCAAGAACAAATTCCGCAGCTTTGTTCAGGGGATTATGAATCAGCAGGGTATGGCCAGCGACATACCAGCGTTGCCATTCATGTTCTGGAACCCGAGCGCGACTCAAACGACCTGGAACGATGAGCCGCTGGTTCTGGGGAACATGGCAAATCCAGCCGGTGGTTATGGGCACGTTTACATGCGCAGCGACTGGAGTACGACCGGCACATACCTCTCCTTCGAGGCACGTCCCTACGAGTTCGATTGGGGCAACACGAAGGATACACTCGACAATGCTGGCTCGATCCTGCTACAGCGTGGGAATAACTACCTGACCGTCAACCCGTCCGCAGAGTGTCAGCATCAAGCTCCGGCAGATGCCAGCGACGCCGACACACTTGGAAACAATATCAACTATGCAACACAGGCTTGTTACAACGCCTTCAACTACTTCACGATAGCCTATGCCGGCGGCTATTATAGAATCGACCATGCGGCAGGGGTTCCCAGCAAGACAACCTCGGTAGACTCCGTTGTGCTAACCACGAACGCGGCTACATCCTCCGGCGCCGTGCTGAGCTTCGCCTCGACAACGGGCGTAGCTTTCGGCCAGATCGCCATCGGCACGAATATTCCCAAGTTTTCCTATATCATTGCCATCACCCCGACGACCGTTACGCTGAACGGACCGGTGACGGGAGGTGGGGTTTCAAACGGCGCGTCTATCACTTTCGCGCAGATGGGCACATTCGCTTCTCCTGGTGGAGTAATGGGCATTTTTAACGGTGCCGCGGGCGGCGTGCAGGGCTTAAATTACCACTATGGCCAGCCGGGAATGGATGCCAATAATCCCCCCGTCTGCACCGGACCCGGATCCCCTTACGTCCCCGGCTCGACGTACACTGTCAGCGGAGGCACAGTCACGGTGACGCCCACCTCGCCACTCACGGACGGCTGGGGCAATGGGACGCCCATCACCTTCTCGTGGTCTAGCACCGCGACACCGCCGACTTACTACCTCTCCGGCAGTTCCGGCCCGACAGAGAGCGTGCAGCGCGGGGTGCTCTACAACGTCATCAAGTGGAACTCGGGCGGCACGTTCGGCATAGTCAAAGGGCCAATTACGTACCCCAAGGCGAACCCGCACTATCCCACGTCTGGGACCGCTTTGGTCTTCGCCACCGCCGGCGCGGGGACAAACATCGTCCACGGCGGGCGGTGCAACGGGATTTTAAGCATTAGCGCTATTGGCTTCCAGGAATCACATCCGGCGCGCGTCGATCTGCTGGAGTCTACGTCGAACTACGCCTACGCTCGTGGTATTGGCATGGAGGCCGACTACGGCGGCGATCCGGTCCAGACAGGAACCAACGGAGGTCGCGTCATCGCCAATCAGCGCGAGGTCCTATACCTTCTTCCGAAACTGTTCCTGGTCTACGACCGCACCCGGCAGTCACACTGGAACCAGCAGGCGATTGCCTTCAACAGCTTGGTGGACACGGACGGCGTGAACCCAGCCTATGTAATGGTCAATGCGGGGCACACCTTCCACAGTGGCATGAAAGTTAAGATCACTGGCTGTGCCAACACGACCGTGAACAATCAGACCTACACGATCACGGCTCTGGACACTTGGCGCTTCTCTCTCAATGAGCAGATGACCACGCTTGGCAGCACGCTCACGGGCGGGACGGCTACCGGCAATCTGTGGGGCCACCAGATCATGCCGTGGCATACGGGAGCCAAGCCAACTGAGGTAACAACGGTTGGCCAAGCCGCAGCCGGCATGCGCCAGTGGCACGTTAAGGAGCCCACGGTCAACATCTCCAGCATCGCCAACACCACTCCCGTCACGGTGACGACCGCAAGCTTCCACAACCTGAATGCCGGGATTGCTGTTGACATTGAAGGCGTGACGGGGACGTGCTCCGGCCTCAACGGGCCGCACATTGTCACGGTGGGCACTGGCAGCGATTACAACCTGATCCACTTCACCATCGACGGCTCGACCGCTTGCGGTACGAGCGGGGCGGTGGGCACAATCCAGAAGTTCAACGGAGCCATCACCACCATCCGCCCTTCCACCCCAGCCGCCACGCTGGTGGATATGGTGCCTCTAGTTAGCGGCTCCATGTACGGCGGAGGATACGTCTACCGGCTCGGGATTCACGACCCGCGCGACTGCGTAAGCAACCCCAATTGGTGCTTAGCCTCCGGCGCAGATACCGCCGACTCGCAGAACTGGCTCACGGCGCTGGATGCCAGCCAGAACGCGGCAGACACAGCCGTCCTGACGCCGCTGACGGCCACCAATGCCGATGTGGTCCAGGTGGGCACCGGCACCGTGGCGGGCTTCCAGAATACGCGAGTGGCGGTTGGTAATTGCGCTAATAGCATTTGTACACCTCCAGCGGCGACGCTTCCGATCAGCTATACCTTCACGCAGGGCACGGGTATAGTGAATCACTACTTAGCCGGAGTGACGCCCGGCGCCACTTACTACGTGAATGCGAGCACGCCGGGCAGTGTGACAATCTCAAATGCGGGCAGTTCCGGACCAACTCGGGCCTCCTCCAACGGTATCCTTAGCTTCGCTACTCAGAGTGGGGTGGCGACCAAGGTGGTCGAAGCGGCGCAGACGGCTTCGCGATTGGATGCGGAATTGCGGCGGGACTACCTCAGATTGAAGTTCCGTCGCGGCAGTGCGGTGGCCAAAGTGCCGATCGCGCGAAAGTTGGCGGTGCGGCTGTAGTGGAAGCTGCGAGAAGCAGGGCAGCCAGGCGCCGTCGGCTCGTATGCAGGGTAGGCCGATCTGACTCTGGCGGAGTTGCGCGCGCCTGGCGCAAGAGTCGGCTTTGAGCGTCAGTGTGGGCGCCTGTGGACGGTGTTGCGGGAGATGAACCTGCGGCTGAAATAAGTCGCTTCACGCCACCGAGCAGGACACCGAAGCGGGCCGGCGGCTACGCCGGCTCTTGGCGGGAGCGGATGCTCGGACGTGCCGCGGAACATTAGGGCTGCCGCTCGGTTTATCTACCAGCGAGCCGGGCGGAAGTCCTTCCTTCGCAAGTTGTTATCATGGTGACTCGCTCACCCCTCCACGCAGCGCAACGCCGGCGGGCGGACGCCAAAGAAATCGTTTCGTGACTTCGATCATTTGGATTACGGCCAAGCCTCCATGCGACTCCCCATTGCCATCTGCATCATCCTGTTGATCGGCTTCTGTTCATTCTTGCCCTATCTCGACCAGTATCCTGAACCCTACTTCGACGAAGCGATCTTCAACAACCCGGCCGTCAGGGTCCACGATGGCCTCAGCTTCGAGTGGCCCCTGGCCGCCTCGGCACCTTATGGCAACGTCGTTTGAGCTTATCATGGCCCGTTCTATCCACGCATGCAAGTGCTGACCATGCGGTTGCTCGGCACGTCTCAATTCGCCTGTCACTTGCCGCAATACGCGGGTGCATTCGCGGCCGTTGGCATCCTGTGTCTGCTGTTGTACCGCCGCGGCCTGAAGTGGGGCGCGTTGGCTCTGGCGGTTTTCTGGTTGGGCGACCGCTCCTTGGTCGAAGCTCTTTATGGGCGCATGGACGGGCTGGCCCTGCTGTGCCTGGCACTGGCCTTCGTTGCTTTTGTCAGAGCGCTCGACACACGAGGGATGTGGCCGGTCTGTGGGTCGGGGTTATGCTTGGCGACGGCGGTGGGCTTCCATCCCTGCACGGTCCCTTTCGCCGCAATTGTCACCGCTGTTTATCTGTGGCGTTTTTCCGGACGCCGCCTGAGAGTACTCTGCCTCTTGGCCGTCTCGGCCGCGATTCCTGCGCTGCTCGTGCTGGTCTCCGTGGCGCCGCACTTTCAGGAAGCACTGGTGCAATTCCTGTACCACCGTCGGGTAACCAGGCTGGCAGCACTCTGCTACACGCTGTTCGGCCTTGCGTTGACTCTAAGGTGGTCGCTCTACTGGTGTCTGGCCTTGGTGTGTGTAGCCGGCGCACTGGCAATCCCGGCTCTGGCGACTTTGCGGAAGCCCGGCGAGGATCAGAGCGGACCGGCGTCAGGCTCGCTGTTGCTGGCCGCGTCTTTGTTCTCATTTGCCGCCTTCGTCGCGTTTGCCGCTACGGCCGCATACACGGCCCTGTACCCGTACTACTTCATCTATCTGTCGGTCTGGCCGGTGTTGGCGGTTCTCGCGGCCTTGGACCAACGGGCCGACAGAGTTTGGATTCGGCGTGCCGGCCTGGTGTGCCTGACTTTGTTGACCGTCGCGTGGTTGCCTAGCGCGATGTGGAACCTCATGCGCTGGCGAGAGGCTTCGTTGTATGCGCGAAGGTCGCTCCCTCAAGCATTCGAACAGCAGGTGCGCAAAGTGGTTCCGCCTGGCGCAGAAGTCAAGATCAGCTTTGAGCTCTTCATCGTCGGCCACTCACTCGGGCCGGACGCAGTGCGAGCGCCCCATGATAAAGCCTTGGATCTTCCCTCCTCGGCGTGGTTGGCGTTGATCGGCACAGACGTCAGACATCTCGGTGGCGTGGAAGCTCCCAGCCTCCGAGGCCGGCCAATCGTATACCGCGGTTCGCTCTACCCCTGGCTTGCGAAATACTCTGACTCGCTCATCATTTTCGGACCCCAACCGCAAAAGGGACTCCCCAGCGCCGAAACCGGGCACGGGAGTTAGGCTGTTCGCTCCAGGTCTTCATCCACCGCCCGGCTCGATTGACTCAATCCGGCGTGAGAGTGACGGCTTGGCTGACAGAAGCCATGTGAGATCGCTAAGATAGCGGTATGGGAACAGCCGCGACGATGACCGGAATGGGTAGTTCGAATCGCAGAGATCGAGAGCTTGTTTTCGATATTGGCCTTCACAATGGTGACGACGCTGCCTATTATCTCGACCTTGGATACCTTGTTGTCGGAGTTGAAGCCAATCCGCAACTGGCAGCCCAATGCACGCTGCGATTCGAAAACGAGATCCGGCAAGGGCGACTGAAAGTCATCAATGCCGGGGTGTTGAAGGAACCGGGAGAGTTCACTTTTTATCGTAATCTCCGCGACGACGGCTGGTCTTCCTTCCTACCAGAAAAGGGGAAGAATGGGGGGGAGTGGGAAGAGCTGAAAATCCCCTGCGTAACGACACAGCAGCTCATAGAGGAGCACGGAAAGCCTTTCTTTATGAAGGTCGATATCGAAGGTGCAGACCTTCAGACTCTGCAATCGATAACGCCCGCGACCGCCCCTGCCTATGTCAGCCTCGAACTGAATTGCGTCGATCCTATCCTGGAGAGATTGATCGAGTTGGGGTACTCCGCCTTCAAGTTCGTGAACGGCGAGACCTACTGGCCCACGCCCCCGATCTTCGATCACCAGATCGGCTGGCGACTTTTGAGGAAAATCGGGCGGCTCGCTCCATTCTTTCGGAACGGGATCAGCAGACTTCCGCAGCGGCTTCGCCCCAACTCCGAGTACGATCCGCCGGGCAAGTACAGTCCCGCTGGGTATCCATTCGGGCCTTACAGTTCGGGCCCGTTCGGAGAGCAGGCCGCCGGTTCGTGGTTGACTTCCGCTGCCGCCATCCGCTGGTTCGGAGTCCTGAAGAACAACTATCGCAGGGCTGCCCATGAAGACTGGTTCTGGTGGGATGTGCATGCGCGCCACACCTCAAGTGCGCCGATAATCTCTGAACCGTTGGCGGGAAAATCATTCGGGAGCTGAATGACCCTCAGTGAGAAAGCCCCGGTGGAATGCCTCCTCCGCGACGTGATCGATGCCTAAGGCGGCCCACTGATTCATAACGGCTCGGAGGAGGCGCAGCCCTCCTTCGATTCGATCTGCCCAAAACTCCACTGTTTCCTCAGCCAACCCCAGCACTGGGCCCCCGAGTCATCTCGACGACTCTCGCTCAAAACATCAAATCGAAATCCCCAACGATGATTGCCCGTCGTATGAGGTCCACGTAGTCCTCGGTTTCTTTCGCCCGTTCCACGCACGGGTGGCACCACAGGAGATGTTCCTCCAGTGGAGCGAGTTCCTCTTCGCTGGTAACCATGCCCAGGTAGTACCGCTCCAGGTCATGGTCGGAGATGTGGCCAGTGCTCATGACAATATGGTGCTGCGGACAGCGGATTCCTCTCACTGAGTTTCCAGGAGATGGGACGCTATTCCTGTCGGCTCCCAGGCTCATGCGTTTCTGCTGGACTCGCGGGGTACGTATGTGCCGCCCGTGTCGGCCGTGCCGCCCGGGCGCCTTTTTTTATGGGGTGGCAAAACTCCGCAGCCGGCCCCTTTTTTAGGGTGTCCCGAAACTCCCGTGGCTCGTGCTTTTTATAGGCTGACAGAATTTCCGGCCTCCCTTTTTTTATGGACTCCGGAAACTCCGGCGGGGGGCTCTGCGTGCGTGCGCACTTCGCAGAATCCCTGCCTTGTTGGCGCCAGGATCGCCGCATGCGGCCCTCCGGTGCCCTCTCACAGGTCGGGGAACCTCTCCCGAAGATCCTTCAGGACATTCTCGGCGTAGTCTCCCAGTTCGCTGAGCAACTGTTCCAGGTCAATATCACCCACCATCGAAACGTCCGGCATGGGCGCGCGTTGCCGGCATCCATCCCGCACAGTCGAGTATCCCCACCCACCACGCCATGGGCTATTGTATGTTGCCACCCAAGCCAGAGCTTCGGCGCGGTTCAATTTGCCGTCCGGCCTCACCGGGAGGCCTTTCCGGCACAGTTGGGAGATGCGCGCGCGTGAGAAGCATAGCTCCCGCGCGAGTTCCGCTTTCGTGATGATCTTGTTTGCCATTTCTGTTTGCCTCGGGAAGTCCGGTGTTAAGACGATTGACGCTGTTCCACAGTGGAATCCCTGTCTTTATTGGGTTTCGTGCGAATACTGACAAGTGTTAAGTGGTTTTTTGACCCTAGAACTAGCGTGATTGTGCGGCCGGTTGACCCTCGCGGATTGCGCCCATCGGAAGGACCCCCGCGAACTTCCGCCGTTTTCCAACTGGCTGCGCCCGTGGGAGGTGGCGGCAACGGTCGCGCGGCGGTGCGCTTTCCCTTCGGGTAGGCCTACCCCCATGAGCCCTTTGCCGCCGATTACCAGAGCCCTTACCCCTCGCGTTCCGTTGGCCGCCAAGGCGTCGCCGGCGTGTCCCTGGTGGTTCGGTATCCCCTCGCCGTTCCTGCCCGTCCTAAACGCCATGGACGCGATTTGTTTGAAACATCCGCGTCGGTTTTCAGTTCCATCGCGCCGCCGCCTCCAGATACGGCGGCAATCCTCCCGTCAAGCTCCCGCTTGAACAGCAGCACCTCCGCCGCTGATTCCGGGTCCCTGATCTTTACCACCTGCCGGAGTTCATTGGCTGTCAACACTTCGCCCCGCCTCTGATTCAGGAGCATCACGTCTCGCTCATCGGCCACGATGAACAGCCGGCCGCCGGCCGCATCGGACCAGAGTTCGATGGCGCGCCCCTTGAGGTCCGCTGCCAGGTCCGAGCCTTGCGCAGCCATTCGCCCCCGCGCCGCGCGCTCGGCCGCATAAGTTCTTTCCATCAGGTCCATCGCTTTTTCTCCTCCCTGCGGTGCGCCATAAGCGCCATAAGCCCTCCAATCTCGGAGCCGAGGGATACTTACCGCGCTTACCGCGCAACATAGAACCAGCTCTCGGCGGGCCTCCCGTCCGTTTTCTCAACGACGCGACGGACCGAGCCGTACTCGGCCAGCAAGGCCAACGCCCGGCTAATCTCTCCGGAGGATTTGTGCCGGGCGAAGTACTCCCGAAGCTCGCTCCGGGTCATGCCTCGCCCTTCTACGTTGCGGAGCGCCTGCCGGATGTCATCTGCGGTCGGGTTGCCCAAGGCATCCCCGAAGATGAAGCGCGCGCTAGCCTCGCAGTAATTCCAGACCGCCAGCCCGGCCCGGACATGCTCGGAGCGCACGACGGGGCTCTGATCGAGCAAGGCGTAGAGCAGGCTGAGCCGGAGTACTTGCGCCTCGGCGCGACTTGTGACGGCCCCGAGCAAGCCCGGCTTGCCCTCGGACAGGTCGTCGTAGACCGAAGCCCAGACCTGTTTCGCCACGTCGTCCCGGCACAGCCGCTCTATGTTGCGGGAGAAATCGACTACGCGGGCGAGGTCGAGGGCGAGGGCCTGAATAGCGCCGGGGTCGAGGCCGCCGCCCTCCGGCAGATTCTTGGACCGCCGGACACATGCCCATAGAAAGCGATTGGCGAATCCGTTAGCGACGGCCGTATTTGACAGCGTCGCCCTCAATTCGTCGCGCGTGATGTGCCCCAGGATGCCAATATGGGCGTCGGTTGACCGCGCGGCCTGTTTCTTCGTGAGGGTCCGAAGCCGCCCTTCGTCCCATGCTTGCCGGACCACTGCGGAGAGTGTGTTTCCTTCCCGCTCCGCCACGCTCAGCACTCGCGCGAATTCCGGCTCCATTACGAGCAAACGCTTGTCCGACTCGCCCGGATCTTCGTCTCCAATCGCATCGCGGACCGCCCACACAAGCCCTTCGCCCGATGAAAGCCCGCTTTCAATCCGCTTGTCGTGGAGTTCCGGATCCAGCAGCCGAAGCAACTCGCGGACGTGCCCCCAGCTTGTTCCCTTGCGACTTTTGGACGTGAGCCCGACCAGGACCGCGAATAGGTTGCAGTAGTGCTGGTCAGCCTCCACCTTGGAGTGGGCGGAGCGTCCGACCAACACGCCCATGCCGACCAGAAATTGCAGCAAGACCGCCGCGGGGTCCGCCTCGGTATGGGGTTCAAGCATGCGGACGAATTCGCCGGCCGGCCCGATCAGAGCCTCCGCCGCCATCGGGTCCGGCCACGCCGGACAATCCATACTCGGTTCGCCATCGCCCGCGCCGTCTCCATCGACGTGGTGAAGGTGTTCGCGGAGCGCCGCCTCGAAGTCAGGTCGCGCCAGCGCACGTTCAATAGCATCAGGCTGCATTCGTCATCTCCGATCCGGCCGCACCCGCCATTAGGGCGACCACTGCCGCGGCACATGACCGCGATTCCATGTCGCGCGCCCGCCCCGCTTCCACAAGCCGCGCGACGGCCGCGGGATCGGCTGCCCGATGGGCGAAGAACATGCGCGCCACGCCCGCCGCGTCCAGCGAGCCGAAATAGTAGGCGTCGCGCGCCGCGCGAGCCGCCCTCAGCCGTTGTTTCGTCGATACGTTCGGAGCGAAGAGGCTTTCCTTCGGCACTTCGAGTTCCGCCACCAGCGCATCACGCCACCAGGCGATCTCTTGCGCCGCCGTGCGCCGGCCCTCGCGCCGGATGGCGAAGGCCCGCCGCTCCTCGACCGTCAGAGGTTGCCGGGGCTCAATGAAGCCCTCGCGCTCCAGCCATGCCAGCGCCGCCGGCTTGTCGCACTGTAGTACGGTCTGCACGAGCGCCAGCGCCCCTCCGCCGCGTCCGGCGACGAAATCGAACCAGCACCCGCGGCCCTCATCCACGGCCACGTTGTGGCCATCGCCAGCGCGCCAGAACGCGCGCCCGCGGCCATGCCGGAGTTCGCCGCCGCCCAGCCGTTCCCAGACGGTCAGGATGCTCACGCTGTCGAGCGTCACTTCGCCTCCCGCCGCCAGCCGCCCGGCAGAGCCTTCCCGCCGTTGCGGAGAAACTGTTCCAGGGCTTCGGAGTCAACGCGGATCTGCCGGCCGAGACGCACGACGCACCCATCTGGAAAGAAACCCGTGCGCACCATTTCGGCCACGCGAGCATACTTAACACCCAGAATGTCTGCTGTCTTTTGAAGTGTGAGAAGCTGTTTTGTGCTTAGGCTCATGAGTCGAGCATAAGCTAAGTGTGGGAGAGTTCAATCTATAATACCTATAATGTACGTCTTGTATGGTTTTATAGGTATTTTATAGGCGTTCTGTAGGTTTTATAGGTCTTCCGGATGGTCGTCCGGGATATCGCGGGGGGCCACTTTGAGCGCCTTGGCGAGCTTGTTCAGCACCCGCTCGCTTACCTTCTCACCTGCAAGGATCAAGTCGATGGTGGCCGAGTGCGGGCCGCCTTCCTGGTAAATCGCATGTTTGGCCAGCCCGCGCTTCTCCATGAGAGCTTTGAGCCAGTCCGCGCGTTTGGGATACCGGCGGCCGTTGCCGGTCGCGCGCTCGGGCTGCGATTCAGCGGGAGCGGGCAGGGCTGTTTCATATGCCCTTCTGCGTTCCTGTTCCCTGGCGCGGGCCGCCCAATAATGGAATCGCCCCTCTAAGCGGAGGAGAATCGGCCCAGGGGCTATTGGTTCCAGGATCTTCATGTAGTGCTTGTGCGTTTCTTGGAGGACGGACGTAAACATCACCCTGCCATCGCGGTCGTCCGCCTCGTAGAGTTGGTTGCTGGCGAAAATATCGAAGCATTTCACTACGAACTCTCCGAACAAGCGCCGACTGTTCGGCTTGCCGGCATTCGCGCACGCTTCGCAGTACTCGGAGTAGGCGAGTTCTTCTTGTTCGACGATTCGATACACAGCCATATCTATCTCAAAATCAGGGTCGCCGGGATCGGGGGGAGCGAAGCGCAACTCCTGTATTTGGTCGTGCATACTCCTTCTTTTTCTTTTGCCGGCGGTTTGCTCCAGGGCCTCGCTGAAAATGAGCGCCTCATTTCCTTGCATCACGTCGTCATCCGCTGCGAGGAGATTGGAGGAAGCCTGCGGTTCGGTGGCGCCGCTGGCCGCCGCGGGCTCCGGCTCTATTTCAGCCGCGCCGTTGCCGGCCGCGGGGGCCGGCTGCGAATCGGCGGGCCTGGGGGTCTCCACAACAAAAGCCTTGGACCGCTTTAAGAACGCAGCCGCCGATTCGGTAAGCATAAACTGTCCGCCTGTGCGCCCGCTGTCCGTCGAAGAGAGCAATAGCCTTTCGTTGTAACGCCGGCACCATCCGCGCGCCCGAACAGACAACACATATCGGAAGCCTTCAGTGGCTTTTTCCAGATCCGGTGGGGAGCCCGGATGATCAAGAAGCCCACAAGTTGCCAGGAATAGAGTCGTGGCCTTGCCGTGGAGCGCCCAAGCAGCACGCTCCATCTGTACGCAGTATTCTTCCAGCGTCAAACCAGCAGAGAGCCAAGCGCTCGCGATAGCGTCGATGCTTTTATCAATCCACAGGCGGATCGCCCTGCCAGCCCATTCCTGGGGCTCCTCACTGACGGGCTCCCCATCGGTCATTTCGCGAACGCCGGCATAGAAAGCGGAACTCTTAATAGACTCCACGAATTCCGCATCAATTTTGTCCAACGCAGAGAGCAGTGCGGCCTGTTCTGTAGCATTTCCTGCCATGTCGTACCCCTTACGACTCACCCCGTGTTGCATTGGCCGCCCCGCTCCGGGGTGGGAGCGCCTTCAGCCGGGGGAGCTACCCCTGACCTAGACGGCCAATTCCAGTGTATTGGCGGAGCCGAGCGCATTGCGAGTCCATTGCGAGTGCTCCGCCACCTTCAGGGTACCTCAGCCTTTATTATCATATACTTCAGAATATCTCAGGTAGCCTCTAAGTCATTGAAAACACACTAGCTTTTTGTTCCGTGTTCCAACTCCTCCTTCAGTTCAGCCAATAACTTCAGTGCGTCGAGCGGCCGCAAATTATCAATCTCCAGAGCGCGGATACGCTCTGCGATTTCCCAGCCCACGGGCTCAAACATGCGGATCTGAAGAGCGGATTCCGCGGCCGGCTTCTTCGGCGGGACCAATTCCTCGCTCACCGTGTGCTCGGATTTCTCGTGCAGCGCCAGAATCTCGCGCGCCCGCTCAATCACGGCCAGCGGAAGCGCCGCCAGGCGCGCCACCTCGATGCCATAACTCTTATCGGCCGCCCCCGGTTCCACTTTACGCAGGAACAGGATCTGATCCCCGGACTCGCGCACCGAGACGTGCAGATTGCGCACGCCCGGCAGCCGCTCCTCGAGCTCGGTGAGTTCGTGATAGTGCGTCGCGAACAGGGTCCAGGCGCCGATGCGCTCGTGCAGGAACTCGATCACCGACCAGGCCAGCGCGAGGCCGTCATAGGTGGCCGTACCGCGGCCGATCTCGTCCAGAACCACCAGGCTGTTTTCTGTTGCGGTGTTAAGGATCACGGCCGTCTCGGTCATCTCGACCATGAACGTCGAGCGGCCGCGGGCGAGATTGTCGGAGGCGCCGATACGGGTGAAAATCCGGTCGATAATTGGCAATAAAGCTTCGTCCGCCGGGACAAAACAGCCCATCTGCGCGAGCACGACCAGCAGCGCCGCCTGGCGTAAATAGGTGGATTTTCCTCCCATATTCGGCCCCGTGATGATCGCAATCCGGCAATTGCCGCGGTCGAGGTAGAGGTCGTTCGGAATGAAGCGCTGGGCCTCGCGCTCCGCCAGTTTCTCGATCACCGGATGACGCCCCGCGGCGATCTTCATTTCACCCGACTGGCTGAAGCGCGGCCGCGTATAGCGGCGGTCCACGGCCACCTGCGCCAGCGCGGCGTAGAAGTCGACCTCGGCGACGGCGCCGGCCGTGGCGCGAATGCGCGCGGCTTCCGCAGCGGCCCGGGCTCGGACCTCCGCGAACAAGTCGCGTTCGAGCGTCAGGCTGCGCTCCTCGGCGTCGAGCACCTTCGCTTCGAGCTCCTTCAGCTCCACCGTGGTAAACCGTTCGGCATTAACGAGGGTCTGTTTACGCTCATAATCGGACGGAATTAGGTGCAGATTCGCCTTGGAAACCTCGATATAAAAGCCGAATATATTGTTAAATCGAACCTTTAATGAGTTAATTCCGGTGCGTTCTTTCTCGCGTTGTTCAATTGCGGCGATAATTTGCCGGGAATTGCGGC
>OCTA010001419.1_pt1 | contig 21971 bp, 17 predicted proteins | sample 1538991 | NCBI WGS metagenome assembly OCTA01 (sample SAMEA3539302, study PRJEB22396) | soil metagenome | biome: tundra; feature: field; material: soil | place: USA | collected 2010-05 | depth 0.15 m | reverse complement strand
AACCGGAACGGCCGGCGCCAGCGGAACCGGAACGGCCGGGGCCGTCGGAACCGGAACGGCCGGCGTCAGCGGAACCGGAACCGGGGGGACAGCCGGTGGCACCAGCGGGACTGGAACCGGAGGTGGCACCTCGGTGGGCGCGGCCGGAAGCAATGGCAGCGGGACAGGCGGCTCGGCTAGCACCGGGACAGGCGGGACCTCTTCCACTGGCAGCGGCGGATCGAATTCCACCGGCACCGGCGGATCGACCACAGGCGGCGACGTCAGCACCGGCTGCTCATGCGAGACCGGTGGCACCGGCGGTCGCGGCAACCTCGCCACTGTCGGGATGCTGTCCCTGCTGGGTCTGACGGTCGTAAGGCGGCGCAGGCGCCGGGGCTAGGCCCAGGTCGGAGGCAACGGCGGGTGGAAGCCGGGCGCCTCGGGGGCGCCCGGCTTCCCAGCACCCGCGACGCCAGCAGGGTCGGTTCCCGATGGATACAAGCACGCGCCGTGATCTATCCCGCGCCGAGTGAGCCATCAACGGCGCGACCGCGGTGCAGCAGGCGCCGTCCTGGCAGCCGTCAGGGCGCCGACGGGAGCACGCGGGAGGGGCGCGCGGCGTAGGAGCTCGAGGGAAAGCTGATCCGGAGCGCGTCGGCCCGCTGTCGGGCCTCGTCGGTTCGGTCCAGGTGCCGGAGCGCCTCGACAGCCAAGAACTCCCGCTCGGCCGACAGCTGGCCCCGCGGGAACTCGCGCCGGTGCTGGTCGAGGGCGGCCAGCGCGCGGATCGGCGCGACATCGATGTCCGCCCGCGCGCCGTCGATGAACGCGATCTCGCGGGTCAACGTGTCGACCTCGGGTTCCTGGCCGACCGGCCGCGGGGGCCGCTCGCGATGGGCGGCCCTGACGCTTCGTGGGCGGGCGACCGCCTGCGGCTCGTCGACCTCGGCCGGCCCCGCCAGCGGCGGAGCCACCTGTGGCGTGGCCCGCGGCAGCGACTTGATGGGTCCGGCGGCGACTACCACCGGTGCCGCAGGCGGCATCGGCGGCCGCCCGTGCAGTGCCCAGACGGCGGTTCCGAGCGACGCGACGACGATCGCGGCGGCCGCGGCCACCACGAGGCGAGACCGCCGGCGCGCCACCAGGGCCGACCGTCGCGGGATCTGGGCCACGATCGAACCCAGGCGGGCCAGATCGTCGGCGCCCGGCGGCCGGGGCCGGCGCGCGCCTCGCAGGAGCACCTCGGCGGCGCCCGGGGGTCGGAGCGGATCCTTGTTCCAGCGGGCCGGATCGTTCATCTCGGTCATCGCTCTATTCCCAGTTGCCGCCGTTTGAGATCACGGGCAATCGTCTTGGCCAGCTGGCGCCGGGCGCCGTGCAGGCGCGAATAGACCGTGCCGATGGGGACGTTCATCAGCTCGGCGATCTCGAGGCAGGAGAGCGATTCGATCTCGAACATCACGAAGGTGGCGCGCTTGGCGACGTCCAGACGATCGAGCGCCCGTTCGGCGATCTCCCGCTCTTCGCGGCGAACCAGCACGTCGTCAGCCGCGACCAGCAGCGCGGGCCGTTCGTCCTCCGCCCACCCGGACAGAAGCTCGCGCGTCCAGCGCCGCCGGCGCCGGTAGTTCGCGGCCACCCGCATGCAGATCCCGAAGAGCCAGGTCGTGATCCGGGCCCGCCGATCGAAGGTGTCGAGGCGCCGGTGCACGATCACGAACACGTCCTGCGCCACGTCATCCAGATCGGACGGATACACGCCGAGCCGCTGCAGGCTGAGCCACACGAACCGCGCGTGGAGGCGGTAGATCGCCCGTAGCTCGACGGGCTCGTCGGCAGCTTCGGCAGCTTCGGCAGCTTCGGCAGCTTTGGAATAAGACGCGCCCCGGAAGTCCGCCTTGGCGGGACCCGGGCTCGACACGCTGGCGGCACTCGGCACCGCCAGCTGTATGTGCGTCGGGCCCTTCATCCTTCGAGTTTACCTCGCTTCCGGAGATAGTCCGGAACCGCCATCGCCTCTGAAAGGGTTGCGGCGGGGGAGCGCGACCTGGCATATAGACGCTGGAGGTGGTCGGATGGCGGGCGCTGGGGAGGACGGGAAACGGGGGCGATTTCGGTAGGGTCTCCAGCACCCGGCGGCGGCGCTGGCCGCGCAGGGGCGGGCGCTGGTGCGGCCCCGCCTTCGGCCCGCGACGGCGCCGGTCCCCGTCCGACCGCAGCCGCGGCCACCTTGGACGGCCACGCAACCTCCCGTCACCGAGGCCAACAACGGCCGACCGGAAGACATCATGCTGCAGGGATTCCACGCGACCAGCTGTGAATCCAGGAGCCCGAGCTGGTATCGGATCCTCGCCCAGAACGCCGGGACGGTTCGGGACGCCGGAATCGACCTGGTGTGGCTGCCGCCCCCCTCCGAGTCGGCCAGCGACAACGGGTATCTGCCGACGCGGTGGCAGGTTCTGGACGCCGCCTACGGATCGAGCCAGGAGCTGTCGGCCGCGATCGCCGCGCTGGCGCCGGTCGTGCCGATCGCCGACGTGGTGGTCAACCACCGCTGCGGCGTCGCCACCGGTGGCGCCGATTTCGACGACCCGCCCTTTCCCGATCAACGGGCGGCGATCTGCTCGGACGACGAGTCGCAGGTCGGAACCGGCGCCCCCGACACCGGCGAAAATCAGGCGGCGGCGCGCGATCTCGACCACACCAACCCCGACGTGCAGACGGCCATCGCCGGCTACCTGGCCGAGCTCAAGGCGGTCGGCTTCCAGGGCTGGCGCTACGACGAGGCGAAGGGATACGGTGGCCGCTTTCTGGAGATCTACAACGACGCCTCCAATCCGTACCTGTCGGTGGGCGAATACTGGGACGCCGATCGCCAGAACGTCATGAACTGGATCGACGCCACGGGCGGCCGCTCGATGGCCTTCGATTTTCCGACCCGAATGTTGCTCAAGGCGGCCATCGACAACCGGCAGTTTTCGTTGCTCAAGACGATCGACGGCAAACCGACCGGCGCCATTGGCTGGTGGCCCGCCATGAGCGTCACGTTCATCGAGAACCACGACACCGACAAGGACTCCTCGCACCCCGACGAGTTCGGTGGAGGCGATCAGGTGCTACAGGGATATGCATACCTGCTGACCCACCCCGGGATCCCCTGCCTGTTCTGGCCGCACCTCTTCGACTACGGCTCCCAGATCCAGGCCAAGATCGAGGCGCTCATCGGCATCCGGAAGACGCAAGGGCTCAATCGGACCAGCGTGGTCGACATCGCCGCCGCCGACGACGGTGGGCGATACGCCGCCATCGTCGACGGCAAGGTGGCGGTGAAGCTGGGGCCGGCGCCCTGGGATCCCGGAGACGGGTGGTCGGTTGCCACGGACGGCAACGAGTACGCAGTCTGGATCCGCCGGGCCTGAGTCTGGGTCCAGGTCTGGGTCCATGTCCGATCAGTGACCGATCATGTCCGGCGGCCGCCGGCGGGCCGGCGGCCGGCCCGCCATTCCTCGACCTCCCGGATCCGACCCGCCGGCCGGGCCTGGCCTCGTCCTTGCTGAGACCCAGAGACGGAACGATGGGGCGGGTGGGAGCGGGAACGGCGGGAAGGACACCCGCCCGGCGTCGGTGGGGCGATCGGCGACGGTGGCGGATCTTTCCCGTCGTTCCCCAAGGGGCGGGTTGCGGAAGGGGGAATCCGATGAGCGCGGGAAGACCGAACGTGGGATCTGCCAATCGGGCGCTGGCGGGCTCCGATCCGGAGCTCGCGAGATTGACGGAAGAGAACGAGCGATTGCGGCGCCAGGTGGCGGAGCAGAGCTCCCTCTGGGAGATCGCACACCGCGATCCCCTCACGGAGCTGTGGAATCGACGCACCTGCAACGAACGTCTGGCCGAGGAGACCAGTCGCGCCCAGCGCGAGGCCAGCTACCGGTTTTCAGTGATCATCGTCGACGTCAACGATCTGAAGGGGATCAACGACCGGCTCGGACATGCGGCGGGCGACCAGGCCCTGCGCTGGGTGGCGCGTTTCCTGGGCCACGACCTGCGCGCGCACGATCTGTGCTGTCGCCAGGGCGGCGACGAATTTCTGCTCATCCTGCCGGGCAGCGGCGAAAAGGAATGCCGCGACCTCATCGAACGCCTGCGCCAGCGCTGGCAGAGCAAAGCCCGAAGCGAGGGGGCCATCTCGGTCAGCATCGGGGCCGCCTCCTATCCCGCCCACGGCTCCACGGCGGAAGCGCTGCTGGCCGTCGCGGACGCCGCCATGTACGAAGACAAACGCTGCCCAGAGATGACGGAGTGATATCGTCGCCGTGGTGTTGGATCCGGTGTTGCTCATCTACGGGTCGTCGGGCTTTACCGGACGTTTGATGGTCGAGGAAGCATTGGCTCTCGGATTGCCGTGCGTGCTCGCCGGACGAAGCCGCGACAAGCTGGCCGCGTTGGCCGACCGCACGGGCGTGCCGTTCCGGGTCGCGTCGCTGGACGATCGGAGCGCGGTTGCGGCGTTGCTGGCCGACGTGGCCGTGGTCCTGAACGCGGCGGGCCCCTTCCACCAGACCGCGCTCCCCTTGGCCCGTGCATGCATTGAACACGGCGTTCACTATCTGGACATCATGGGAGAGTACGGCGTGGTCGACGCGCTGGCGGCCCTGGACGGGGAAGCCCGCCAGCGGGACGTCATGCTCCTGCCCGGGGCCGGGTTCGATGTCGTGCCCAGCGATTGCCTGGCTGCGCTGGTCTCTCGCCGTTTGCCGGCGGCCACGCGCCTGTCGATCGCGCTTCGCGGGCTGAACGCCATCTCGCGGGGTTCGGCGGAGTCCGTCTTCAGCCAATCCGCCGACCGGGTCATGGTGCGGCGGCAGGGGCAGCTGGTCGGGATTACCCCGGGGGAGCTGATCCGGCGGTTCGACTTCGGGGCGGGGCCCACCGAGACCACCGCCGTGAGCTGGGCCGATGTCTCCTCGGCCTACTACTCCACCCGGATCCCCGAGATCACGGTCTATTACGAGGCGACGCCCCTGGTTCGTCTGGGCCTGGGCTTGAACCGGTACGCCAGCTGGTTGCAACGAACGCCCGCCTGGAGCTGGTGGCAGGGCGTCGGTGTTGGTTTGCTTCCGGACGGCCCGAGCCGCGCCGAGCGTGCGCGTGGGAGCGCCGACGTGGTTGCGCGGGTCGAGGACGCGGAGGGTCGTTGCGTGGAGGCTCGCCTGCACACCCCGGAGGTCTATTCGTTTACGGCCAGCACCTCGGTCGCCCTGGCGGATCGGGTGCTGAGCGGACAGTACAAGGCGGGCTTTCAAACACCCGCGATGGCCTTTGGCGGGGAATACGTCCTCACGTTGCCGGGGGTTTCCTATGTCGAGGTTCCCACGAACGCGGGGGGCGTCGGCTGACTCGAAACAATTCGCACGATGGCTCTGCAATGGTGACGAACCGACACTTGACAACGAGCGTCCATTTGGTCAAGTGTGGCAAACCTGGGTCCACGGGGGGGTGGCGACATGGTTGGTTCTGGTCCTAAGAACATTCGGCAAGATCCCGCTCTCGCCAGGACCTACGCGGGCCTGCTCGCGGCGAGCAACGCGATGGTCTCCAAGAGCGCCGTCCGCCGTCCGCCGCCCGCGGCCGCGCCCCCGGCCGGCTTCCGACCCGCCGCGATGGCGGAGATCCCGAGGCTGATGGCCGGCGCCAAGGAGATCCATCGAATCACGGCGGCGGCGCTCTGTTACGCGTTCGAGGATCCGGCCAAGGATGGCAAGGTCGAACCCGGCGGCTATGCAGAGGGACTGCTCTCCAAAGAGGAGATTCGAAGATTCAATCCCCGGCCCGGAACGGATCAAAGACCGATCTCCCGGTATTCCGAGCTGTTCCACGCGCTGCACAGCCAGTTGCCGCAACCGGCGTCGGCCGGTCAATCGACGGGGCAACCGAGCCTGATAAGTCAGCCCGTTTCGGCAGAGCAATCCGGCGCGGAGAAACCGGAGATCTTGGTTGTCAATCGCAGCGCCCAGATAATTTCGGACTTCGATCCGGGCGGGACCAACATCTCATCGGCCAAGATAGAGAATTACCAGGTCCTGTTGCCGCGCCAGCGGGCCCTGGAGGTTCTCGAACGAAGCCATCCGCTCAATTGGCACGACGCGGCCCCGGATATTTTCGAGAGCGTTGGACCGGCGACGCGAACGGCGCAAAGAAGATGGGTAGCCGATCCCGAGCCAGACCCCATTGCGTGGGAGAAAAACGCCCAGGAGAAGGGACAAGGGATCATCTATGAAGTCGCCGTCTGGCCCTGGAGCGAGTCCGTCACCCTTCGGGTCGAGAACGCCATCAAGATCGATAAGTTCAAGAACGACCTGGCGGGGGAGGGGGGGCTCGAGAAGCATCTGAGCTACGAGTACTCGCTCGAAAGCTGCGTTCGCAGCGACTACGGCGTCATCACCGAGGATCTCAGCGGCCTCGACATCGATGAAGGAACGTTCGATGGCAAGGCGGCGGCAGTCGATAGCTTGCCGGACTCTCACGTGAGCCACCTGACCGTTGCCGATCTCCGCGACCTCGTCGAGAGCCAAGGGCTTCGAACCGTCGTCCCCGAGGACCTGAAAGACGACGTGAAACAGAAAGAAACCGACCGGAGGGTGGGCGTCGCGAAGGCCATTGTTCGCGAAATGAGCCAGCAAACGGCTACCGAAGATCCGTGGCTCCTGACCATCACCGCCAGCAAGAGGTTGAGGTATACCGTCCCTCAGTACGCCCCGGTCGAACTGTGGGCGACCCTCACCTGGGTGGCACCGGCGCTGCTTTTCGTCTTCCTGAACAGGGCGGTTTGTCAGATTCCTCAATTCATCACCGACGAGATTGCGCAGGGTGTGACCCTCAAGCTCACGAAAGGGACCTGAACATGAGCAACTTTCCGGGAATGGACTACTTGGTGCGGGTCGGAAGTCTGTGGAACAACGTTCTGCTCAAGCAGTCGGCCGAGATGAACACCTTTTGGAGCTCCATCAAGGATGGAAACTACACGCATCAGGGTCTCTTCAAGGCCTGGGCGGGTGCGGTCGAGGACTACTACTCGATCGCGGTCGAGGCCTCCAAGGGGCCCGGGTACATCTCCCGCCCCGCCTGGCTCTATTTTTCGTATTCGAAGACGACCAAGCCGGTGCTGGCCTATACCGCCCGGCTGGATCGCTCCGAATCTGCGGCGACCGTTCTCGACAAGACCGATTTCACCTCTCTCGACAGCGGCGCGAAGCTTCTCGCCAAGGACGTCTACGTCGACTCGGGGTGTCACCTGAACGGCAACGAGCTCCAAATCACCCTGGACAAGGACAATCTGGCGCTCGTAAACGAGGAGGGGCAGTACATCAGCTTCGTCTTCGGCAAGAACAGGGGACCGGAGCCACCGCTGGTGATCGTGGTGCTGCGCATTTCCAAGTGAGCGCCGAACTTCCCATCCGGGTAGCCATCGTCGGAGGTGGCTGCGCGGGGCTGGCCACCGCCTTCGAGCTCAGTCGCCCCATCCATCGCGGAAAGTACGCGGTCACCGTCTATCAGATGGGCTTTCGCCTCGGCGGCAAGGGGGCGTCCGGCCGTGGCGCCGCCGATCGCATCGAGGAGCACGGCCTTCATCTCTGGATGGGTTTCTACGAGAACGCGTTTCGTCTGATGCGCGAGTGTTACGCCGAGCTCGGTCGGGATCCCCAGAAGTGCCGCATCGCAGACTGGACCGATGCGTTCGTCCCCGACCATCTGTGCGGGGTGATGGATCACTCTCCCACCGGCCGCTGGTCACCCTGGACGGTCCACCTGCCGCCCATGCCCGGCCTGCCCGGCGATCCGGACGCGGAGCCGGTTCGATGGACCGTGGCGGACTACCTGCAGCGTTCGGTAACCCTGGTGCGAACCCTGCTGGAAACGATCCGCACCGGCGTCGAGGGACGGGCCACCGGGTCTCCGTCCGCACCCTCGGGTCCCATCGGAGCGGCGCCGGGGGAGCTCTCGCGGATGATGGAGCGGCTCATGGGGTACGGCGGCCTGGCGGGGTTCGGCGGTCTCATCCAGGGGCTGCAGGTCCTCGACGAGGTAGCCCGGGCGTTGCCGCGCTTCCCGCGCGACGCGATCCTGCGCTTCCATGGGGTGCTGGCGGATGCCGCGCGCGCGGAGATCGAGCGGATGACCTCGAAAGACGACGGTTTGCGGCGTTTGTGGGAGGTCGCCGAGCTGGTGCTGGCCACCATCCGGGGCATTATCCGCGACGGGCTCGTCGCCGATCCGCGGGGATTCAGCGCCATCGACCACCTCGATTGCCGGGAGTGGCTGAGGCAAAACGGCGCCTCCGAGCGCGCCGTGCAGAGCGCCTTTCTGCGGGCCCTCTACGACCTGGCGTTTGCGTACGAGGACGGGGACGTGGGCCGTCCGGGGATTGCGGCGGGACAGGCCGTGCGGGGGGCCGTGCGGGCGTTCTTCACCTACCGGGGCGCGTTCTTCTGGAAGATGCAGTCGGGGATGGGCGACGTGGTCTTCGCGCCTCTGTACGAGGTGCTGGTGCGGCGCGGGGTCGGCTTCGAGTTTTTCCATCGGCTGGAGAACGTCGGTCTCGGTTCCAGTGAGGCCGGGGAGCGACCGCACGTCGAGACGCTGGCCTTCGAGGTCCAGGCGAAGACCCGGCAGGGCGAGCCCTACCGGCCCCTGGTCGACGTGCGCGGCCTCCCCTGCTGGCCCGCAGAGCCGGACTGGGCTCAGCTGGTCGGCGGGGCGGGGATGAAACGCGAAGACCGACAGTTCGAGTCGCACTGGGACACCCGGAACGTCGGCAAGAAGACCCTGACCGTGGGGCGCGACTTCGATCTGGTGGTGCTGGCCGTCGGTGTGGGCGCCGTTCCATTCGTGTGCCGTGAGCTCGTCGAGAGCGACCCCCGCTGGAAGGAGATGGTGGCCAAGGTCAAATCGGTGCCCACCCAGGCCCTGCAGCTCTGGCTCCGCAAGGACATCGCCGATCTCGGGTGGAAAGCCGGGTCGATCAACATCTCGGGGTACGTCGAGCCCTTCGACACCTGGGCCGACATGCCGCAGCTCATTCGCGAGGAGAGTTTTCCGACGCCCGTGAAGGCGGTGGCTTACTTCTGCAGCGTGCTTCGCGACGGAAGCGCCGCGGAGATGAGAGAGCCCGACTATCCCGCCCGCCGGCAGGCGGAGGTGCGCGGCAACGCCATTCGATTCCTGAAACAGGATCTCCGGCTGCTGTGGCCGAACATCGTCGATCCGAGGGGCCGGTTTCGCTGGGATCTGCTGGCGGGCCCGACGGCCCGCGTGCCCAAGAACGCCGACGAAGGGCGGATCGACTCGCAGTACATGCGGGCCAACGTCGAGCCGAGCGACCGGTATTGCCTGAGCCTCCCCGGCTCACTGGCGGCGCGAATCTCTCCCCTCGACCAGACCTACGACAATCTGACGGTGGCCGGAGACTGGACCGATTGTGGCTTCAACGAAGGGTGCGTCGAGGCCGCCGTCATGTCGGGGCGGCTCGCGGCGCACGCCGTTTCGCTGTATCCCCCGCTCGATCAGATCGTCGGCTTCGATCACCCCTAGCAGCGCCCGTCCCAGGAGATTCAACGATGCCCCGCCAGACACCTGCCGCTTCAGCGAAGAAGAGCCGCGCGCGAGCGAAAAAGCCAGCGCTCCCCCGCACCGAGCCGGTTCGTTCCTGGTCCACCTTGTTCGGGTCGAACGCAACCGGTGCGCACGGCGCAGCACCCGAGCCATCTCCCTTCGGTTTTGGCGGCGTCGCCGGCGTCGCGACCGACTCGGTCCGGCGGGGCGTCGAGCTCGGCTACCGGGTCCTCGACGACTACATGCGGCAAGGCGCGTCTGCGGCCGGGGCCTTCGCCAAGCCCACCCCCGTCGGCATCCCGTCGACGGCCGACCTGCCGAAGATGACCGAGCGCATGATGCAGTACACCTCGGACTTCACCTCGCTGTGGTTCGACGCCATGCGGATCGTGAGCGGTCACAACGCCGGGCGGCCTGCCGCAGACGCGCGGACCGCTGGGTCTTCATCCGAGGGCCCGGCCACCTCGGACCACCGCTCGCGCTGGGTGCTCGAGGTGAGATCCGAGCGGCCGGCGGAGATCATCGTGACGCTCGACGAGCCGGTGACGGGGGAGTTGGTGGTCGAGCCGCTCCGCGCCAGCTCGGGCAAGAAGACCATCGCCGACGTGGCCGTCCGGCCGAGCGCCGAACCGGAAGGTCCCCTGCGCGTGCGCGTGCACGTTCCGCCGAAGCTGCCGCCAGGCCGCTACACCGGGGTGGTTGTCGATGCAGAAAGCCGCCAGCCGAAGGGGCGCCTCACGGTCACTCTCCGATGAATCCATGAACCGAGCCCAGGTCGTCCCCGAGATCTTGGGAGAGTACGGCGCGATCTGCCGCCGCGCGGTGCGGAGGTACCTGAGCATTCGGGGTGATCGCGGCGCCGAATATCTGGGCGACGCGCTTCGCGACTACCCCGAGCGTGGCGGCCGATCGCTGCGATCGAGCTTGTGCATCGCGGTCGCCCGGGCCTTCGGAGCGTCGATCGACGACGCCCTCGATTCGGCGGTGGCGCTCGAGATGATGCACAACTCCTTTTTGATCCACGACGACGTCGAGGACGACAGCGAGGTGCGCCGGGGTCGGCCCACCCTGCACGTGCTGCACGGCGTTCCCATCGCCATCAACGTGGGCGATGCGCTGACCGTGCTCAGCCTGCGGCCCTTTCTCCGCAATCGCAGCACGCTGGGGGCTCGCCTTTCCCTCCGGATCCTGGAAGAGGCGGAGCAGATGGCGCGCGAGACGGTCGAGGGTCAAGCGATCGAGCTCGGATGGCGCCGGGCCAACACCATCGATCTGGGCGACGACGACTATCTGCGCATGGTCCTCAAGAAGACCTGCTGGTACACGACCATCTTCCCGACCCGGGTAGGCGCTCTCATCGGGAGTCGCGACGGCGTCGACCTCGAGCCGTTCCTGCGCTTTGGTTTCTTCGTGGGCGCCGCCTTCCAGATCCAGGACGACCTCCTGAATTTGATCGGGGACCGGGCCCAATACGGAAAGGAGATCGGGGGGGACCTCTGGGAGGGCAAACGAACGCTCATGATCATCCATCTGCTGAATCAGGCGAACGACGATGAGGTGACCCGCCTGAGCCTCTTCCTGGCGACGCCCCGGGCAGACAAGCGCAGCTCGGACGCGACGTGGGTCCGCGATCTCATGGATTCCTACGGGAGCGTGGCCTACTGCCAGCAGGTGGCGCACGGCCTGGCCGGCGCGGCGACCCTGGAGTTCGAGCGCGGATTCGCCGGACTGCCGGAGAGCCGCGATCTGTCGTTCGTGCGCGAGCTTCCGGCCTGGGTGATCAGCCGGGCCTGAGTCGGCCGCGCTCCCGGCTATCCGGGTTGTGCGATCTCGGCGCGGAGCTTCTGCGCGGCTTTCAAGACGGGCGGTTCACCGCGGCCGACCCGCCCGAGCGCCGCGTCCAGCACCGCGATCGCGTCGATTCGTTTCCCCCTGATTCGCAGCGTGTCGGCAAAGCGGGTCGCGCTGCGGAGCTCCCACAGCCCGGCGCCCTGAGCGCGCGCGACCTCGAGCGATCGCCGAAAGGCCGACTCCGCCAGGTCGGGGGGGCCCCCGTTCTGGATCAGCAGCTGGGCCCGGAGCCGAAGCAGCTCCGCCAGGCTCGCGCGATCGACGTGCGTCTCGGCGAGGGCCAGACCTTCTTCGACCACGTCGAGACCCTTCTGCGTCGCGCCCGAGAGCCAGTGCGCCTCCGCCAGGTAGGCCAGGTAGTAGGCGAGCGGGGTCCGGACGCCTATCGCCCGGCAGAACTGCAGTCCCTGCTCGATGAGCGCGGTCCCTTGATCGAGCTTGGAGTCCAGGCACAGCGCCGATCCGTGTTGGATGCGCGCGAGCGCCTGCCAGAACGCCAGCTGGTGCTCCGACCCGAGAGCCATTCCCCGCTCGGACAACTCGAGCGCTCGCGCGAGCTCCCCCACGTCGCGGGCCATGGCCGCCCCAAATGAGAGCGCCAGCGCCGCGAGATAGGGCGACCGGGTCTCTTCGGTGATCGCCCAGGCTTGGTCCCAGGTGGCTCGCCCCTCCGCGAACTGCCCCGAGGTCTGCTGCGCCCAGGCGAGGTACAGGTGTCCGAAGAGGGCGTTGTCGTGACCGTAGTCGCGCGGCAGCGCGACCAGCATGTCGGGCTCGAATTCGGAGACCGCGGCCGAGAGCGCGGGGATCGCCTGGCGGAAATCCCCGCGCCAGAAGGCGTGGCTGCCGATGGCAGCCCAGGCGATGAGCTTCTCGGCCGGGCTGCGGGTGGTCTCGGCGATGCGCCTGAACTGTTCCGCCATCCGCTCCGTATTCTGCGTGCTGCCCCGCACGAGCTGCGCGCCCCAGACGCCGAACAGAATGCGCACGGGGGTGTTCACGTCCGTGCTCAGCTTCATGGCACGTTCGTAGGTCGCCTCCACATCGGGGGCGGCATAGCCCTGCGTCATGAGCAGCGGCAACCCGAGCGCCGCCAGCGCGCTCAGCTCGCGCCGGTCGCGATCCTCACCCGCGGGGAGCTTCTCGATCTGTTCGAGGGCGCTTCGCAGATGGCTGGTGGACTCGACGTAAGCCTGCGCGCCGAAGGCGGCCGCGCCGGCCCGCTCGAAGTAGATCGACGCGAGCTTGGGGAGGTTGGCCTTGGCATAGTGTCGCGCGATCACGTCCGGTTGCGCGTCCGAAATCTCTGGAAACTGATCGAGGAGAACGCTGGCGACGCGGTGGTGGTACTGGCGGCGCCGGCTCTTGAGGAGCGACTGATACGCGACCTCCTGGATCAAGGAGTGCCGGAATCGGTACATGCGGCGCTCGTCGCGGTCTTCCGCGACCAGCAGGCCTGCCTCGGTGAGGTGCCGAAGCCCCGCGTGCAGCTCGGCCTCTTCCATCAACCCCACGCTGCGCATGACGTCGTAGGGGAACTCGCGGCCGAGAATCGCCGCGAGCTGCGCGATCGGCTTGCTCTGACCGAGCCGATCCAGCCGGGCGGCCAGGGAGTCGCGCACGCTGGGTGGAATCAGCACCTCGGGTGCATCGGCCGGGCGGCCGTTGGCCTGGTCCTCGGGGCGGAGCGCCAACGCTTCGAGGGAGCCGCGGGCCACCTCTTCGAGGTAGAGCGGTATGCCGTCCGCCAAGCTGATGATTCGATCTCGGACGCCGCGGGTGAGGATCTTGCCGTCGGCCACCCGGTCGATGATCTGCTCGGCGAGCTCGCGCGGCAGGCGCTGCAGGCCGATGGTCGCGACGACCGGCCCACGCCAGGGCACCTCGAACTCCGGGCGACAGGTGGTGAGAACCAGCATCGGCTCCCGCAGCTCGCTGCTCGTGAGAACCTCGAGGAACTCGAGGGTGGACGCGTCCGCCCAGTGCAGATCCTCGATCACCAAGAGCAACGGGCGTCGGGCCGCCAGCGCCCGGAAGAATGCGACCAACGACCGCATCGTCCGCTGCCGCTTCACACCGGGGGTCAAGCTCGCGGCTGCGGCGTTCTCAGCGACGGGCAGGGTCAGCACCGGCGCCAGCAGGGAAGCGGCTTCGTCGCCGAGCTCGAGCTCCCGGACGAACGCATCGAATCGCGCGCTGCGGGTCGCGGCGTCGGGTGCGCTCCCCACCCCCGACGCCATCTCGAGCAGCTGGGCGATCGGCTTGAGCACCGCATCTTGGCGGAGGTGCGAGCAGTACCCTTCGAGCACCAGACATCCGCCGGCGATGCCGTCCTTGAGCGTCTGAACCAGCCGCGATTTGCCGATCCCGGATTCTCCCGAGACGACGACCAGACGCGGCGAGCCGCCGCGGGTGGCGGCGCCCCACAAGCTCTGGAGCTCCGCCGCCTCCCGATCGCGCCCGATGAGCGGCGTGAGGCGCGACGCCGCGGCATGTATCCGGGTCTGAGCCACCGTCGGGCCCAGAACCCGATGGACGCCCAGCGGCTCGGCGAAGCCTTTGAGACTCTGGGGGCCCAGGGCCTCCAGGTGAAAGTAGCCTTCGATCAGGTTGCGGGTCGCGTCGCTGATCGCGATCGTGTTCGGCGCGGCCAGCTTCTCGAGGCGCGCGGCCAGGGTCGGGGTCTCTCCGATGGCCAGGCCCGCCGATCCGATCACGGTGATGCCGGTGTGAATGCCAATGCGGACCTCCGGCGAGATCCGCAGCTCGAGCTGGAGCCGGTCGTTGATGAACCGGGTGCGATCGATGATCTGCAGCGCGGCCTCGCTCGCGCGGCGGGGATCGTCGTCGTACGCCTTGGGGTGACCGAAGTAGGCCACCACGCCGTCGCCCAGGTGCTGGGAGATGCGCCCGCCGAAATCGGCCACCGCCTCGTCGCAGATCGCCCAGTACTCCCGGATGAGGTCGCCGTAGTCTTCTTCATCGAGCGCGCGGGCCAGGGCCGTCGAGGCCACCAGGTCCGCGAACATCACCGTGATCTGTCGTCGTTCGGAGTCGCCGCCCAGATCGCGCCGAGCGGCCGAGGCCGACAGAGCCGAGCCGCATTGATTGCAGAAGCGGGCCAGGGGGGGGTTGCTGGCTCTGCAACCGGCGCAGGATTCCGTGGTCAGATTCGTCATGTCGGCATGGGCCCGATCAGGTTCGGTCGGGAGCCGGGTCGCTGGCCGCGGCCTGACCCAGCTCGGCGAGGCGCGCGTCCAGCTCGCGAAAGCGATCGGCGAGCGCCACGACGAAGAGACCAAATGCGGTGTTGAGCCCGAGATTGTCCTCCAGCAGCTGGCGGGGAACGACCTTCACGAGAACCTCGTCTTCCGCCTCTACGGTGGCCGTGCGGGTGCCTCCCGACAGGACCGCGGTCTCGCCGAAGACCGAGCCGGCGGTCAGGTGGCGGAGCAAGACCCGCTTGGAATCGACGGTCTTGTAGGCGATGCAGGACCCTCGCACGATGATATAGGCGCAGTCGCCCGGCTCGCCTTCGACCACGATACGGGCGCCCTTGGGAATGATCTCGGCGTGAAGCGGGAATCCGCGCAGGCTCATTTCGACGTCCCGTTTGAGATCGAGCACGCTCTGATACCGGTCGTCGGGATCGCGCGCCATCGCCTTCTTGACGATTCGGCAAAGACCGAGCGGCAACGGCGCCGTCGGATCCCCGGGCGGGAAGGTCACCACGCAGGCGGTAGCCTTGTCGATGCAACCGTTGACGTCATCGGAATCGAAAGGGGGCAACGCGGTCAGGATGTTGTAGAGGACCGCGCCCAGACCAAAGACATCCGTGCGCTCGTCGAAGCGCCGCCGCGCGCCCGCTGCTTGCTCGGGAGACATGAATGACGGTGTGCCACAGGGGCCGCCCCCCATGTCCAGGTTGGTGTCGCCCGCAACGACCAGGTTGGGCATTTCCCGGGGCAGGCTGCGCTCCGGTCCAACGATCGCCAATCCCCAATCCACCAGATAGACCTGTCCGAACGAACCCACCAGGATATTGCTGGGCTTGATGTCGCAATGAAGCACGCCCCGGCTGTGGGCGAAGGCGACCGCCTCGCAAACCTTGAGGTAGGCCGCCAACATCTCGCTGAGCGCATCCGCAAAGCCAGGCTGACGCCCAACGCTCGTGATCCAGTCTCCCAGGGTGTTCCCTTCGATGCGCTTCATCGTGAAGTATCGGTTTCCGCTGCGGTCCGTCCCGATCTCGTACACGGGCGCGATGTGGGGGTGATCGAGCTGCGCGGTGATCTGGGCTTCGCGAATGAAGCGTTGAACCTCACGCGGTCGCGCCGCCAGATCGGGCGCCAGCACCTTCATGGCCGCAATTCTCAGCAAACCGAGGTCGCGTACCGCGTGGACGGAACCCATCCCACCCGCGCTGATCGGGCCGAGGTATTGATAACGATCGGGAACGGACTCGACGGGCAACGCGGCGGCGCCCGTTTCGGCGGCGTGACTCTCGCTCGCCCGTCCGGGAACCTTCGTCGCCGCGTCCAGTCCGATCGTGATAGCGCTCCCCCTCCCGCTCGGACCAGAGTCCACCATATCCGGTGGAGAGGCGCAACACGGCCAACCTTCGCTCCATTTTTTCCTCGAAACCGCTAGTCTGGTCCGAGCTGCCGTGGTTCAGGATACGACCATACCCGACCGGGTCGTCGCAGACCTCCGCGACGGCGGCAGCACGCTCGCGATTCGCTGGGTGTTCCCCTCGAGCGACGGCAGCCTGACGCGCCTGCAGCCGGGCACGACGGCGCTGGGGCGGGATCCGGGGTGCAGCGGATACCTGCCGAGCGCCTCGGTGTCGCGCAGGCATGCCGAGATTCGCTGGGTGCCGGGGGCGGCCCCGACGCTCTTCGACTCCAACAGCACCAACGGATTGTTCCTCAACGGACGTTCGGTCAAGCGCGCGGAGCTCGAGCCGCGGGACGTGTTGCGTCTGGGGGACTGGATCGGGATCCTGACCTCGCTTCCGCCCAACGCGCCGGAGCAATGGACGTTTCAAGAGATTACCAAAGGCTATTGGGGCGGGCCGGTGCTGCAGGCCAGCCTGGCCCCGGCCCGACTGGTGGCCGCCTCCGATCTGCCGATCATCGTCCAGGGCGAGACCGGATCCGGCAAGGAGGGCGCGGCCCGTTCGATTCACGGCTGGAGCGGGCGCCCGGGGCCCTTCCTCGCCATCAACTGCGCGGCGCTCCCCGAAGCCCTGGCCGAAGGCGAGCTGTTCGGGTATCGCAAGGGCGCGTTCACGGGCGCCGAGCGTGCCAACCCCGGCTTCCTTCGCGCGGCGCAGGGTGGAACGTTGTTCTTCGACGAGATCGCGGACCTCCCCTTGCCGATCCAGGCCAAGCTGCTGCGGGCGGTCGAGCAACGCGAGATCGTGCCGCTGGGGGAGTCGTCGCCGGTCCCCATCGACGTGCGGTTGCTGGCCGCGACGCAGAGCCCGTTGCGGCAAGCGGTGGTCGAAAAGCGCTTTCGAGGCGATCTCCTGGCCCGCCTCGATGGATTGACGGTGACGATTCCCTCCTTGCGCGAGCGGGTCGAGGAGATCCCGTTCCTGTTCGGCAAGATCGTCGAACAGCACCGCGGATCGGCGGCGCTTCCCAGGCTGGACCCGCTCTTGATCGAGCGCCTCTGCAGCCACGACTGGCCGTTCAACGTGCGGGAGCTGACGCTGCTGGTGCGCAAGCTGCTGGCCCTCCATCCGAACGCGGTGGTCTTGGACCACCGGGTGTTCAGCGAAGGCCTGGGCGCCGAGACCGGCCTCTCCGCGCCGACCCCGCCGATCGGTCGCCCGGCGCTGGAGGAGAGCGGGCGGCACGTCGCCGATCCGAACACGGCCGCATTTCTGACCGCCTTGCGTGCCAACAACGGCAACGTGAAGCGCACCGCGGAGTCCCTGGGGATCAGCCGCGGTCGAACCTATCGCTTGATGGAGAAGATCGATTCGCTCGATCTGGGCGCGATCCGGCGGCGGGACGGCGATTCCCCGACCGGATCGTCCTGAGGCGTCACCGGGCGGAAGCCAGCTCGATCGAGGTCGGAAAGCGAGCAGAGGCGCCGGTTTCGGTGCGCATCTCGAGAGTGATCTTCTCGCGGGTCGCGACGCCACCTATGTCGAGGTCGATGGACTGGCCGTCGGGGCTGGACGGGCCGACGAAGGCCGTCTTCTGCGCGAGGATTCGCTGAGAAGAGGTGACCAGTCGAAACTCGAGCCGGGTCGGCGTCGCGGCGTGCGGCAACCGAACCGCCACGTGTCCGTCGGGCGAAAGGCGCAGCGCGGTGCCACCCCGGACGTAGATTCCTCCGCTCGAGAAGTCGACCACCAGCGCGATGACGCCGGGGACGATCCCCGGCAGCAGCCACAACAGATCCATGACCATCGTCCCCGAATCGATGCGGCCGCTCTGCTGGCCACGGCGCTCGGGATAGAGGAGGTATCCGCAGCCGAAAGAGCCCACCGCCGTGGTGAGCAGCGTGGTTGCCGCGAGCGTGCGAATCGTTCGACCGTTCACGTTCATCCTGGGGCTCCTTTTTGGGCCGGCCGCGACCGTAGGCAAGCCGGCGCGTCCAACCTAATCATGCTTTTTCGACGATGTTCCCCGATTTTTGCCATTCGCGAGATAAACGAAGATCTTCGCGGCGGGAAAGCTTGATCCCAAAGTCCACATTGAAACGCTTCGCCGCCTGTACCGCCGGCGTGACCCTTCTGTCGCTCGGATGCGCGACGCTGCAAGCTTGTCCCGCGAAGGGCGGGCCGGCCTGGAGCGAGCTCACCAGCGATCACTTTCGGGTCCGCACCGATCTGGATGGCCAGGCCGCCGCCGATGCGGTCAGAACACTCGAGGAGCTGCGGGCCGCGATGCTGGCCCTGGTCTGGCCGAGGGCGGCTGTCCCTCCGGGACGGACCGACGTCATCCTTCTTCGTTCGCAGACCGAGCTGTGGACCTTTCTGCAGGGGGGCGCGCAGGGCGTCCGGATCGACCGGCGTCCTTTCCCTGCCACGATCGTGGTCGGTGGGATCGGCCAAGCGGAGGCGCTCGCGCGGCTAAAACACGAGCTGGCGCACGAGCTCAGTCGCCGGTTTTTGCCGTTCGAGCCGCCCTGGTACTCGGAGGGAATCGCGACATTTCTGGAGACCATCGCCTTCGATCGCGAGCATCAAACGGCGCGTGTCGGCGACGTGTCCGAGATTCGGCTCCGCGACCTCGCCGCCTTGGGGCGAACACCGGCGGCGGAGCTTCTCTCGAGGCGAAAGCTGCCCCAGGATCTCGACCTCGCACAATTCGAGGCGTCGTCCTGGCTGCTGGTCCACTTCCTCATGAACAATCGGTTCGAGGCTTTCGGCCGATTTCAGCGGCGGCTCGCGCTTTTCACGCGCCCCGAGGTGGCCTGGAAAGAGGAGCTGGCCGATCTTCCAGTCGAGGCGCTCGATCGCGCGGTCGACCGCTACATCGTGAATGGCCACTTCGAGACGGACACTCTCAAGCTTTCACTGCCCGAGCCCACCGTGCTGGTCCGGGAGCTCTCGGACGCCGAGGTCCACGGGCTTCGCGCGTTCCTCTACCTGGCGGCCGTGTCTCCGGGCCATCCACCGCAGGAGGCCGCGGCCCGGGCCGAAGTGGGGGAGGCCCTGGGACAAGACCCGAGCACGCTCGACGCGCTGGCGCTCAGCTTCTACCGGCTCGCGCCGCCTGGCGACCTCGCCGCCCGGAAAGCTTCTCGCGGCCCGGGCAAGATCGGCGCACCCGGAGAATTGGCTGGCCTGGCTCATGGTGGCGGACGCAGGCGATCTGAATACGCGGGAGGTGCAGGATGCGCTCACCCGAGCCCTCGAGCTGGCGCGCGACCAGCCCGAGGTCCTGGCGCGCCTGGCGAGGGTCAAGGCGTTCCAGGGGCGTTGGGATGAGGCCCTCGCGTTCGCAAACAAGGCGCTCGACCTCCGCGCGCCATTCGAAGTCCTGCCATTTTATGCCGAGGTGCTGGCGCGGACGGGAAACTGTCCCCACGCCGCCTTCATCACCGAGCAGCTCGCGCAGCTGGCGGATGAACCGCAGGCGACCCAGGTCCGACGCACCTGGCAGGAGAAGTTGAATCCGATCTGCGGGGCCGCGGCCGTCGCTCGGACGCCCAATGAGACCGAACCCCCAACGGGGGACGAATGACGGTGAGCTCGTCGGTCCGGGTCTTGCTGCTCTCACCGTTCCTCGTTCTGTCCAATTGTGACGAACGGCAAGCCGATCCGAACGTCCTCACGCAACACAACGACGTGGCGCGCTCGGGAGCTACCCTGGCCGAGACACGCCTGACTCCGCGTTACGTCGAGGCCGCGACCTTCGGACTGCTCTACGACCGCAACGTGGACGGCGGCATCGTGGCCCAGCCCCTCTACGTCCACGGCGTCTCGACCTCCGACCACGGGCGGCGAAATCTGATTTTTGTCGCGACCGAGACGAACTGGGTCTACGCATTCGACGCCGACGACACCACCCCCGACCCCGACACGCGCCCGATCTTCAGCCGGCAGCTGGCCGCCGCGGGGCGGGTCCGGCCGGCCATTTGCGACGAGACGCCGTCGCAACGGGTGGGAATCACCAGCACGCCGGTCATCGATCCGATCGGCGGCACGATGTACGTCGTGGCGCGTGATTCGGACGACAACCAATATTTTCTCCACGCCCTCGACATCACGGCCGGTCTTCACGACCGGCGGCCGCCGGTCCGGATCGCCGCCACCGCCGCGGACGGGATCGCGTTCGGCGCGGAGTGCCAGCGCAATCGTCCCGCGTTGCTGCTGCAAAACGGTGTCGTGTACGTCGCCTTCGGCAGCCTGGGCTGCGACCGCGACTGCCCGAGCGGGGTCCCCTACCACGGCTGGATCCTGGGATATCGGGCCGACGATCTGGTTCAAACCGGCGTGTTTTGCACCAGCCCGGAGAGCGGTCATGCCGGGGTCTGGCAAGGGGGCAACGGTCTGGTGGGCGCCGGCGACAGCCTCTATTTCCAGACCGCCAACGGCCCCGGTCCGCTCGGGAACGCGTTCGTCGAGCTGCGCGCCTCCGCGGCGCTGCCGGGATTGGCGCTGGTCGCGAAATACCAGCCCGCCAACCACGCCATCCTCGATCGCGCGGACACCGATCTCGGCTCCGGCGGTCCGCTCTGGCTTCCGCCTGGCCTTCTCGTCGGCGGCGGCAAAGAGGGGCGTTACTTCGTGCTCGACGCCGACACGCTGTCTCCGACCCAGGACCGACCGGAGACGCCCCATCCGGCGGCTGGATTTCAGGCCTTCCGCAACTCGTACCACGCGGCCAGTGATCGACCGAGTTGCGGCGTGCTCGCCCACTCGGCGTTCCCCACCAACTGCGACACCGCGACCATCCCCCACTGCTATGTGGCGCCCACTCGCTTCCAGGACGGCGAAGACTGCGGGCCCAACATCAATGGCGGTCCGGTGTATTGGTCGGCCGCGAATCCGGGCTACGGCCTGCTCTACCAGATGGCGGGTCGGGACTTTCTGAAAGCTTTTCGATACGACAAGAACACCCACCGGCTGGACGAGACGCCCTTCCTCACCTCGAACGTTCGAGCCGAGGAGGGAATGACGGGCGGGTTCAGCGCGCTCTCGGCGAACGGAGATCGGGACGCCATCCTATGGGTCTCGTATCCCCTCGGCGACGGGCAGTGGCAGAACGTCCCGGGCCGCCTGGCCGCCTTCGAGGCGACGACGTTGCGCGAGCTCTGGCACGACGATGGGGGCTACCTGTTCGCCAAGTTCACGCCGCCGACGGTGGCCGAGGGAAAGGTCATCCGCGCCACCCTCTCGGGCAAGGTCGCGGTCTATGGGCTGCGGCCCTTCGGCTCACCCGGATCGTGGTGGCGCCGATCTGCCGAACGGCTCGCGGCGGCGGTGCGTCCCAAGCCCTCGCCACCACGCGAGCGCGTCGGGGCCGCCGCCATCGACGACAAGTACCGTTTGGCGGGCGGCGACACGGGTTTCTTGGGCGTCCCGTCCTCGGATGCGCGCCCGGTCCGGGACGGGGCCGACGGCTGGTACCGGGATTTTCGCGGGCTCGTCATCGGCAGCGTCTCATCGACGGTCGCGACGCGCCCGTCGACCCGACCCGAGCCGCCTGCGCCCGGAAAGCGTCCCTGGTCGGGACCGGGAACGTTCTTCGCGTCGTCGATCTACTGGTCGGCGCACACGGGCGCGCACATCCTGACCGGCGAGATTCGCGCGGCCTGGCTCGCGCGGGGTGGGCCGACAGGTTCGCTCGGTTACCCCGTCGCCGACGAACAGCCGGCGGCGGGTGGGTCGGGACGCGTCGGTCGGATCGAGCGCGGCGATATCACCTGGTCGGCCGCCGAGGGCGCGGTCGTGCGGCCGGCCCCTTAGCTTTCGACGCTACCGCCGCCTGGGCGCGGCACGGACCGGCCCCGCCCGTACCGGCGCGGGCGCCGCGCGCATCGGCGCGGGCGCGGCACGTGCC
>OCTA010001418.1_pt1 | contig 21975 bp, 13 predicted proteins | sample 1538991 | NCBI WGS metagenome assembly OCTA01 (sample SAMEA3539302, study PRJEB22396) | soil metagenome | biome: tundra; feature: field; material: soil | place: USA | collected 2010-05 | depth 0.15 m | reverse complement strand
GTTTCCCGTGTCGTAATCGACCGGACGCCCAAACATCTCGGCCCCAATCATCCGCTCGCGCAGGGAGTCGATTTGGCCATCCAGAGCATGTCCTACGATTAGCTGAAGGAAATCTTGGGCACGCTTGCTCCCTGCAAATGCGTGGCTTCCCAGCACGTTTTTGAGATGATGGCGCACCAAAGCGATTCGCTCCGAGCTGAGTTCATCTTGTTCTCGTCGAGTTGATTCGACGGTCGCCATACCCGCTGACGCCCTTTACGGTTCCAAAGGTAGCACAACAAACGTGGCCCGAACAAAAAGCAAACGCCTCAATAGGTTTCCCTTTAAGTCTACGGAAAAATAAGGTGTTATCAACAACAAACGCCCGAACAATCCGTTAATAGCATTGTACGTCTCTGGTTCTGGTGTTCAAATGCCCACGCTCTTCGAATAAGGAGATTAAGACCCGCGCAGAAAACGTTTACCCTCTGACCATTTGTCTGATGCTGGGATCAACCTTACCCTTCGGGTAAATGTTTTCTAGCGAAGAGTAAGACGTGAGGAAAAGTGCAAGCATGTCGCACAAACGGCAAAGACTTTAGGAGGCAAGAATGAGACGCACATTCAATTTGTTGCTGTTAACAATCCTGTGCTGCTTCGGCACTTCGGTGCTGTTGGCGCAGTCAACAACTGGAACCATCCTGGGACAGGTCACTGATCCATCTGGAGCCGCGGTCCCCAAAATTCAGGTCAGCGTTACGAATACGCTGACAGGTGAAACTCATGCCATCGGCACGAACGAGCTGGGGGAGTATGTTCTTCCTCACCTTCCTGTGGGTGTCTACCGTGTCGAATCGCAGGCGAGCGGCTTCAAGCACACTACCCGAGATGGGGTCACCCTCACGGTGAACCAGGAAGCGCGCGTGGATCTGGTGCTGCAACTCGGCCAAACCAGTGAGTCGGTCGAAACCCATGCCGATAGCGTTCAGGTAAATACATACACCGCTGAGTTGGGCGAGCTCGTCGATCAGAAGTCGGTCGTGGATCTTCCAATCAATGGAAGAAACGTTTATAGCCTCCTCGTGGCGCTTCCTGGGGCGTCTTCCATTAACGCTCAGACCGTCCCCAGTCGCGACAACAATACCTTTGTTGTCAACGGCGGCCGGGCAACAACAAACTCTTGTTTTATCGATGGCGGCTTCAATAACGACATCTGGCGCAACCAGTGCAGTACACCGCCGAGCCCCGACGCCATCCAGGAATTCCGGCTCCTCAGCTCCAACTCTGATGTCGAGTTTGGCCGCATGCCGGGAGCATTCATGAACATCATCACAAAATCCGGCACCAACTCTTTTCATGGAACAGCATATGAGTTTTTGCGGAACAATGACCTCGATGCAACGACCTACTTTCAATCTAGCGTTACGCCCCTCAACCAAAACCAATATGGTTTCACTGTCGGCGGACCCGTATTGAAGAATAGAGTTTTTCTTTTTGGGTCGTGGGAAGAACTCAAACAAAAAACCTCTTCCTACATCAATTCAATTCCAGTTCCAACCGCGGCAGAACGCACCGGGGATTTTTCCGGAGACACAATCAAGCCGATTAATCCCGCAACGGGACAAAGGTACACCAACGATCAGCTTACGGGCATGGACGCGGTTGGCGTGGCGATTACCAACGCCCTTCCTGTTGGCAACAACTCGGATGGAACTTATACAGCGAAGGCTGGAACTCCAGTTAATGAATGGCAATACTTGCTGAAAGGCGATTACCAGTTCACAAAGAACCAGAAGTTTACAGTGAGTTGGTTCAAGATGAACACAAGCCAGGCCAACCCATTTGCGTACTTCAACGAATTTCCAGGATTCGGCCAGCGCGTTGACGGTGTTCTTCAACACAACCTGGTTGTAAACCACGCCTGGACTGTTTCCAGCAACTTGTTTAATGAAGCGCGATTTAACCTCATGCGCCGCGACACTCCATGGAACATCATAGACGGTAAGACTCTCGCGGACTACGGGAGCGACTTTCAGCAGGGGGGGCTTAAAAACGATAACAAGCCGGTGCCTTTTCGGCTTCAGGTCGCCGGGAGATTTTCGACCGGCGCATGGGATGCCAATGGTCACGATCACTCCATCGGAGGATCGGACTCTATCACTTGGATCAAGGGCAAGCACAATATCAAGCTGGGTTCATTCGTCATGTGGGGCTTTTATGCCGAGAACGGCGCTAGCGCGGGTGGGGGACACATCTACGAAGGCGGAGATCTCACCGGCAACTCTCTGGCGGACTTTATGCTTGGCCATTCGACGTCCTTTGCTGAAGATAGCGGCGATAACCCGGATGAAAGCGCTAAGTACTGGCACAACTACGCGCAGGACACATGGCAAATCATCCCGCGGGTTACTTTCACTGCGGGATTGCGCTATGAAATTACAACACCTCTAGTGTGGAACGTGAACTACATTTCTTCGTTTGAAAAGGGTGTGCAGTCCACCGTCTATCCGAACGCACCCAAAGGTCTTCTGTACTATGGAGACAAGGGCGTACCGCGCGCGGGCAGGCCAACCGACTGGCATAATCTTGCGCCCAGATTGGGAATTGCCATCGATCCCTTCGGCGACGGCAAGACTTCAATCCGAGCCGGATATGGACTTTACTATCTGGCCGCCTATGGAGACGGACTGCGCGCTCCACAGCCATTTGTTCTTAGCATCGGCATCAATGGCGATACAAGCCTGGTCAACCCTTGGGTAAACTTTGCGGGAGGGGATCCTTTCCCGTTTACTGTACCTACCGGAGCAAATGCCACATTTACGCTTCCTCAGTCGCCAGTTGTGTTTGCTAACAATGCGGCAACGCCGCGCCTTAGCCAGATGAATCTGACTGTGCAGCGCCAGGTAACTAAGAACATGAGCTTGCAGACGGCTTATGTCGGAACAATCTCGCGGAAGATGAGCGGCAACATCGACCAGAACAACCCCAACTACGAAACGGACCCGATCACCGGCAATCCACCTTCGTCTGCAAATGTCGATGACCGGCGTCCCTATATGCCTGGCGTGTTTCAGGCAATTGGGACATATGAAACAGGCTTTAATGCAAGCTATCATGCGTTCCAGGCTGTATTGATCCAACGCGTGTCGCATGGCCTGAGCTTTAATGCCAACTATACGTTCGGCAAGGGCATCGACGCTGTCTCTGGAGATAACTACAACGGGGGGCTCGGCTTTACGGATTCTTCCAACCCAGGCCGGGACAAGGGACCAACAAGTGGACTGCCGCGCCACATATTTGCTCTTTCCGGCACGTATGATACACCCAAGGTGCGGAATTTGGGCCTGATCGGCAATTCAGTGCTAAGTGGATGGCAGGCAAATGCAATTGTCACCATCCACAGTGGCACCCCGCTAAATGTGACATCGGGAGTGGACAGCAATGCCGACAATGTCTGGAATGACCGTCCCAATCTGATCGGGACCTACAAAGTGTCTGGTTCCAGGCAACAGAAGATCGCCCAGTACTTCAACCCCGCCGCCTTCTCAGCGGCTGCCGCCGGCAGTTACGGAAACGTTGGACGGAACTTCCTTGTTGGCCCTGGATATGTAAACTCCGACCTGTCGTTCTTCAGGCTCTTCCCAATTTACAGGGAGCATCAGCTACAGTTCCGCGCTGAATTGTTCAACGCCTTCAATCACACAAATCTCCAAAATCCGGATGCCGGGTTGCGGGACGGAAACGTCGGCAGAATCACTTCTGCCTATGCTGGACGCATTGTGCAGGGTGGATTGAAATACTCATTCTAAAAATGTCGGGCTGGCATTCGCGTACATCCTGAACGCGCGGCCAGCCCGGTTCTTCTTCTAACCTTCCTGTGTTTGTATACAAAAACTTCCGAGGGAAAGATGTCGAGCCATAGGCTCCAAGTACGATTACTATTCGTCGCCAGCGCACTTATTCCGATGCTGCTGATGTCAATTGCCGTGGCGCCGTCCAAAGCGGATGATTCAAACGCCGCAAATTCTGCCAAGGCGGCACCGAAACCGTTATACCGCGATCCAGTCCACGATGGGGCTGCCGACCCGTCGCTCATCTGGAATCGCGCAGATAAGAAATGGATGATGTTCTATACAAACAGGCGCGCCGACATGCCGAACTCAGACCCTAAAGATGTTGCATGGGTCCATGGGACACAAATCGGTATTGCCGAGTCGAAAGACGGTGGGGTTACCTGGAAGTACGCAGGGACGGCAAATATTCCGTACGGAAAACCTGATTACACGTTTTGGGCGCCTGAACTTGTTTGGGATCGCGGTCTGTACCACATGTTTGTTACCGTTGTGCCGGGCACCTTTCACGATTGGAATGCGCCGCGTGAAATCATCCATCTCACAAGCAAAGATTTATCTGCGTGGAAATTCGATTCAACGCTGCCTTTGTCCTCTGACCGCACAATTGACCCTTGCGTGCTCAAGCTCGACGATGGGAGTTGGCGACTCTGGTATAAGGATGAACGCGATCATGCCTACATTCACTATGTAAACAGCCCTAATCTCTATCAATGGACGCCGGGAGGCGTGGCTATTACCGATCGCTCAAGTGAAGGCCCGCTCGTCTTTCGCTGGAGGGGCAGCATTTGGATGATTGTAGATGCATGGAGCGGATTGGGAGTTTATCGATCATCCGATGCCTTGCACTGGACGGCCCAAAAAGAGAATCTGCTCGCGGATGCTGGACAGCTTCCAACGGATCGAGCGGAAGGCCATCATGCCGATGTTCAGATAAGCAATGATCATGCCTTTCTATTCTATTTTGTGCATCAAGGAGGGCAAGACCAAGTCCCAGGGATTCCGGATTCAGCCCGTCGATCTGTCCTCCAAGTTGTGGAATTGACGGAGCAAAAGGGAGAGTTGAATGCCGATAGGAACCTGCCGGCTTTTGTATCGCTTCTGCCAGTCGCCGATAGATAACGTATTTCCCCCCGTGCGCCAATACCCGTCGCGGTGCTCGATGGGCATTGGCGCACGGCGAATCTAAGGAGCGCTGTCCGAGAAGCCATTGTGCAGGCGCATTAGTGCCTGGATGGCTTTGATGCGCCTGCCAATTGCCAGCATCTTCGGCAGGTGTCTATTTTCGCTCTCCTCGATATGCGCGTACCCTACTCAACAGCAAGGATCCCGCAAAGGTGCTATGTATGGTATGTACGTTGGTTGTTCGGAGGCTAGCCTGAAGACGGCGCCGGGCGCTTTACGTTGAACCAGACAGACTTGTGCGAGATTGAGATTCTTCGCAGTGCGGGATTCCGGAATAATCCTGCGAACCGGCCAAGCGTGAATCCAAGAGCCGAATGATACCGTGCAAACATATGCTGGACACTGACGCGCGAAAGCGGAAGTTAACATCTACCAGAGGGGACACTCGAGACGATCAGGCAAGAATAGCTGGGCCTTCTTTGCGTGTCTGCATACTGTTTGCTGCCCAGTTAGCCTGTGCGATCATGTCCTCTGGAGCGCAGTCGCAAGGGCACCCGGTCGAACCGTCCTTAATGAGGCAATTGCAGCGGGCGATCGAAATTGCTGAGCATGGGGACAGGAAGAGGGCCTTGATTCTTGCCAACGCACTGGTAGAGAAGTATCCGGATTCTGGGCCGGCGCTCAAACTTCAAGGCATGCTATTGGAACAGTCGGGGCGCGGGGCCGAAGCATCGCATGCCTATGAAAGAGCCCTGGAAGTCGTGCCAAACGATGCCGACCTCCTGTACAAGTTGGGAATCTATCAGCTGGCGGCGGGCGACAAAGATCAAGCAGTCTACTTGTTACGCCGTCACTTGACGATCCGCCCGAAAGATGGCGATGCGCTCTTTTATCTTGCCCAGGCATATCACCTGAAGGGGCAAGATGATTTGGCTCTGAAATCGATCCGCGAGTGCGTCAAGGTCGAGCCTGATAATGCGCAAGTCTGGCAAAAATACGGGGAATTGCTTTGCAGTTCGGGGGACAACGAAGCAGGCCTGCGATCGCTGCTGAAGGCGCAACAACTCGATTCTGCCCTCGAAAGGATTGACTTCGACGTCGGGGTTGCGCATTACCACCGCATGGACTTCCCCAATGCCGTCAAGTATTTCGTGAAGGCGGCAGAGAAACAACCAGACGATCCGAGCGTGCTGGCCTTGCTTGCCTCCACGGAGGAAAAGTTATCTCAGTGGCGGGACGCCCAATCGACGTTTGAACGAGTTCTAGCCTTAAAGAGGGACGATGTAGCTTCTTTGCTGGGCCTTGGACATTGTAAACTGGAGCTGAAGCAATATAAGGCGGCAATCGATACCCTGCAACACGTCTTGCGGTTGGACCCAACCCAAGTGGAGGGTCACTACTATCTATCGCGAGCCTTCACCGGACTGGGAAAAACGGCGGAAGCGCAGCACGAGGCAGAGCTGCACCACACGATGGACCAGATGTCTTTTGCTCCGCCCGCCCTGGGAAGCGAAGGTAAAAAGGCCACTTGGGACCAAGCTAGGCAACTGCTGATTGAGCATAAAGAAGACGAGGCGCTTAGGCTATTTCAGAGAAACTCCCAAGGGTCTTCCGTCACTATGGGAGATTCGTATGTGCTCGTCGGGTCACTCTACCTATCTATGGGAAACACAATAGACGCCTTGCGCACCCTCCATCGTGCACTGGAAATTGAACCGACGGTTCGCGGGGCTCATACGTACGCGGGCATGGTCGCGCTTCAACAGGGCGACCTCGGCGCCGCCGAGAAGGAATTTGAAGCCGAGCTTGCGAACGACCCGAATTATCTACTCGCAGTAGCTGAGTTGGGCGAGGTGCGCTATCGGCAGCAACGGTGGGCGGATGCAGCGGGTCTGTTATTGAGATCCAGGACAAGGGCTTCCACGTTGCTGCTCATGCTTTGCGATTCTTACTTTCATCTGGGCAAGATAGCTGACGCAAAACTGACGGCCGAGGTGGTGGCGGCGTATGCGCGGAACGACCCGGACGTGATGCGCGCGCTCGTCGATTTGGTCAGCCGCAATGGGGAGTCCGCACTTGCGAAGCGTTTGTCGGGCACTCCGTAGGCGTAACCGGCACCGCTCATTGCCGCCCCTCAGTCACGGTGAGGATTTGATCAGCCTTGACGTTCATCAATACTTGTTTCACGCCGCTTGGCCATGCCAGTTCGATTCTATTGATGAGGGCGGCGTCGCCCAGTCCAAAATGAACTCGCTTATCGCTTGACGAGTTATACCCGACGGCAGTTGTCGCTTCATTGTATTGATCGCCATGAGACGTGGAGATTTTTACCTTCGTTCCCAAGCCATCGCGGTTCGACTTGACGCCAACCAACTTCAAAATGATCCAGTGGTTGTGATTCTTCGAGCGGTTCAACAGCAGTTCTGGAGGACCGTTCAATACGGCCACAACAATGTCTATCTTTCCATCGTTGTTGAAATCGCCGAAGGCTGCCCCCCGATGTGGAGCGGGCATGGAGAATCCCGAACCGGCCTCTGTGCTCACATCCTCGAACGTCAGATTGCCTTTGTTTCGGAACAGCAGATTCGGCAGTGCAAAGGGCCTGTGCGCAACAAGTTCAGCATTATCGAGAATATCGGATCCGGCTGCAAACAAATCTTTTCGCCCATCGTTGTCAAAGTCGAACGCGCCGGTTCCCCAGGCAGTAAAGCGGCTGGTCAGAGTCGTCAGCCCTGCCTCGCTGGTGGCATCCTCGAATTGACCGTCTCCTAGATTGCGATAGAGCGGAAAGGTGTTCCCGAACATAGCGGTGTGAATGATATCTGGCTTCCCATCATTGTCCAGGTCGCGAAAATCCGCGCCCATTCCAGCCACGGTCTTGCCGTTTCCGGTAAATGCAACTCCGGCCTCCAATGCGGCATCCGTAAAGGTCCCGTCACGATTGTTATGCAGGAGAAAGTTGGGAAAAGTGTCGTTCGAAATAAAGATATCGGTGAAGCCGTCGTTATCGTAGTCGGCAAAAGCTACACCCATTCCCTTGCCGGCATATTGCGAGATGTGGGACTGCGCGGAAACATCGGTAAAAGTGCCGTCTCCGTTGTTGTGATAGAGGATGTTTGCAGTCCCTTGGAAACCGTCCGGCGAACAGTAGGCCGGGTTTTCTTGAACGTGGCAGACAGTAGCGGTTTTTATATCGTAATTCAAGTAGTTCACGACAAATAGGTCGAGTCGTCCGTCATTGTCGTAGTCGAACCAGCCCGCAGTTACTGCCCAGGACTTGCCCAATCCTGGAATCCGACCACTGACGCCTGCCTTTTCCGTTACATCGGTGAACGTGCCGTCTCCGCTGTTGTGAAAAAGCTGATTGGCATTAACCCCCGCGACATAGAGGTCGACGAACCCATCATTGTCATAATCACCCGCCGCCACTCCCATTGAGTAGCCAATCCCCTTGAGACCGGCACTCTCGGTTACATCTGTAAACGTACCGTTCCCATTGTTGCGAAAAAGGCGATTGTAGTAACCCGGATTGGTCTTCTCCAGCGAAGGAATCTCGGCACCGTCGGTAAAGAAGATGTCCAGGAATCCATCGTTGTTGTAGTCGAATACCGCAACTCCGCCCATCATGGTCTCGATTGAGTACCTCTGCGGGCTGACACTGTTTCTTAGTGTGAACTTGATCTTCGATGTTTCGATCACATTGTCAAATTCGATCGCCGGCGCTGTAGGCGTCACCGCGGTTGCAGGCTGCTTGGTCACGGCATCCCGATGGTGCCGTAAGGTGTTGCTAGCTACAGGTTCTTGCGCGGCCGTACCCGACAGGGCGGCAACGAGCATTGCCGCAGCCCATAAAAAGCAATGGGTGAACCTGGCGGTGTCGGCCACTCTTCTCGATGTATGTCCAGTGATGTCCGGAAAGGTTTCACCGTTCGCATCTACATGATGATGGTGCCGTGATAGCTTCATATCGGCATGGACGAGATTTGCGAGATTAGATAAAAGGATACGACCCGACTAGAATCTCAATGGCTCAACTCCGCCAAGTCGTGACGCACAGTCTCTATCATATCGAATCACGCTTGCCTGGAATAGGCCAGAAGAACTTCGGAGCTGTAAGGTTCGTGCGAAGAGTTGGTGGAAAGGCCTCGAGTACTCAGAAAGGAGTGACCGGTCCAATGCGCTGACCCTGGGTTAGGCTGTGATTCTGGAGAGAAGCACAGCCATTTCGGCGGGATGGTCGTATGATGCCAACGGACCGGATCGGTCCGCTGGAGAGAATCTCCTCCTCTTGGACCAGTTTGGTGGACTCCTGTGGACTTTAGTCATCCTGCCCGTCCTGCTCTCCCAACCATTCCACAAGCTTTTGTTGCAGTTCCTCTTTGCTGGGCAAATAGAGCTGGTATTCGCGGGCATGAATGTTGGCGTCTTCGGGAAGGGTAATTTCGACCAGGGCGGAGTTCTTCCTCTTGCAGGGCACGATGCCGATGGTGTGGTTTTCCGCTTCCGTCCTGGCGAATGCAGGACCACTATAACTTGGTCTTGCTTGCCCATCGCCAACGCGCCTTCTCAATGAACGATGGTTCTACCCGCGCTCTTTTGCCTGCTACGATTGCCTCGAAGCCTGGCATGAAGCCCGACTTCCGGTGATGATTCCGGCGCATCTCGACCACCAGCAGGCTCCATTGTTCGTCGAGACCGGCGGCCTGTTAACACCTGCGAGCCTCTTCAAGATTTGCAAGCGCCGCGTAGTAATACTTGCTCTTGCCGGAATTCAGAATGCGCATGCAAAGCGCGCGAAAGAGCCTCGCTGCGACGGCTGGGTGCGCTCTGACATGAGCCTTCACCGCCGGCTCCGTTACAAAATGGCTCAGTCCCTCCAACTCGCCATCGCTGGCGCGGTTCAGGCGTTCCGTCAACCGTCCGGCTTCCTTCACCTCGAGCCATAATTCGATGAGCGATGCCAAATTGCCGTTCTCGGCCGCGTCCATCGCCTTTCTCGTGCCATGCACGGCGTTCGGGCTTCGGGACATAGCGAAGGAGCTCCTGATAGGTAAACGTGCTCGGGCGCACATGGTATTCGGCCCAGGCCGAGTCCATTCCGAGTCAATCTCCTCGGCCTTCAAGTTGCAGGCGACGATAAAGGCTTCGTACAGGGACGCGGCGCGCATGGGGTCGTCGCCCGCCAATGCGGCAATGTCGTGTTCTGCATCGTGCTACACCGATACGAAATTAGCCTCCTGGCTCCAGCCTATGAAGCGCCCCGGCTGCAAGGCCGATTCGATCTTGCTCTCCATTTGGTCACTGCGCTTTGCTAAGGCACAAGCTCTTCAGAATCCGTTCATGGCACTTAATCCTTCACAAAAGACCGCTCCGCCACAAATGCATTGCATCAAGTCAGGCCATTGATGAACTCTTCCAGAGGTTCAAAGCGCACGGAGAGAGATCCGCAAGTCCGGATAAATGTGCGTTTCACATCCTCGGCTAGGACGACATTCTCTCCAATCGGGTGTTGCCGCCGGAAGGCCTCAAGGTTTATGGGATCGAACTTGTCAGCAGACCATTTGCATTCGATGGCGATGGGATTCTTGCCCCGGCCCGCCAATACGAAATCGATCTCGTGCCCGCGCTTATCTCTCCAGTACCCAATATCACGACTCTGCAAACACGCCATCATTTCATTGAGTACGAAGTGTTCCCACAATATCCCTAAGTCTTCAGGCCGCAGGTCGTGCCAGCCGCGGTAGTAACAGATGAAACCTGTGTCGAAGCCGTAGACCTTTGGCGCAGAGATAATTTCCGTCGGCCTGCGTAGACTGAAGGGGCGAAGGACGTGGGCGACGAAGGTAGCTTCCAAGACGCGCAGATAGTTTGCAATGGTCGGACGGCTTACTTCACACGGACCAGTGAACCGCGTTGCCTCAAAGATGCCGCCGCTCTGTGCAAGGATCAGTTCAGTAAATTTCTGGAAGGAATCTCGCCGCTCCAGCCTGAAGAGTTCCTGAATATCCTTGGCCCAATAGGCGTCGATCCATTCTTGGAAGTCCCTCTCCTCAAGATCTTTCGCCAGAAAGAACGGCGGCAACCCTCCGTGCAAAAGCCTGTGCTTGAGGTTCAATTGTTTTGCGTCGGAGAGGTCGCGCAAGCACATCGGCGTGAGCCAGAGATCGCGCTTGCGCCCCGCGAGGGTGTCCTTGAATTTACTCGATGCACTTAGCGTAGAAGAACCTGTAGCGATGATTCGAACGGTGGGGTAGTGGTCCGCAGCGATCTTGAGCAGCTCCGACGGATTCTTCAAACGATGTATTTCGTCGAGGACAATGCGTTTTCCACGTAAGGTGTCGAGGAATCCTTCCGGATCTTCCATCATCCGGCGAGTGCGGGGCAACTCACAATCGAAGTACTCAATTTCCGGAAGGCTTTGGCAAAGATAAGTTTTGCCGACACGCCGAACTCCAGCGAGCCAGACGACCGAGCGCTTACCCCATGCCTCCTCAATGCGGTTTATCCAATAATGCCGTTCTACCATAAGAAGGCATGATTTCACATAGTGCCACTACATGCAACCCGAACTTCTTTTAGCACCGGATAGCAAGGCGGCACCTCACAGCCTGCTGCCTAGAAAAAAGCTCGCGGAGTGGCGCGACGATCAAAAGTGCCGAGTGAAAAAGGATAGTCCACTTTCAGACCAAGGTGGGAGAGCAACTCATCGAAGTGACACCGTGGCGGGGATAGCGCGCTTTGCAATCGCGATATGCTTTGCGATACGTTGGTTCTCGGTGTGGTGCGCACTTACAAGGACTTAGGGAGCCACCGGGGTCTTGTAAGTTGTTGATTTGCCTAGCGTCTCATCCTTGACACGGAAGAGGTCGCTGGTTCGAGTCCAGTCGTGCCTACCATTATTTTCAATAACTTACAGACGATAAGCCGAATTTATCAACCCGCATCCCAACCCGCATTTTTATTACGGCGTCGGGTCCCGTGATATTAAAGTCTTTTAAAATAATACACTTAGAGCGAACTTAGCTCCGTCCTATTTGAAGTCTTAACTGTTTGCAAAGCGGCCCTTTATACAGAGGATCTCGATGGTGCGGAAGAAGGGACTCGGCCCCAGCCCTTTTCGCATCCCTCTCAATCAGTGTGACTTTGGTCTCTAAACCATAGAAGGGCTTAGAGTTACACCTGCTCTTTATTCCCACGGTTGCCAGCGGCTTCCAGTCGCAGACAACACGAAAAACGGTCAAAAATAGTAAAAAGTAGTAAAAAGCGGTTCGTCAAAGCGCCCCCAAAAGCCGGTTACTTCTCCCGACCGCTCCGCGTTTTTGCTCCTTTCTCCGAGCGCAGTGTTTTTGGTAATCGAGGTCTCGGGAAATCCACACCGCAGTTGCCCCCTGGGCCTAGTTCGAACCCTATTCTTCGTTGCAATGGAAACCGGGTTTTATTCCTGTTCGTCATGCATCGATGCAAGGAACTTTTGGTCGACGCTCGGATCAATCCGGTCTGCTTGCGCCAAGGCCCATGTCATCCATGTTTCGAGCTCCTCAGTCTCAATAGGGCCTCCACAGGAGGATGCAACTCGAACCTTGCCGACATATCTCCTGATTTCGGACGCGCGCTGAAACGCATCTGCGTCCTTCATGAGACGATCAATTCGTGCCTGCGCAAGGCGGGCCTGTCGCTCTATCTCCGCGCGTTCGGCTTCGATCTTCCGCTGCCTCCCTTCCTCCTCAAGTTGCGCTTTTCGCTGAATGCGCCATTCGTGTTGTCTGATCGCACCCAGTCGATATTCGGATTCAGCAGTGAGGACCACCTCGACAACAATCTCGGTCAGCTTCGTTTCCAGCCTGCCGGTCTTGTCGTCGAACCAAGTCTTCATGACACTCTCAGGACGGTAGTCCCGACGAATAGAAAAGGCAGAGGCTCGTGCCGTTGGCATCCGGTCGTTGTCCGCGGCGAGGCGATTCCCTTGGTCGATCCAGGTCGATGAAAACGGCTTGTTCATAAATCGGGAGGTAAATGTCGCGCGCTTCCCGACCATTAATCCTTGGTTTTCCATTCATTCTTGCGACACCAACGAACAGGCTGTTCAGGAGGCGCAGCCGCCGTTGTTTAATCAGCGAATCGAACAGCGGCTTATCCCATGAATACGAATCGGATCGTTGCGCTTCTCGACGCCTATCGTCTTCCTTAAGGAGACGATCGATTGCTGGATGCCAAATGCGCACCTCCCGCGGAACGGAAATCTTGCCGACGGCCTTCTTAATACTTTCTCGCACCTGTTCAAGCGATTCAGTGAATTCGGGAGTGGGCCGAAGAGGTCCGAGAAGTTCCTCTTCCGTCCGAGATCCGTAAGGGTAGTAGTTGTTGTTTCCTGCACCCAGGAGGACTTCATCGTTCATGCCCGGTGGGCGTTTGGGGATGGAAATTTGGATAGTCGGTTTGCCTGCTTGCTTTTTCGCCCAATAGCCTCTGTCTGGCGTCGGAATCGCGGCTCGATCACAGGTTTTCTTCAGCGCAACGTCGGAGATTCCAAATCGTATTGCAAGATTCATGACGGGCTCGAACCAAACGAGGTCATAGAGCTCTTGTCGAGAGAGCCTCTCAGGCATATTTCCTCCGAAGAGAATTCTCATCGCACTAACTTTGGAACACAAGTTCGACGCAAGTCTGAGGGTTGTAATTCTGGGAGAGGGGATCCTTTTTAGCGGCTATGTCACAAAACTAGGAAGTCGGCCTCGTAGTGCCGTCCGGTAGTTTGTTGGAATTGACACCCTACAGTCGCCGTGGTGGCTGAATTATCTGAGTTGACCTTCGCTGACGATCGATGGCGTCAACATGGCGCCAGTTTTCCGGGAGTGGGGGCTGAATCCCGCGGACATTCGAATTGGTTTGCTGGCTTCGCGTTCATCGTGCACATGGCCCGCAAGCCGCTGCGCATTCATAGGTGCTGCTCCGTCGTCTATCCTCGTTGCTTGCGAGTGTCAGCACAATGGATACGGAGGCATCATGGCAACTGTGATGGCCCAATGGGGGCGTGTGAAGCGGACCGTTGGCGAGAGTTGCCGCAAGAAGGCTTCTGAACTCTATCGAACCATCAAACTCGCGCTTCTGCTGCCACTCGCTGCCCCGGTCGTATACGCCCAACCTGCGCCTCCCCCGCAACAACTTGTGTTTCGTCCGTACCACGCAAGCGGCCTGTACGATGTTGGCGATACGGTGGGCTGGATTGTTTCTCCGGGTCCCGCGGCGCCGACGTATTCCTATAAATGGACCATCCGACGCAACAACAAAGACGTCCTGAAAGAAGGCAAGCTCGACCTAAGTTCCGGGAAGGACAGAATTGAAACCGTTGGCGACCAGCCCGAGATGATCTATGTCGCTATCGAGCCCTACGGGAATTTCTCGGGAGACAATGCGGTGAAAGATGGTGGCGCATCGGCTGCGACGAACGCCGGCCCCGCGGCCACACCCGCGTTTGTCGGCGGCAACACGGGCCGAAACAACGGCCTCTACGCCGTTGGAGCCGCAGTTGACCCGGGCAGACTCATGCTCTCCACACCGCGGCCGCCGGACTTTGATGCATTCTGGGACGCGAAACTAGCGGCGCAGTCCAAGGTCGCCATTAACCCGAGCGTTACATCGATCCAGTCCGACATCCCTGGCATTGAGGAGAGCGTGTTTGCTCTCGACGCCTTGGGTTCGAAGGTACACGGGTATGTTGCGAAGCCCGCAAGGCAAGGACGGTTCCCCGCGATCATTCAACTCCAGTATGCGGGAATTTACGCGCTGGATCCTCACTGGGCTGCGCAACACGCCTCAGATGGCTGGCTGGTGATCAATGTCGACGCACACGACAAGCTACCCTCTGACCCTTCTGGAGACGTTCCCAAGTCCTATGTCGCAGTGGGCAATGCCGACCGCGAGAAATCGTACTTTCTCGACATGTACCTGCGCGATTCGCGTGCTCTCGATTACCTGCTCACGCGATCGGACTGGGATGGGAAAACAATCGTATTGACTGGAGGAAGCCAGGGAGGCCAGCAGAGTTTCGCGCTCGCGGGTCTGCGCCCGGAGAAGATCACGGCTGTGCTGGTCTGCGTTCCCGCAGGCGCGGATACAAACGGCGATTTGCATGGCCGCAAGAGCGGCTTTCCCAATTGGCCTTCAGACAATCCTAAGGCGATGGAGACCGCCCTCTATTTCGACCCTGTCAACTTCGCCTCGCGCATCAAAGCTCCGGTGATGGCAGGTATGGGGTTCATCGATACCGTTTCTCCGCCCGCGGGAATTTGGACTGCCCTGAACCAGATTCGGGGTGACACGGAACCATTGCCGTTGATCGAATCCGAGCACGACAACTTCACGCCTGACAAAGGGAGAGCTTGCCCGGCGCGGATGCAGCAGATCCTGGATAGCCTTCGCACAGGAGCGAAATACAACCCCACGGTCCTGAAGTGATCACCTGTGCGCAGCAGCACCGCGAACATGGATGCGCGCGGATTGAATTCAGATGATAATGTCGGCTGTGCAAGCACATCTTCAGTTGGACACTGCGGCGTTTACCGGTATGTATCAGTTGTGAGTGTCGCAAGCGGCACCAAATCAACGAGGTGAAGCCTCGCGGAACGCAGATGCTGATCTGAATTGAATCGCTAGAATCGTACTCGGTTGTGTGCGGGTTTTGGGGAGCAGGAGCCTCAAAAACAGCCATCTGTGCGCCTATGAGTTCCATCCTTTATCACATTGCGCTGCGTCGTAGTGACTATGCTGTCTACCCGTTGATTGCCCCTGTTCTCCCAAGCGCTAGACTTATCGCGACTTTTCATTCGCAGGTAGCAGCATTGTCAGATTAAGTACAAGCGGCCATCGTAGGCGGCGGATATCGACGAGAGCCCGTTCTATGCCTGAGCAGGTCAAGGCGAATCGACTCACCTCTATGCATCGCAAACAAGCACTTCATGTCAAATCGCTTACGGATTGGGTGGAAGAAAACACATCTGAAATACTGGCGATTCGCTCGCAGGGAACTGCTCCAGGAACAACTCACCCGGCATATGGGCGCGCGGGGAGGACACCTGCATGACAATGTAACGTGCCAAACAGAAGTGAGTTGAGTTTGGGCAATCCGATCTCGATCGACTGACCATCGATTCGGTCCCGTACGACGCTGGAACACCGCGTAACGGTTAAATGGACAAACGGTGATCTACTTTAAGAGATAGTTAAGAAGGGGAAAGTCTATTGGCGGTCACTTGGCAACCGGGTGTCAGCAAGGTCCCTCCGTCCTCAAGACCTCTTTGTCGATCGGCGAATCTAGCGATACGCGATGGGATTTGCGATGCGGACGAAACGTTTCAGCGCCGCCTGCACGCAGATCGGAAGGCTGCGAGCAGCACTTGCCAATCGAAACAAAGAAAGCCTCACCTAGGAAGAATGGAGAACGCGGTTATGTTGAGGAAAGTTGTATTTTGCGTTATTTTGTTGATCACTGTTTCTGTGCCGGTTGCCGCACAGGTTCCCGTGGCACCGTACCCCCCCTCGTTGTTGCTGGGAGCGGCTTGGTATCCGGAGCAGTGGCCGGAGTCACGTTGGGACGCGGACCTGTCGCTGATGGAGGCGGCGCACCTTCATGTTGTCCGCGTCGGCGAGTTCGCATGGAGCAGCCTGGAGCCGCGCGAGGGCGACTATCAACTCGACTGGCTCGATCATGCCGTGCGCGCGGCCGAACGGCACCACATCGCCGTCGTCATGGGCACGCCCAGCGCCGCGCCTCCCGCTTGGCTGACCGCCAAGTACCCTGAGACGTTGCGCACCTTTCCCGACGGACGCAAGGATCAACACGGCAACCGCACGCAATTCGACTGGTCCAATCCCAAGTATCGCGAACTGGCCGCCGGGATTGCGACAAAGCTGGCCGTGCGCTTCGGACACGATCCCAACGTAGTTGGCTGGCAGATCTGCAACGAATACGGCAACGAAAGCTTTGGCGCGGAGACCAAGGCACAGTTTCAGCAGTGGCTGCGCGCGAAGTACAAGACACTTGAGAACTTGAATGCGCGCTGGACAACCACCTACTGGAGCGAAAGCTACCAGGATTGGGCGCAGATACCGATCCAGGAGGGCTATGGAAATCCCGGCCTGCTCTTGAACTGGAAAGAATTCGTCAGCGATACGTGGCGCAGTTACCAGCGCAATCAGATCGATGTTATTCGCGCTCACGCCGATCCCCGGCAGAAGATCACGACCAACATGATGGGATGGTTCGACGCCTACGACCATTACACCGTTGCTCAGGATCTTGACTTTGCATCCTGGGATAACTACGTCGGCATCGGTCATCTCAACCCGGTCGACGCGGGAGCCAGGCACGATCTCACAAGGGGATTTCTCAGAAAAAACTTCTGGGTGATGGAGACGCAGCCCGGCATGGTGAACTGGTCGCCCAACAACAATATGCTCGACAAGGGTGAAACGCGCGCCATGGCCTGGAACGATATCGGACACGGCGCGGACGCGGTTTTGTTCTGGCAGTGGCGCAGCGCCTTGAACGGACAGGAGCAGTATCACGGCACCTTGGTGGGCGCCGACGGCACTCCGGTTCCTGTCTACGACGAAGCCAGGCAGATCGGCGCCGAGTTTGAAAAGGCCGCGCCGGCGCTGGCTGGGACGACGATCGATTCGCAGGTTGCGATCCTGCACGATTACGAAAGCCGCTGGTCGATCAATTGGCAGCGCCACAACAGCGGCTTCGATCCGGTGAACGCTCTGGTGAGCTACTATGCTCCTCTGCGCGCGCTTGCCCGGTCGGTGGACATCGTGGCGGACACGGCGCCGCTGGGCCGGTACAAGCTGGTAGTGGCTCCGGCGCTGAATGTGTTGACGCTTGAGGCGGCAAAGAATCTTGAAGCATACGTGCGCGGCGGCGGTCACCTGGTCTTGACGCAGCGCTCCGCAATGAAGGACGAAGATAACAGCCTGTATCCGCAGCGGCAGCCTGGGCCGCTGGCGGACTTGCTTGGGGCACGTGTCGAGCAATGGTATTCACTCGACAAGCCGGTTCCCATCAACGGCGAGTGGGGTTCTGGCGAGAACCACGTGTGGGCGGAGCAACTGAGCGCGAGTTCGCCAGAGACCAAGACGCTTATGCGCTATGGCAAGAGCAACGGATGGCTGGACGGTCAGCCGGCAGCGGTGACGCGCTCCGTTGGAAAGGGCAGCATCACCTACATCGGCGCTGGACTGGAAGGCGCCACAATGAAGGCTGCGGCTGAGTGGATGATCAAAGAAGCAGGTCTTCATCCGATCATGAGCGATCTGCCCGAGGACGTTGATTTAGCCATTCGGTCCGGCAACGGCAAACGAATCTTGATCTTCACGAACTACGCAGCTTCGCCCCGCACCATTGCACTTCCCGGCCCAATGGAAGATGTCCTGATGGGAGGAATTGTCTCAAGCGTGACGCTGCCGCAGTATGGGGTAGCGGTCCTACGGTGAGAGAGGCGCTGTGCTTCGATGCGTTGAATTGATTGCAGAGTGCGTCACATGAGCTGGCAGAGGGATTGCGTTGGTCGGAGACTTCCCATTAAGGAGGTCAAAACCGGCCAGCGCAAATTGGGAGCCGACTTGTTCCGCAGAAGTTCACCAAGCACGATGAAGATCGCTGAAACTCGCTCTTCGTAGCACTACTCCAATCTGAGACACCTTTCAATCCGTTACGCTACTCGTGCCCTTCGCTTTCAGCGGTCAGAACGGAAATCTCCGCCACGCTGGCCGTCCCACTGGCGCCGAGTGCCTTCAACGCCGTAAACCGGAAGTACCGGGCGGTGGTTGGAGCGAACGGAACTTCCTGGAGCACAGGATTATTCTCGATGTTTGCAAACCGGGCCGAGTCGACGTTGGTTGTCCACGTTTGTCCGTCCACGCTGGTTTCGAAACGGTAGGTCTCGACCACGCCATCATTCGTTACGTCCTGACGCGGAAGATACGTGAATCCCGCAACCCGTTGCGAACTCCCCATGTCGACGGTGATCTGGTGCGGCATTGCGGAGGACGCCTCGGAGCGAGCGATCCAGAGCGTGGATGGATTGCCGTCAATTGCATTGGCTGCTGGATTGTTGCTGTCCTGACTATCCATCTGCACAACCTTCCAGCCGAGGGGCGCCAGTCCTGCGAAGTACTTCGAGCCCATCATGCCGAGGTGTCCATCGGGTGTCAGGTAAGACGCCTGTACAGTGCCGCCGCGCGGAAGAGCGATCGGCGCATGATAGACAGCGGATTTGGAATTGGGAGCCGTTCCATCCGTTGTGTAGACAATCGGGAAACTCTTCTCCCCGCCAATCGTCACGGAACCGTTGGCATCGCGGTCCGAAATGGTGGGAGCCTGAACAAGTTCAGCCTGCTTGAAGAGCGCCACTTCGGCCAGGGTCGGTTCAAGACGTGAACCCGTGATGCGAATGCGCACCTGGTCGGTCGTGGCCGGCGCGTTCAACCGCAGCAGTCGCTTGTGACCGACCGTTGTCTGATGGTCGACCTCATCCCATTTGGAGCCATTCCAGACATCGATGGAAAAAGATTCGATGCGTTGGCCGCGATGATCCACGGCTTCCTGCAACGAAACCACATCGAAGTTAACCGCCTTGGGAAGTTTCAGAGTCAGGGTGGCAGTGGTCTGCCCCGGAGCCGCCTCCCACCACGTGTCCAGATTGCCATCCAGAGCAAGAGACGCGCCGTGCCCAGAGTTCGCATGATCGGCGCTGAGTTTGCCGCCGGCGGCGAGATTTCTGGCGAACGTCTTATCGACCACCTGCGCCATCAGGAGTAAATGCGCCAGTTGGTTATCCGGGATCAAGCCGCGCGTGTCGGGAGATAGGTTCAGCAGCATATTCCCGTTGCGGCCAACCGAGCTGTAGTAAATATTGACCAGATCCTCAGCCGTCCGCACGTGCTTCTTCGGGTGCCAGAACCAACCATAAAGAATGGGCTCATTCACTTCTGCCGGAAACCACCAGAGGTACGATCCCGGCGTGAGCTTGGCGCGACTCCCGAGGTCCGCGGCCGTCATATCTGGCCAATCGAATTTGTCGGGCGAGGTGGGTAGCGGAACAACGCTCCATTCCGTTGTGCGGCCGATGCCCGATTCGTTGCCAACCCAGCGCGCGTCCGGGCCTTTGCCGAAGATAATTGCCTGCGGCTGCAACGTGCGAATCAAGTCGTACCAGGCCGAGTAATCGTACGCCTCGGAGACGCTGGGATCGGGGTTGGCACCATCAAACCAGACTTCGCGGATGGGTCCGTATTCCGTGAGCAATTCGTACAGTTCATTCAAAAAGTAGCGATTGTAATCATCAACATCGTACGTAAAGCTCTTGAAACCGGGTGCCGGGGTTCGGCCCATCGACGGGTTCGTCTTGAAGCTGCCTGGGTCGGTGGGAATGGTCGAGCGGAGCTTTTCGCTTCCGTCACCGTAGTATCCCGCGGGATTCGTGGGATTGGTTCGGAGTTGATACAAGTCCGCGGGCGAGAGATACACGCCCAGTTCAACGCCGTACTTTCGCGCGGCAGTCGCAACTTCGCGAACGAGATTACCCTTCCCATCGCGCCAGGGACTGGCCGCAACCGAATGGTCTGAGTAGCGAGTGGGCCATAGATTGAATCCGTCGTGATGCTTGCACACGAGGACCACCATCTTGCCCCCGCCTTCCTTAATGGCGCGCACCCACTGATCGGCATCGAGCGCCGTGGGATTGAAGATGGACGGATCTTCGCGGCCGGTGCCCCACTCGACGCCTCTGAATGTGTTCGGGCCGAAGTGGATGAAGAATGTCCGCTCCAGGCGCATCCACGCCGTCTGGTTGGGTCGCGGCAACACTCTCGCCGCCTTCTCCGCAATCACCGAATCCGAATCGCCCCCGGAGATGCGCTGCCGCGCCGAGTACTTGATTGGGGCAGAACCGTCTTTTGTCTTTGCGTGCGATTGTCCGCGAGCGGCGACGAGAAACATAGATAGTCCTATGGAGAGCATGAACCCGAACTTCATATGCAGATCTTTCACAAATTTCTTCATCCTTTTGGGCAGGTCGCATTCGCGGCAAATCGCGTTGGCAGGGTCTGGCGCTGCTGCTGGAACAGTTCTCGCCGCTGCTAAATTTTGCGTTTCCTCTCATTATCCTCCAGTAACCCGATGATTATCGAATCAGTTCTGCTTCCTGCGGCCCTAGATTCAACTGCCCCTTCACCTTTCATAGGTGCGGTCACCGCTGCTGCAGGGCAGCAGAGCAATCGTAAACAATGCCTCCGTCGGTGCGTGAGCGGAAAATCCTGGTATCGGCTCCTACATTGCGTCCAAATACGGCGTGGTCGGCCTCACCCGAACTGCAGCGCTTGAGTACATCAAGAAAGGCATCTATGTGAACGCCGTCAATCCTGGACTATCGATACTCAGATTGCTCGGGATGTCTGAGCGGCAATGAGAGCGCCTACGCCGATAATTGCAAAGAGCGTCCCTATCCAGCGAGCAGGCAGGCCGGAGGAGATCGCTGCAGCGGTGTTATGGCTATGCAATCCGGCGGCAAGCTACGTCGTCGGCCAGGCTTTGACCGTTGACGGCGGGATGACGGTGATTTAGTCACAATTCTGCCTTTCCCAGAAGGTCTGTGCTGATCGCCATGCACTCACTAAGCCCTGATAGGTACCGAAAAGTCGTCCAGTGTGTGCGCCGGGATAAACCGGCATGAAGGAGAGGATGAAAGAGCCTTACGAGAAAGGTCTAGCGAACCGCTCGGCCCCGAGTTTTGCGCCGCGCTCCGTGAGGGGTGAGGCGAAGCGTAAACAGGGGATAGGTGGGCTGGGTATTGAGCTCCGAAAAGACGTAATCAGGATGCTGACGCCTTACACTGTTGCGGAAAGCCACATGGACGGGAACGATAACGCGAGTCCTCGGCCAATCCTGCGTAGTCGAAGACCCCAGAGCACGCCTAGAAACTTCATGCACGAGAACCGGGAGACCTCGGAGATATCTGTGATC
>OCTA010001417.1_pt1 | contig 21986 bp, 25 predicted proteins | sample 1538991 | NCBI WGS metagenome assembly OCTA01 (sample SAMEA3539302, study PRJEB22396) | soil metagenome | biome: tundra; feature: field; material: soil | place: USA | collected 2010-05 | depth 0.15 m | reverse complement strand
GTTTAGAAGACGCGCGTTTTCTTACAGGCACGGGCGCAAAGCCGCTTGTCGATACAGGTCACATGCTCGCAACGGTAACACACGTCGTGGAAGACCAAGGCGCGGGAGAGAAGAAATGAAGCTTGGTGGCAACCTTCTAAACCTTGCTTTGAAAGTTATTCCGAAACAAACTGTTCTATATTCGCAGTTTACCGGCCGCACTACAAACTCGATCGGTCTTGATGTAATTTCGTTCGCGGCTGCGGTCAACGTGACCGGCTCGTTTCAACCTGTGCCGCGCGAGAAAATTGAAAACATGGGATTAGATTACAACAAATCATATTGCAACTTCTATACCTCAACGCCGCTTGCTGATTTAATGCGAGACACTGCTGGTGATCGCTTTGTATTCGGCGGCCGCACGTATCAAGTCATGAGCAACATTGATTGGACAAACGTTGACGCTTGGCTTTGCTCGCTGGCTGTCGCAATCTCATGAATGAAAATGTCGCAATCGCCAATCTAATATCTGTCATAACGGCGGGTTTCGCAGCACGGGCCGTGACTGTGGGCATTAAACAATCGTATCAGCCTGTTCAGCAGGGCGCACCTTCATTACCCACAATTTTTCTACACAAAATCAGCGACAACGAGTATGGTTTTCCACAACGAAAAGATGTTTGGAACGCGACAAGCGGCGCGATGAATCATACGGAAAATCAATGGATTGAGACGACATATCAGGTAAACGCTACTACGACGCAAGACCCTTCCAATACTACGCAATTGACTGCTGGCGATTACGTTAAAACGACGGCTCGCATCCTTGGAAGTGACGTTGCTGTTGTTGCTTTAACTGCGTTGGGCATTGGTATAATGAGGATACAAAAAATAACGAACACATTTTTTACTAACGAGCGTTCGCAGCATGAAGCTTCTCCGTCTTTCGACTTCACAATTTCTTATGTGTTTTCTGAAATGACAGTTGAACCAAGTGCAACAACGTTAGTTGGAACTGTGATAGAAATACTTTAACGGTCTTTTGGAGTTACTGAAATGGCAATTTCGTTTACCAATTATATCAACATTACGTCTGGCGTTATTGGTGTAAACCAGACAGGTGCGCGTTCCCTTGGCCTTCGGGTGTTTTCGATCAATCCTCTCATTCCGTCCAATTCACTCGCAACTTTCTATAACGCGGCTCAAGTTTTGAGTTTCTTTGGTTCAGCTTCCACGGAATACGCCATCGCGGCATTTTATTTTGGTTTTGTGTCCAAGACAATTAGTTCGCCGCAGCAAATTGACTTCTCATCTTGGGTTGAGGCGGCCGTTGCTCCAACGATTTACGGAGCGGCCTCGGCAACGGCAACGCTTGCTACGCTCAACACAATCACAAGTGGCAGGCTTAACTTGACCTTGGGTGTTACCACGCAAGAGTTGAGCGGCATCAACCTATCCGGCGCGGCCAATCTCGCCGCAGTGGCAACCCTACTGACCACGGCAATAAACGCGGTCACAACTGATCCTGAGTGGCATACAGCCGTTGTGACCTACAACGCCACGACAGCCAACTTTGTGTTGACAGGTGGCGTTGCCGCGGTATCTCCGGTAAGCATCGCCGCTGTCTCGACGGGCATAGATACTGGCGTTTTCATCGGCTGGCGCAACATCAACACCGTGTTTTCGGCCGGATCGGGCGCGATGACCCTGACGCAAACCTTGTCAGCCTCGGCCGCCGCGTCGAATAACTTTGGTTCGTTTTCGCTCATTCCCGCAATGAGCGAAGCGCAGCACGTCGAAATTGCGGCATGGCTTGAAACTACCAATGTTGAATTTTTGTATCTTGCTCGCGTTTCTTCCTCAACGGCCGTCGCCGTTTCGGCAGCTTTGATCGGCTTTCCTGGGGTTTCGATGACGCTTGACGGTTCGATAATTGGACAGTTTCCCGCGTTGCTTCCGGGAACGATTTTGGCCGCGACAGACTACACGAAACAAAATGCGGCACAGAATTATATGTTTCAGCAAGACACAACGCTTTTGCCGAACGTGACAACGGACGCACTTAGCCAAACTTATGATGCGTTGCGTGTAAATTACTATGGTCAAACACAAACCAATGGTCAGTTGATATCGTTCTATCAGCGCGGCTTTCTGACGGGTGGCGCAACTGCGCCGACCGATATTGGAACTTATGTCAACGAAATGTGGTTTAAGTCGGCAGTGGCCGATGCTTTCATGAATTTGCTATTGGCAGTTAATTCTGTTCCGACAAACAATGCCGGTCGGGCAATGATCCTTGCCACGCTGCAAAGCGTTATTGCTCAGGCGTTGTTCAATTCCACAATTTCGGTTGCGAACGCATCGCTGACGAACACGCAAAAGCTGGCAATTAGCAGCATTGCGGGCAACACAACAGCGTGGCAGCAAATTCAGACAAGCGGATATTGGCTGAATATCACGTTCTCCTCTTACGTCAATATGAGCGGTGTAACGGAATATCAAGCGAACTACACGCTGATTTATGTTAAAAACAATTCCGTTCGCAAGGTTGTCGGAACGCACGATTTGGTTTAATTGCCCACAGACAGAAGTATAACTTTTTGATTAGGTGAAACATGGCACAAGACGTTTCCGGCTTTGGCACAGTTTTAACACTGAGCGCATCGAATACATTTCCGACAGGGTTTCGGATTTCGCAGTTTGCGGACGATGCTGACCCTATCGACTTTCCCGCAATTGCGATCAACGCTTCCGCAATGGGGCTTAACGGCGACTTGATTACGTGGTCAAAAGCGTCCGAGATCAAAGCGTCAGTCAGCGTTATCGAAGGATCGGAAGATGATGTGAACTTGTCGATTTTGATGGAAGCGAACCGTGTTGGTAGGGGTAAGGTGTCTGCCGGTGATGATCTTGTGCTGACCGTAGTTTATCCGAGTGGCAAAACGCTTACGCTTAATCCGGGCAAATTGCTGCAAGGCCAGCCCGGTCCGAGTGTCGCCAGTGCGGGTAGGTTGAAGACGAAGAAATATGAATTTGCGTTTGAAAACAAGACTGAGACATTCGTATAAGGAACTGACATGGCTTTATTGGAACCAAAAGAAGTCACGATCAAAACGCTGAATGGCGATGATCGTTCTTATGTCATGTCGAAGTTTCCGGCAATCGCCGGTCGGGAAATTGTCGCAGGATATCCGTTGACTGGTATTCCGAAGCTTGGCGATTACAAAGCCAACGAGGAAATTATGCTTAAGCTAATGTGTTATGTCGCTATTCAGAAAGGCGATAACACATTAGCTTTAACCACTCGGGCGTTGGTTGACAATCACGTGCCCGATTACGAAACGCTTGTGAAACTTGAAATGAAAATGATGGAGTATAACACAAGTTTTTTCGGGAAAGGGGAAGTCTTAAGTTTCTTCGGAACTATCGCTCAGAAAGCCCTAGCGTCGATTTCCCCAACGTTGATACCTTTATTGGCGCAATTGTCAGCAGCGGTAAAGCCTCGCTCAAAGAGTTGAAATACGATTACACATTGCAAGAGGCGTTCGATCTTTTTGAAGTAATTGCAGTAAATCGCTATAACGAATGGTTAGCGATGGAGTATGCAAAGCGAAAGAAATAGTCAACAATGTCAATTTTAGACACCTTTACTTTTCTTTTTGAGAGTAACGCTGACGGTCTAAGAAAGGGCGCGACTGAGGCCGAGGAAGTTAGCAAAAATCTAGAACATCAACTTAGCGCAACTGGTCATGCAGGCGCCGACGCGGCGCATCATGTTGCGGCGGAACACGAACACCTTGTTGGAACCTTCGGCGAGATTAAAGAGAAGGGCCACGAGGCATTTCATGGTTTGGCAGAAGCCATTGGGGAAGTTGCGTTAGCTTGGCAAGGCATTTTAACAGTTGAGAACCTTGTTGATACCTTTCTAGAGCAGGCTGAAAAGTCGGCCCAACTTGGGGCTAAGGCAAAGTCACTAAACGTTCCGGTTGAAGAATTGGACAAGTATAGCCAAGCTGTTTCTATGTTTGGCGGTAATGCCGAGGCTTTTGGAAGTAGTATCGAAGCACTTAACAAAGATATGGCGCGCTTTGGCGCAACAGGAACGTCGCGAGTTAAACCGTTTTTCGATCAGCTTGGCATTAGCATGGCCGACGCCGAAGGTAAAGCAACTCCGCTTCTGGAATTATTGCCCAAAATTCACAAAGCCATTGAGGGGATGGACAATCAACAAAGTGCGGGCATTTTGAAAGGGATGCACTTGGATGAAGGCACCATTCGTATGCTACAAGCGAGTGGCGAAGAATTTGAAGAAGTAATGACGAAAATTAGCGCGCATCATCTTATTAGCAAAGAGGATGCCGAGACCGGTGAAGATTTTGTTCGGTCATGGAAAGATTTGAAACAAACCTTTACTGACATTGCTATCGGCTCAAATAGTGAACTTTTGCCAGCGCTTACGGGCTTGCTGCACGCTGTTTCAGAGTTTGTAACGTTTTTAACTGAACATAAGAACGTAGTTAAAGGTTTTTTTATTGAGTTGGGCGCCGTCGCAACCGTTGCCCTTGGTGTTATGATAGCAATGAATGTGGCTGCGTTGCCATGGATAGCGCTAGGGGTTGCGGTCGCAGCGGTTGCTGCGGGCATCGCCGTTGTAATCGGCGACATTATGGATTTTGAAGAAGGCAACGAAAGCGTCACTGCTAAGGTTGTCGAGTTTTGGAACAGAATGTGGGCGGCCATAAAAGCCGGCGCTGTTGCTGCATTTAACGCGATAGTTGGATTTGCAAGCGACATTAAGGACGGCATCGTAGCTGTTGCCGGTGACATAAAGACTGGTCTCGTAGCTTATTTTGATCTATTGAAAAGCCTTGCGAAAGCCGCAATTGACTTTGTTATAGAGCTGTTTACTAGTCCAACTAAAGCATTTGCTGATCTAAAAGATGCAATCGGAAAGGCCTTCGATATATTCTATGATAAAGTCCCAGGATTGAAAGCCGCAATTGCTGAAATTGAAAGTGTGTTTACAGCCCTTGGCAATACGCTCATGACTATGTTCGTAAAAATTGGCGACGCTATACACAAAGCGTTACATCCGTCCGAGTGGGGATCAAACTCGCGGGACGCCGCTGGGGCCACTCCGGCAGCGCCCCAGGTCGATCAACCTGCGGCCGGAGAGGCAGCAAGCCCCCACCGGCGAAGGGAAGAGGCCAAGGCCGCTAGGGCCGCCGTTGACGCCAACGTGGCGACAGGCCAAGCCATGCTATCTGAAACCAACTCGCCGTTGATGTCACAAACGTCCAACTCTATTCAAACGGCACAAACAAAAAATGTGACGAACAACATCACAATCGGCGCCACAACAATCAACACGCAAGCAACTGATCCGGTAGCTATAAAGAAAGCGTTTGACGAGCACTCGCAAGATCACTACGACGCTGCGATGGCGGAAGCAACCTCAGGTGTAAGTCATTAAAATGTCAGACACTCAAAACGGCTTTACGCCAACGAACGCTTACGATGTTGTGGGCATATTCGATGCTAACTTTAATCGACTTTTTACTGACGCCAGACCACTAAGAGCGTCAGTAAAAGAAACCGCTAAGCTCATGAAACATCCGATAGAAAGCGGTGCAACAATTGTTGACTTTAGGGTAATCGATCCTATCGAAATCGATCTCTCGCTTGTTTTGCTTTCGGCCACATACGTTGATACGTATAATCAAATAAGGGCGACCTTTCTTGGCAACGATACAATAAACGTTCAAACCAACACGGGCTTATACACAAACTTTCTGATTTCTGGTATGCCGCATGAGGAAACGCCAGATCACTTTGACACAATAACCATATCGTTGAAACTTGAGGAAGTTAAGCTCGCAACGCCAACGTCGTCACTACCGGTCACGATGACAACTCAAATGGGCGGAAATCAAACCGGTAACGCGGCGTCAAATACTGAGACAAACAACGCTAACGAAAAAGCATCCGAAAGCAGTGCTAGAGGCAGTGTGCTTTACGGAGGGACACCTTAAATGCAAACGCTCAATTTATCGAACGTTCCGAACCAAAAATTTTCGACCACACTCGATAAAAATCGTTATGTTATTTCAATCTATCAAACAAGCACTTGCATGTCATGTGACATAAGTTGCAACGAAATTCAACTTGTTAGCGGTTATCGAATTGTCACTGGCGCGTTTTTAATTCCGTTTTATATGCAAGGTGTAAACGGCAATTTTATTTTGATTACGCAAAACGACAACTTGCCAGATTACACTCAGTTTAATACAACACAAATTTTGATGTATTTGACTGCTGAAGAAATCGCAGCAGCAGTCGGCGGCACCGCGCCATGAACGGAACTTTGCCCACAACAATTGACCCGAGGCTTTTATCAGTTTCGTTGACGGTCAGTGGCACGACAACAACTTACGATCAAGCGTTTAACCTTCGCATTAAAGGATGTAAATTTGCAAATCCGTTGCAAAATGAGTGTTCGGTCGAATTGACGAATTTGGATGCGGCAACGCGCAATTATATTCTGACTGAGACTTCGCCGTTCAACCAAAATAAAACGCCAAAATCACTTTCTGTGTATGCCGGTAGACAATCAACTGGCACGTTTTTGGTTTACACAGGCAACATTATGACTAGCGCGATTTCACAACCTCCTGATATCGCGTTGACTTTGAAGTGTGGGACGCTTCATTCGATGCGGGGTAAGATTGGCTCGCGCTCGGGTGGAAAACATTCGACGTTATCTTCCCTTGCGGGCGGCGTTGCGTCTAATTTAAATTTGTCATTAAACATGCAAGCTTCCGATAAGACCATTGCAAACTATTCCCACAGTGGACACGCTTTGGATGAGGTTTCCAATTTACACGAAACGGGTGACGTTGACGCTTTCGTTGATGACAATCAACTTGTTATAAAAGATGTTGGCGTTCCGCTTTCCGGTAATGTTTTGAATTTGAACGCTCAGTCCGGTATGATTGGCATACCGGAAATAAATGAAAAAGGTTTGAAGGTTACTTTTCTTTTTAATGGTAGCGTCAAGCTTGGTGCCGCCATTAAAATTACAAGCCTTCTAAATCCTGCCACAAATGGTTTGTTTGTTATTTACAAGCTTAATTTTGCTCTAGCGAGCCGCGAAAAAGAGTTCTATTATACGGCAGAGTGTCTAAAGGCCAAATCATGAGCTTCACAGATAGTGGCGCAAAGCCGCAATATGACAGTGCCAATAAGGGCACGCTGCAAGGTGTTATTCGTCAAGCTCTTACAGAGTTTTTGAAAAACACAGAAGACATGTTGCCCGCAACTGTTATCGCGTATGACCGGGTTAACAACGTTGCATCGGTGCAACCATCTATTCAAATGGTGACAACCGATGGAACACTTATCGGCCGCGCGGCCGTCGCGTCAGTGCCTGTGTTGGCGATTGGTGGTGGCGGCTTTCTGATAAACTTTCCGCTTGTAGGAGGATCGCGCGGCTGGATAAAAGCGAACGATCGGGATATCTCGCTTTATCTTCAATCGTCCGCAACAACGCCACCAAATACAAAACGATTTCACTCGTTTTCAGACGGCCTGTTTATTCCCGACGTTGTTAGCGGGTTTGCCGTAAATGGAGAAGACACCGAAAACATGGTAATACAAAATACAGCGGGAACAATTCGCGTTGCATTGTGGGCAGATCGCGTTAAGGTCACTACACCTAACGGAACAGGTCAATTCGGACCGGACCGCATTCTGTTCACTACCCCACTGTTTCAGATCAACAGTGCTAACATTCAATTTATAACGTCACCCCATGTTGGGCCGTTAACATCATGACAAATCAAAGTATTAGCACAAACGGAAACAATGACATTTACCTAGGTGCCAACGGCAATTTGGTTGTGGCAACGGGCGTAACTGCTGTTCAACAAGATTGCGAACACGCACTTAAAGCGCAGCTTGGCGAAATGATTTACAATCCAAGAGGTGGAATGCCCACATTTTATGACGTTTGGCAGTCACAAAATTTCATTCGTTGGAACGCCGTTGCACGGGCAACTCTTGCAAATATTAGTGGCGTGTTCAAAGTTGTGTCACTTTCAATATCAGTTAACGACGGCACGTTTTCATACGTCGCTCAAATACAAACAACATATAGTTCCGCGCTAGTTGGCATTTCTGGCACGATAGGAAATTAACATGAGCGGCACAACGTATCAATACATTGCCACAACCGGTGTTATTGTTCCTAACACCGAAACGCTTTTGACGACAATACAAGGCGAGTGGCAAGGCGTGTTTGGCGTCGATATGAACGTCGATAGTAGCACTCCCCAAGGTGTTATGATTTCGGCAGAGACGACCGCGCGCGCAAATCTTGTGCAAAACAATGCGGCTTTGGCAAATCAGATCAATCCAAACTTTGCGGCCGGTATATTTCTAGACGCAGTTGCGGCACTGAGCGGTTTGGAGCGGTCGCCAAGCACCTATACGGTTGTGGGCGCGGTTGCCATGGCGGGCGTTGCAGGATCGCCAATTGCGGCCGGAAGCCTTGTCATGGACACAAACGGAAATCAATTTGCCCTAACCAATCCGGTCACACTCGATCCGGTTCTAGGCACTGCAACAGGCATCTATACTGCCGTCGTTGCTGGCTCTGTAGGATGCGCAACGGGCGTCTTGACGATTACCACGGCAGTCCTAGGCCTGGAAACTGTGACCAATCCAGGCACCGCCCTAAGCCTCGGAAGCATCACACAGTCGGATGAGAGTTTTCGGGCGCTGCGTCGTAACACGCTCGCATTGCAAAGCGTCTCGTTGCGAGCGGCCTCCCTGTCCGCGTTAAGTGCGCTTCCGGGCGTGCTTGGCGTTCAAAGCATCGAAAACAACACAAACATCACTGCTACAATTTCCGGCATAACCCTTGTTGCCAAATCAATTTGGTTTTGCATTGACGGTGGATTGACCGCTGCGATCGGTGCCACGCTGTTAAACAACAAAAGCTATGGCGCAGCGTGGAACGGTGTGCAAGCCGTTACCGTCGTCGAACCGGCAAGCGGACAGTCATATGTTGTCAAGTATGACCTTCCCACATTAGAACCAATTGTCGTGCAGATCACATGCTCGCAAGGCGCGTATCAGGGCACGCTCGTAACCGATGTGCCAGCCGCCGTGTTCGCGTTCGCTGCAAATCAACTCGCGTCATTGCAAGGGTTCGTGGTCGGACAAAATGCGTCGCCGTTTCAGATTGCATCGGCCCTAGGTCAGCAGTGTCCGGGTATCCAAATCGCAAAAATTCAGCTATCGTTAAAGGCGTCTATCGTATGGGCGCCGACTGAATTGATCATGGCAATAAATCAAAAAGCAACGCTTTTGCTTGCCGACGTTAGCGTGATAATCGGAACGTAAAATGTCGAATATTCAAGCGTTTGATTTTTCGGTTGATCTGCTTCAATCCATACTGTGGGAATATAATACAGCGTTAAATTTACAAGGCATTTTAGAAGCGAAACAAAGTTGGTATAATGTCAATCAAACTGCATTTTGGACCAATTGGATAACCGACGTGTTTGACCTACAAACATGCAATGACTTTGGATGCGCAGTGTGGGCAATTATTTTAGGAATACCCATTGGCATTGTGACCGCGCCCATTGTTAACGGGCAACAGCCGTGGGGTTTTGACACGACAAATCTGACAAACTTTAACGGCTTCAACTTCACGTCCACAACCATAACAACTATTATTTTAACAACCGCGCAAAAACGCACGTTGCTTCAATTGCGATATCGGCAACTAACGTGCCGAACAACTATACCTGAGACAAACCAGATTTTGAAAAGTGTTCTAGGCAGTTTTGGGTTGATGTATATTACAGACAACTATAACATGACGGCGACGCTTAATTGTGTTTTCGCAATTCCTACATTCATCTATCTGTTATTCTCTCTTGACCTGATACCTCGACCTGAGTGCGTCAGTCTTACAATTGTTCAAATATAGGACGTCGTTATGCAACAGAAATACTATTTGAATGCGTTTGCAGTTTCTGGTGACGTGACACCAGAAATTCCGGACGCGGCCGATCCGAGTAATTACGTTAGCTATTACGCGGGTTTCACGTTTGACTATCAGCGTAACCTCGTTAGTGACACATTAGCGAAGTCAATCCTTCGCATAAACTTCAATGCGATTATGAACGACGTAACAACAAACGTCCAAGACTATCAACATTGCGGAACTCCAGAGTTTATTACGTCGGCACAGAATGGCGGAGTGGCGTTTCCCTATCGTATATGTGCGATGGTTCGTTACAGCACATCGGGCGTTGCGCCCTTCGGTCTTTATATCAACTTGGTTGACAGCAATACTAACGTTCCAACTGCCGCGAATAGCGGGTGGGTCCCGTTTGCAAGTGCGTTTCCGATTGGCGTTGGCACAATTACAGTGCCAACTACGTTTACAGGTGCGAACGCTGGAAATGCCTACACTGTGGCGGGAACAGCAAGCACAATTACGCTAACCGCTTCATCGTTTGCGCCGTTTCAAACCATAGGTTTTGTCACATTTATCGGAACGGTTATTACAACTTCGACGGGCACATTTTACGGTGCGCCTGGAATAACCGGAACGTCCGTAACTGTGCCCACAGGTTCCAATTTGTTTATCCAGTGGGACGGTGCTAATTGGCGCGTTCTTTCCGCTTCGCCGAACGTGCAAGGCTTTGCCACGGTTGCAGCTCTATCGGCTGAGACAAGCCGGGCAGAAGCCGCCGAAAGCGCTGAGACCAGCCGCGCTACGTCGGCTGAGGCACTAAAGGCAACGATCGTGGCGTTGTCGGCTGAGACGAGCCGGGCCGAGGCTGCTGAGGCGTTAAAAGGCAATTTGTCAGGCGCTAACACTTGGTCAGGAACCAACACGTTTTCGTTGGCGATGACGACGGCCGCAATCAACGCGGGAGCCTCAATTAATGCATCGGGCGTGATCCAGGCCAACGGCGGCAGCGGAAAGTTGCGCGCGGCCGTTGGGGCGTATGGTTCGGGCGATGCAAATTGTGCGGTTATCCTTAACGACTTCACAACCTCATTTGCTGGTAACGGCTACCGCATACTTCCAAACGGCGACATTGAAGTTTGGGGATCAACCGGCATTACGACTAGTGGCGCCGGTTTAACTTCGGCAATTATAACAATTCCGATTGCGTTTCCGATTGGGTTTCTTTGGGCGATTGCCAATTTTGACGGAACAACGCCGCCCGCAAGCGGCTCATGTGCGGCACAGGGTTATAGCAACAGTCAAATCGAAATTACGGTGTATGCCCCAGGTGCATCAACTTACGGTATTGTTTATAGGGCGATAGGACATTGACATGACACAATTCGCGAGTTTTGATAGCACAATCGCTGCGCCGGCCGCCGCACCTGTAACCGGCTGGTATGACACGGGCGCAGTAACCTATTTGAATTTACCAGCGTCAGCAAATTTGCTGGTAGTAACGCAGGCTCAATGGACGGCACAGCTTGCCGGCGGTCTGTGGGCAGTAGCCTCAGGTGCGCTCGTCGCTTACACGCCGCCCGTGACCCTTCCTACGCTGTTACAGCAGGCTAGCAACGCCTTAAATGCCGGTCTGACAATTGCCTCAACATCAAGCCAAGCGTCAAACGGCACTTATGACGTGTCTGCGATATCTCAGGCGCATTTGCAGTCGGAATTGATAGCGTTGCTGATTAGTGGTAACACCGCTTTTGCTGATGGAACATCAACTGTGATATGGCCCGACGTCACTGGCACAAATCACACATTTTCAACCACGGAATTTGCAGCATTTGCAAAAGCTGCTGGGGCGTATGTGGCGGCATTATATAAGGTGCTTAACGGAACGTTGTCAATTTTACCGCTGCCGCTTGTTGCAATCGTTTGACGAAAAAAGAGGCGGCACGCAAGGCGGCCGCCTCTTGCTTAAATGTTTTTGCCGGACGAGCCGGCTGAGATCACTTTACCCGAAGAACGCGGGCGCCCGCAACCTTGAACTGCGCATCAAGTTCAACGGCACGAATTTGGAACGCACGCGGCGGATCAACCAGCTTGAACCTCTTGTTGGCCGAACCAACGGCTGAAGCAAGCTGGTGTGCAGGGTTTGGAAGGTGTTCGGTAGCATGGATGAAAAAGCTATCGAAACCGTCGTCGTTCGGCGCTTCAAGCTTTCTGAACGGATAAAGCTCAACGTGAGGTGCACGACCGGCGCGACCGGTGGCGGGCATGGTAATGCGTTCGCTGCTATAGCTGATCGTTGGCGCCGGACGAACCGCACGCGGCTTGCGCGCCTTCTTCGCGACTTGTGTAGCTGTGTTGGAGATAATGTCCTGAGGTGCTGAGTGCATTATGGAGCTTTCAATTTGTTCGATTTGTTCGATGTGGTGAATGGCCGGCGCGGGCAACACGACGTTGACGGCCGCGAGGCCGGCCGATGTGGCGACGTATCCGACCTTTTCCTTGTTGGAAGGATCAACGGTGCCTGTCAGGGAAATGTAACCGTCCTTTTCAAGTGCGCGCACGATTGGCGACTTTGGGTTAGCATACATGAAACCGGCCGATGCAGTAGCTTCCGCGATCGGTCGTAGCGTTGCGGCTAGGTTTGGATTAAGGTTCATGGTTGAGTTGGTTCCTTTTGTTTGGTTTAACGCCCTCTTTTACGTCGGATTGAATTTTGTGTCAACTCATATTAGCAAGATTTGTTGATTTTTTTTGGGCTGAAACCCAAGGTCTTCTAAAATTCCGGTCGCCTTCGCCACATACCAATCATAATTTATGTCAAGCGGAAAGGTGTCGGGCAACGTCATGAGCGGTTTGGCGCCGTCTGTAAGCGGAACTTTGTTACCGTTTGTGCAACGCACGATCGCCCCAATTACATTGTTGGCATAATACCATCGAATTGTTTTCCCTAAATAGCATCGGTCTTTCGCGGCCCCTCCTACAACGCGCACGACCGATACAAATCTGCGAATATCGCGGCACGCGCGAATTGTGTCTTCGATCGGTGTTCCTAATAAGATATGAGCTTTTGCTGCGTCTACACATATGATGGTTTCTGGATTTTTTGACAACGGGCTATTTAGCGCCGAACCAACTTCGGAATAATCACCCTTGGCTTTGAATTTGCTATCCATCTTTAGTGCGAGATAACTGTTAACGTCACGCGAATACAATCCTTTATATTCGGTTTCTTCGGTTTCAAGTGCTGTTGTTTGTTCCCATTGTTTCCAAATTGCGCAAAATTCTTCGTAACGATCTGGCGGAACTAAGCTTACAACTCCGTCTGTATTGGCTGAAATTACGTCGAAACCTTGCAATTCCAATTGTTCAACTGCCATCAATAAAGACAACTGTCCTGTTAGCGTGACTTGAACCATCGCTTTAGGATCGTAAATTGTGGAATATGGGTCAGACAACTTTCCGAACAAAGCCCCGTTACAGGCAATTTTCATTCCGTCAGCAACATGTTTTGGACCATTCTTTTTGGCATGTGTCCTTACGTCTACAATGTGTTGGCCGACTTGCAGAAACACGTCACCTAAATGCTCCGGCGCAAATTTGTTCTTCAATATGAGATTTGGATAATAACCGGTTACATCTCGATCGAGTATTTTACGATCGCCAGTGATTACAGTTTGTATCTTTTCATTGCTATGCAGACCACCTAAGCCCATTGCATAAGACTTTCCAGCGATTGAAATTTTACGTTTATTAAGCTCCTTCGGAACAATTACGTGACCGTTTTCACCAATTACGATTTCGCCCGTTTGAATTTTCGTTAGAACAAGTTGAAGCTCAGGCGATACAAAACTAACGTATGCGGGCGCCTTGTATATAAATGACTTGCCCACAGACTTTGTAAAGTCTGGTCGTTTTGGATACTTGCCAGTCAATCGCTTGATTTCGGTATTGATGATTTCTTGCCCTAGCTGCGCATCGGACAGACTGCGAAGGTCAGTACCAAATTCAACGCTAAGCTTGGCTCGCAAATCTAAATGCTCGTTGAGCTCCTTTAGCAGTAGTGTAGTGTTCTTCAAATCGTTGAAGCAGTATGTTCGAACGGTCGCGATTTGCTCATGCGAAAGCTTTGTGTTTGGATCGAATGGCAAGTCTTGCATGTGCTTGCAGTGTAACCTGCCCGCATACGTCTTTAGGCTTGCGGTAAGTGGTGCAACTTCGATTAGATCAATGTGATTTGGCGACAACAATTCAAAACAAAATTGTTTTTGCAAGTCTTTTGTTGTAACACCGTCAACAATTTTTGCCCGTGTTGCGGCTTGTAATTCTTTTGGCGTAAAGCGACCGGTTGCGGCAATAGACACTAACGGCAGATCAAAATCGTTTGAATTGAAGCCGACAACGCAAAAGTTGTCAAACATCCATATTAGCCATGAGGCTAATATAATATCGTTGTCGATCGCTTCGAAATAGCAAATCTTGCCGGTTTCATAGCATTGAAACGCTACAAGAAAGTAGTTCTCAAAACTTTCAACGTCAAATACAAAAACTCCATTTTTCTTTGCCAGAAGCTCGTCCGTGGTAAAAAAGGACGGTTCGGTCATAGTGTCTTGCCCACAATGAGTCCTCTCACGTTTTCGCCAACAAAAGCAGCGGGTGTTGTTCGATCGGCGCCCATTGCGATATGTGTAACAAAGGGTTCAACGATACGCAAATTACCGACACCGAACGATCGATCACCCGGCAAGCCTGCCACGCGATAGCTTGCACCAATGCCAATAACCCGATGGGTAGCCAACACATCGTTGTGAAAGTAGACAGTATCGTCCTGCACGAAAGCGTCAATGGCCTTCAAGGCAACAAAAAATTCAGGCCAAATTGGTTCGTATAGGGCCGTTGGCAAGTTGAGCAACCGATCAAGATTAGGCCAAGGTGTCGATATTAGACGAGTTTTTAACCATGCTCCATTATCGAAATAGAAGGTGACGCTATTTTCAGAAAAACCAAACTGACAAAGCGGTTTGTTTATTTTCAAAATTGCCTCAATCGCTTTGTTTGGTATAGGGAACTCCCCTGGCAAGTCAATTCCGTGCCAACTTTCAATAACCAAGCCACCATTGGTTCCAACGACGCTGTTTGCACGAAGCAATAGGCTTTTGTTAAACGCGCGGTCGCCCTTATTCGACATAACTTTTGCGCACGTTTCCATAGCGATATTGAGCCGATCGGAAATTGCCGCACACGGTAAATCGGGCGTGCACGGTTCGAAAAGATCAAGCGGCAACGCCGCGATCATCGCCCGAAAGTCGCCAGATTTGATCGAGACGGCGTTAGCCTCAATTTGGGTTAGCTGGTATTGTTGCCCACACTGCTTTAATGCAGCTTCGAATTTGTCCGCCTGTGGGCATAACTCTAGATCAATGTCAACTGGCGTGCTTATCGTTATCGTGTCATTTGCTGCCATCAACCATCGGTCGCGAAAGCTGACGAAAGAGGTTTTTCCTTCGTCTGCCTTTTCGATTGTGACACCCGCAAACGCCAAAGCGGTTAGCAGCTTTTGACGATCGTCATTGACCGGTTCAACTTTGGGTTTGCGTGCCATCGTTCGTGTCTCTCAGAAAGGAATTTCTTCGTCGAACATAAACTCGGGACAGTGCTTTTTCGGATCGCATATAACGTGCATTGGCGGAACCATGTTGAACTTTGAACAATTACCGGCCGCTTTGTCAACGTAAACGCAATTCCAACACGTGCGGATGACCGCCTCTGGTTCGGGTGTTTGCAGTTGTTCTTCGGCATCCTTTCTTACACCGTCAATGATGGTTACAAAATGCTCGCGCAACCGATCAAGCGCGTCGTTCAAACTTGTATCGGTCCAATTTGGATCGTCTTGGGCTTGTTCGATTGTCATCATTTGTGGTTCCTTAGCTGTTTCAACTCTACGCGTCGTCACGGCCGCGTAAACTAGCTCAACCGGTTGCGCCGTTTGCAAAACGCGTGTCTCGACCTGTGTAATTTCGGCAGCAAGACCGGGTTGAGCCGGTTGACGGGTATGCACGCTAGCAACTCCTAATGTTGTAGCCTGCATGGCGTGCTGCTGTAGGGCGCCGGGCACTCCACCGTAATTGCTGCCCGGCGGCAGATAGTTGTTTGCGGCCGGTGGCACGGGCTGTTCGATCGGTGCCTCGGATGTTGTCCTACGCGGTCTGCCTCTCCCGCGAGTGGCGGCCGGATTAGCACTACCTTCGATGTTTGTTGGTATGCTCATTCTGACTTCCTTTTTGTATATCTCGGTTGTTTCGATAGGAACGGTTATACGATCCGTTGCACGTTTTAGAGTAACACCAAACGCAGATTTGTCAAGAACTTTTAACGCTTCATATGTGTCGCCGCTGATTTTGCTACCTATTTTAATTTGTGAAATTGCGGCCTCAGCCGCTTCGATGTTAATAGCCATATTCAAGTATCTCGGGATATTTTTTGTTTACCCAAACTTTGATGGTTTTGGGTGACACAAGTTTGTCAACGCATTTCATCGCGTCGTTTACGGTCACAGGAACACATTCCTTGTCTGGAAACCGTTGACGCCACCAATCGCGGGCGCGCTTTGCGCCGAAACCTACACCTTCGATGGCGACAAATTCTTGAAAGCGAAGCATCCCACATTGATACATCGCTTTCAAAACCGGCTTATCGGTCGGCGTCGCGTTTCGTTTTGTGTGTTGAGTGTAATATACATGGTCAACTTTGTAGGTTTCAAATACAGGTAAGTCGCCCCGAACAAGCGCGTCATCAAACGCTTGCGCTTTGTATCCAGCTTTGATTTCGAACGTTTCGCCGCAAAATGAGCAGACGCGAGCGGATGCGTGATTGTAGCTATCGCACGCTGGACAGAGTTTAATAGGAGCATCGCCCGCGCTTTTTCCTTTCATTTTTGGAATATATGGATCGTCTATTGTGCCCAATGAGCGAGCGTTTCCCGCGTGATCTGATACAAGACAATCCTCTTTGTGCCAACCGTTAAGCTCAAAAGGTCTAGTGCCACGACCGAGTATTTGGACCCACAAACCAACGCGCGTCGTCTTACGTAAGATAATAATGTGGTCAATCGGCGGATGGTCCAAGCCGGTTGTACAAATTCCGTTGTTCGTTAACGTGTCAATTTCGCCAGATTTGAAAGCCGCCATAATGTCGTCACGCTCGCCATCACTCATTTTACTATGCACAGCTTCCGCTCGCAAACCAATGTGCTTTAGCATTTGAGCCGCAAGCACGGCGTGCTCAACACCAGTGCAAAACACCAATCGGCAATTTCTATCGTGCCCACGATTAACACTTTCGTTTAGTGCTTTCCAGGTCAATTCCTCATTTGCAGTAACCTCAATCATTCCGGCCTTGCTGTATTCGCCGGCGACTATTTTGACGCCAGAAAAATCAATTTCCTCCGACACCTTAATTGCACGCGGCGGCACAAGATACCCCTCAGCAAACAACCGCTTAAAGCCCAGTATATCGCAAATGTCATATGCAATGTCAGTAAAAATCGAACCGTTTGTCAGCTTGCCAATGCCGTTGCGCCACGCGGTTGCGGTGAAACCAATCACTTTCAAAAAGGGGTTTCGTGCTTTCAAAGCGGCGATAACGCTCATATACATTCCGTCGTCAGCTTCGCCCAACAAATGAGCCTCATCAATGAAAAAAAGATCAACGTGACCGAACACCTCAATTATCTTTACGATCGAAGCTATGCCCACAAATGTTATCGGTGCGCACGTGTCTTTGCGCTTTAACCCCGCCGAGTAGACGCCAGCAGGCGCGTGCGGCCAAGCGCGCATAAGCTGCGCTGCATTTTGCTTTATCAATTCCTTGACATGCGTTGCGCATAGTATTTTTTGATTTGGATAGCATTCCAGAATACGCTTTAATATTTGAGCGATAATTACTCCTTTACCCGATCCTGTGGGCAACGAGAACAGTGGATTGCCGTTGTTTGTTTCGAAGTAATTAAAGAAAGCGTTGATGCATTCTGTTTGATACCATCGTTCCTGTATCATTCGAATTGTTTCCATGCGCCGCACGCCACTGGGATTGCCTCTTTCGGTATTTGCGCTTTCCATTTTTCACAATACCACTGTCCGTCTTCAACTGGCGACGAGTTTGCGCATGAGCGACAATTCACATCAACCGGCTCGCCACGGTGGCAAATACCCGCCATCGAACAAAATTTGCAGCTTTCATAAGCCTCGGTTGCGGCAATCTTTGGCGGAAGCTCGGTTGCACCGATCGCAGCACGCGCGCGTTCCTCGTTGTTTCTTTTGCCCAAAGCTAGATCAAGTTCAACAACCTCAACGTAAAGGCCGTCGTCGTTTTTATTGATTGCGAGATAAATTGCATACGAGTGTCCATCAGCCGCGCCATAGTTGCACATTTGGTTGTAGTGCATTGGTTTTGATTGACGCACGCCGTCCTTCACTAGTTTCTTAAAGCTTTTGTCATTGTGCGTCTTCATTTCCAGCAGAAAGTCAACTGGCAAGTTGTAGCGTTCGGGCAGGACAATTTTGCCGTCCAACGAGCCGCCATAATGACCATGCACGCCGTTGATACGAAATTGCTTTCCGTCAGGCGCAATCTCGCGAACGTTTGCGCCGATACCGTTGAGCCATTCAACAAAACGAAATTCCTCTTTATGCCCACGGTTAAACAGTCGAAGCATCCGACCGTCAAACCGTTCGCGGTGCATCCACCTGTGGACATAAACGAGTTTACGCAAGCATTTTTCGCCAATTATGCTTGCGCCCAAATGCGAACGCGGACCGTCGTCATACTTGGCTACACAAAAAGCGTCTATGTCGGCTTTAAGTGCCTCAGCCAATTTATTTCGATCAAACCCCGACAGGCGCGCGCTCATTACTTTAATCCAGATAGGTTAGTGACATCAGGGGCGGTAGCGTGATCTTGCCGGCTGTTAAAGCTGCAATGCGAGCAGCCTCTTGGGCTAAATACAACTTTTGACCGGGGGCTTTCTTTTTGTGGCGCACACGGTCAATCGCGCGGGCAGGCCAATGCCGCATACTGTATCCAGAAATTGTTGATCGGGATACCGAACACTCTTTTGCAATAGCGAGATAAGTGAAATCATTATCGAAAAGTGCTTTGGCCTTTTCGATATCCCATTTTGGTGCGGCCATTGGTGATGCTCCTCGTCTGGCGTGCGGGTGACAAGTTCCGCATCTTATGTTTCGTGTCTGGGCCAGGTTTGGGTTTACTTCAATCGTTAGAGATTAGCGGCCCCAAGCAGGCGGACCGGCCGGCGGCTGTTGCGCCCAAGACGGTTGAGCCGGCGCGGACGGCCCTTGGGTAGCGTGAGTGGGCTGCGAAGGCGAGCCTGCATAGTAGCCAATCTGGGCGGGTTCAGTGGGCTGCTGGGTGGGCTGCTGGACGGGCTGCTGGACGGGCTGCTGAGAAGCAGGGCTGTATGGCGTGGACGGTCCCTGACCCTTTACCGGCGCGTTGCCAGCGATGTCCTGCACGCCAACAATCTGAGTGTGATCGCTGTCCTTCTGCTTTTCGACAATTACCATAAACGGCTTTGCGAAAAGCTCAACTCCCTTCGGTTCGCTGTTAAGCTGAAACACGCCGACGACGTGGCAAATTGCCGAAAGCTGCTTTGCGGCAATTTCTGCCGCTTGTGTGTTGTCGTTCCACACATTGAGCCGATAGACGCCAGGAACTCCCTTGTGCGGTCCGTCAATAATCTCGACGGAAAAAACAAGCATCCCGCCCGTGCCACTTTTTGTCGCCACACAAGCCGACGACTTGATGATAACCGGGTGACGACCGATCGGAAGGTTCGCAGACCCAACTGCCGGATCAACATTTGTTGCATCAAACCATGCCATATCAAACTACTCCGTTGCTTTTGCGAATAACGTGACCGATATCCGCTGGTTCCCATAGATCAAGTAAGCCTGCACGATTTCTAGCCATGCAGTAGTCATTAGTGCGGCATCGCAATGCTGCGTATTCCGCACCAGTCTCGTTGTTTCGATGGCGCGAAAGATAAAGCACGTCATCAAAGTGATATGGCAGTTGTGGGCCGAGTTTTGGCACAACTGCGAACGGCTCAGCCGTTGTAACACCTGTAATCTGGTCTTTCACCTCTGTAGCTTTGCAGGTCATAATGACGTGCTTGTTTCTAATTGAAAGATACGACAACACAACTTCAATTGTCAAGGCCAATGTTGCCGGGCTAAACTTTCTTGGATCGGGTGACTTTTTCTTTTCCGCGATCAGAATGTTTTCAGACAACGCGCTGATGCTATCGAAAAACACACTTTCGTATTTGGTTGTAATTACCCACCGATAAGCTTCCATTGCCTCCTTATAGTCACGCGCCACAACATACGGGAGTTTGTATTGTTGCAACGATTTCAAACCGGGCTCGGACGAAATAATGATTGGATTAGGCACCGAAGCGGCGAGCGGGGTTTTGCCAGCGCCGGCCAATCCGTATAGGAGGATGTTGGAAAATTTTGAACCCGCGTCGTTTGTGTAAAAAACTTCGGTCACTCCTTTTCGCCTTTCAAGCTGACTGTGGGCAAGCCCGGTTTGATTGTTAGCACAGACGCAAACGCCTGTTTAGCTGCGTCGCTTAACAGTCGATAAGCTGGTTCTTTGAATGATGGCCGGTATTCGACTACGCAAGAGATTGTTCTTTGTTCGTCAGGATATTTGGCGAACATCTCAGCCAAGGTTTCCGCCACAAGCTCCTCGTTGCGGTCTAGCGTAAAATTTTCCTTAGCAACAAGCTTTACCTCGTCGCCATACCAATTCGTGCCAAGTTCGGCATGTGGAAAAAGCTGTTTGGCGATCAAGTTGCGCCAACTAAGCTCGTCGCGCTTGGCTTGCGCCAAACGCAGCTTGGCGAGTCGCCAATTGACGATAAGCTCCCGGTCAGTTGCCATGTTGCGAGCGGTCCCTGTGTTCCGTCCGATGTTTTAACGCTTGGCGTTTGAAATGTCAACCATATTTTTTGGTTGACCAAACGTGTCACAAAATATATAGACGCCCCACGAACCGTCTAACCAAACTGGAAAAATCAATGGCTAGTGGCACCTTATACGCTGAGACACTAAGGCTAGTGCGCAACCGGCCAGTATATATGAGATATGATATTATAGCGGAAATCTGCAAAACAACCTCCGGCGATAAAGTGACGGCGGCGTGGATTGGAATGTTTGCAAGTGGCCGCTCGCGCGCGCCGAACGTTGATTACGTGCAAGCCCTATATGAGTGCTTGTCGGGCAAAAAGCTTTTCTAGACGCTTTCCAAAAATCTTGCCCGAATAATCAATAAAGGTTGCCTATGCCGTTCGATCAAATCCCGTTCGAAATGCGGTCGTATGACCAATGGATTAATTGGAAAAGCGAAACCATTATAGATAAAGATGGCAATTCAAAACAGACCAAAGTTCCGGTTCGTTGTGGTGACGCGCGCTTAGCGAGCGTCAACGATCCGCGCGATTGGAGTAACTTCAACACCGCCGTCGCGTCAGCCATCGGGCGCGATGTTGGCTTAGGTTTCGTCTTTACGAAAGGCGATCCTTTCGTTGGTATAGACCTAGACGACGCGAGCGATAACGCAGAAATATTTAATCGTCAGAAAGCATTGGCCGAACGATTGAATAGCTATAGTGAGATTTCGCCGTCCGGTAAAGGCTTGCACATCATAGTTAAAGGTGTGTTGCCCGGTCCAGGAAAGCATCCTAAGCATTACGGTTGTTTTGATGCGCAGCGCTATTTCACTTTCACAGGCAACGTTTTGCACAACGCGCCGATAGCGGAGCGACAAATCGAGACGGTTGAGTTTTATAACGAGCTTGGGCCGGCGCCCATTGAAGTTGATTCGATCGAAAGTGAACCGGAAACACATACTGACGACGAAATTTGCGAAATGGCTGCACGTGCCAAAAACGGCGAAAAATTCAAACGGCTGTATGGTGGCGACTGGCAAACCGACT
>OCTA010001416.1_pt1 | contig 22000 bp, 22 predicted proteins | sample 1538991 | NCBI WGS metagenome assembly OCTA01 (sample SAMEA3539302, study PRJEB22396) | soil metagenome | biome: tundra; feature: field; material: soil | place: USA | collected 2010-05 | depth 0.15 m | reverse complement strand
GGTCGCGCGGCTCGCGACGATGGAACATCCTGCTCTTCGTGCTCACGGCCCGTACAGGCGCCGCTGCAACACCCTTCGGTACGTCGAGCCGACCGCCAAACTACCCGACGAGGTCGAGCCATCAATGGAAGTTGGGGCGCTTTTGACCGGCCGGTGCCTCGTAGCACCGCGGGCGCGATGACGCCCGCGCGAGCAACGTTTTCATCGCCCCGGTGAAGCGCAGCTTCATGCCCAACTACTCGCCGGGCCAGTAGGTCCGTAGGTCCATCGTCTCCATAGCTCTCCGCAAAAACCCGCCAAGTCGAAGTCTCCACGCCCGCAAGGTTCGGGGGCTTCGATCTTTTGGTGCAAAGTCAGGAGCCTTGGCTATGTTCGTCCTCGTGAGTTCCTCCAAGTCTCTGGTCCCTGCGACCGTCGGAGTTCAGTCACCGGCACCAACTGAAGGGCATGCAATCACGTTCGGGGACGAGCATGTCCCTGCGCGTCGATCCGGACACGACCGACGGGCGGCTTCCAATGGCTTTTTTCAGGGGCCGCCACAATCTACTCGATCTTCAGACTGCCGTCGCTTTCACCACTACGGATCCCGCGGAGACTGCGGTTCTTGTCGCAGGTCAACGGATTACGCAATGGCTCGGACGCTATCCATCGATGGTCGCCGCGGACGCCAATCCAACCGCGTGGAGATTGGAGCCCCGGGTCACGATCAACGCTTGCGCGGGTTTGTTCTTTGGCTGCGTGGCAGAATCTGCCCGCAGGTTGTGGCGTCGGCACGGCGCTGGAAAGACCGAGGCCGAGCATGTCGCCAAGGACTTAGACCATGGAACGCGGGGAGACAACGTGCGCCGAGCCCGCATCCTTGATCGGGAGCGTGCGTTGATCCCTAGACAAATTCGGATTGCCGCCTGTATCGTTGAAAGGTAGCCCTCCTGCGTGCGTCAGGCGATCGCGCGCCGGCTCACCCGCCAAGATCTCTTGCAAGCCTCACATTTACCGTTCGCTGCCGGCCTCGAGTGGAAGGGGACCGAGCGGTACGCCGTGCTCCGTCGCGTCGGCGAAGGGGGTATGGGCGTCGTTTACGAGGCGCTCGATCGGGAGGGTCGCCGCAACGTTGCCCTGAAGACATTGCGGCACATAGACCCGAACTCCCTCTACCTCCTCAAGCAAGAGTTTCGCGCCCTCTCGGACGTGCACCACCGCAACCTCGTGCACCTCTACGAGCTCGTTCAGCCTGACGCCGGCCCTCTCTTCTTTGCCATGGAGCTGGTCGAAGGCACGGACTTCATCGAATACGCGCAGCGCGCCCCTCGAGGTCGCCGCGACGGGTCGTCGTCCACCACGATCCATTCAGGGGCCGGTAACTATCTCACCCGTCACGGGGCCTTGCGACCGGAGCACAGATCCATCGCACCTGTCCCCATGGTCCCCACGGTCCGCGACCTGCCGACGCGTGCCGACCCGGGTAGGCTGCGTCCCGCGCTCCGCCAGCTCGTGCAGGGCCTGCGGGCCCTGCATCAGGCCGGCAAGGTGCACCGCGACGTCAAGCCCTCGAACGTCCTCGTCACGGCTGAGGGTCGCGTCGTCATTCTCGATTTCGGTATCGCCCTCGAGCTTGCGCACGCGGCCGACGAGAGCGAGGGAGCGTCCGTCGGCACGCCCAAGTACATGTCTCCGGAGCAGGCCGTCGGCGAGGTCCTGACGCCAGCGAGCGACTGGTATGCGGTCGGCGTGATGCTCTACGAAGCGCTGGCCGGGCAGCTGCCGTTCGAAGGCTCGAGCGCCGACGTACTCTCTCGAAAGGTGATCGAGGAGGCCCCCCCACCGAGCACCTGGGCGCTCGGGATCCCGCCCGACCTCGAGGAGCTCTGCGTCGCCCTCATCCGACCGGAGCCCTCCGGGCGACCCGACGGCGCAGAAATCCTGAGACGGCTCGGGGCGGTCGGCCGCTCCAGCTTATTTCCCCCGGAGCCCCAGCGCGCCAACGAGGCCCATTCACCGCTTCTCGTCGGACGCGAGCCGCAGCTGCGAGCCCTTCGTGAGGCGCTCGAGCAGGTAACCACCGGCCAGGCCGTGACCTTGCGCGTCGGCGGCGGGGCGGGCATGGGCAAATCCGCCCTCGTCCAGCACTTCCTCGGGGAGCTCGGGGCGAGCGGCCAGGTCGAGATGCTGTGCGGCCGCGCGTATGAGCGCGAGTCCGTCCCGTACAAAGCGGTCGACAGCCTGGTGGACTCGCTCGCGAAGGTGCTGATTCGCGTTGAAGAGACCGAAGGGCCCTTGAAAACCCCTGAGCACGCCTCGGCGCTCGTTCGTTTGTTCCCGGTCCTTATGCGCGTTCCGAGCTTCGCCAACCTTCCGGAGCAGGCGGTCGACGACGCGCAGGGCGTGCGGCACAAGGCGTTCGGCGCGCTTCGCGGCCTTCTCGGGTCGCTCGCGCGCCGCAGACCTTTGGTGCTCTACATCGACGACGTGCAGTGGGGCGACGTCGACAGCGTCGCGCTCCTGAGGGAGGTGGCTCGGCCCCCGAAGGCGCCGCCCTTGCTGCTCCTCTTGACGTACCGCGAGGAGGAAGCCGCGACGAGCCCGTTCATGATCGAGATGAACGACCGCTGGCCTTCTGGGGCCGACCTCCGGGACGCCAGGGTCGGGCCCCTCGACGTGCGTGACGCGCAACGCCTCGCGCTCGAGTGGATTGGCGCCTCGGACGAGGTCGCGCAGCGGACCGCGCGAGCCGTCGCTCGCGAGGCCGGGGGGAGCCCGTTTCTCGTCGAGGAGCTGGTCCGAAGCAACCGCGACCGCGCGAGCGCGACCGACGCGACGCTCACGGTGCTGACGCTCGCCGAGATCGTGGGCGACCGTCTCGATCGGCTGCCTGCCGCGGCGCGCCGTCTGGCCGAGGTCGTGGCGGTGGGCGGCAGGCCCCTGACCGCCTCGGTGCTGACCGAGGCCTGCGGCGAGGCGATCGTTACCGACGACCACGTCGAACTCTTGCGCAGCACCGGCATGGTCCGCGTGGGTTTTCGCGACGGACGCGAGGTCATCGAGCCCGGACACGATCGCATTCGCCAAACGATTTTCGAGCAGCTCCCGCCTGATGTTCTGCGCACCCACCATGGAGGCGTCGCCCGGGCGCTTGAAGCGGGGGGCGGCGGCGACCTCGAGGCCATCGCCATTCACCTGTTGGGGAGCGGAGACCCGGAACGCGGCGCGCGCTACGCCGAGCGGGCCGCCGATGAAGCCGCCGCCAAGTTGGCGTTCGACCAGGCGGCCCGCCTCTACCGCATGGCGCTCGAAACTCTCCCGCGCACGCTCGACGAAGCACGGTCCATGCGAACTCGGCTCGCGACCATGCTGGAGCAGGCAGGGGATCGTGGCGAGGCGGCCAAGGTCTATCTCGAGGCGGCCGAAGGCGCCGCACCCCTCGCGCGTGTGGACCTCGAGCGCGCGGCCTGCGGGCAACTGCTCCTCTCCGGCCGCATCGACGAGGGTGTGGCGCTCTTGCGTCGGGTGCTCGCCGCTGTCGGCCTTAAGGCGCCTCGAACCCCGCTCGGCGCCATCCTGTCTCTTCTCTTTCACACCCTCGTCCTTCGCATTCGGGGGTTCAAGTTCGAGGAGCGGTCGCCCGAAGAGGTATCTCTCGAGGATCAAGTCCGCCTGGCCACGCTCCATACGGTTGCCCTTGGCTTCTCGGTCGTGGACGTCGTGTTGGCGGCGTGCATGCAAGCACGCTTCCTGCGCCTCGCGCTCGACGTGGGCCATCGCGCGCACGTCCTCGAGGCGACGGCCTCCCAGTTTTCCCAACTCGCCAGCCAAGGCGGACCGATCGGCAAAGCCGAGCTGGACACGTACGCGATTGCCGAGCGCCTCTCGAAGACCCTCAATACCCCAGACGCCAAGTCGTACCTCGCGGTTTGCCAGGGGCTGGCCTTCTTTCAGCGGGGCGAGTTTAAGAAGGCGCGCGAAGTCCTTTTCAGCCCCATCACGATGCAGTACCGCAAGACGTCGCTCGGCAAGCTCTTCGGCGTTTATTCGCTCCACTATGTCGGCGAGCTGCGCGAACAGGCCCGTCGCGCTGGGCGCCTGCTGGCGGATTCCGAACGACGCGGCGACATGTTCACAGCCGTCAACCTGCGCGCGGCGCCCTTCGTAGACTGCTGCCTCGTCGCGGACGACCCTGATGGAGCCCGGGAGCACATTCGTGTCGCGCTGGCGACCTGGACGCAGCGTGGATTCCACATCCAGCACTGGCAGGCGATGGTGTGGGGGGCGCAGATTGACCTCTACGTGGGCGACGCGGCGGCCGCTTACGACCGGCTCGAGCACAACCACCGTACCTACCGGAGGAGCCTGCTCGACCATTCGCAGTTCGTCCGCGCGATGACGCATTTCATACGCGGGCGCGCCGCAGTGGCTTCGGCCGAGGACGCGCCGCCGGACGTCAGGCGTACCCGCCTCAAGGAGGCGCGCGCGGAGGCACGGCGACTCGAGCGGGAAGGCATGCCGTGGACCGCAATGCTCGCGAGCTTGACCGTCGCGGCGATCGCGAACGCCGAGGGTGACAAGACAGCGGCGGCGACCGCGCTTCGGCGGGGCATCGAGCAGGCCGCGGCCACCGACATGCTCCTGTACGCAGCGGCGGCCCGCCATCAGCTCGGCTGCTTGCTAGGGGGCGACGAGGGGGATGAGTTGCGTCGGCAAGGCGAGAGCGCGATGGCTTCGGAGGGAGTGCGCGCTCCGGCGCGGATGGCGACGATGATCTTGCCCGGGCGATGGGGGCTCAGCGCCGCGATTGTGCCAATGAGTAGGACAAAGGAGGCGGTTCTCGATGGCACGACCATGCCGTAGCTTGTAGGGGACCGTCTCAGCGCCCGCAGCGTACACTCGCCGCGATGGTCGTGAGGAGAGGGGAATGTCGCAGAGCTCCGAGTTGGGCACGCGTGGAGAGCCCGCCCCGCGGCCTCTCGACTGGATCGGAACGGCTCGTTACCAAACCCGACGAAGAGGCTCCGATGACGAGTATCGACCAGGCGAGGACCGAAGTGCAACGCGCGATGCGCACCGTCGTGGCGATCGCGGATCGAGGTACTCCGACTGCGGCGGCGCAGGTGGAACAGGAGCTATGGAGCGCGATGCTTGACCTGGGGCGGACGCTGATGGCGCTCTACTTTGCGCGGCAGGCGGCGCGTTGGACGGGCCGGTCGTACCGCGTCCTGTCCGAGAACTCGATCGGCCGCGTTATGCGGCGTCCCGCCGATAGTGGCCCAGTACGCCGCCGAGGCGTTCGTGGCGTCGGATCGCTCCCTTGCCAGGTTGCCCGAGCGGCAGCGGGATAACGTTGTCGAGGCCTTGGTGATTGCGCTCGTGGTGATAGTGCTCGACGTATTCACGCACGACGGCTCGAAGATGCCGCTCGCCAATCGGCACGATGTGACGCAGGCACTCGGACTTGATCGACCCGACGAAACGCTCGGCGTAGGCGTTCAAGTTCGGGCTTCGCGCCGGCAGGCGCAGCAGCTCCACGTTGGCCGACGACGGATCGCCTTGAAAGTGAGCGCTGTACAGCGGATCCCTGTCGACGATCAGATAGCGCGCGTCTTTCACGAAGCCGCTTGCCGCGTCTGTGAGGTTGCGAGCGACCTGCGCCATCCATGCCCCGTCGGGACTGTTGGAGACGCCGGCGACGTGAACGCGACGAGTCTTCAGATCGATGACGAAGAACACGAAGTAGCGAACCAGCCCGCCGACCGTCACACGGCGGGCGACGATAGTCGCCGGTCGCTCCCGCGCCAGAGGGCGCTGCCATTGCGAAAGCTCTCCAATTCATGCTCGGCCCAGTTTCCGGACAGGACGGGCGCGCCACGCTTCCCTTCGAGGTCGCTCCCTGCCTCCGCAGAGCGCGGTAGGCGCACAATGGACAAGAACCGCCATCAAGTGCGACTCCGCGCGCACGACACACGCGAACTGCTTCAGCGGGCCGGAGCTTCAAAGCTACTGAAACATCACGGCCACGAGTCCCTGGGACGACGGATAATTTGCAACCGCGATCGGACGTCGACGGTCATGGGATCCTCCGACCCTGCGGTGAAGGTCATGTCGACGAAAGCCGCCTGTGTGGCGCTGACGAAAGCGTCGGAGCAGGCGATGAAGGTCGTGCTGTAGGCCAGGCCGAGCTCGCTCGTGGCGTTCTTGTTCGCGTCTTCCAGGAACAGCGCGGCGCCCCCGCCTTGCAGCGGCATCGACATCTGTGCGGTCGCTCCGAAGTTCGCACTGTCGAGGACCTCGACGCCATTGACTTTCAGGCTCACGCCCAAGTCCTGGGGCACCTGCAGGAGTCGGAGGTTGCGCGCAGGCGGAGCGCCCTCTATTTAGGCGGCACCGATACTGCCTATTACGCACTCTATGGGGGATCGTGTCAGGTCGCAGCCGATTGCGCGCCAGCATGCGTCGCCGCCGCGGGTACGGCCGCCTCGTGCGCGAGCGGATCCGAATGCCTATCGGGCGAGTAGGAAGCCCAAACGCCCCTGCGCGATCAAGGCGCCCCGGAGCGCGGCGCGGGGTCAACATAACGCCCATCGGACGCCCAACCAGTTCCCGTCGCGCTGGAACGCCGACCACGTTGGTACCATCCTGTGAGTGCGGATCTCGTGCCTTGCCGGGGCGACATCCTTGGTGCCGATCATCGCGATTCAGGCGCTCAGCGCCTGCGGCGGCGGAAGTGGAGCCGCTTCGGGCGACGGCGGTACGGAGAGCGGCGGCTCGGACGCCGGGACAACATCCGACGTCGGCACTGCCGCGCAGTCCAAGCGCATGGTCTGCGGGCAGCCTGGCGGATGCGTGTCTGGCCAGTCGTGCATCCCGGCGTGCCAGAGCGATTCCGACTGCGGCGGCGGCGACACCGTCTGCCGGTCGGGTCACTGCGTCGCCAAGCCGTGCCAGGTCGACTCCGACTGGCCCCTCGATCGACATCGACGACTTCGCGTGCTCGGGCCCGAGCGGCACCCGGGTCTGCACCCTCAAGGGGTGCGCGAGCGACTCGGACTGCCACGGCGGGTTCTGCGTGAACCGAACATGCTCGTCCCAGCAAGGTTTCTGCGCGACAAGCGCGGTCTGAGGCCGACGATCGCGAGCGTCTCCCACGTTCATCGTCTCGCTTCCTCGTCTCGCTGGACCGGTGCTAACCGACGCCGCTAGCGTGATCACGCGTCATGATCGACCTATCGGCTCGCGCGCTCGAACTCGCGGCGCGGTGGCGCGGAACCTTGCGCGATCGATCGGGGGACGGCTCATCGCTTGCGTCCGTCCTGTCGTGGATCCGCACGATCGCGCTCGAAGAAGACGTCCTCTATCTCGATACGCCGCGCTGGCCGGACGCGTCTCTTGCGGGAGCATGGCTCGGACGACGGCGCGGCTACTTTCGGTTTGGCATTCCGTCCCTGCCATCGGCGCGCCCGGAGCCGATCACGGATCCGGATGCTCGCTCGCGCGTTCGCTTCGTCGTTCGAGCAAGACCCTATCTCGCCCCGCGACCCACTCGCCGGGGACCGGAGGCGGTCGGCGACCTTCCGACGAGCGGACGCGGACCCGGATGGCGCTCGATCCTGGACCTGCGCGATCTCATCGTGATCGAGCGGGATGCTCCTCACGGAGGCGAACGTCCCCTGCGGCTTGGTCTCAGCGCCGAGGAAGCGGCGCGCGTCCTGGCGCAAGCGCGGAGGTCGGCGGAGCGCTTCATCGCCGGCACCGGGCCGGACGTGGTCGCGCTTCGCTCGATGGGGGATCCTCCGCGTCTCGCTCAGCGCAGCACCGTCGCCGTTGCCCTCTGGACGCGCGGCCGCCTGCGAGGGTCCGTCATCTCCTCTCCAGGTCCGGCCCTGCGAACGGTCGGCCAAGCGGCCATCTCGGCCTGCCAGGACGCCCGCTTTCCTCGCCTCTCGACGAACGATCTCACCGAGACGGTCTTCCAGGTCGCCTTTCTTCACGCCCCGCGCGTCCCGTTGTCTCGTCGCGAGATCGAGACCTGCAACGCGTACCCGGACAAGGCGCTGTTCGTCTCAGAGGGTACGCGCTCGGGCGCCTACATGCCCGAGGCTTTCAACGTGTTTCCGCGTCGGATGGTGTGCCTGCAGGCAGTCGCCGAGAGCGTGGCGCGGGACAAGGCGGGTCTTGCCTCGCTCGGTCCTAGCGCGCGCGTCGAAGTCAACGAGGTCACCGAAATCATCGAGTCGGCCGACCGAAGCCGCGCCCTCCGCCTCAATGGCCCGGTGACGTGCCGGGAAGAGACGCCCGTTCGCGAGCACGCTCGGACCGCGGGACAGGCGGCATGCGGGTGGCTGGCCGCGATTCAGGCAGAGGATGGGTCGCTTCCCCTCTTCGTGCGACCGAGCACGGGCAAAGGAGAGAACACCGACGTCGTGCGGTGCGCGATGACGGCCGAGGCCCTGGCTGCCTTCGGGGTGGCCGCCGGACTCGAGAGCGCCGTGGACGGCGCTCGCCGTGTGCTGGCGTGGCTCGATCGATCACGCCAAGGGTGGATCCCGAACCGCGCCGTGGCGCTTCCCACCGCGATCTACCGGGGCAAGGCCGCGGGTTGGCTCGGCGACGACACCGCGTTGAAGGCGGCGGCGCGGAGCGTCCTCGAGCTGCTCGACGGCCCCGATCCAGGACCTCTGGTCCTCGCGAATGCCGCGTCATTCCTGGACCGTGCCTCGGCCCACCACGCTCCTGCGGCGCACAAGTGTGCGGCCCTGCGGCGCGAGCTCGCCGAGCGCTTCGCACGCGCCACGGCGAGCGAAACAACGGTGTCGCTGGCCGAGTGGGCGGAGCTTGCGGCCGCGTTCCCGACCGACTCGAATACTTCGCGCGAGGTCCGCGATTGGCTCCGAAGCTGGCAGCTTCCCTCGGGCGCTTTCCCGGAGACGACGACGTCCGACTTCGTCTACTCGCGCGGGACCGGCAAGGTGTTCGAGGTCCTTGCCCTTCGGCCGGCCGAGTCGCCGGGCGCGCTCGATCGGGCACTCGCCTGGCTCTTGTCGATGCAGTACCGGCCCAATTCGGCGTTCTTCGTCCCCTACGAGCATTGGGGCCGCGTCCTGGGCGGCCTGCGGCACGACTACTACGGACCCGATGCATGGATCGACGCCGCGGGACACTTCTTGCTCGGCCTCGCGAGGCTTCTGGGACGATGACCGTCAGCGAGCGGATCATCGGGGGACCCGGGCACCGGACGATGCCGCTGCCCGTGCGCCCCGCCTACGGCCTGGCCGAGCTCCTGCCTCGGCGCGAAGACGGGCTCTCGTACCGCGTCCCGGGAGAGATGGGGCGCGAGCTCGCCGCGGCCTTCGAAGGCGCGTTCTCGCTCTTGACGCGTGCGCATGGCGCGCTCGAAGTCAAAGCGCCTTCGACGATCCTGACGCCGAGATGGCACGGCGTCGTCCATCATCTCGTTCGCCGCGGCCTGGCGCGGAGGCTCGTGCTCTCGCTGCCGCTGGAGAAAGGCCTGCCGCTCTACTACTTCGACATCAGCTCTCCCTTCCTGGCGCATCGAACGGACGCCGGGCAGCCGGCCGCGCCGCGCTTCAGCCGCGGGTTCTCCGAGGACTACGATCACGCCCTCGCCAAGGTCGTCGGCGAGTGCCTGGAGCGGACCACCCTCCTCTACTTCCGGATGGCGGATCTCGTGCGCGGCAGTCCGCGTTCGCTCCAGCACGCCGGCATGCGCTTCCTTCCGCCCGAGCAGCTCACCGTCTTCGCGCCATGGCAGATCGAGCTACGCCCCGAGCTGCGCTTTGACGAGGACTCGATATTCGCATGGGTGCCGTGCACGTCGCTCCTCTCGTCGGAGACCGCGCTCGTCCCGGCCCAGCTCATTTACTGGACGTACCCAGTCGCGTTCGGCGACGCGCCGGAGCCTCTGTTGCGCGAGCTGAACACGAACGGAGCCGGAGGCTTTTACTCGATCGAGGGGGCGATCCTCTCGGGGCTGCTCGAGTGCGTCCAGCGCGACGGGTTCTTCCGGCACTGGTTGCGCCGAATGCCGCCGCCGCGGATCGATCCGGCGGGCATCCGTCAGGAACGCACGAAGCGACTCATCGCCGAGGGGCGCGACGCGGGCCTGGCGACGCTCTTCTTCGACATCACCTCCGAACTTGGAGTGCCGACGTGCCTCTGCGTCCTAGTGCGGCAGGACGATGAGCTGCCGCACATCACGATGGGCGCGAGCTGCCGTCTCGATGGCGAGACAGCGCTGCATGACGCGCTGCTCGAGGCCGCGAGCGTCCACCACGTCATGGCCCAAGAGCCTCAGCGGTTTCGCCTGTCCGACGACTACGAACCCTTCACCGATCCGACCCTCTCGACGATGCAGCGCCTCGCGTTCTGGGCGAACCCCGAACACCGAGGGCACCTCGACGCCTTCCTGAACGGTGGCGCCGAATCCGTCTCCACGTTTTGCCGCGGCCTCGCGCCGCCGAAGGACGCCCGCTCGGGCTTGCGCCGCGTCGTCGACGTGCTGCGCCGCCACGGGCTCGATGCCTATTACTTCCAGGCCCAGCACCCAGTCCTCGACGAGCTCGGCTACGCGACCGCGCGCGTGGTCGTGCCGGGTCTCGTCCCGATGTACTGCGAAGAGCGGAACGCCCCGCTCGGCCTCCCGCGCCTTGGGCTGGGTGCGAGCCCCGGCGACTGGCCGCCCTGGCCGCACCCCTTCCGTGACCCGGATCGTCAGTTCAAAGCGGGCGCCTCCACCCATGGAGAATGGCTGGCGTCGGATCCCGCGTCCGGGAAGGTGACGGCTTCGACCACGGGACCGTGTGCATCGGCCCCCGAGTCGGGTGGGGGCGCGGGGGCTTCGACCATCGGGGAAGGATGGGCGTCGGAGCCGGCGTCGAGGTAGGTCGCCGCCTCCACCATCGGGTTGGGGCTTCCGTCGCCCCCCGCCGCTTCGATCACAGCGCCGCCTTCCTGCGCCGCCTCGATGGCGAGCCCGTGATCGGCGGCCGCGTCGCTGGTGCCCTCGCCCGGACCGGTTTGCGTGCTGCCGCCGCAGTGGACGACGCCGGCGGTCATCAGGAGCGCGAGGCCGAGCTCACCGGCGCTGTTGGCGCTCTTGACGAGACGGTCGAGCAGGCGCTTGCGAAGGCGAACCGTGGGCATCGGGGTGCTCCTGCAGTTGCGAAGGAAGGGGGTCTTTAGAATGGAGCGGCGCGTTCGTTTGGTCAATTGGCAGGCTGGCCTTCACGCACCGTCCATCGCGGCAAGCGCCGACGCAATCGACCAGCTCGGGTTGGGCGACTCGACCGGTGTTGACCTCGACGCATCCCATGTCGCAGTGAGATGCGGTCTCGGTCTCGCAGCTGTACTGCAGCCCAGCGCGCTTCGTTAGGGATCAGGGCCCGCACCGGCCCGTTACGACGTGATCGCACCCCTGCCCGCACGTCAATGACGACGCACAACCGAGCTGCGGGTTGTGACACGCGGATCCGGCGCCCCCGTCGGGATAGGTACACGAATACAGATCCCAACCGGCCGGGCAGCAGGCGCCACCATCGACCGGAGCGACCGTCGTGCCGGAGTCCGTGCACGCGCCCTGATGGAGCAGTGGCGCCGGTGCATACCCGCTCGGCAGACCGTTGCAGACGATGTTGACCTCCGATCCGTCGCACGCGCATCCGGGCGAGGCCGCGTTGCAACCGAGCTGCGGGGCGACGAAGCAGGTCCCGGTCGCCGTGCAGGCGTCGGCAATCGGGAAGCCGCAGAGGCTTCCCATCGCGCAATCCGCGTCGGCGTTGCAGGTCGACCCGGCCATCCCTGCATCGGCGGCGGGGGCGCACTGGCACGTGTCGCAGCCGTGGCTGTCCTTGAGGATTCCGTTCGGACAGCTTGGGAGGCAGCCCAGCGCGGGGCACACCTGCGTCGAGCACGATCGAATCTGCCATCCGCAAGGGCCGTCCGGTGCCGTTACGCACACGGGGCCCGCCGTCGACCCATCGGGGCAGATGGAGGTCGGCGCGCCCGGCGCCGGCCCCGCGCACACGCACGACCCCGCGTCGTCGACGACGACCGGACACGCGGGGAAGTCCCATTCACACGAGCCGGTGGCGCTCCTGCTGCACATGGTTCGGCCGACGGCAGTCCCACCCGGACAGAGCTTCGCGTCCGATGGCGCTGCAAGGCCTGTGCAGTCCGGGGGTGCGCAGGCCGTTCCCGCATCGGAGGTGGGTGCCGGCGGGGACGCGATCTTCCCGCTGCATCCGTCACCGTCCGCGCCCGCCAGGAAGGGAAGCGTCAGGAACAATGCGAACGTCCCCACGAATCGAAAGCGCGACGACAATGCCTTCATGTCCGTCCCCTCCTCCAGACTATTGCCTACGCATCCAGCGTGCCGGGGGAAGGCGCGATTGCCGGTTTGAGGTGTTCCCGCATTTACGGGAGTCGTCGTTGCCGGCCCGACCCGGCGGACAGCCCATGTGTGTGACCACACGATCCGGGATGGCACAGTCTGGCTTGACTACACCCACGCTGCTTGCAGCAAAAGACTCAGAGTGTGGCTCCGCGACGACATCGCGTCGACGAGGAGAAAGAGAACGAGGAGGGAGCCGAGAATGCGCGCCGTCCAGGTCTTGGCGGTCGCGGATCCGGTAGTGGCCGAGCTTGAACCTTGGTCGAGGATGGCTTCCATGCCCCGAGGACGAACGCGGAAAGGTGGATCCGACACGCCCCTCACTTTTTTCGTCGACCCCCTGTCGTCCGCCGGCTTAGTCCTTCGTCCTGGGAAGGAGACCCCCGAAAATGCTGTACGCCATCATGGAACGTGTATCGCCAGGGCCTGCATGCCGAGCCTCTCCGACCCGCCGGGTCCGGCGGTACCTGTTCAAGAGCCCTGACGGCCCCGCAGGACGAGGAGCCTCCGCACCGATCACCTCCAGCGCGAGAGCCTGTGCCGGAACCTGCGCCAACCAGGGAACCACCGCCGGGTCCAGCCATGACCAAGGGCGCCGACGCTTGACGCCGCACCCGGCCGTCACGATGGTGCGGCGATGGAACTGGACGCGGCCATCGATCCCCAGAAAGCCGCCGAGCGCGTCGGCCGGCCCCTCAACGGGCATTGGTCCATCGACCGGCTCATCGACGTCGGGGCTACCGCCGGCGTCTACGAAGGAAGGCACCGCGACGGGCGGCGTGCCGCTCTCAAGGTGCTCCACACGAGCGTGGCCGCGGTGCCCGAGCTGCGCCGGCGGTTCCTGCGGGAGGCTTACGTCGCCAACAAGATCGATCACCCCGGCGCGCTGGCCATTCTCGACGACGGCCTCGCCACCGACGGCGCCCCCTTTCTGGTCATGGAGCTACTCGAAGGCGAGTCGCTGTCACGCCGGCTCGCCAAGGTGGGAGGCAAGATCCCCTACGGCGAGGCGCTCGGCATCGCCGGGCAGGTCCTCGACGTCCTCGACATGGCGCACGCGAACGGGATCCTTCACCGAGACATCAAGCCGGGGAACCTCTTCTTGACGACCGTCGGGCACGCCAAGGTGCTCGACTTCGGGCTCGCACGGATCCGGGACGGGATCGTCTCGTCGATTCCGACGCTCAGCGGCATCGTCATCGGGACGGTCGGCTATCTCGCGCCGGAGCAGGCCCGCGGGACCCCCGAGGAGGTCGACGTGCGCTCCGACCTCTTCAGCGTCGGCGCGGTCATGTTCCGGGCGATGGTGGGCCGGCCGACCCACGAGGCGTCCACCCAGCTCGAGACGCTCATGGCCTCCATGAAGGACCCCGCACCCTCGCTGGCCGTCGCGCTGCCGGGGGTTCCGGAGGCGGTGGTGAACGTCATCGATCGCGCGCTCGCGTTCGACAAGCGCGACCGATGGCGCAGCGCCCGCGAGATGCAGGTCGCCATCCGGTCCGCCTACGCATCGCTGGGACGCCGGCCGAGCATGCACGTTCCCATGGGCCCCGGCGCCGGAGCCGACACGACCGAGCCCCCGCCAACCCTGCGGGAGGACGACGCGGCGAGTCTTTTCGAGCAAATCGCCTTCGGCGAAGGTCACGACGAGGCGGTCGGGCGAGAGCGCCGGCGCACGCGCGAAGTGCTCGACGCGATGGGCAAGGGGGGCCGAGAAGACGAGTGAGGGCGACTGGCACCTGGGTCGGCCATGAAGCCGGTCGTCACCTGGGACCTCGGACAGGTGGGCTCCCCCCCCGTGACCGCCGCGCCCATCCCCCTCAGGCGCCCGCCCATCCACGTCAGGGCTCCCCTCTACCGGCTCCCGACGAGCCCCAGGTTGCGCGCGCTCACGCTCGACGCGAACACGGTCCCGACCGACACCGTGAAGCCTCGTTCCTCGAGATAGACGGCCCGGTCGAGGAGCACGAAGACCTCGAGCACCCGGGCAAGCATCGACCGCGGCAATGACAGGCGCCTCGCTCTCGCATGCTCGGTGCGAGCCCACGCCGCCGCTGCCTCGATCTCCGGGCTCGACGGCATGGCCAATCCGCGGTGCCCGAACGCCCGCGCCACGAGCGACGACAGGTCGCCCTGCGCCGCCCGACGATTCAAGCCGTCGATCTCGGCCCCGAGGCGCAGCGCCCCGACGCGCGCCGAGAGCAGCCGATGAAGCGCGAGCCGTCGCTCACGGCCCGCCACATTCTCCGCGCGCGTCGCCTCGACGCCCTCGTCGCGCGCCGTCAGGTTGCTCAGCCCCAGCAGCGGTCGAGGCAACTCGAGAGCGCTCTCCAGCGCCGCGAGCTCGCTCCGTTCCGCCAACTCTCGCGACTGCCTGTCCTCCCCCACCCGGACGAGCGGCCGGCGCGACGCCGCTCGCCGCTTCTGCAAGCAACACCCGACGAGGGCGATCGAGACGCGCGCGTCGCCCTCCACGCGGCCCACGCTCTCGACCATCGCGTCCCCGAGCTCGCCGCACGCATGGAGACCGATCGCGCAGTCGCCCGCCGAAAAGCTCAGACCGTCGCGCAAGACGTCGGTGACGGCAAACGCCGCCGCGCCCGATGAGGGCAGCGCCCGCGCGCGGTTCGCGAGGGCCGCGTCGCGCTCGAGGCCGACGACCGGCGTGGCGATGCGCCCGGCGATCTCTCGCGTCAAATGGCCGTGTCCCGACCCTACGTCGACGACCCGCGTCGCCCGCGACGCTAGCGGCACGATGACCTCGGCGAACGCGTCAATCTGCGCGCGCTTGCGCGGCGTCTCGAGTCGGCGCGCCGGCCGCGTCGCTCCCTCGGCCCTCAGCGAGGGCATCGCGCAGACGGCGCGCGCGTCGTGGAGCATCGCGGCGAGTGACGGCGGCGCGTCGCCCCAGTCCGCGTCGGTCCCACGCGTCTCGAGGGCCTCGACGCGCGCGTCGCTCAGTGACAGCAGATGCGACGCCCACCCGCGTGCCGCGAGCGCCGCCGGTGCACCGCCGTCCCCCTGCCACCGGGGGTCGCCCGGCCGCGCGTCGAGCACGTCGCGGGTCCGCGCGACGAGGGTCGCCGTGGCTTGCCACCGGGCGCGGAGCGACACGGCCTCCCTCGGGCGCTCCTCAGACGAGCCCCGACCGGTTCACGAACTGCTCGACCACGGTCTTCGCCGCGCCGAGCGAGTTCGCGACGCCCGTGGCCATGGGGTTCAGCGCGTCGCCCTTGAAGACCTGCCAGTTGTAGCGGCCGTCGCCCTTGGGCTGGATCTTCACCGACAGCGGCCCGACGGTGGCCGACCAGTCGTCTACCAGCTTCTTCGTCCACGAGATAGGCAAGGCGATAGCCTCTCCGTACACGCGAAGCACCGCCCCCTCAAGGTGCGGCTCTACCCCGCCGATGCCAGCACCTAGGGAAAGAAACAGCACGGACCGCGACCACCCGGGCGACGATCCGGGCGGCATCCGTTCGACCGAGGCGCCCGCGCGCGCGACCGTAGCCGAGCTGGCGCTCCTCTTCTTGCGCCTGGGCCTCACGGCGTTCGGAGGCCCCGCGGTCCACATCGCCATGATGGAGAACGAGGTCGTTCGACGGCGACGATGGCTCTCTTCCGAGCGGTTCCTGGATCTCCTCGGCGTGGCCAACGTGATCCCCGGCCCCAGCTCCACCGAGCTCGCGATCTTCATCGGCTACGAGCAGGCCGGGTGGCGCGGGCTCCTCGCGGGCGGCGCGTGCTTCATCTTGCCGGCCGCGGCGATGGTCTCCCTCCTCGCCTGGGCCTACGTGACCTTCGGCGCGAGACCCGAGGTGGCGGGAGCCCTCTACGGGATCAAGCCGGTGGTGATCGCCGTCGTGGCCCAGTCGCTCTGGAGCCTCGCTCCGAAGGCGGTCAAGAGGTCGATCGGGCTCGGCGCCTTGAGCCTCGCGGCGTGCGTCGCCTCGGCGCTGGGCGTCGACTCGCTCGCGGTGTTGCTCGGAGGCGGGTTGATCTCGTTGATCGCACGCCAGCTCGCGAAAGGAGAGCGGCGACTCCGCTCGTTTCAGCCGGGCCTCCTCGCAGGCGTGGCGTTCACGAGCGCGTCCGCCGCGGTGCCGGTGACCTTGACCCTCCTGTTCTTCACGTTCCTGAAGGCCGGGGCGTTCGTCTTCGGCGGCGGGTACGTCCTCCTCGCGTTCTTGCGCGCGGATCTCGTCGACCGCCTTCACTGGCTCACCGAACAGCAGCTCCTCGATGCCATCGCGGTGGGTCAGGTGACGCCGGGCCCCGTGTTCACCGCCGCGACGTTCATCGGCTACGTCGTCGCGGGCGGATGGGGCGCGGGCCTCGCGACCGTGGGCATCTTCTTGCCGGGCTTCGTCCTCGTGCCGCTGACGCGTCCCTGGCTCGGTCGCCTTCGGGCCTCGCCGGCCGCGGGCGCGTTTCTCGACGGCGTCAACGCGGCCGCGCTCGCCCTCATGGCCGTGGTGGCCGTGCAGCTCGCGAGGTCGGCGGTCGTGGACGTCGTGACGGGCGCTCTCGCCGTGGTCGCCGCCGTCGCGCTCATCGCGTTCAAGCTCGAGACGACCTGGCTCGTCGTCGGGGGCGGCATCGTCGGGGCGATCGTGAGGGCCAGGCACTAAGCTGGGCGCCCGGGGCCGATGCGCCCGCGCGCGCTACTCTGGCCCAGAGGGGCCGGACAATCGTGCCCGGCCCTGCAAGGGTGCGCGTACGAGGCCACGTGCCTGGTTTTACTTGGTAACGATCTCCATGCGCAGCATCAGGTGCAGGGCCTCCAGTGGGTCAAGAACCGGTGCTGGGAGCCGAAGGTCCTCCCGTCCCGGGTGCATGTGGGACCGCATCTCCCGCGCCTCGTTGGGGTGTCCTGGCGGGTTCAGGTCGAACCGGATGAACTCCGGCACATGGCCATCGGGGTACGCGACCTCGAAGGTGTAAGCGAGTAGGTCGAGAGCCTTGCCCCGACCTTCAGCTACCGTGATCGTGAAGTGAAACCACACTCCGTCGCTGCGCCGCAGCTGAGCCGATTCGGACCGTCTCTTGAAATCTTTCTCGCCCCCTGCGATGGCACGCACTCTCGCGCCTTCGATGCCAGGGGGCGGCGCAACGATGTGAACGTAGCGATTGATGTCGTGCTGTGGAACGGCAAGCACATCGTCATCGTAGGCTCGCTTCATTGCAGCGCGCATACGACGGAGTAGATCATCAGCGGTCACGTCCTCAAGGGTTGGCCGGGCTGCGAGTATTCGATCGGCAAGATTCAACGTCTTGCCCCCTCCACGAGTTCACCGCGACCGAGGAGGACCAACCAGACCGCAAATTCCGGATCGGCCGGCGTGTCTCCTCGCTCGGCCTTTTGGACCGCTTCTTCGTCCGTCATCTTGAAGCGCTCCCGCAGGGCAGCGAGGCGGTCCAGCCGTACCGCCTGGCCGCGTGCTTGAACACCGTCTGAGAGGTACATCGAGCCTGCAACCCAGCTCGCAAGCGCTGGTGCAGCGGCGCTGATTCGCCTTGCGGTCAGGTCGTCCGCTACCAGGACGACGGGCGCCTTAGGCGTCAGACGAGAACGAGCCCGGTCGAGTGCTCGCCATTGCTCTTCGGGGACGCCGTCGACTCGGATGACCACCTGCGTCCGCGCCTCGATGGCCGCCTCGATGTCCTCGGCGCTGCGCGCGGAGAATTCAGAGACCTCGTCGCCGGACAGTTCAATCAGGTCGGCGCGGAGGGTGCCACGTGCTTGCCGGCGATGGCGATCAGGACCCCTTCGAGCGGTTCCGCATCGAACCGGTGGAAGCGGCTGACGTCGAGGTATGCACCGTAGTCCCCGGTCTCCTTCACTGCCTCACGGACGCGCTGCACGCATCGCCTCATCAGTGTTGTTTTCCCGGATCCGGTGCAGCCGACCACCAACAGTCGACGATCTGGCTTCAACTCGACGGTTCTGGCGATTTCGTCGACGATCTCTTCGCGCGGGTCAGACTCGACGTAGAGGCCGGCTTCAGGATCCGGCTGGACGAGCGGATCCATCAGGGCCACGTATTGTCGGAACCGTTCGAGTCGAGTCACAGAGCCAGTGTAGCGCCGTCGAACCGACCCGGTCGACCGTAGACCCGGCCTTCGCGAGCACGCGTCCGGTGGGAGCCGAGGAGGCAGCGCGCTGCTGTCGGCGAAAGGAAGGCTCGATCAAGGGGCCCACGGGCCGACGTCTTGCCGTCGAGGGCACCTTGAGACTTCCGTCCGCCCAGCGCTCCTCTCGGGCGGGAGGTCCGTTCAGCGCTTTTCCTTGGCCTTCTCCAACCTCTCGAGGGCCGCGACGTCGGCGAGGTCCTGCGGCCGACCGGCGGCGCGCTTGTTCGTGAGCAAGTCGATTCGCCCGATGACCGCACACCTCACCGACCCGAAGGACGTCTCGAGTCGCCGGGGCCAAGCGTCCTCGAATCGGACCCCTTCGATCTGCGTCAGAACGTCGATGCGCGCTGGCGGCTCGCCCATCTTGAAACCGGTCCCCGGCGCCTCGAGATCCCGTTCGGTGAGGTCACCGAGCGGCGCACCAAAATCCCGCAGCGCTTGGATGACCCTCCGGGCGTTGTCGGCGCTCGGCTCGATCCACACGTCGAGGTCCTTGGTCGCGCGAGGTCTGCCGTGGACGCCGACCGCATAGCCGCCGACGACGAGGAACCGCGCTTCAACGGCGCTCAAGGCGGTAAGCAGATCGAGGAAGTCGGCGTTCATGGGTCTCCGGATGCGCGATCGCATGGAGCTCCTTGCTGAGCTCCCAGACCGCCTCGGCGCGGACGTCCACTGGGAGGCGGTCCCAGAAGAGCGCGTCGTAGTCGGCCATCTCTTCCCAGCCGCCGCGAAAGACACGTCCCTCCCAGCTGGCTCTGGCGGCCTTTCGCTCTGCGGCGTCCACCCTGAAACTGTACCACCGCCATCGGGCCGCGCTCGCCCCCGGCGGGTTCTTCGCCGCGACCGACGGCGAAGACAAACCTTCGCTACGATGTCCTTTCCCTCGGGACTCGCGCGTCCCTGGCTACGCGTTCGGCGAGCGTCGCCGACCCTCGAAGGAGACAGACGATGGCAAAATTCATGTTCGTGTTCCGTGGCGGCGGTTTTCGTGCAAAAGGGCCTGTCGCCCGCCGAGCTCGGCGCTCACCTCGAGAAGTGGAAGGTCTGGGTCGGCGAGCTCGCCAGGAAGGGCCACCACGAAGACGGCGGGCAGCCCCTGCAGAACAGCGGAAAGGTGGTGCGCGGCTCGTCGAAGACGGTGACCGACGGGCCCTACGCCGAGTCGAAAGACATGGTCACGGGCACTCTGCTCATCGTCGCCGAATCCCTCGAGGCGGCCACGACGCTGGCCCTCGGGTGCCCGGTCTACGAGTTCGACGGCTCGGTCGAAGTGCGCCCGATCTTCGCGCGCGGCTGATTCGCGGCCGATGGGCATGCACGCCGACCCCGAGCTCGTGCTGGCGACGCTGTTCCGGCGCCAGTCGGGCCGGATGATCGGGGCGCTCGTCCGCATGCTCGGGGTCCAGCGCGTCGACCTGGCCGAGGACATCGTGCAGGAGACGCTGCTCGCCGCCCTCCAGGCGTGGCGACTCGGCATGCCACGCGACCCCGAGGGGTGGCTCTTCGCGGTCATGCGAAACCGGGTGCGAGACGCGCTCCGCCGGGATCGCGTCCGCGCGCGAGTCATCACGCCCGAGGCCCTGGCCGACGACGCGGCCGCGGCCGAGCCGGCGTTCGACCCCGACGACGAGAGCGGCGACCTCCTGCGAATGATGTTCTCGTGCTGCCATCCCTCGCTGACGGACGACGGGCGCACCGCGCTGATCTTGAAGCTCGTGTGCGGCTTCGGAACCGCCGAGGTCGCGTGCGCCTTTCTCGCCGATCGCGCTGCCATGGAGAAGCGGCTGACCCGCGCGAAGAAGGTCCTGGCCGACGACGGCGTGCTCTACGAAGTGTCGACGCCCGAGCAGGCGCGCGAGCGGCTGCCGGCCGTGATGACGGCCCTCTACCTCATGTTCGACGCCGGCTATCACGGGAGCGCGACACCCGAGCCGATCCGCGCCGACCTCTGCGCCGAAGCGATTCGACTGGCGACGCTCCTGGTCGACGCGCCCGCCACGTCGAGCCCGGAGGTCCACGCGCTCGTCGCCCTCATGTGCCTCCACGCGGCACGCATGCCCGCACGGCTCGACGCGGCGGGCTCGCTCGTGCCCTTCGAGCGCCAGGACCGGACACTCTGGGACGGCGAGCTCGTGTCGCTCGGCATGCAGCACCTCGGCGCGTCGGCGAACGGAGGCGAGCTCACGGCGTACCACCTCGAGGCCGGGATCGCGGCGCAGCACGCGATGGCGCGATCGGTTCGCGAGACGCCGTGGAGCGAGATCGCGCGCCTCTACGATCTCCTCTACGCGCGCAAGCGCACGCCCGTCGTGGCGCTTGGCCGCGCGATCGCCCGGGCGGAGCTCGTCGGCCCCCGCGACGGCATCGACGAAGTACTGGCTATCGAGTCGCGTGAGAAGCTCGAGGCGTACCCGTTCTTCTGGGCTGCTCTCGGCGACCTGGCCCTCCGGGCCGGCGACACGCCGCGAGCGCGATCGTGGCTCGAGCGAGGCGCGGCGACCGCCCGGAACGACGCCGAGCGCGCGATGTTCTTTCGGCGACTCGGCGAGTGCGGGCGCGCGTCCTGCAGCTGTCCGACGGCGCGGGTGCCGTCGTGATGATGGATGCCGACGCGGCGGCGCGGCGCGGGCTGCCGATCCTCGGTCAACGGGGGCGCGGTGGCCCTTGGTCATCCGTACGGCATGTCCGGGATACGGTACCTCGGCTCGACGCTGCTCGAACTCGCGCGCCGCGGCCGCCGCCGCGCGATCATGGGAGTCTGCACGGCGGGCGGCATGTCGACGGCCGTACCTCGGGCGGCCTTGACGGGTCGGCGGCCGGTTCCCCATGTGACAGACTCGCGGCGACCGTAGAGCGTCGTTTCCAAAACGTTCTGCGGTGCCTATGCTCCGCCGGTGACCGTCCGAGACTCCACAGACCCGCGCGTCAACTCGACTACCCTGGAGCCGGCGCCGTCCTTGAACGAACCGGGACCGCCTGGGTGGTCCATCGAAAAAAGCGTCGACCTCTACCAGATTCGGGGTTGGGGCGAGCCGTACTTCGCCGTGAACGCCGACGGGCACGTCGAGGTGCGGCCGGATCCGTCGCGGGAGAGCCGCGGCATCGATCTCTTCGCCCTGGCCAATGACCTCAAGGCGCGGGGCCTCGAGCTCCCGCTCCTCGTTCGCTTCTCGGACATCTTGCGCGACCGCATTCGTCGCCTCAACGAGTGCTTCGGCAGCGCGATCGGCGAGTACCGGTACCCGGGCGTCTATCGCGGCGTTTACCCGGTCAAGGTCAACCAGCAGAGACACGTGGTCGAAGAGGTCGTCGAGTTCGGCGCTCCCTGGAGCTTCGGGCTCGAGGCAGGCAGCAAGCCGGAGCTCCTCATCGCGCTCGCAACCGCGCAGGAGAGCGGTGGGCTCATTCTCTGCAACGGGTACAAGGACGAGAAGTACATCGAGACGGCTCTCCTCGCCCAGCGCTTCGACAAGA
>OCTA010001413.1_pt1 | contig 22019 bp, 13 predicted proteins | sample 1538991 | NCBI WGS metagenome assembly OCTA01 (sample SAMEA3539302, study PRJEB22396) | soil metagenome | biome: tundra; feature: field; material: soil | place: USA | collected 2010-05 | depth 0.15 m | reverse complement strand
CAAAAGTTATGCCGACTAGCGGAAGAATAGCTTTAGGCCTCGCAGTAAACTCCCGCTAGAGTCCAATAGCATGGCGATCGCACAACAGTTTGACTAACTGCTATCGGTGGCCGCGCAGCTCGCCGCACTAACTGGTAGCATCAGCGCGCCCGCACCTCCAGCATAAAAATGAAACCCCCGCCGATGAAGGCGGGGTTTAATCGTTCAAGACTGCTAGAGTACGTGGGCAGCGGGCGAAGCGTGTTTACGCCTACGCGGCCTCTGTGACTTCCTCGTCCTGGTAGCTGCCACCCTGCATAGCCATCATGCCGACCTGAGTAGCGGACTTGGTTGCCGAGGAGTGGACCTGACTGATAATCGAGAGCGGACGGCTTCGAACCTCATCATAGACGCGTCCGACATATTCGCCCAGCACGCCCAGTGAGAGAAGCAGGAGACCGCCAACAAAAAACACTGCAGCCGCAACACCACATGCTGCGGTCGCCACAGAGCCCCTGGCGAAAATCATCGAGAAAGCCAAAAGCATCGCTACGCATGTAGAGAAAGAACAGAGCGCAAAACTGAGACGCAAGGGTTTGTAGCTGAAGCTCGTGATCGCATCCATCGCGTACTTGATGCGGCTCAGGAACGAGAGCTTGCCGTCACCGGCTAAGCGATCCTGACGGTCGTAATAGACGACCGCATTGCGGTAGCCAACCCACGCACGGAGTCCGGGAAGATAGCGGTTACGCTCTCCTAAAGCATTAACCGAGTCAACCGCCTTCCGGTCCATAAGACCGAAGATTCCAGCGTTCAGCGGAATTGGATAGTCAGAGAGAGTTCCCAATACGCGGTAGAACAGTGGGAAGAGCTTGGCGAGAACCTTGCGCCGTTCCTGCCGGCTCCGCCTCACTGCGACCACAACTTCGGCGCCTTCGCGCCACGCGTCGATCAGTTGTGGAACAACTTCCGGTGGATCCTGAAAGTCTCCGTCCATGAGAACGACAGCGCTACCCTGCGCGGTCTGAAGGCCCGCTGTGATTGCCCCCATGTGGCCCCAGTTTCGAGAGAGCTCAACTACCACAACATGTGGATCGTTGGCCTGCAGTTCTTTCAGCAGTTCGAGGGAAGAGTCCTTAGACCCGTCGTTGACGTAAACAACTTCCCAGTCCGTGCCTGCGCTCTCCATAGAATTCGCCAGGGCTTCATGGAACCGTTGAACCAGTTCCTCTTCGTTGTAAATGGGGACGACCACTGAGATCATAGTTTGGCTCCTCAATTTCCGCGTATTTTCGAGTCTCTTACTCTTTGCCGTGCCCGTTGCTACTTCTTACAGTCCGCTGCCTCATTCGGGCTCTGCCTGAAGAACGCGCACTCTCCATCGCACCTCTGCAGGGGTCATAACCACTGTGTAGCGAGCGTTGACTCGCTTCGTAGCTTGAACCTTGCCATGGTCGAGCACTTGCACGTCGTACTCAACCTTGTCTTGCAACTCAACGGAGAGACCTTCAGGCGAGTAGAACACTATCTGAATATCGTGCGAACGGTCCTGATAGTGAGTACTCATACCTAGTGCGACTTGTTGCTGAATCGTTTCGGAGAGTTTGTCTTTGACAGTCCCTACAAAACTTGCGCCAAGTACATCCGCACGATTTTGTCCAAGAGCAACATTCAAATTCTGCCAAGCTTGCAAATAATCACGAACCACTGCTTTCGCGGTCTGATCTTCCAGAACCCGCGGACCCTGTAGATTCGGCGGCTCAACTTGCACAGCGGCTTGCGCGTCCCCATATTGTGGGGCGACGACAGCGACTGCACACAGGACCAGAAGAGACTTCAACATGGTCACTTACCCCACCGAATCTGATTGCCCAATACAACGCCGCTAGCCACCGAAATCATCGCACCGCCATGAGCCGGCAACTGAACTTCCGCGATCCCGCGCTTGAGCGGAACATCTACCGTCGACTGCTCGCCGCCATAAGTCTCGGTGAAGGTTACAATCGTTCCGTCCGGGACCGCATTACCGCTACAGTCGCGCACAGGATCCGTCGCCACCTTAACCTTGTTTCCCGACGGCTGAGCACTCATCCTCAAGGCACACGGATCGCCGGGAACCTGCACTATCACTCGTGTGCTGGATAGATCGCCTACCCGAGCCACAAACTTCTCCATCCCTTGACGGGGCGTGGAATCCATCTGTGTCCAAGCAGCGCCTTCTTTGGTCATTGCTGTCCGTTTCTGCACAGCATCTGAAGGGCCCGAAAGCTCAAATGAAACCGACGAAGGCACAGTGATTAAATTGCGGTAGGCGTCAAAAACGTACGCTGCCCCGGTAATGCCACCGCGCAAACCGACCTGTAGTCGGGAAGGTTTCGCGAAAAAACTCAGGTCTGCCGGTTTCCCGGCAGGCACAACATCGAACGATCCATCCTGCTGAGAGGAGTCTCCCGCGAGAATGGCCAGGTAGTGGCCGGCATTATAAAGCGATCCGGCGGGAAAGATCGTCGTCTCTCCCAATTGCACATCACGTTTTAATACCTGAGTCGGGCCTACGATGTAAAGAGTAGATTTTCCGTTCCCAGTGCTGGCGATCGAAAAAGCGCTACCGGCTTCCACCGTTTTGGGCATGGTCAAGCTGCCGCCCTGCGCTATTCCCGGTTGGATCGACGCCACCGCCAATCCGCCGATCAGGAGTGTCCGAGGGAATCTCATCGGATACCTCCTGAGCTAAACGTTGCAATCACCGTGCGCTCGGTGCTGATTTTTCTTGCCAGATCCTCCGGAATGTGCACCGAGAAGGGCGCCGGAGTCTGCGGCAGCAGAGCGCGATCAACATAAGAGTCGGAAACCCACACCAACTGACCGGTCTTGTCGTAGAAGGTTACGAGCACATGCGCCACATTGACGACCTGTCCGCTCTGATTGACCAGCTGCCCTGTTACCGAAGCATCCGGCGCCGGATTAAGCTTCTCGTCCTGAATCAAGACAACGGGATCCGCTGAAGCCTGAACGAGAGTCGAAAAGGGCGTCATGTGAATGCTTCCTACCGCTGACAGTGATTTCACGTTCGGAAAGCTGATGAAGAACGGTGTGACCTGCTTCGGAAGAAGGAGGTGCGAAATCTTGTCGAATGCACCCTCGGTTGCGATCGGTGTTTTGTCTTTTGACTCCAAAGTAGCGGAAACCGATACGTAAGCCGGCACCACATCCTCGTTGAGCAGTTCGCCCAGGATCACGACGCCGCCATCAGCTCGTTCCACCGGGTGCATGTCTACGATTTTCACGTGGGGCGCCTCGACGTCTTGCACCCCCCAATCATCCCCCGCACCTGGATAGATGACATCCCAGCGGAGATAGTTGACTGCGATTACCTGCGGCGGAACTATAGGCTCCTTCACAAGGGGCCACTCCACCTGCCAGCGATCGCCGGTCTTCACCACGTGCAGCGTCCGCGCAGTCGTCGATGTACCCACGACCGTAGACCAATACAGCTTGAGCTCAACTTCGGCATCGCTACCGGTAGCGTGGTGTGGCCGGACATCAAAATGGTCAAGAGTCGAATAGGTCCGCAAGCTTGAGTAGGAACCCTTCAGATCCCGAACGAACTCCGGTTCCGTAAACTGCGCCTTATTGGCGAAATTTGCATAAGCTTTGCCCAGTGCCTGTTCGCGAATATCTTCGCCCAGGTTGCGGACTGCTTCCTCGGGTGTTGATGACGAGCGAATCAGACCCTGCTTGCCGGCATAAGCCTCAGCGGCCGGAACAGGCCAGATGGTTCCAATTGCAATCAGCGCGATCGTTGCGGCGCCAAGACATGCGGCGAGTAGTCCTCCCTTATTCACGAGACCAACCTCCCCTGCACGAGATGCGCGTCGTCAGCTTCCAATGTTTCGTCAGTGTCGATCCCGACCCGCCTTTTATTGGGAATCAGAACCACAAGTATTGCGAGAAGGCTGCTGCCGAAGGGCAAAATGCCCCACATCAACCCCTGCCAGTGCGGCGGTATCTGCGGCGCGTTCACCGGGGCTGCCGGTGGCACTCCGTCCTTGCTCCAGATCGTGATAGTCCCGTCTTCGAGGCTGTCCACGGGGCGCCAGCCACCAAATGTCAGGAGCGCGTCGTAGTAGTGATCGCGGACAAACACCCACTTAAGCCCGTAGCGATCCGCATGAATCAGCATCGCCCGAAGCGCTTCCAATCCTGCGGAACCAAAGTACTTGGAGCTCGTCAGAGCGCCCGCCCCATGTTGCGTGAGTTCTGGCAGCATTCGCCCCGAATTCCATTCGCCGTCCACGCTGCTGGCGTCTGTCATAGCCGCGAGTCGGGAAATCTGATTGCCGAATCCCAGGGTGACGTAACGGTAATTGAAGTGGCCATCGCGGTTTAGCCAGGCAGCAACAGAATCTACCTTGAAGTCTTCTGCGCCTTCTCCCGCACGGTAGCTGACCCAGAACACTGCCACCGCGCAGGTAATCGCCGCCAGGAGCGTAAGTGCGATCACCGCACGTAAGCGGAAGCGATCGACCAAATCCGCGGCCAAAGCTCCAACAATCGGCAGGGCCAGTAGGGTGGCCCAATAGGCGAAGCGCTCCATAGTAAGCACGTCGAAGGCGCGGCCTAGGACAATGTGACCGACGGGGGTCGTACCACCCAGTCCTACCAAAAAGGCTACCCAGAATCCGAGGAGCAGGGGCCTCAGGCGAGGAACCATCGAGCCGCGAATAAAGACGAACGGGAGAGCGAGGGCCAAGGCGCCCCACGGCACGATGAAGTAGTTCAGGCCCCAGAACGGGCTCAGAATGTAATTCGCACGGCTAGGGTGAGGAATTGGAGCCTGGGTAACAGGATAATGAATCAGAGCAATCCAAAAGGGTAGAAGTACCAATGCGATTGCTGCGCCTGCGACCACAACCATTGCTAGCGTGCGAGTCACAAATGCCGGCGTCGAAACCCTTTCACCGTCCTCGCGATCGAGGAAAACCAGGGCCAGGATCGGCAGTGCGAAGAAGAACGATCCGAACAACAGCGTGGCGTGGTGAGCTGCTGCTGCAGCCGCGAAGAGCACGGTAGCCTTGAGGAAGGACCGCAACTTGCCATGCCTCAGCCAGTCGTAGAGAAAAGGGAGCGCATTGAGGTAAATCGGGGCGGCGGAAGTGGTTCCCAATTGCCCGGCGGAATAAACCAAAAAGCTCTCAGAACCGAGAAAGACACTACCCAACGCCGCAAATGAAGCTGCACGAGGGCTAACCCACAGTGACGAAAAGCGATAGACGCCGATAGCGAGAAGGAGTATAGCCACAAATTGGACCGCCATATAGGCGAGGTCCAAGCCCATGAACCAAGAGACTAACGCGACCCATTGCTGCGGAAGGGGAGGATATGTAGTCTGTGAGAAGCCCGCATACCATTTAGGGTTCCACGGGTCGAACCAGTGATGAACATAGTGCGAAGCGAATAAAATGTGAAAATTCGCATCGTACGACTTTAAGGGTAATTTCATGAGAAGAAGCGGCAGGTGAATCACAACAACCGCCATCAGAATCAGGCTCATCGGAAGTGGTCGTTGTGACGGCGCGGTTAAGTCGGTTCTCTGCACGATTTCCCCTCGGACTTCTCTAGATTCGGTTATTCCTTGGCGCATTTGATTTATTTTACGGCGCGTCAAAGCGTCACATCTCAAAGGCATCAATTGCGAAGGTATAACGGAAGGTGAGTCCCCAGACGCCATAGACTGCTTCTCTAGGCGCAAATAATTCGATTCCAAAAGTACCCCTTCTGGTTGCTTTGAGATCCGAGATTCTGAGGCCAAACACCGCTTTTTGAAGCAAAATTTACTTAGAGTTGGCCAGTAGCGTCAGATGCGGCCAACATTAGGAGGGTTTTTGGAATCAAATACTTTAACGAAAACTCGTGACATGGTGATTAGCTTTGATTGTTAGACTTGGTTTCTTGAAGATTGCATTGGTGTCTGTATTTGTAGTGCTTGGTTCCACGGCCGAGGCGCAAGTATACGATGTGGGATCCGGATCATCAAAAAGCCCGCAGGCTCCAAAGCAAGCGCAATCTTCCGACCAGTCTCTAGGTTGGGGATCGAACATTCAGAATGCCCGCCTGGCGCGCGCTGCGACATTGGCCCTTCAGCACGGGGACAAAGCGCTCGCATTGGATTATGCTGAGCGCGCTGCGAAAAACGCTCCGAACGACCCACAGTTGTGGTTCCTCTTAGGCTATGCTGCCCGCTTGAATGGAAAGCTACCGCGAGCCGTCGATGCATATTCGCATGGTCTTCGTCTTTTGCCTGGATCTTTGGAAGGACAATCGGGCCTCGCGCAAACGTACAGCATGATGGGACGCACAGAAGAAGCAGAACGCCTCCTCAAGCAAGTAATTTCCGCCGACCCCAAGCGCAAGGACGACGAGGTGTTGCTCGGAGAGCTTTACATGCGCTCAGCGAACTATACCGACGCGCTGGATTGGCTTGGTAAAGCCGAGAGGGCCCAGCCAGGCGCACGCTCGGAATTGCTGATGGCACTCTCTTACCAGCGCCTGAAGCAGATGGACCAGGCAAACCATTACCTCGAATTGGCGAGGAAGCACGCACCCGACAATCCCGAAGTGCAGCGGTCGATGGCCGGCTATTACCGAGAAACCGGGAATTATGCGGAAGCCATTGCCGCCCTTAAATCGATCAAAAATCCAAAGCCAGACCTAATCGCTGAGTTGGCATATACTTACCAGCTAAGTGGCGATCTGAAAGACTCGGCTAAGCTCTATGGGCAAGCGGCGAACGCTATGCCCAAGGACATGAACCTGCAACTTTCCGCCGCTCAAGCTGAAGTGGCAGTGGGTTCGATCAAAGAAGCAAATGCGTTCCTGTTACGCGCGGAGAAGATCGACCCGAAATACTATCGAATGCACGCTATTAGAGGAGCCATCGCGAGGCTGCAGGAGCGGGACCAGGATGCGGTCCGCGAATACTCCACGGCCATCGCGAATCTTCCGCCGGAGGCCTCCGAGGGACCCCTTTACGGTATTCAACTGCATCTGGACCTGATGGAGGTTTACAAGAATCTCGCCGACGACGGCAATGCTCGTCACCAACTCGAAATTGCGCAAACGCAGATTAACGCAGTTGACCAAAACTCTGTGGGCAAGCCGCAGTTCCTCCGTCTTCGCGCAGTCATCAAGCTGAATGCCGGCGATACCGATGGAGCTCTCAACGACGTAAAGTCAGCGCTGGCCCTTAATCCTACCGACCGCGATGATTTACAGCTCAACGGCGACATCCTGATGAAGATTGGACGCACTGACGACGCAATTGCGGTTTACAAGCAGATTCTCGCGATTGACGCCAATAATCGATTCGCGCTGATTTCATTGGGATACGCGTCAAGAATCGCGGGCCGTGACCAGGATGCGGAGAAATATTTTCTCCATCTAGAACAAGTGGATCCTTCGATTTACGTGCCTTATCTCGCGCTAGGCGATCTCTACGCCGCTCGTCACGACTTCGCGAAAGCCGAAGAGTCTTACAAAAAGGCCTACACTCTGGCTCCGCAGAGAGCTTTGATTGTCGCTGGCGGTATGAATGCCGCGATCGAAGCCCACAATATCCCCCTTGCTGGAACTTGGATGGGCCGTGTCACCGACGAAATGAACACCGAGCCTCGCCTTCTTCGCGAAGAAGAGCGGTACTTGAGTTTCAACGGTGAGTATCAAAAGTCCGCTGAAATTGCGCAACAGGCCATGAAGGTCCTACCCAAGGACCGAGACGTCGTCGTATATCTGGGTTACGATCTGCTGCACCTCGAAAAATATGACGAGTTGGCGAGCCTGACGGCTCAAAACCTCGATGCATTTCCGAAGGATGCTGATCTTCCGCTGCTTCAAGGTTATGTGGACAAGCATTCCGGGCAACAGGAAAAGGCGCGCACCGACTTTACCGAGGCTTTGAAACGGGATCCTAACGTGGTGACGGCCTATGTGAACCGTGGCTACACATTGAATGATCTTCACCAGCCCAAGGCGGCGGCTGCCGACTTCGAATCAGCTTTGAAGAGAGAGCCAAATAACGGTGAGGCACATCTCGGCCTCGCCTATGCAGACCTTAATCTGCGTAAGCCGCAAGCAGCGTTGAGACAAGCAGAACTCGCAGCGAAGGTCATGGGCGACTCCAAGGTCATTCACGTCATTCGCGCCACAGCCTATGGACGCCAGGGCATGCTCACGAAAGCAGCCAACGAGTATCGGGCGGCGCTGAAGTTCGATCCAACCGATGGAGCGCTTTACTTAGGTCTCGGAAATACCTACTTTGCTGGCAGACATTACCACGACGCAGTCGATCAGTTGCAGATCGCTGCGAAATACGCTCCTGACAACGCGGCCGTCTATGCCCTGCTTGCGCGCGCCTATGCGAGCCTGCAAGATCGCACCCAGGCCCTTCAATATATTCAACTGGCCGAGCAGCACGCGGAATCCGGTCCTCCCCCGACCAAAACATCGGGCTCTTCAAACGGCTCAGATGCTTCAGCATCCATTTCCAGGGCAGCCGAAGACAACCTCGGATCGTCGATCAGCGAAGTGTACGTTTCGACGGGTGAAGCACTCATCACTCTGGGAGATCATCGCGGCGCGATGGACCGCTTCAAGAAAGCAATCGCCGTTCCTCATAGCGACCGCGTGAGTGTCCGACTGGCAATCGCGCAGCTCATGTCACAGCGCGGTGAAACGGAGGATGCGCAAAGAGAAATCGCATTGTCTCTCATGGAATCGGAAGCCGGAGATACCGAACCGTACTCGGGCACGCAGTACATCGCGGCTGCCGACGTGTTTCGATCAATGCACGATTACCAGCTCTCGGAGACCTACCTGAACCACGCCAAGGCCGCCGGAGCGCCCGATTCGGCGGTACACATCGGACTCGCCAACAACTACCTCGCAACAGGCGACTCAACTCGAGCTCAGGGGGAGCTGTCAGCAGTCAGCGTTGATGCGGATAGCGGGCCGGACTACCAATACCTGCTGGCTCAAGCGAACCTCTATCGCCAGCAGCATCACAACGCTCAAGCTCTCACATCGTTCGCCCAGGCCTCAACCGCTGAAGGCGAGGACCAGACAGCGGAACAAGGATTACTGCAGGCCGGAGCGGACGAAGGGTTGAGAGTCACACCGGTACTCAGCTTGTTATCCGATTTCTCAGTGGATCCGATCTTCGAAGATTCGACCGTGTATGTCCTCGACTCCAAGCTTGATGCGGCTTTTCCCGTTCCGAGTACAGACACGTCCTTACTCCCACCACCTCGTTCCTCTCTACAGACGCAGTGGCTGGATGCATTCCATCTCCATCTCAACCATATGCCGGTCTCAAGCGGATTCTTCCAGATAAGGAACTCTCGTGGACAAATCTCTGTGCCCGCAACCAACTCCGTCGTTAATCGCAACACCACGGATTACAACTTCAACTACGGGTTGAATCCGACCTTCAACATCGGACGTAATACTGTGACGCTTGACAGTGGAGTTCAAGTCACGATTCGTCGTGACTCTGAGTCTCCTGTGGCTCTGAACCAAAACCTCTTCCGCGTGTTCACGTATGTGTCGACAAGCTCGTTCTTCGACGCCGTCTCAGTGAGCGGATACGTAATTCGCGAGGCTGGTCCATTCACAGAAAGCAATGTGCATTCGAGATCCTTGTCGGGCGCGATTGACTTCAGAGTAGGGGCACCTTGGGGAAAGACTGCCTTGGTAACTGGCTGGGGAGCGAGCGATCAGCAATTCACTCCGGTGAATTACGAGGACTATTACACCTCGGCTTACGCAGGCATCGAACATAGATTTTCTCAGAAGCTCAGTTTGCGGGCTCTCGCCGAAGACCTTCGCGCATGGCGTATCGTGGGTGCGAATTCCGGAATTGCGCAGAACCTGCGACCGGCGGGCGCCATCAACTTTGCTCCGAACCAAAGCTGGAATTTCCGTGTGTCGACGGCTTACTCCAGCACTCGAAGCTTTCACGTGTATGACGCGACTCAGAACGGCTTTTCCGTTACGTATGCCAGGCCCTTCCGTCGGAAGTTCAACGATGACACGGGAGATGTTGTCCTGGAATATCCAATTCGGTTTACCGCAGGTTTCCAGGAAGAGACATTCATCAATTTTACGGGTGCACAGAATCAACAGTTCCGACCGTACGTGAACATCAGCCTATTTTGAAGGTGGATCCATGAAAATTTGCTTAGTTGCCACATTTCCTCCAAGCGGGCGCCAGTTGAACGAGTATGCATTTCATATTGCCCGGGAACTTCAAAGCAATCCCGACGTCGAGTTGACTATTCTCGCCGACGAATTGACTGACTATGAGTTCGCGACGGACGAGCACGGTAATACGTTGAAAGCCGACCAAATGACTGAGCTTCCCGGCTTCAATGTGATTCGCTGCTGGAAGTTTGGGGCTGTCACCACGCCGATGCGTCTGGTGAATACGATTCGCAGATTGAAACCTGACGTCGTGTGGTACAACCTGGTCTTCTCGAGCTTCGGAACACCAGAGAATCCGGTGGCTGCATTCGCTGGACTTTCTGCGCCCGCCCTAACAAGAGCTGCCGGATTTTTCACCCACATTACCCTGCACCACATCATCGAGCACGTGGATTTCGCAGCCGCAGGCGTGCGCCGCGAAAGGCTATTTCGCATTGGCACGAACCTTGCCACCAAGGCTTTGCTCAAAGCGCATTCAGTCTCTGTCATGCTCCCCGGGTACCACAAGACGCTGGTCACCAAATATGCTGCCCGGAATGTGTTGCTGGGCACCCACGGGACCTTTGCTACGGTTCCTACCCCGCCGGATTTTTCGAAGCGCGGCAATCCAGATATGCGCATTCTAGCGATCGGACATTGGGGAACCTACAAGCGCCTTGAAACTCTGATGGAAGCATTCCCGATGGTGCTGGAGAAGGTGCCCAATGCGCGCCTGGTTGTCGCCGGCGCCAATCACCACACGAGAGCGGGCTATTGGGAGTCGATTCGAGAGGCTCAACCAGCACACTTGCCTATCGAGTTCAGGGGTTATGTGGCAGAAGAAGATATCCCAGAGCTGTTTCAGACAACGTCGGTATTGGTGTTGCCCTACGACTCGGCCACCGGCTCGAGCGGGCCAGCCCACCAGGCGTGCGAATATGGCGTGCCAATCGTGTGTGCGGACATCGACGATTTTCGCGGCATGGCTTCAGACGAGGACATGGCAGTTCGCTTTTACAAGATTGGAGACGCAGCCGACCTGGCTCAAGAGCTGATCACGATTTTGAAGTCGCAAGAATTGCAACACCAAATGGCGGAGCACAATTTCGAAGCGGGCGTAGAAATGACAATGACCCGCGTCGTTGGAAATTATCTGCGCTGGTTTGAACTTAACCGGCGCAAGCGCGAGATTCGTAAGGCCGGCGTTCTTCCCGGCCGCAAGCGCTCTTGGCTGCGCGGTTTACGCAACCGGGAAGCCGCTCCCGACTGGAGTGTGCAGACAATCCTCCTTGGTCAATCAGGGGCGGGAAGGCGCAACCGGGATGGGATCGAGGTGGCGGGCAGTTTTGCGCACCTTGACGATCATTCCGACTCCTTTTCTCGGCCACAGGCGCGCAATTCAATCAGTCACCTTAGCCGCGATGCGAACGATATCAATCATCCAAAGCCATAAGTACTCACATATCGAGCCAAAATTGAGTACTAATACTACGAAGTAATCAAATTTGCCCCGGCCGATTGTTGGCCGGGGCAAATGCTTCCCAGATACACTTACGCTTCCATTTCATGTGTTCGCCGTTAATGTGATAAAAACTACCCCTGTGGTCTTATTCAACTCACACGGCCTTGACTGTCGCCATTGAGGTTGTTCTAACCACGAAGCATCTCCTCCGCCCACGTCACCATCCAAGATGTATGTGTTTCCTGCGGGGGGGGACGCCGACTTTTTGGGCGGGCTGCAGAAAGACACGTTCCGCTCCAAATACCCAGATTTCATTCCGGCCTGTGCCGCGTCTGACATCTACAGGACCGCACTACCTTTCTGACGAGTCGTTTCGCATGCTCAGGCTTTAATTGCTCTAAGCCCGCTGCGCGCTCGCTTATGGGAAGAAACCAAAGGAGAACCCTTGAAAAAGGCGCGCGTTCAAAGATCTGCAGTTCGGACTCTGTTTTGGATTATTCCCAGCATTCTGCTTCCCTTCTTGTTTGCAGGATGCGGCGGCCCTCATGTCACCGCAAACACGGCACCCACGGTAACCATCGCCGCGAACCCAGCAACTGTTAATGCTGGCGCTACGTCGACTTTGACGGTTGCTGCAACGAACGCTACTTCGGTGGCGATCGCAGGCTCTGACGGCTCTTCGTACACTTTGCAGGCCGCCGGAGGAACTCAGGCCGTCACTCCCTCTGCAACCACGACTTATACCGTCACCGCGGTTGGGGCTGGGGGAAAAGCCTCAGCCACAGCGACAGTAACGGTAAACGCGACTACGACGCCCGCTCCCACAGTGACCATCAGCGCCAATCCGGCTTCGATCACAGCCGGTGCTTCGTCCACCTTGACGGTCGCTGCAACGAACGCGACTTCGGTGACGATCACCGGATCGGATAGCAGTTCGTATACGCTCGCGACAACAGGCGGAACGCAAGCGGTGAGTCCAAAAGCGACGACCACTTATACTGCAACAGCAACGGGTGCTGGTGGTACGGTCACAGCCACGGCGACTGTCACGGTCACTGCGGTCACCGCTCCGGCGCCGACAATCACGATCACCGCAAATCCAACAGCGATTACCGCCGGCACGTCTTCAATTCTCACCGTAAGCGCCACCAACGCAACTACAGTGACGATCGCTGGATCAGATAAGAGCTCTTACACACTTGCCGCAACCGGTGGCACACAGGCTGTAAGCCCGGCTGCGAGTACCACCTACACGGCCACTGCAACGGGTCCAGGCGGAACTATCACGGCAACCGCGACTGTGACCGTCTCGGCTAACCCGATACCCACTGTCACTATCACCGCTAATCCCGCTTCGATTACAGTCGGAAGTTCTTCAACGCTGACCGTGGCCGCGAACTACGCTACACAAGTCACGATCACAGGCAGCGATGGCACTACCTACCCGGTGGCGTCAGGTAGCGGAGGGAACCAAACGGTCACTCCTGCTGCAACCACAACTTACACGGCCACCGCGATTGGAGCAGGTGGAACAACAACGGCCACCGCGACCGTTACCGTTACTCCGAATCCGCAGCCGACCGTGACCATCGCCGCAAATCCAACCAAAGTCGTGTCGGGCAGTCCTTCTACTCTGACCGTTGCCGCTACCAATGCGACAGGTGTGACCATCACCGGCAGCGATAACAGCAGTTACTCCTTGCCTGCTGCCGGCGGCACTCAATCTGTCAGCCCCACAGCGACGACGATTTACACCGCCACGGCGACCGGAGCCACAGGGACAACGCCTGCAACGGCGCAAACGACTGTTACAGTCATACCGGCAGGCTCCGTCCAGCAGATCAATCACGTGATTTTTGAACAGCAGGAGAACCATTCCTTCGACAATTACTTCGGCATGCTTAACCCATACCGCGTCACTAACAACATGAACGTCGGCGATGATGGCGTCACTTACACCGTTGACGGTATCGACGATAAGTTGAGCAAGTTTGACAATCAGGACGACGAGGGTCAGAAGTTCCCCCTCTTCAAATTTACGACCACCTGCAACGACGACATGAGTTCCGACTGGCTGGCCAGCTTCGGCGATGTCGACCGGTACAACTTCGATAGCAACCGCGGCTACAAGATGGATGGCTTTGTCCACAACGCCGAGGGATATGCAAAGAGCTGCGCTCAGGGAACCTCGTGTTCAGGTAACTTCACTGACTTGCAGGGCGAGCGCGCGATGGGCTACTACGACGAAGGATATCTCAACTACTACTACTACATGGCTTCGCAGTTTGCGGTCTCCGATCGCTGGTTCTCCCCCGTGGCCAGCAAGAGCATCGATAACCGCATTGCCACCTTCTCCGGCGGAACGACGCAAGGACTCGTGCGTGACCCCGCGGGCGACGATAAGCTTGCTTCCCAGCTGAACATGCAGACCATTTTCCAGGAGTTGGATAACGCTCATGTCTCCTGGAAGATCTACTACACTGTGACGCAGGGCTTCTGCCAAAATGACGACGAATGCGGAGCAGGGCTAAACAGATTCCCCGCGACTGACTTCAACAACTTCTCCTACTCGTTCAAGTACCTGAATAAGCAGTTCCCATGCGCGGCGCCGCTCCAGCCGTCGAGCGTTGTCGGCGATTCCACTAATTCGTTCTGCATCGATCCGACGCACATCGCGCCCGTGTCGCAATACATGACTGATGTCGCCAATGGCACGCTGCCGAGCTTTGCCTTCATCGAGGCTGGCTACGCCAATAACGACGAGCACCCTGGTTCAGGGCAATCAATTCTGTCGGGGCAAAATCAAGTGTCCAAGCTTGTGAACGCTCTGATGAATAGCCCTTCATGGAACGATTCGGTCTTCTTCTTCAGCTATGACGAAGGCGGTGGTCCGTTCGACCACGTTCCCCCGGTACCTAAGCATTCAAATGACAACACCGATGCGGCTGTGAAATCGGCGTATCCTGACATCGCAGGAATCTCTGTCAATCCCGACACCAACCCGAACTATTTCCCGTGCGTGCCCCCGCAAGTGACGCAGCCCGATGGCACACTCGGACCGGGACCTGCCACTACGCACTGCGATCTGGAATCCGGTTGGCCGGGGTCGACCGCTGGTGATCTGGTTACACAGCAGGGATTCGCCGCCCAGCTTGGCTTCAGATTGCCGAATTTTGTAGTCTCGCCTTTCACGCGTCGGCATTATGTCTCGCACACGCCGATCGATCACACCGCGATCATCAAGTTCGTTGAGAACCGCTTCATCGGTCCCAACGCGCACCTGACGAATCGTGACGCCGCTCAACCTGACCTTCTGGATTTCTTCGACTTCACCAACATTCCGTGGGCCACTCCGCCAACGCCGCCGGCGCCGATCACGTCGGTGGTGAGCAGCAGTTGCCATGCGGCCACGCTATAGCGCTTGCTGAGTGATCTGAATTAGCACGAGGAAATTCAGGCAGGCGAAGACGAAAAACGCCGCAACGATTAAGGGGTTAGCCCTCAATCCTTGCGGCGTTTTACTTTTCAGGAGATGACTTCGTAGGGCCGCATCATGTCATTGTCTTCATGTTCCAGCATGTGGCAATGAAAAACATAGCGGCCAGTGAAGCCTTCAAAACGAACGACGATGGTCACTACTTCCCCGGGGTTCACAACGACCGTATCTTTCCATCCAGCTTCATAAGGGGCGGGAAGACGAGGCGAGCCGATGAGTTTGAGAATGCCGCGATGGAACAAGGCCGTATCGTAGCCATGGCGCTCAACAAGCTGGAATTGCACTAAATGCAGATGCATGGGGTGTGCATCTTCAGTGGTGTTGATGAAGCGCCATTTCTCCGTCGAACCGAGCTTCACGCTTTCTGTCAGCGGATCATCATATCCCCTGTTGTTAATGCGGACGCCGAGCGAATGTCCCTGGTCATCAATCGTTTCGGACAAGACGAAATCCCTCGTCGTCACTGCCGCGGTCTGATCGAGTTTCGTGAAAGCGAAGGACGCGGGCATTGTGAATGCCTTGCCGGTCGGGCTCTTCTTCCGCGTCACACGGAATTGCATCAACTCGTCCAATGGCTCGTACAGGGGTACGATCATTCCCCATCCTGGATACGGGGTGGCGGCATTATTTGAAAGGGTGACGGTCTTACCTTCCAACCCCGAGAAATCCACGATCAAATCCGCGCGCTCGGCGGGTCCCATCAGCAGCTTTGTCAGCGGAGCAGGTTTGGGGAGAAAACCACCGTCCGATCCGATCTGGTTAAACGTGACCAGCGACGGAATATCAGTAGGACGCTTGGCAAGATTAAAGAACAAGCTGAAGTATCGGGAGTTCGCTCCATTCAATACACGTAAGCGGTAAGCGCGGGGCTCAACCTCGAGGTACGGGTAGATCGCACCGTTGATGACGGGAAGATCGCCAAACATTTGCGGCGCCCATTGAGCGATTTGGGCCTTCTGCCCGTCGTCGAAAGTCGGCGCATACACAAGCTGACCCGCGTCATCGAGCATGCGGTCTTGTAGCAGCAGCGGGATTTCGTACTCCCCGTCAGGCAGCCCCAATTGACGTTCCTCTGCGTCGCGCAAGAGATAGAATCCCGACAATCCTGAATAGACATTCAACCGCGTAATGCCAACGGCGTGGTCGTGATACCAAAGGGTCCCTGCGGCCTGGTTATTGGGATAGGAGTAGCGCGCTGAAGTTCCGGGTGTAAACCACTTTTCCGGCAACCCGTCACTCTCAGACCGCGTACGCGAACCATGAAGATGCGGCACGGTACGCACCGGAGGGGTAGGCGGCATCGCGCCATGGATGCGCGGATCGGGTGGGAAGAGCGGCTGTTGCGGTAACTGGTTTTGCCAATCGACCTCGATCGGACTGTCCCGTAGCGCCTCAATCGTCGGCCCTGGATACTGCCCTTCATAACCCCAAAGAGTCGTAGGAGGGAGACTTGAATGCAGCTTCTGCTGGAATTGGAGCATGCGAACGCGATATAAGCCCGTACCCTTGCGGTTTCCATACGGCGCAAGGCGTTTGGGAATAGGTAACGGATCGACGTACCGCTCCAGTGCGGCGGAAGCGCGTCGGCTCGATTGTGCCCCTGGAGAGCCCATTGCCATGGCTTGCTGGGCTTCGATGCGGTTGGCCAGGACCAACGCTGGCGCCGACGTTACGCACAATTTAAGAAAGTCACGCCTGTTCTTTAAATGCATTCGGCCTCAATCACTCAACGGTGCGCTCGACATCCCGATCCCAGGGGCCGATAACCGATTGGTGCGACTTGGACGGGCACGCCTACAGATGCCGCGTCAAGGATCAGTCGGGCATCTCTCGATGGCAAGCGCGTAGTGTCCAAGCACTGCCTCTTAATTTAACGATTTGGCGGCCGAAAGGAAAACGCTTGCCGTGAGCGCGCCTCGAGGCGCCGGAATAGCCCCAGGACACAAGCCCAGGGCGGACGCTGAAGGGTGGGGAGGAGAGTCCCAGAAAGGATGGTCTGCAGAGGCCGCCCTACTCCGCAGCTTGAGTCTCCGTGATTTCGCTCGCTGTGTAGCGATTGCCTCCGAAATTGGCCGCCACTCTCAGGTGCAGACCACTATGAAATTTTTGGCTGATTGGAAAGCGCGCGGGATCGAAATTGATCGTATAAGTCTTCTCATCCCTCGGATCAACCAGGACGAGCAATCCCGAGTGCATATCGAAAGAAGTGATGTTGCCGCTGAAAACGAAGGTGGCACCAGGGGTAGCTAGAACCGCAATCTGGCTGGCCACGCCTTTGCCCTGCTTCGATTCGAATTTCACTGAAATAAGGGCTCCCGGGACCAAATCAGATTGGCCCGACGGTGCTGACGCGAAAGCCGACTGCCCCTGGCGGGTAATGGAGGTATTGGAAGCCACGTGGATCTTCATGGGCTGGTTCGAGAGCACACCGCTCATGGCTAACTCTCCGGTTCCGGAGTTGAAGCTGATCACGCGGCCCTGGTAGTCACCTTCAGGCGATTTGGACAGAATGTGGACGCTCAGGGCGAATACAGTCGTCCCATCCAGAACCGTTTGCACAGATGCGTGTTCTGCGGGTCCCAAATCCGTTAAATTGATCTTATTGCCATCCCGAAAAACCTGAGTGCGTTCATCGAAAAAGATCTTGATAGGCCGCTCGCCATATGCTTTCAACGTTATTTGATCTAAAACCGGGTCGACACTCTTGATTTCGCCACCCATGACGGTGCTTTTTCCGCGCGGGGCAGCAGGCAATGTCAGCGCCTCGGTGGGCGCATCCTCTGTTTTGAGGGTGGGCGACGAACCCGAAGGCTGTTCAGATTGTGCGTTTGCCAGATTTTGGGCACCAAAAGCCACAGTTGAGAGCAAAATAAGCGAAAAAATACGGTCCATTCACCACACCTGAGACGAATTTGCCTGGTTAGACACAAGTTTAGATGGCAATAGGCACTTGGTGGTGGCCTGAAGGTACGAAAGCTGGAGGAAAATCTGGGCCGTCTGGCAACACAACCGCCCAAAGCGCATCCAATTGTTTATACCCCATTAATCCAATCCACCGACTGGGGCGGATAGAAAAGGGCAAAACGCCATAATGATTGGTAATTTGCATAGATTGGTCGCAGTCTTCGCGATCTTCGGAGGATTCGCATCCCTTGATGCGGCTGCCCGAGACTTGGCAATCACCTTGCCGAAGCGCAGCGAGATGACTCCGGTGCAACGTTTGAATCGTGAAGGCGTTGAAGCGATCAATAAGCATCAGTATGAGAAGGCCGAGGCAATCTTCTACAAGGCTTATCTCTTTGATCCGGCCGACCCCTTCACCCTGAACAACCTGGGGTACATCTCTGAGTTGCAGGGCCAATTGGAGCGCGCCAACAAGTTTTACCTGTTGGCCACCCAGCAGGGCAGCAACGCTGACATCGATCGTAGCAACACGAAGGCCTTGGTCGGCAAGCCAATGAAGACCGCTTTTGAGGTCCTCCAGGACGTGCCCATGCGGGTAAACCGCATGAATGTAGATGCAATCGGGCTCTTGTCGCAAGATCGCGGGCTTGAAGCTTCAGTTCTTTTGCAGAAGGCTCTACAATTGGATCCCAAGAACCCTTTCACTCTGAATAACCTCGGAGTAGCTGACGAAGCTATCGGCGATTATGAAGGCGCCTTGAAATGCTACAACCAGGCTGCTGAATCGAACTCCTCAGAAGCAGTCGTAGTGACATTGAATCGCTCATGGAGAGGAAAGCCCGTGAGTAAGATGGCCGCTGATAGCGCCACCCGTTTACAGAGCCGCATGCAGCAGACTCAGTCTGACGAGGCGCAGGCTGTGATGTTCACGTGGCGTGGCGTCGCTGCAGAAAATCAGAACGATTGGTCTGTTGCAAAGCAAAACTTTCTTCAAGCCTATTCGCTGAATCCGAACAGCGCGTTCTCTCTGAACAACCGTGGCTATGTTGCAGAGAGGGATGGCGACCTGGAAACCGCTCAGTTCTTCTATGAGAAGGCGCGGAAAGCCGCTGATGCCGAAGCCCGTATTGGCTTGGCGACACAGACTTCAGCAGAGGGCAAGAAGCTCTCCATCGTCGCTGTCGACAGCAACACCAAGGTTGATAGCGAGATCGGCAAGTACACCAAGGAGCGCCGCCGCGAGACTGGTCCGATTGAATTGACTCCTCGTGATAACTCGACGACGCCCGAACAACAGCCGTCGACAACCGCCCCACCCCAGGGGCCTTCGTCTACCGTTCCTCAATAATCTTCACCAAGGATTTTGCACACATGACAACGTCAGCTCCTGCGTCACCTTCGGGTAAATCGATGATCCTTCTTTCTCGCCTGCTGCTTCTGCCGCGGAATAGCGATCCAACCTATTCCTCCGAGATGGCGGCGTTGAAGTCGGATATTCGAAATATCAGCCGCGAAGAATTCGACGAGTTACTTTCACTGGCAAATTCAAACCACGTGATCGTCCGCGGGATGGAGTTGTTCCTTAACATGATGCGTGAAGCGAAGGACAGCATTCGCGCTGAATGGGCGGAGACGGCCCTCGTTGAAGAGCGTGCACGTATTAACAACGCTGTTAGCTTCCTTCATAAAATCTGCAAAGCCTTCGAGGAAGAAAACCGCGATGTAACCGTGATCAAGTCGCTCGATCACTGGCCCGATCTCGGCAGCGACCTCGATCTTTATTCAAATGCGAAATCAAAAGAGGTCATCGACCTGATGAAGAGGCGTTTCAACGCGAAGAAGTCAGAACGCAGTTGGGGAGATCGTCTCGCGCGCAAGTGGAACTTCGAGATCCCCGGACTTCCGGAATCGGTTGAGATTCACGTCGGCCGCCTCGGACAGACGGGCGAGCAGACAGTGATTGCCTCCCGCATCGCTCCTCGCGCACGTCAGGTTCAAGTCAATGGCCTCGACTTTCGCTTAACGTCAGTATCAGATCGCATTATGATCTCGACGCTGCAGCGTATGTATCGCCATTTCTATTTCAGACTGTGCGACATCGTGGACAATGTCACGCTTTCAGAAACGATTGGCATCGACTTCCAGGATCTTCGCGCGGCAGCCACCAGCGCCGGCATCTGGGAAGGCGTAGCAACCTATCTCGTAATCGTTTCAGATTACGTGAAGCAATACCGCGGTACGGGCATCGAATTACCACAGTTCGTTTTAGACGCAGCAAGGTTCGGCGGAGATCAGGTTTTCTATCGCAAAGAATTCATCAGGGTCCCGATCATGCCACAGTCTGCAAAGCTGTATGGATCACAACTTGCCGGTTTGCTGAAGAAGCGCGAAGTGCAAAACGGTGCACGTCTGAGTTTGTTGCCTTGGCTAGCCACCGCTGCACTGGTTGGTCAAAAGATTACCGGAAGCGATAAAGGCATCTGGTAAAACCGACGACAGTTCCAAATCCGGCATCTGACTTAGATAGCCGTATAAAGAACATCGTACGTTGGTCATCAATTTGGTTTCAACCAAGTGAGGAGACGCCGGAGTTTGTTTTTTCCGGCAAAACAATATGGGCAATCTTACAACTACTCCCGATTTACTTTCAGGCGGCACCCGGTCTGCTCGGAGCCGAATGCTGCGCGATGAAGATAATTCCGCTTGGTCTGCCTTGGCCTCGCAAGAGACATTTTCTTCGCAGAGTCATTCCCCATTGGATTCAGATTCCCGACCCATCTTTACAATTGATCCGCTTGCGTTCAAGCGGGATCGTACCTCGAGCGCGGTTTCGTTTGTTGTTCATACCGCCATCATCGCTCTGGTATTGTGGCTTGCGGTCCGCGTTCATTCCGCTGTCATCATGCCGCCTGAAGCGATGGTCACGCACGTCGACTTCAAACTCTACGCCCCACCACCAGTGGTCATGCCTATCGCGAAGGTGGCGGGCGGTGGCGGCGGCGGCGGAGCCCACCAGATTATCGAGCCCACCAAGGGTCGCATGCCCGAAGTCGCGAAGGTTCAGTTCCTGCCTCCGCAAATTGCACGGCTGGAGCGCCCAAAGCTTGGCGTCGAGCCTACGGAAATGGTCAAGATTCCCGACAGCAACAATATGCCAAACCTTGGCGTATCGCAGTCGCCACAGATCGCCCTGGCTTCGCAGGGACACGGTAGCGGCTCAGGTTTCGGTCAAGGTCTCGGTGGTGGCATAGGCGCCGGACATGGCACGGGCGCGGGTACGGGCACGGGCGGCGGATACGGTGGCGGCATCATGAGCGTCGGCGGAGGCGTGAGTGCTCCGGTTGTTGTTCACGCGACTGAGCCGGAATTTACCGAAGCTGCTCGCCAAGCTAACTATCAGGGCAGTGTTTCGATTTCACTGATCGTCGATCCCCAAGGCAATCCGCAAGCGATCCGCGTAACTCGCCACGCCGGAATGGGCTTGGATGAAAAGGCAATCGAAGCAGTTCGGCAATACAAGTTCCGACCTGCCATGTATCAAGGACACCCTGTTGCTGTGCAGATCGTGATTGATGTCGACTTCCACTTGCATTGATCCTGAAAGCCTCGCAGAGTGAATGCAAAAAGAGGAGCCCGTCGGGCTCCTCTTTTTGCATTCACCTAAAATCGCGCCGCCGGTCAGCGCATCGACAATATCTCCGTTTCGCTCGTCCCTCTCGGTCTACGACGAGTCCCTCCAGTCTGAGCTCACTCATGCGGCCCCATCTTGAAGAGATCAATTCATCATATTGAATCAATCGAGGCCTGGCTCTTGCGCGGCAATGCCGACCTCGATCCTGCGGCACAGAGAAGCTGGCGTGAGAACCCTCGGCGCTGCAGGCGTACGCTAGCCCAACTTCCACGGCTCGCTGAGCAAGATCCTTTGTTTGCGTGGGGTTAGAA
>OCTA010001412.1_pt1 | contig 22024 bp, 18 predicted proteins | sample 1538991 | NCBI WGS metagenome assembly OCTA01 (sample SAMEA3539302, study PRJEB22396) | soil metagenome | biome: tundra; feature: field; material: soil | place: USA | collected 2010-05 | depth 0.15 m | reverse complement strand
GCCGTTCCGCCATCTGCGTGCTGATGTTGCTGGGCACCAGGCGCTCGGAAATCTGCTGCGGCGTGATGCGCATCACCGCCGTGGAAATGAAGGTGTCCGGCCACAGAAACGCCACCACCACCGCGATCACCAACCCGGCGAAGGTCGGTCCCACGATCCAAGAACGATAGCGCCGCAGAATATCGATATAGTCCTCGATATCCGGCGGGCGCCGGGAAACACTGACGTATCCTTGTTGGGGTACCATAAATCGGAAATGCTCTCTTTCTTAGAATCGGCGGGCGGCCCGGATCTCTACACAGCGCATGGCGTTGTCTATCATGGCACGATGATCTGGTCGCCCGGCCTCACCAGGATATTCTGCTCCATCTTCTTGCCCTTGGTGACCTCGCGGTAGTTGAACTTCAGCCGCTGGCCGCCGCGCAGAATGACGATTTTCTTGGTATTGGCGAAATCCCGAAAGCCGCCCGCATTGACCAGCGCCTCCAATACCGTGGTATCGATCACCAGCGGGTAAGATCCCGGCCGGTTGACTTCGCCCTGGATGTAGTACTTCTTGCTGTTGACTTTTTCCACCCCCACCGTCACTTCCGGATGCACCATGATCCTTTGCAGGCTTTCGGCGATGTTGAGGCTCAATTTCTCCGGAGTAAGGCCGGCGGCCTGGATTTCCCCGACCAGGGGAACGGAAACTTTGCCGTCCGGACGCACCACAAACAGGCCCGAGTTTTCCGGCTCGTGCCAGACGCGGATGGAAATCAGGTCCTCGGCGCCGATGATGTAGGCCTTTGGATCCACTGGCGCTCCGGCGGTGGCAAGCTTGGCGTCCGCAGCCGGTGCCGCGGCTGCTTTCGCCGCCGGAAGTGGCTGCTCCGGAGCGGGCTGCTGCGCGGCCAGCATGCCGCATAAGCCCAAGGCCAGCAACGCGGGCACGCTCATGACATTACGCATTCCTATTTAGTTTACAGCAATCGCCGCTAAAGCTGACAACTTTCCGTACAGCCGTTAGAGCCGTTTGGTACGGACCCGCGCAGATGCAAGGGCGGCCCGAACGCTTTTTGGATGGCGCGGGCCGTGGCCGCAGTGAGCCGCGACTGCGGTTGTCGCCGAGCCGGGGTACGGGCTGGGTCCGTTCAATGGGCGTTAGAACCACCGGCACACCCGGGCCGCGCGCTTTGACACCGAGGGGCGCCAGTTGTGCAGAATTGTGCAGAATTGTGCATCGTTGTACGGTTGACGCGGCACCCGATTTTGACCGAACAAAGCCAATTATTCCTTTATAATCATTAAGTTGACATGAAGCGGCCACCTACATCCAACCGATGGCGGCGGGGCGGAGCCGAGTGCGACCGGTCCGGGCAGCGGATTGCGAACTGGGCGAAGAAAGTTCGAAAACGGAGGGCGGGAGGGCGATCATGGGGCCAAAGAATTCTGTTGTTCAATGAACCGGCGGGCTGTCGGGCGGAGCACTGGACGGCTGAGTGCGGAAGACATTGACGTCTCGATGCGAGTATAGCATAGCGGCGAAAGGGACTCGGCGGTGCGATTGGGGTTGGGCGTTTGTTTTCAGTGGATTCTCGTTGTGCCCAGTCGTGTAACCGTCGATTCGGCTGGCGAGCATCGCTCTCCGGGCGGTCCTCGGCCCAAGCTGGGTTGTTCGGTTGCTCCGAGACGGACTTCTGGTCTGCGGGTTGCAGTTCTCCGACTTGGGGTTTCGTCCAGTTGGCGGGACGGGGAGTTCACGGGAAGTAATCTCCCAGAACGCCGTTTGGGACCAATGGCGAAGATCAGCACGTCATCGCACATTGGTAAACGCTTCGCGACCAGGCAGGAGCCAAGTTTCCGTCCTTCCTCAAGTGCTGCTAAAGGTCCGCCGTTTATACTTCATAGAGGGAGCACCCGTGCAATGGAATCCTTCCTGAGTGATCTCAGACATTCGCTCCGCATCTTGCGACAAAGTCCCAGCTTCACAATCGCCGCAATGGCCGCACTTGCCATAGGCATTGCGGCCAATACCGCGATTTTCACCGTGGTGAATACGGTGATCCTTCGCCCTTTGCCCTATGCGGACTCGGATCGTATCGTGAACATCGGGCGTCCGGGCGGCGGAACCGCTGCTATACCGATGTTCACTTACTGGGAACAGCACAATCCCGGCTTCGAGGACTTGGCGGCTTACCTGCCCGGCAGCAGCATGAATCTGAACAGCGGCGACACGCCGGAAGTCGTAGCGGCGACGCGATCTTCGCGAAATTACTTCCGGCTATTCGGAGCCAATCCGATTTTGGGGAGAACCTTCACGGCTGAGGAGGATCAGCCCAGAGGTCCCCGCGTGCTAGTGATGAGTTACGACCTGTGGCAGCGTCGATTCGGCGGCGATCCATCGATTTTGCATCAGACGATCCGACTCGGGGGAGCGCCCTACACGGTGGTTGGTGTCCTTTCACCACGCTTCATTCCATACCCATCGGCCGACCTCTGGATGCCCCTGCAAGCCGATCCGCAGAGCACCGATCAAGCCCATGTGCTGCTGGTTTGCGCTCGGCTTCCTCGCGGCCTCGGCCTTGCGCAGGCCAACGCGCAGATGGCCGTGGTTGGCAAGCAGTACGTTCAAGCGGCTTCCAATCCGTTAGTAGGGGATGACGGCCACATCCAGGTTGCTCCTCTGCAAGAACATCTGACCGGGAGCATTCGGCCCCGGCTGTTGATCCTACTGGGTGCAGTCGGACTGGTGCTGCTGATCGCCTGTGCGAATGTTGCGAATCTGCTGCTGGCGCGGGCCGCTGGGCGACAAAGGGAGATCGCCATCCGCGCCGCGCTGGGAGCCAGGCGCGGGCGCATCGTGCGGCAAATGCTCACCGAGAGTCTGCTACTGGCCGTCGCCGGCGGCGTCTCGGGCCTGATGCTTGGATCATGGGGAGTGCGAGCCCTGCTGCACCTGATGCCTGGCGACCTGCCGCGCGTTCAGGAAATGGCTTCCATCCCGGCGCTCGATCCACGTGTGGCCGGGTTCGCCGCGCTGCTTACGGTGATCACCGGGTTGGCGTTCGGCCTGTTTCCCGCCATGCAGGTCTCCCGCGCGGAACTTGCATCGGCGCTCAAAGAATCAGGCGGACGCATGGGTACCGGCTTGAAGCATAACCGCACGCGCAGCATTCTGGTGGGCGCCGAGGTGGCGATTGCGGTGGTCCTTTTATGTGGCGCTGCATTGCTGATTCGCAGTTTTGCCGCCATGCATGCCGTGAGTTTGGGATTTGACCCTCGAAACCTTCTCACCATGGAGGTATCTCTCGCGGGCCCGGCATATGTGAAATCGAGCGCTGTAGACCGCCTCAGCCGGGAGTTCGTCCAGCGGGTCGAGAGGCTTCCTGGCGTGGAATCCGCCGCCCTGGCCAGCGCGCTTCCGCTCTGGGGTCAACAGGACATGCTCTTCAGCATCCCCGGGAGACAGCCGCTAAAGGGTTACCACTTCACCGGCGATGTCCAGTGGCTGATAGTCTCGCCACACTACTTTAAGGTTCTCCGGATTCCACTAGTCGATGGAAGGTTACTGCGTGATCAGGAAGCGGGCCGAACCGTGGTCATCAGCCAGACCATGGCGCGCAAGTACTGGCCGAATGCCAACCCTGTCGGACAGACAATTGTCGTTGGACCCGGGTTGGGCCCGGGCTACGAAGCGGGACTCACCGAGATTGTTGGGGTAGCCGGCGACGTACGCTGGCGGTTGGACGTGGATCCAGCGCCCGTCATGTACCAAGTGCCATCCCAGGTTCTCGATGGCGCCATGGCGCTGGTGAACCGACTTCAGCCGGGCGCTGTCCTGATTCGCACCCGGGCGGGCGTGGCACCCATGAGCGTCAGCCGTGCAGTTCAGCAAGCTCTGCTGGCAGCTGATCAACTTCCAATAGCGAGAATACGCACCATGGAGCAAGCCAGCCTCGATTCGACGGCGCGGCAGAACTTCAACCTTTTTCTGCTCGGCTTGTTCGCCGCCATTGCGCTCTTGCTGGCGGCGATGGGTATCTACAGCGTGATGTCCTACAGCGTGGAGCAACGGACGCACGAGATTGGTATCCGCGCCGCGCTGGGGGCGACCCGCCGCGACACACTGAATCTCGTGTTGTTTCAGGCCTTGCGAATAACGGTGGCGGGGCTTGCCGTCGGTGTCGCCGCCGCGTTCGGGTTGACGCGCCTGCTCAATGCGCAGTTGTTTGGCGTGAAGCCATCAGACCCGCTCACCTTTACCGCCGCGCCGCTCATTCTGCTTTTGGTCGCGCTTGCGGCTGCGTGTATTCCTGCGCTGCGAGCAAGCCGCGTAGATCCACTGGTGGCTCTGCGCCACGAATAGTGGAAGGAAATTCGAATCCATGAGCGTGTCTCTAAGATCCCCCTGACGCCGTAGTGTTTAGGATCACGCGACCGCGACCCCGTTCGGCACCAGCGGGGTGCGCGCCCGCGAAGTCCGGATCTGGGAAGTGTGGCAGCCCTGCGCCGATCCGGCCTCGTAAACGCGGCCCACAGAAGCGATCCTCCTGCCGCCTCAAGCGTGGGAGTGAAGGGCCAAGTGCGAACTCATCGGCTGACGCGCCTTACCCGTTGTAGCGGTCCGCACAGGCAACGCGATCCCAAACTCGCTGCTTTCGCCGCGCCCCTAGTCCGCATCTGGGAAGTGTGGGTGGACAAAATATTTGTCCTCCGCACCATCGGGGTTGCCCGATTGATCAACGTAGAGCAAGTGCATTGGATTTTGGGTGGGGGGAAAAAATAGCCAGGCGGGCGTGAACCCAACGAGCCACGAAGAACGTAGCCCTACCTAGCCACCCCCAGTTTATGGCATCTACCTGATGTGGTCAATACTTTTTGTAAACTATTGAAAGATCAACACCTTGACTCCAGTAAACAGCAATTCGCAAAGATCAAGCCCCCAGCAGTTCGTTGACACTCCAAACATGGTCCGCAATCCCCGCTTCCATCGCGGGCGTCACTCTTAGTTAGGGAGCCGTGAATCTGGCAGAAGTTTGTACCAAGCGAAATGGAGGGCGACCGCCTGTTGCTCGTGGGGACAACTCGGGGGACGCCGCGCTTGGCATCCTGGTTCACAACCGCGGCCAGCCCGGCACCTCTCCTACCAGCGGCGCGGCATACTCCCGGAACGCGGGCAGCACGTCGTTGCCATCCGGATGAATCCAGTCCGCGGGCAGCCGCCGCTCCACGCGCGCGACGTTCTCCAGCGGAGTGAGGAATGTGCTCGAATCGCGCCGCAGCGCGACCATCGCCTCCGTCTGCCCTTCGCCGGCAGCCACCGCCGCCGCGCGCCCGCACGCGAAGGCCTCCCGCCGGTCGAGCGGCACGGCGAACTCGCCGCAGCAACGTCCCAACAATCCCGGCTTTTCGGCGCGCGCGCGAATGCCCAGCTTCTCGCTGAGCAGGCGCGCCAACGTATGCCCCAGATTGGAAGCCAGCCGTTGGGTTTCGCTGGCGGCGCGATCCACGTCCGCCCCGAACGGCCGCCCGGCGTCGTCGAGCTGCCCTTCGCATACCGCCACCACCACGCGCCCGAGGCGTCGATACACGCACTCCACATCCGCGGCGATGCGATCCAGGCTCAGCCGCCGCTCGGGGAAGTAGATCAGGTGAGGGGCATCGTCATCCCTGTGCCGCGCCAGCGACGTAGCTGCCACAATCCAGCCCGCGTTGCGGCCCAGCGTTTCCAGCACGCACACCGGCGAGGGCAGGGAACGGTTGTCTTCGCCCACATCGCGCGCGGCGCAGGCGAAGAACCGCGCTGTGGATGCGTAACCCGGAGTATGATCGGTGACGCACAGATCGTTGTCGATGGTCTTGGGAATCCCGATCACCTGCAGGTCGTAGTGCGCGCGGCGCGCATACCGCGCAATTTGCAGCGCCGTATCCATCGAGCCGTTTCCGCCGGTATAGAAGAACGTGTGGACGTCCGCGCGCCGCAAGACGCCGAGCAGGCGCGCGTAATCGTCGGCGGCGAGCGGAAGTCGGCTCGATCCCAGCGCGGAACCGGGCGCTTCACCGATCTGGCGGACCAGGTCCGCATCGAGCGCCAGCAAATCCACCAGATCGCCGCGCACGAGACCGGCGAGGCCATAGCGCGCTCCAAAGAGGCCGTAACCCCGCCGGCGGCACTCCTCAATCAGGCCCGCCAGGCTCGCATTGATCACGGCCGTGGGTCCGCCGCCGTGTGCGACCACTGCTTTGGGCATGCCAGGCATCAAAGTTTATGAAACTTGGGTACGGGCGCATCCGCCCAAGCTTCGACGCTCGCTACCACTGCCTCGTCGCCTAGAAACTTGCGCATGAAGAGTACGGACCGGCCAGCCATCTGCCGCTCGTATTTGCGGATCGGCTCCGGATCAAGCGGCGCGAATCCCAAATGGTGTGGCGGCGGGATCGGCATTCGCTGTTCCTCGGTTTGGCCGGTGAGCACTTGCACTTGAGCAAAGAAGTCGGCTGCTGGCGTGCCCTTGCTGCGGGCTTCCCGTGCCAGCGCCGCACAGGCAGCGCGCGCCTCGGCGGCGGATACTGCGTGCTCCCAGGACCCAAGTTGGTTTGGCCCCGCGAAACCGCCATCGACGAAGAAAACTCCATCCAGCGTCAGTTTTGTCGGTTTCGGACGATTCGGCCCGCGCAAGCTCCTAACTCCCTTCCATCCCCCCCGCCACAACTCATCCGGTGCTGGGGGTCTCACGTCCGTGTTGTCGCCAAACCAGGATCCGTCGCACATCATAAGGCGCTTGGAACCCGGGAAGATGGTATTCCAGTAAGCATGGACCCTCCCGCGGCGGTCGACCCAGCCTCCTGGCAAGAACGTTCTGATGCCCGCCCAGATGTATGCAATAGAGGCAATCGCCACGTCCGCCTTGTTGAGCAGTATGGCAGACCCACTGGTGTCGTGCGCGGAGATGCTGCTGATGGCGCCTTCCTCAAGGGGGGGATGCGCCTTCCGGCCTGGTTTGCAGCCTTTGCTCGATATCCGCGAGCAGCTCGAAATACTCAGCAGTGGACGGCGGGACTAAGACGACTCCGTAGCGTGCCAAGTCTTCGCAAACGAGCGCCATAATGCGATTTAACCATACAACCGAACAGTGCATCCCGAAACCGAACATCCGGACGGCCCGAACGGGGTCAAAAGGGTCCGAATAGCGTATTTCGGTTTGGCATGCGTCTTGCACAACACCCTCGGAAACTATGAACCCGCTCTCGGATCTTCGCTTCGCGGCGCGGACGGCGCTGAAGTCGCCAGGCCTGGTGCTGGCGGGCGTGGTGGCACTGGCACTCGGCATCGGTGCCAATACTGCCGTCTTCAGCGTGGCCGACGCCGTCCTGTTCAAGCCCTTGAATCTCCCCGACGCGCGCGGTGTAGTGGTGGCCCTTGAAACGCAGCCGGGCCGGCCGGATGTGACATTTGGTGTCTCCACGGCGGACTACTTCGATTGGAAGTCGCAAAGCCACGCCTTCGAAGGGATGGCCGCTTATCAGTTCTGGACCATGAACCTGACCTCCGGCGGATTCCCGGAGAGCCTGCAGACGATTCACGTCTCCGGCGAGTTCTTCCCCCTGCTCCACGCCCAGGCGGCGCTGGGGCGAACCTTTGCGCCCGGCGAGGACCAGCCCGGACGCGAGCGCGAGGTGGTGCTCAGCCACGGTTTGTGGGAACGGCGATTCGGCGCCGACCCCGGCATCGCCGGCCGGACCATTCGGCTGAACCTGATGGACTACACCGTGGTGGGGGTGATGCCCAAGGAGTTCGAATTCCCCATGGCAGCCGAACTCTGGTGCCCTCTGGCGCTGGATGCCAGGCAGAAGAACAGCCGCGACGACCATGCCCTGATGGTGCTGGGCCGGCTGCGGCCCGGCGCATCCATACACCAGGGCGAGGCCAAGTTGCAGACCATTGCGGCACTACGCTCCGCACCGTGCGCGACTGGCTGAGCGGCTACCAGACGCGCGCCGGCGTGATCATGGTGCTGGTGGCGGTTGGCTTCGTTCTGCTCATCGCCTGCGCCAACGTGACCAACGTGCTGCTGGCGCGATCCGTAATGCGGCAGAAGGAAATTGCGCTGCGCACCGCGCTGGGCGCCAGCCGGTGGCGGATTGTCCGGCAACTGCTGACGGAAAGCATGCTGCTGTCCGGCGCGGGATCTGCGCTGGGCCTGGTGCTGGCACAGTGGGAGCTCAGCCTGATCGTTTCGCACATGCCCGCGAGTGTGGTGAAGTACATTCCGTGGTGGCGCAACATCTCGCTGGACTGGCGGGCTCTGCTGTTCACCGCGGGCGTGGCGCTGTTCGCGGGGGTTGCGGCCGGCTCCTGCCCGCGTTGCAGTCGTCGCGGCCCGATCTCAACACGGCGTTGAAGGAGGCGGCGCGGAACACCTCCGCCCGTCCACGGCGTCTGCGAAGCCTGCTGCTGGCCGGCGAAATCGCCCTCTCTCTGACCTTGTTGATCGGGGCCGCACTGATGGCGCGGGGGTTCGGCGCTTTGAAGGCCGTCCCAGGGGATCGCCAGCCGGAGACCATGCTCACCGTGCAGTTCAGCTTGCCCGGTTCCCGATACCCCGATGGAGCCCGGATCGCGCAATTCCAGAGCAGGCTTCTTTCGAGCCTGGCGCAAATACCGGGCGTTCGCGACGCCGCCGTAACCAACATGGTGCCCTATGCGCCGAGTGACGCGCCGCAGGTATTTACCGCGGAGGGGCAGGCGCTTGCGCGCAGCGCCGAGCTGTCGGCGTTTCGGGTGAAAGCCAGTCCCGGCTTTCTCCGGCTCATGCGCGTGCCCTTGCGCGCGGGCCGATTCCCGACCGAAGCCGACAGCCAGCAAGCGCCGAAGGTGGTGGTGGTGTCGGAAGCGTTGGCGCGCCGCTGCTGGCCCGGGCAGAACCCCATCGGCAAACAGGTTCGCTTTGGCCGCGCGGATTCGCGGGAGCCGTGGATGACGGTGGCCGGGGTGGCCGGCGACCTTCGCTGGAACTGGTTCGACCCCGGGGCGGATTCCACTTTGTACGTGCCCTACGCGCAGAATCCCGAGCGAACCACCTACATCGCGCTGCGCACCGCCGATCCCGGCAAGCTGATTCCCGCCGTGCGCGCGCGCGCCGCCGCGCTCGATCCCGAGCTTCCCATAGGCCCCCAATCGTTGGACAAGACTGTCCACGATTCGCTGATCCAGATTTCTTACATGGCCGGCATGATGAGTTTCCTGGGCCTGATGGCGCTGGTGCTGGCCTCGGTGGGCGTGTATGGCATGATGGCTTTCTCGGTCACCGAGCGGACCAGGGAGATCGGGATTCGTCTGGCGCTGGGCGCCGAAACGCGCACGGTCGTGAGGATGCTGCTGAGACGGGGCGCGGCGACCGCGGACCGGCGGGCTGGTGCTGGGGCTGTTGCTTTCGCTCGCTTTGGCGCGCTTGCTGGCCAGCCTGATCTGGGGAATCGACGCGTTGGATGTGGGCACCTTCGCGGGCGTTTCCGCGCTGTTGCTGGCGGTGGCGCTGGTGGCAAGCTGGGCGCCGGCACGTCGGGCCTCGCGCGTGGACCCTCTGGTTTCACTGAGGCATGAGTAGACGCGGGAACTATGGCAGCACCCGGAAGGGCACGTTACTCGAAAGCGGGCCGCTTGGGTGTTACCACCTGGACTTTTCCGCTGTTTGCGCCGGCGGGTACGATGGTCGCGATTTCGGCGACCGCTTCCGCTTGGCAATAGTGGGCAGCGCTTCCACAAAGGGGCACCGGCCTTGCAGACAGCCTGAAGACCGTGACGCAGACTTGAATTGAAAGCAGTTGCCCGCGCACCACGATCAAGCGCGCAGGCAAGACCAATCCGGTCCCGGACCGGCTATGTACCAGGGCCAGGGAGCGGGTGCCAAGGCCACCAGCCTATTCACCCGCGGTGCGGGAGACGCGGGCCGGCCGATTGGAGGCGGTGTGCGTGACAACGGGCAGACGCTTGCGCAGCCCCTTCGCCGCGCGATGCGTGGCAACCACACGGTTCGGCGCCGCGGTTGCCCGGTAAGCTACGGGAATCAGCAGCCGGTCGCCGGCCGCGGGCGGCGCCTGCTTGAGTCCATTGGCTGCGGCGATGCTGCCGGCAGCCATGCCGTAGCGCTTGCCGATGGCGGCCAGCGTCTCGCCGCTGGCCACCTTGTGCATACGCCACGAAGCGCGCCGCTCGGCGGGGATCATCTGCAGCGACGCCGAGAGCGTGCTGCCCGTTCCCTTCGGAATATGCAACACGTAACCGGCCGGGGCCACGCCCTTCAGCAGCGCGGGATTCAGATCCTGCAGCTCCGCCATCGGCGCGTCGGTCAAATCCGCCACCAGCCCCAGGTGCGTCGGCGCACCCACCTCTATGGTGTCGTACTCCAGCGGCGCTTCCGGAACCACGCCTTCCAACCCATACTCCGCCGCGTTCTTCGTCATGATGGTCATGGCCAGAATGATCGGCACGTAGTTGGTGGTTTGCTCAGGCAAAACGTGGCGGCTGCGCAGTTCCCAGAAGTCCGCATATCCGGTGCGCTCGACCGCGCGGGCCACCGCGTTCGGGCCGCAATTGTAGGCGGCCATCGCCAGGTACCAATCGCCGAACATGTTGTAGAGATCGTGCAGATGCCGGGCGGATGCGCGGGTGGCCTTCTCGGGATCGAAGCGGTCGTCGGTATAGGCGGTGCGCAGCAGCCCGTACTCCTGGCCGCGCCACGCCACGAACTGCCACATGCCGCCGGCGGCTTTGTACGAGATGGCGCGCGGGAAAAACCCCGATTCGGCTTGCGCCAGGTGGATCAACTCCTGCGGAACGCCCTCCTCCTGCAGGATGCGCTGGATCAGCGGGCGATACCGGCCGGCCCGCTCCAGGCCCGCGATCAGAGTCCTGCGCCCGCGTCCCGAGAAATAGTTGATGTATCCCAGCACCGCGTCGTTCACCGAGAGCGGAAGTTGGGAGGCGGTCGCCTGGACCTGCTCTTTCACCTTGTCCTTCAGCTTGGGATCGACCGGAAAGGTCATCTGCAGAATGTCTTCCAGCGGCGCCTTTTCGAATCGGGCTTGGTCCACATCCACGCCCGCGCCCAGCCCCGCCAGATCGTAGCGATGGACCGCGTCCACCATTTCGTCGAGCCGGGCTTCAAATGCCTGCCGGTCCGAGGGATTGTTTCCGGAGGCCTCCAGCATCAAGTCGACGGCCGTGTCGAATTGTCGACGCGCCTGTTGGGTATTGTTGGCCTGGTAGGCCTTCTTCCCGCGCTGGAAAGCTCGATCGGCGTGCTCGATCAGCAGGTCGCCTTCGGATGGCGCAACCGGCACTTTCTGCACCAGAATGGCGGGTGGATCGTGCAGATATGGGTTCGGCTCCAGCGCCGGCGGCTCGGCGAACTCCACCGCAGCCGCCGGGGGCGGCGTAGAGGGAAGGAAGGCCGATTGGAACTTGGACTGCTGGTTATAGCCGCAACCTGAAATGCCCAGGGTCACGGAGGAACCGAAAATATAGATAAATCGCTTGGTTCGACTGGTCACTAAACCGATCCTTCGAACAGATTTACAGGCTGCCAGCGGAAGTTGTAGCCGAAATGAAACCTAGAATCTAGCGCATTGCCCGGTCGAGGTCAACCGGGTATCCCAGAAGTATACGTGTGTCCCAACGACACACGGTGAGGTATACCCCCCTTTCTATTCTACTCCTCTTCTTCCTCTTCTCCGGTCTTGGCCGCTTTGGCCGCCGCTATTACTTTATCGGCTTGTAGCGCCGGAACATAATCGTAATGATCGAATTCCATGGTAAAGGAGCCGCGCCCCTGGGTCATGGACGTCAGATCGTTCTGGTAGTTTAGCATCTCCGCCATAGGGGCCTGGGCACGGATAAACTGGGTGTTACCTTTAGTATCCATGCCGGCGATGCGGCCGCGGCGGCTGTTCAGGTCGCCCATCAGGTCGCCCGCGTACTCCACCGGCGCCTGGATCTCGACGTTCATGATGGGCTCGAGCAGCGCCGGCTTGGCCTCCTGCATGGCGTTCTTGAACGCCTTGCGCGCCGCCAGTTTGAAGGCCAACTCCGAAGAATCCACATCATGGTACGAGCCGTCGTACAGCACCACGCGGAAATCCACCATAGGGAATCCGGCCAGGAACCCGCCCTCGGCCGCCTCTATGATGCCCTTTTCCACCGCGGGGATGTAGTTCTTGGGGATCGAGCCGCCGAAGATCTCGTTGACGAACTCGAACTTGGCGCCGCGCGCGAGCGGCTCCATCTTGATCCAGCAATCGCCGAACTGGCCGTGGCCGCCGGTCTGCTTTTTGTGGCGGCCTTGGACGTCGGCGTGGCCCCGTATGGTTTCGCGATACGGAATCTTCGGCGCTCTTAGGATGACTTCCACGCCGTAACGCTTCTTCAATCGGCTGGCGACCACCTCCACGTGCTGCTGGCCGCTGCCGCCCAGCAGGAATTCCTTGGTCTGCGGATCGCGGAAGAAGCGCAACGATTGGTCTTCTTCCAGGATGCGATGCACCGCGTTGCCCATGCGGTCCTCATCCTGGCGCGACTTGGCCTCGATGGCGAACGCGATGGAAGGCTCCGGAAGGTGCACCGGCGGATAGGTGAACGTCACGCCCTTATCGGCAAAGGTATCGCCCGTGAGGGTGTCCTTTAGCTTGGCGACGGCGCCGATATCGCCCGCGTGCAGTTCGGTGACCGGTGTGATGGTCTTTCCCACCGGCACGCCGATGTGGGCGAGCCGCTCCGCCGTGCCCTTCTGTACGTTGTAGAGGTTGGCGTCGTTCTTCAGCACGCCGGAGTAGACCTTGAAATAGGTGATGCGGCCCGCGAACGGATCGGCCGTAGTCTTAAAGACGAAGGCCGAGCACGGTCCGGCATCGGCCACCTTGCGTGCGGTCTCTTCGCCGTTGGTTTTCGCGACGACCTCGCGCTCGGTGGGCGCGGGCAGGTTGTCCACTATGAAGTTGAGGATCAGGTCCGTGCCAATGTTGTGCAGGGCCGAGCAGCACAGGACGGGGAACAGGCGCATCTCCTTGGCGCCGGCCTGCACGCCGTCCAAGATGTGTTCCGGCGGCAGCGTGCCTTTCTCGAAGAACTCTTCCATGAGGGCATCGTTGCCTTCGGCGACCAGCTCGACCAGCGCCTCGTGTGCGGTCTGCGCGGCGTCCGCCAGATCCGCAGGAATGTCGCTCTCCTTGCCCTTGCCGTCCCCATCCGGGGTGTAGGTGTAGGCTTTCATGCGGATGAGGTCGACGACGCCCTTGAAATCGCGCTCGGCGCCGATGGGGATCTGGACCGGTATGGCGGTGCGGCCGAAAGTTTCCTGAACGCTCGCCAGGGCCCGCTCGAACGACGAGCGCTCGCGGTCGAGCTTGTTGATGACCACGGCGCGCGGCAGCTTGTAGTCGTTCGAGTAGCTCCAGACTTTTTCGGTCTGCACCTCGACGCCGGCCACCCCATCCACCACCACCAGCGCGGCGTCGGCCGCCACCAGCGCGCCGCGCGTGTCATTAATAAAGATGTTGTAGCCGGGCGTATCGAGGATGTTGATCTTGGCCTTCTTCCACTCGGCCACGGCGATGGCGGTGGAGATGCTGACCTTGCGCTGGACCTCTTCCTCGTCGAAATCCGTGATCGTGTTGCCTTCATCCACCCGCAACAGCCTGCTGGTGGCCCCGGCCGTGAAGAGCAACCCGGCGGTGAGCGTCGTTTTGCCGGAATCGCCGTGGCCCACCACACCGGCATTCCGGATGTCCTTGCCTTCGTAGGTCTTCACAGAAAAGCTCCAGTTTGAAACCGGATGGTAACACGCGCCAGCCGGGCGCTGGTCCCTGGCGCGCGCCGGGGCGGCCGGATATACAATATAGAGGTATATTATGCGCGTGTCAAAATGGGGAAACAGCTTGGCGGTGCGCCTGCCTGGAGCGGTGGTTGAGGCTCTGGACCTGAAACCAGGCGATCAGGTTGAAATCATCGTCGCCGGCGAGCGAGGGTTCGAAGTCGCCCCGGACCGGAGCGTCGAAAAAGCCTTGGCGCGAATCCGCCAGTTGCGGCGGCCGCTACCTCCCGGTTTCCGCTTCGACCGGCAGGAAGCGAATGCCCGGTAAGGCATTCTTCGACACGAATGTCCTCATCTATGCGTTCGCGAAGGACGATCCACGCGCCGAGGCCGCCTTGGATCTGCTGGCCCAGGGCGGCGTCGTTGGCGTCCAAACGCTGAACGAGTTTGTGGCGGTTGCCGTGCGTAAGCTCCGCATGCCCTGGTCCGAGATTGTAGAAGCTCTGGGCGCGATTCGCACCCTGTGTCCCGCGCCCGTGTCTGTCACCGTCGCGACCCACGACAAGGCGCTGCGGATCGTGGAGCGGTATGGCTATCACATCTACGATGCATTGGTAATCGCCGCCGCCCTGGAGGCGTCCTGCCGTACGCTCTATTCGGAGGATATGCGCGACGGGCAGGCCTGACCATCCGCAATCCATTTGGGGGCCTCTGAGCGACTTAACCTTCATCCACCCGCAACAGCCTGCTGGTGGCCCCGGCCGTGAAGAGCAACCCGGCGGTGAGCGTCGTCTTGCCGGAATCGCCGTGGCCCACCACACCGGCGTTCCGGATGTCCTTGCCTTCGTAGGTCTTCACAGAAAAGCTCCAGATTGAAACCGGATGGTAACACAGGGAAAAGGTAGCACAGGCTTCGGCCTGCGGAGTGCGCCTGCGCGCCCGGCCACCGCTCACGACATTAAAATTCGTTGATCAGTTGTAATCCACGGCCTTTTGTGCGTTACTGAACGATTATGAAACGTGCAGCAGTAATATTCGGTTTGCAGGCTTGCTTGACCGTATCGCTTCTAACGGCCCAGCAGCAGCAGACCATCACGTTCGATACGATTGCCGCGCAAGTGGTGGGCGGGTCCATAAAGCTCAGCGCCAAAGCCACTTCCGGCCTGCCGGTCATCTTCGCCTCCTCGACCCCTGCCGTGTGCACGGTCTCGCTCGCCACGGCGAAGCTTGTTGCCGCCGGAACCTGCACCATCCAGGTTTCGCAGGCCGGAAACACGCAGTACGCGGCCGCTGCACCGGTCTCGCAGGGCTTTGCAGTAGCGTCCCAGACGGCTACAAACCAAAAGAAGAGCAGCTCCGGTTCACAGACCACACAATACACGAGCATCGTAAATGGCGGGAAGCTTCCTTATGGAAAAAGCGTCACGCTTACCGGACAAACGAGCGACTTGAAGTGCGGCTCTCAGGCCATTTCGGGCGTGATCGACATTTCCGGAATTTCAGCTTCGTATTTGGGGCAGACTTCGACGCCCAGCACTGGAACCATTACCGGCAATACCTGGACTGCGCCGCTTGGATCGCTACCGGCGGATGCGACCATTAATTTGCAACTGAAGGTAACCGGAAAGCTCAGCGACGCGACCACCACCGAGGTTACAAATGAGCTCCTCGCCGACTCACGGTTTCTTAGCGCCGTGAAGGGTTTCTTCGAGGCGACCAAAGATCAGGCTTCTTCGCCAATTACCTCCGCCATGGCGACTCAGGAAGCCCAAATGGTACTCGATAGCATCTCGGCCAAGAACGGGGCGCTGACTCAGATTCTCGGCCACCTGCTGCCTTCATGCGCCGTGGCAACCGACGTCACCACAGCCGCCATGATCGGCCTGCGCACAAATGAAACCGCTCTGCTCAACTTTCAAACCCGGATCGGCGATTTCAGAAAGCCAGGCGTGACCGTACCCGGCCTGGATGCTAGCGCGTCCGCAGCCGATGCCTACAAGCTGGTCAAGGCTCTTACGATCAACCCCGACGACAAAGCAACTAGCGCCGCGGTGAGGATTTATAAACGCGACTATGAGGCCATACTCGGCGCCTTCAAGGTGGATGTCATCGCGCAGCTCAGTCAAGGTGTCGAGCTAACGCAGGTGACCGATACTGCCGACTTGAACAAGTATGCCGGCTTCGATGCGGGCGCCATCTACGTGCCCCGCATCAGCGAGTTGCGCCAGTTCGATATGGTCCATATTTACCCGTTCGGGCCCGTCGAACTGGATACCAGCGGCGGGGTGCCGATGAAGGCGCGCTGGTCCATCGCACTTGGAGCGTCGATCGGAGACCTGAGCTCCAACGGCAAGTCTCGCATCAAAAGCGATAAAGCGTTTGTTTACGGCGTGGGCTTCCGCATCAACGAGTATTTCAGGGTTTCGGTAGGGGGGATGCTGTATCGCGATGCGATCGGCAACGGTTTGTTGAACGAATTCTTCATCGGTCCGTCCATCGACATAACCGCGCTGCCGGGGCTGAAGCAGGTATTCTCAAGTTCGTCCGGCACGGGGGGCAACGCGTCATCTAAACCCAGTACGGCCAAATCCGGCCAATAACGCCAACAATCAGTGAAAAGGAATCGAATCGATGACTATTAGTATCGTGGCGGTAGACTCCGCAGCGGGCAGCGGCGTAATCACCTTTGACGTAGTCACGGATGCCGGTGGCTGTGACGAAAACTTTAGCACGTTTATAGACGGACAAAAATTTGCAACGCACGTAACCAGAACCGGGGCGGGAAGTTCAGACGAATCGATCGCTCATACGAAAGCCGGGTTACACACTATCACGATACTTGCGGAAACCAGCAATGTATCGTCGTCGCCCGTCGTGCTTAATTTGTGACACCGACGAACCCGCGGCTTACCGAGCCGGGATCGCGTCCTCCGTCGTAAACGGCGACGCCGGCAATCCGTCGGAGTTAAAGAGATTGACTACCGGCGCGTTTGCCCATCCGTACCGGACGTACTTCGGCTCCGTCACGCCTGCATTGCCGGCCACGACAGTCTTGCCGTCGATGCGCGCGACCGCGCTCACAAAGCGGCCATCGTCTCCGGCAATCTCAAACCCCTCGAGAACGCCTCCCTTGGCAACCAGTCCATTCGCCGTGTGATCGAACCAGATACGCACGGCTTCACCGTCGGGCGTTGCCTGTCGAAACAGCGGGCCGGAATACTCCACGTTTTCGCCATAGGCCAGGGCCCGCGCAGCCAAGGCGAGGCGCGCGCCCACCGTCTGTTTGCCGGCCGGATGGACATTGTCCGGATCGCCGATATCGATGGTCACCGCCATCGCCGTATTCGCCACCGAAAGGCTGCGGCGCTGCGCTTCGCGGATGATGGCCCAGGCCTCGGTCGCATCCGACGTGAAGTTTGCGATCTGTACGAAGAGAAATGGAAAATCCCCCTCCTGCCACTGCGCGCGCCAGTCGGCAATGAGGGCCGGAAAGACTTTGGCATACATAGGAGCGAAGGCTAGCCGGCTGTTGGACTCGCCCTGATACCAGATCACGCCTTTGATCGTATAGGCCACTGCGGGTGCGACCATTCCGTTGAACAACGCGGCGGGGGCCCAGGACGCGGGGTCCGGATGCCAAGTGTGTTTCGGCGGCCCTTGGCCCGCCTGCCGCGCGGCCAGATCTTCGCGTCTTTCCTTCGCCAGGATCGCCGCCATTTCGCCTTGCGTTTGCGTCATGTGGGCGCGCGTGGCGAAAACCGGCATCAGAGCCGCATCCGCCGAGATGGCTCCGAGACTCAACCAAGCTTCGGCCACGGTGCCGCCCCACGTGGCATCGATCAGTCCGATGGGAACATGCTCCCGGGCGCTAAGTTCGCGTCCGAAGAAATAGGCCACCGCCGAAAAGGTGGCGGCCGTCTCGGGAGAGCAGGCAGTCCAGGATGTGTCGCTGTTCCTGAGAGGGAAATCCGCCGCCTTGTGGGGGATGTGGAGCAGCCGCATTTGCGGCTGGCCGGCGTGGGCGATTTCCTCCGCGGAGGCTTTCAGAGGGGCGCCGGGAAAGCCTTTCAACGGCATTTCCATGTTCGACTGGCCCGATGCGAACCACACGTCGCCGACCAGAATGTCATCCAAAACGATCTTGTTGCCGCCGGTTACGGTGAGCTGGTACGGGCCGCCGGCGGGCTCGGGAGGCAGGAAAACGCTCCAGTTTCCCAAACTGTTGGCGACGGTATCGCGGCCGATTCCATGGAGCGCGACCGAAACCTTCTCGCCGGGATCCGACCAACCCCAGATGTGAATGGGCCTATCGCGCTGCAATACCATATGGCTGCTAAGAATCCCCGGCAGCCGGGCCTCGCAGTTACCATTGCTTGGGTGCCAGGCCAGTAGAAGGGCGAGCGCGAGAATGCGAAGGGTAGTGTGGATGTGCATAAATACCATCTTGATGCAAAGTGTACCCGGATGAACGCGTCGCTTGTGGGAAACTGAGAGCTACGCATGCCCGAGTCTGCGGCCAAGTCTCCGGCCGGCGTGGCCTTTCGCCACGCCAACTACCGCTATTACCTGACGGTCCGCGTGCTGACGACCACTGCGTCGGAGATGCAGGCCGTGGCAGTCGCCTGGCAGGTATATGGGCTGACGCATCGCCCGCTGGACCTGGGCCTGGTGGGGCTGGCGCAGTTTCTTCCCGGCATCCTGCTCTTTCTCGTGGCGGGCCAGGCGGCGGACCGTTTTGCGCGGCAACGGATCCTCGAAGTATGCTGCGCCGGCTTCGCGCTGTGCTCCTTGATGTTGTTGGGGCTGACATGGCATGGCTTGTCCTCCGTCTTCCCGATCTATGGGGTGCTGCTGTTGAATGGAACTGTGCGCGCCTTCAACGGGCCCGCGGGCCAGGCATTTCTGCCGCTGCTGGTGCCGGAGGAAGACTTCCCCAAAGCAGTGGCGTGGAACTCATCCATTTTCCAGGCCGCCACGATTGCCGGACCCGTGGTAGGCGGGTTGCTTTATGGCTGGACGGCCAGCCCAACACTGGTCTATATCTGTGCGGCGATCGAGTATCTGGCGGCGCTGGTAACATTGGCGGGTATCCAGGCGCTTGCGGCGGGAGGGCGGCGTCCGGCGGCGTCTTATGGAACGGCCTTGGAGGGCCTGCGATATATCCGGCGCAACAAGCTGATCCTGGGCGCCATCTCGCTGGACATGTTCGCCGTGCTGTTGGGCGGCGCAGTGGCGCTGCTGCCGGTTTACGCGCGCGAGATCCTCAAAATCGGGGCATCCGGGCTCGGTATTCTGCGAAGCGGTCCCGGCGTAGGCGCCTTGATCATGGCCGTGGTGGTGGCGCGCTGGCCCTTGCGGCGGCATGCAGGCGCGATCATGCTGTGGTGCGTGTGCGGATTCGGGGTCTTCACCGTGGTCTTTGGGCTTTCGCACAGGCTGGGGCTAACGCTTGCGGCATTAGCGCTGATCGGCGCGTGCGACATGGTGAGCGTGATCGTGCGCCATACGCTCATCCAGCTTTCGACGCCAGATGAAATGCGCGGGCGGGTCAGCGCGGTGAACGTGGTGTTTATCGGAGCGTCGAACGAGGTGGGCCAATTCGAATCGGGTATTACCGCGCAATGGTTCGGCACGGCGCCGGCGGTGGTGCTGGGCGGATTGGGGACTATCGCCATTGTGGCGCTGTGGGCGTGGCGGTTCCCGGCGTTGCGGCGGGTGGATGCGCTGGTGCGGCCGGCGCGCGTGCAGCAGAGCCCGCCGGTGATATGATAGTCGGGCTTGGAGAATCCGGACGATCTCAAACGGACCGGCGGGTTGGACGCCGTCTGCTTCACCGCTGGGCCGAAAGGCGCTGCATTCAGCGCCGGTGCGATTCATGCCTGGCTGGCAGCGGATCGCGAACCGCCGCTGGTGGTTGCCGGTATCTCGACGGGCGCGCTCAGCGGCGCAGCCATGAACAAGTGCTACCGGAAACTGGAGTCGGCGTCCCCGGAGACTTTGGAGCGCGAGCGCTGGAGCTGGTATCGCAAGTACCTCGATGCCGTCACGATCGATCAATTGAATTTCATCTGGAAGGCCATGCCCGACCCGGTGGACTTCTTTGCGGATAAGGCGCCGGTAACGGACCTTTCGCTTCAGGGAGACCTGGGAGAGGTAGAGCAGCCGGCGGCCCGGCGTCATTATCACCTGTTGACGAAACTCGGCATTTGGTTCGCCAGGCTTCCCGTCAGGGTGAAGACGATCGCATCGATTGCGGTGTACTTTGTCCGCCTGAAAGAAAAGTACGGTTCGGCTTTTGTGAGCGGATGCCTGCTGGGGTGGAACAGCGTCAAGGCGCTTGACGGTGTGTGGCATCTGCTCCGCGCGCCCGGCTTCTTCAGCGAGAAGGAATTTGGGAAAACGGGCTGGCGGCCGTTGTTTGGATGGCGCATCTGGCTGGGCAGCATGGCGCCGTCCATTTTGTTCGTAGTTGTTCTGTCCTTCACCTGGTTTCAGATGAAGTGGTCCATTTGGCTGTCTCTAGCAGCCGCAGTGTTCATCCCTATTGGCGCCATTTGCGCCATCGCTGCGACGTATTTCCAGTCGGACCGGCGGTGGGATCTTCCAAGGTTCGTATTTCAGCAGGTAAGCGACTGAGGGTGGGCAGCCACCAGCGCGCAGTTGGCCCAGCAACGGCTATCAGGCCGCGCAAGCTGGAGTCCCCTGCTTGCGACAGCACCTTCAAGCGTGGCCTTCGGGAACGAGCGCTGCTGCCAGGCGGTGGGATCGAAGCACTGCGTGGGGATCTGGTTGTTGGGGAAAATCGCGGACCAGCCGTTCCCGCCGCGATGGGTACGCCGCCCTCCCCGCCACGGCATTCGCGCATCCCGGCCGGCGAAGAAAAGACCAGACGAGACAGACTCGTTTCGGCGCATGCTTGATTCTGTGTGCATCGGCGGCCAATAATAATGGTTCGAACTGGGACGTATTGCCTCATGTCGGCACATCCATATCGGTTCCGCAGAGCGAACCCGAGCAGGTCCTCATGAATCGTCCCCGCGTCAGCCGCGCTCTCCGCCTGATCGCCGCGCCCGCCATCGTCGCCCTGGTCGTCGCATTCTATTACCGCCTGGTCTCGGTCAACAACACCACGGTAGCCTTAACGCTGTTGCTCGTCATCTTCGGGATTTCGACCTGGTGGGGGCTGCTGGAGGCGAGTGTCGCTTCAGTAGTGGCCATGCTGGGATTCAATTACTACTTCCTGCCGCCGGTCGGAACGTTCGAGGTGCAAGACCCGCAGAATTGGGTGGCGCTGACTGCGTTTCTGGTCACTTCCGTCATGGCCAACCAACTCTCGGCGCGAGCCAAGCGACGCACCCAGGAGGCGGTCGAACGCCGCCGCGAAGTCGAAGGACTGTACGCACTCAGCCAGAGCCTGCTGCTCAGTGGCAGTGCGCGCACCGCCAGCCAGGATCTGGTCAGCCGGGTGGTGCGCATCCTGGGTGTGACCACCGCCGCCTTCCACGCCAAGTCGGCTCACGAAACGTTTCGCTGGGGGACGGACGATCCGCCGATTTCCGACGAGCAACTGCAAGCGGACCGCGACGAAGCTCTCATCGATCGAAGCCAGGGCTTGGCCATCGTTCCCGTCCGCCTGGGCGGGCAGGCGCTGGGCAATCTGGGGCTGACCGGACCCTTGCCCTCCGACGCGGTGCTGAACGCGGTCGCTTACCTGGTGGCCATTGGGGTCGAACGGGCGCGCACGCTCGAAGAAGCCAGCCGTGCCGAAGCGGCGCGCCAGAGCGAGGTGCTCAAGTCGGCGCTGCTGGACGCGCTGGCGCACGATTTCAAAACGCCCCTGACGTCCATTAAGGCCGCCGTGACGAGCCTGCTGGGCCAACCCCGCCCGGACGCAGACCGCGAGTTGATGACCATCATCAACGAAGAGGCCGACCGGCTGAACCGGTTGGTGGCCGAAGTGCTGGAGATGGTGCGCATCGAAGCGGGCAAGCTGCATCTGGAAAAGCGCGCGCAGGATGTCGGCGAGATGATCGGTTCCACGCTCGCGGAGCTCAAACCCGTGCTGCACGACCGGCCCGTGGATGTCCGGCTCCAGGACGCGCTCCCTGCGGCGGATGCCGATTTCGACTTCGTGCAGCAGGTTTTGAGGCAACTGCTGGACAATGCGCTGAAGTACTCCCCGCCCGGGTCGCCGCTGACGATTTCGGCGCGGGCAGGCGAAGGCCGTATCGTAG
>OCTA010001411.1_pt1 | contig 22036 bp, 19 predicted proteins | sample 1538991 | NCBI WGS metagenome assembly OCTA01 (sample SAMEA3539302, study PRJEB22396) | soil metagenome | biome: tundra; feature: field; material: soil | place: USA | collected 2010-05 | depth 0.15 m | reverse complement strand
GCGTGAGCGACCGTACGTGATGGACTGCGCACGGTAGTCCGCCGTGGCCCCGTCTACACTGGCCTGCTCGGCTTGCGCGCCGGTTAGGCAGGCGGCCGGACTTCCACCAGCGGTGCTTTGCTGTCGGCGAACCAGCGCTGAAGGTCGGCGCCATCGAGAAGGCGGGGCGAATCCGTGCCGACGTCGATTGGTCCGTCGACCATTCCCTTGGCGTCCTCCACAAGGCAGTCCGCGAGCCGGGCCTCCATAAAGCCGGTTGAGTTGCCGGTCTGGCCAAATATGCATTGGCGTAGATCGGCGCCCCGCAGGTCCGCACCGGTAAGCAGGGCACTGCCGAACCGGGCCTCACGAAAATCGGCCCGCCGGAAATCGGCATCCTCGAACTCTGACCTCTGAAGGCCTGCGCCGCGCAGGATGGCGTCCTGGGCGTCACAAGCGCGTCCTTGAGCCTTCCGCAGGTTGCACTGGGACAGGTCGGCACCACGCAGTATCGCCCCGATCAGCCAGGCGCCCGAAAGATCCGCTCCCACGAGACGCACACCGCTCAGGCTGGCCTCGCTGAGTTCCGCTTCCAGAAGGTCAAGACCAGACAGGTCGGCTCCCGTGAAGTCAAGGCCTCCGCCGTCGAGCAAGGACGCGGCCGTCCGCGAGTCGTCGGGGAGTTTATCGAGGTAGTCGAAGTAGTCTTCGAGCCTCCGGCGCGCGGCCGAGTCGTCAGGCCAGCGGCGCACGTCCTCACGTGAGCGGCCATACGTGATGGTCATGATCCCCACATTACCTTTCCCTGCCATTCGGGATGGTCAGCTACGACCTGCTGCAACTGGGCCAGGCGGCCCGGCGACATCCCGTCGGGATCGAGCATGACATTCTCGCCTTGCCCCAGCGACTTATTGATCATCGATGTGAACCCGCCGGCAGATTGAGGGTTGCTGATAGGCTGCCCCGCGCCCGTCCGATAGCTCGGCCGGAGGTCGGGTGAGCTCTTGACGTCCCATCGCTGGCCGGTGCCGTCCAAGAATTCACCCTGGTCCTTTCCGACGGCATCGAGTGGTGCGCGGGTAATCGGTCCCGGAACCTGGCCGTCGGCCTCCAATTGCAACCCCACCTGCGCCTCCCGCACGGATGAGGGTTTGGATGCCCCACCCTTTGCGGGGTCTTTTGAGAGTTCCGAAATACGTGCCTGGTATTCCGGTGTGCCGGGCGTGTATTGCGGGTCTGCGGAGGATGGAGTGCCGCCCGATCCGCTGTCGGCACTCACCGGGTCGACATGGTCGTCGCCGGCCGCGTGGCTCGCGAGGTCGCCTGCCGACGCCATCATCAGGCCACTGCCGGCGACCACGCCGGCCGTGCTGAGCACGTTGATCGCCGCGCCGGGGACGGCGCCCACGCCCGTGGCGTCGAGGACGAGGCCCGCACCATCGCCAACGGCGCTCACCCCGGCGAGCATGGCGCCGCCGGCCATCCCGAGGCCGTCGAGCGGATGATTGATCGCGGCGTTGCCGAGCGACGCCAGATCGTCGAGCGCGCTGGTGCCGAGCTTCTCGGCGTCATGCCCGAGCCCTTCGAAGAACTGACCGACCTTCGACCAGAACCCGGGCTTCTGCGGCGCCTGGCCGCGGGCCTGGCCAACGGCGGCGTTGGCGGTACCTGCGGCGTCGGCGAGCTGACGGCGGGCATTCTCGAGGGTGGACTTCGCGGCGTCCTTGTCGCCCTGATTCCACTGCTGGATCGCCGCGCCCGCCTGTTGCTGAGCCCACTCCAGGGTCGGAATGTACCGGTCGAGCGCGCTTGCGGCGTCCTGAAAGCAGCTGCCCGCGATCAGCCACCGCTCCGGTTCGCCGTGGAAGCGCTCCCGGAAAGCATCGCCCGCCGCGCCGCTCCAGCCGTCGGTGGTGTCGATGCGCTTCAGGCCGTTCCCAGCCTCAGTGAGTACGGTGCTGTAGCCGTACATCTTGCCTGCCACCTGGGCGATCGAGCCCGCATTCCCCGGGACTAAGTCCTGGGGGTCGTTGGTCTCGCCGAGCTGCATCACCATTTCGAGGCCGCCGGATCGGTACCAGTGCGATTCTGCAGGATCCCCGTGAGGTGGGCGATGACCGTCTTTTCGGCCTTCGCATAGACCGCGGCCGACAGGGAGAGCCGGTTCGCGACCTCCTTGGCGTCGTTCGTCAGGTGCTCGACGCCGATCTCCCACCGACCGCAGAAATCGGACACGGTGCCAGCCAGGTCATCGTCTCCGTAGTCCGCCGCCGAACCCCCGATGTCGCTGACCTTATTATTCTGAAGATCGCCCATCGTCCCGTTGACGCCCTCCGACGCCTGAACTAAGGCGCCAAGGTCGACCTCGAACCCATCGGACATTTCGTCTCCCCACGTCTCTCTCCCCACGTCTATGGACGCCCGGCGCCGATCAGCGTCCCCCGAAGACCCCGCGCACGGCAGCCGGCACGCCCGTCTACGCTAACCAATTGCTCGAAGAGGGACAATTGGTTCGACACACCCGGACCTTCGGCGGTTCACCGCTCCCCGATCTGTGATTCAGACGCCCGGCCAGGCGACCTGCGCTATGGCAATACAGCCCCCGGCCCGACGTCACCGCGGATGGCCGACGCCGGGGCAACTGCTGCCCGTCCACGGGCAGATCCCGGGGTCGTAGTCGAGGCCTGAGACCGTGCTCAGGAACTTGGCGTTGTCGCCGAAGTCTCTCTTGATCCAGCGTGCGGCCACCAGCACGGACACGTGTGCCGCTCCTGCCTTACGCAACGCGAGGACGGCGGACTGCGCACGACCTCCGGCTACCCAGGTGTCATCGACAAGCAGCACATGGGAGCCCGGTGGTAAGCGGGTCTTCGCGCTGAAATGCCGCGGGTCGACGTCGCGGGGGAACTGAGCCTTGGCGGCGGCTACCAGAGTTATCTCGGGCCTGAGCGCTAAGTTGCCGACGATCTGGTGGAGAGGATGCTCGCCCGGCTTGGCCGGCAGCGAAGGCACCGAGGCCCAGTGAGTCACCGGGGCACCGGCGAGCGTGCCCGGACAGCCGGCGTGTCGTGACAGCGCGAGAAGGACAAGCAGCGTGACGATCGTGCGGTGCTCACCGAGAGGCGGCCGCGCCTTGTAGCCACGCATCACATAGCCCGACTGCTGGCCCGCGACCGCGTAAGTCAAGAACGCGACGGCCTCAGCGAGCCCGACGCGGTCGCGATGTTCGCACTGATAGCAGCGCTCATAGCCAGCGACCGGCGTGGTGCAGACAGCGCACGTCACACCGTCCTGCCGGACTGGGTTCCGCAGGTAGCCGCCTGCCCTGGACACCAGGGCAGCGCTCAGCCTCGCCATTGCCTCTTGGCTGAGCATGCTTACGTCGAAGCCAGACGACGCAACTCGGCGCCAACGGATTCGCGCTCGGCAATCAACTGCTCCACGATGTCCAGCACCGGCTGGAGGCCGCTGGCCACGTGCACGCCGGGTCGGCCGAGGAGGGCGCGAGCCCAGTCATTGCGCTCCACGACCAGGTCCGTCAGGATCACCGGCCGGCCGTGCTCGACGGCCAGCCGCGCCTGGACACGGGCGCCGCTGTGCTCGCCGGCCTCGACGACGACTGTGGCCAGTCCGTACCCGGACATCGTGGCGTTGCGCATCAGGAAGTTGTGCTTCTGCGGCGGCGCGTCCGGCCAGAACTGGGAGAGCAGCAGGCCGCGAGCGGCGATTTCCTCCTGCAGGTCCCGGTTCTCAGCGGGATAGGCCCGGTTGATACCGGTTCCGATGATGGCGACGGTGCGTCCCCCCGCAGCGAGGGTCGCGCGATGCGCCGCCGCATCGATGCCCAGGGCGAGCCCGGCGACCACCGTCACCTTCCGGGAGGCGAGTTCGCGGGCCACACCGGCCGCAATGGCCAGACCGCGGTCCGATGCCTTCCGGGAACCCACGACGGACACTGCGGAATCGTCCCCCAGAAGCGACCCACGGGCGAAGAGGACGGGTGGAGCCTGATGAATTCCGCGGAGCCGTGCCGGGTAGTTCCCGTCGAGGATGGTCACGAGCGCCCAGCCGCGGTCCGCCCAGACACCGATCTGGTCAGCCGCCGCCTCCAGGGCGTCAGGCTGGCCGGGGAGACTCATCAGCGCGGCAGGCACCGCCCGGTGCCACAACTCCAGGGCGCTGCCTACCTCAAGGACGTCGGCGGTAATCTCGGCCCAGCGCATGCCTGCGGGCCGAGCCTGGAGAAGAGCCACGAGCGCCGCTTGCTCCTGCCGCCCGCTCGCGTCCATGGTGCCAGGGTACGAGGAAGGCCCCTTCTCCTGCATGCCACCACCCCGAAGGATCAATACGGGCCTGACTGAACACACGTTCGACTCTCATCGTAGTCCGACAGCAGGAGGAACGGCATGAACGGCGCGCAGGCCCTGATCCGCACGCTGGCTGGGTGCGGTGTAGAGGTGTGCTTCAGCAATCCGGGTACCTCGGAGATGCACTTCGTCGCGGCGCTGGACGCCGTCCCGGAGATGCACGGGGTGCTGTGCCTGTTCGAGGGCGTGGCGACCGGCGCGGCCGACGGCTACGGCCGGATGAGCGGGAGGCCTGCCGCGGCGCTGCTGCACCTGGGGCCTGGGCTGGCGAACGGCTTGGCCAACCTGCACAACGCGCGGCGGGCCCGCACTCCTCTACTGGCTGTTGTCGGTGATCACGCCACGCACCACAAGCGGTTCGACGCACCGCTGGAATCGGACATCGACGCGCTGGCCAGATCGGTGTCGGCCTGGATCCGGCGCCCGGCACGCCCCGAAGACCTGGCCGGCGACGCTGCCGAGGCGGTCGCCGCAGCGATGCGCCCGCCCGGCGGGATAGCCACGCTCATCCTGCCGGCCGACGTGTCGTGGTCCGAGGGCGCCGAGCCAGCGTCCCCGCTTCCCTTCGGCGCGCCCGCACCCGTCCCCGATGACGTGATCGGCTCAGCCGCAGCGGCACTGAGCAGCGGCGAACCATGCGTCATCCTGCTCGGCGGGGCCGCAGTGCGGCGCCCCGGCCTGGAGGCAGCCAGCCGGGTCGCCCAGGTCACCGGCGCCCGGCTGCTGTGCGAGACGTTCCCGGCCCGTCACGAGCGCGGCGCGGGCATCCCGGCGCTCGAGCGGCTGGCCTACCTGGCCGAATTCGCGACCCAGCAGCTGGCGGGGGCGCGCCACCTGATCCTGGCCGGCGCTCGCGCACCGGTCTCCTTCTTCGCCTACCCGGGCAAACCCAGTTCCCTGGTGCCAGCTGGCGGCCAGGTCCATGTCCTGGCTGAGGGCGGCGACGACGTGCCCGGGGCGCTCGCGTCGCTGGCCGACCTCGTCGCCCCCGGCGCCAAGCCGGTGCCACAGCCGCCCGGGCGCCCGGCGCTGCCAGACGGCGACCTCACCGCGGAGACCGCGGCACAAGTCATCGGCGCGCTGATGCCCGAGGGCGCCATCGTCTCCGACGAGGCCAACACGTCCGGGCTGTGGCTGCCCGCGGCCACCGCGGGCGCGCCCCCGCATGACTGGCTCACGCTGACCGGCGGAGCGATCGGCCAGGGGCTGCCGCTGGCTAGCGGCGCCGCCGTCGCCTGCCCGGGCCGGAGCGTCCTGGCCCTCGAAGCGGACGGCAGCGCCATGTACACGATCTCCGCCCTGTGGACCCACGCCAGGGAGCAGCTGGACATCACCACGATCATTTTCAGCAACGGCTCCTACGCCATACTCAGCATGGAGCTGGAGCGTGTCGGCGCGGTAGCGACCGGGGAGGCGGCCCGGAGCCTGCTCGATCTGTCGCGGCCCAGCCTCGACTTCACCGCCCTGGCCACCGGCATGGGCGTCCCAGCCAGCCGGGCCCGCACGGCCGCGGAATTCGCCACCCAACTGCGGCGGGCTCTCACGGAGCCGGGACCGCACCTCATCGAGGCCGTCCTGGCCCCGCCCGCGTAGCCGGGCCCAGTAAGACCCGCCCGCGTAGCCGGGCCCAGTAAGAAGGGCCCGCGCCGTAGGGGTGGACTACGGCGCGGGCCACATCCTCCGCCAGGCCCGGGAGGGGAGTAGATCGTCCACCAGGGCCCGGCGAGGTTCTCAGCCAGCGGGGCCGGCGGTGAGGACCACGGTGGCGGTATGGGACTGGCCGGACTGGTCTATCCAGCTGATGCTGATCTTGTCGCCGGGGTGGTGACTCTCCAGCACCGACTGGATGTCCGAGGAGGACGTGATGGTGTGGCCAGCCACGGAGGTGATCTCGTCACCAGCGGTCAGGCCGGCCTGGCCGGCCGCTGATCCGGGCACCACCCCGGTGATGGTAACGCCACTGCCGGAGCTACCGCCGAAGCCGCCGTAGCCGTACCCGCCGTAGCCGCCCGCGGAAGAGGAGGAGACCTCCACGCCGAGGAACGCGGTGGCGCCGAGGTGCATAGTGGAGGACGAGGTGCCCGCCTCAATCGCGCTGGCGATCGAGGCTGCCTCGCTGACCGGGATGGCGAACGCCTGGGTCGGCGTCTGCGTCTGCCCGGCCTGCGACTGGTAGCCAGTCGTGGAGGGAGAGGTGGAGGCGGCGGTGTCCATGCCGATGACCTGCCCATAGGAATTAACCAGCGGCCCGCCAGAATCACCCGGCTGGATGGCGGCGTTGGTCTCGACCAGCCCAGTCAGCTGCTCAGCGCTGGCCGACGACTGGTCAGAAGCGGTGATCGACTGGCCGGTCCCGGTGACCGTCCCGGTGGCGACCGACGGGGTGCCGCCCTTGCCGCCGGCGTTGCCCAGCGCGACCACCTTCTGGGCAGTCTGGGCGCTGGAGGAACTGAGGGTGACCGTCTTGAGCCCGGAGGCGCCCACCAGCTGCAGCACCGCGACGTCTTTGGTCTGGTCGTAGCCGACGACCTTGGCGGTGTAGGTGCGCCCGTTCCCGACGTCGGTGACCTTGATCGAGGTCGCGCCGTCGATGACGTGGTTGTTGGTCAGCACCTCACCGGTGGAGGTCAGCACCATCCCGGTACCAGCCGCCGTGCCGTTCTGGTAGCCCAGCGTGGACACCACATCGACGAGGCCTGGGTCAACCTTCGACGCGATCTGCGATGTGGTCAGCACGGTGGCGCCCATCGCATCCGCGGCGCCCAGCCCGGCGAATACCAAGGCCGCCGCCGCCGCGACCGACGCGCCAGCCAGCACAATGTGACGGCGCCGCGACGGCCTGCGCCGCCCGTACCCGCCTGGCCCGCCATAGCCGCCTGCACCGCCGTAACCGCCGGCGCCGCCGTCAACACCCGGCCCGCCCTGGTCTCCGGGCCCTCCAGGGCCGCCCGGGCCCTCCGGCCCCGCCCACAGCCGGCCGCGCTCATCCTGCTCCGGATCGCTTGAGACCGGCTGCTCGTAGACCGTGCTCATCTGGGATCAGCTCCCTCCGTATGTAGTAACGCTGTTTGCGTCATTACTCATATTCGGGCGCCAACCTGGAGGGAATCTTCGGCAGCTCTAGCGGCTTGCTGATGCTTTCCTGAGGGTTCGCTGACCGTCATGAGCGGTGACCGGCGTCGCGGACAGCCCGTCATGGGCGGCGTCCGACCCCACCGGACAGCACAGAAGAGGCCACGCCACGGGGGGCCGGGAGGGGCGGGGAACAATCGTTGGGGAAATTTAAGAACCTGGGTGCGCCCGGTACCGCAGGCGACCTGTCACGGCCTGCGCGCCACGCCCACCAGGCCCCAGAACTGGCTGGGGTCGCTCGGCACGTCGTCGGGCGAGCCCGGCCGCCACAGCGGCATATAGACAAGGCCCGGGTCCACGAGCTCGAAACCGTCGAAGAAACGCAGGATCTCCGCGCGCGAGCGCACCCGCGCCTGGGTGGAGACGCTGCGGTTGTACATCTTCTGGGCGGCCTGCGCCACGGTGGGCATGCTCTCATCCGTGGCGTGGCACAGCACCAGGTAGCTGCCGGGCGCGAGCGCATCGCGCAGCGTGGCCACGATCTGCCAGGGATCGTCGGGGGCGCTGATAAATGGCAAGACCGAGACAAGCAGCAGGCCGACCGGGCGGCTGAAGTCAATCAGCCGCCCGACAACGTCGTGGGTCAGGATCTTCTCCGGTTCACGCAGGTCGCCGTCGATGATCGCAGCGTTCTCGTTGCCCGCGAGGATGGCCTTACTGTGCGCGATCGCGACCGGGTCGACCTCGACGTAGGCCACCCGGGCGACCGGATCGGCCCGCTGGGCGACCTCGTGCACGTTCCCCTCGGTCGGTATACCGGAGCCGATGTCGAGAAACTGGCTGATGCCGACCCCGGCCAGGAAACGCACGGCCCGGCCGAGGAACTCGCGGTTGGCGCGGGCGATCACCCGGACGTTGGGATCGACCGCGGCGATTGCCCGCGCCACATCCTGGTCGGCCAGGAAGTTGTGGCTGCCGCCCAGCAGATAGTCGTAAACGCGCGCGGCGTTCGCCCGCTTGGTGTCGACCCCCGGCGGTACCCAGCTCGGCTCGTCAGCCATCACGCCTCCTGGATAGCGATTTTTTAATGCCTCGCGCAACACCCATCTGGCGCACATGATGCGATACATTTCGTGTTTGCACGATATCTCACGGTGCTGGCAATGGCGGCCGGTACCGGGCCGCGGGGCGAATGGCCTGCGGCCATTGCCCGACAGGCCGCCGTGGACCGGCTAGCTGGTCGTCAAGGTTGGTATAGATGCCGGTGGAGTCACAGAGAGCCGGGGAGGGCAGGCCCCGGCTGCCCCGGCGGCGCGAGCCGGACCTCGCTGGCCTCGCCACGTTCGCCCTGGACCCCCAGGGACAGGTGACCTCATGGTCGGTGACCGCCACCCGGCTGTTCGGGCATCCGGCGCACGCGGTGGTCGGGCATGACGTGTGCGATGTGCTGATGACCGGCCCTGGGCAGCGCCAGCTGGTCCGCCATGCGCTGGAGGAGGTCGCGGCGGGACGGGTGTGGACCGCGACGGTGGCCGGCGGCAACCTGGGCGAGGGGCGTTTCGCCATCCGCTGTGAACCGCCGGCCGGCCCAGGCAGTGGCGCGCTGGTGATCGCCCAGCGTGCTTGGCCGCAGCCCGGGCCCAGCTGGCTGAGCGAGGCGGCGGCACGGATCGGCAGCACGCTCGACCTGACCCAGACCGCCTCCGAGGTCGTCGATGTCGCCGTTCCCGGGTTCGCGGAGGCGGCTGTCATTTATTGCGCAGAACGCCTGCTCGCGGCAGATGAACTCACCTCCCCCGCAGCGGGCCGCAGGACGGTGGTGCGGCGGCTCGCGGCCCGGCTGGCCGGCCAGGACGCGGCCGTCATCGACAGCCTGCTGAGTCCCGGTGAGGTACTCGTCTTCGCGGAGGGCACTCCCCACTCCCAGGCGATGGCGGCCGGCCACCCGGTCTTGTTCGACCATATGGACGGCGAGGCCGCCGAACGGATCGCCCGCCTGCCCGGCGGCAAGGAGATCACCTCCAGCTACACATCGTTCCTGGCGGCGCCGCTCATCGCCCGCGGAACGGTGGTGGGGTGCATGACGTTCGGGCGGGTGCCAGCCAGCCCCGCCTTCAACCCGGGCGACATCGCGCTGGCTGTCGAGCTCGCCTCCCGCGCCGCGGTGTGCATCGACAACGCCCGGCTGTACCACCGCGAGCGACGGACGGCACTTGCCCTGCAGCAGGGTCTGCTTCCCGGGCGGCCGCACATCCCGGCGGGCATGGAGGTCGCGCACCGCTACCTGCCGGTCGGCGCCAGCGTGGTCGGCGGGGACTGGCATGACATCGTCCCCTTGTCCGGCGGCCGGGCGGCACTGATGGTCGGTGACGCGATGGGCCACGGCCCGGAGGCGGCGGCGGTCATGGTGCAACTCCGGACCGCGGCTCACACTCTGGCCGACCTCGAGCTGCCGCCGGGCGAAGTGCTGCGCAGGCTGGACCGGATGGTGGCCGGAATGACCGCCGCGCCGTTCGCGACCTGCATCTCCACGGTCATCGACCCGGCGGGAAGCTCATGCGTGATCGCGCAGGCCGGTCATCTGCCACCCGTGCTGGTGCTTCCCGGCGGCGTGACACGGGTGCTCGACCTGCCGCCTGGTCTCCCGCTTGGCCTCGGCGCCGAATCCTTTGACGCCACCCAGATCAGCCTGCCTCCCGGTGCCACCCTCGCCCTGTATACCGACGGGCTGGTGGAGAGCCGCACCCGGCCGATCGACGACGGACTGACCGCACTGCGGCACGCGCTCAGTTCCGCCCTGGCCGACCCGCGCATCACGCTGGGAGACGCCTGCGAGACGGTGACACAGACGTTGCGCCAGTACGGTGAGGACGACATCACCCTGGTCCTGGCCCGCATCCGGCAGTGATCATGAACCATCCGGGACCGGGGCCTCAGCCGGCGGTGCGGCCTTGCTAAGCCTCTGGCACCTGCGTACAATTTATTGTACGTGTGTTAGGAGGAAACGCCATGCGGACCATGACGTACTCAGAGTCTCGCGCGAAGTATGCCGAGACTCTGAATGCCGTCGTCGATGACCGGGAGGAGGTAGTCATCACCCGAGCCGGGCACGATCCAGTCGTCATCGTCTCCCTCGACGACTATGAGGCGCTGAAGGAGGCGGCTTACCTGCTCCGGAGCCCGCAGAACGCTCGCCGACTGCTGGCGTCGATCGATCGGCTTGAGGCCGGCGGAGGGATCACGCGGGACCTGGCTGAATGAAACTCGTCTGGGACGAGAACGCCTGGGAGGACTACCTCTGGTGGCAGACCCAGGACCGCAAAATCCTCAAGCGGATCAACGCCCTGATCAAGGACATCGACCGCAACGGTAACGAGGGAATGGGCAAGCCCGAGCCGCTCAAGCACGCGTTCCAGGGATACTGGTCACGACGCATCACCGATGAACACCGACTTGTCTACAAGATCAACAATGACGAGATTCGTGTGGCCGCTTGCCGTTACCACTACGGAAACTAAGTTTCCATCACTGTGCAGTTCTGTTCAGCTTGCTAGCGGCCGCCAGGCGCGCAGTGCTCACCCGCGGGTGGCGGGACGTCGAGGGTGGGGTTGCGGCCGAAGAAGCCGGCCGGCTTGAGGGTGAACCCGCACCGGCTCACCGGCATCACCGGCCAGTCCTCCGGCCGCGGGAAGTGCGTAGGCCCGAACGTGTGCCACAGCACTACATCCGCGCCGTCGATGTCGTGGTCCCCCGCGATGAACGCCGGAATCCCCGCCCCGCCAGGATTCTGATTCACGAAATCCCCGGCCGGATACCGGTGCGCCGGGTCATACCGGGTCACCCACAGGTGCTTCGTGGCGAATCCGGCCCGCGCGTACAGCGAGGACGACGGATCAGCGAGCAGCGTGGGCGCGGCCTGCGGATAGAGGGTGAAGCCGACCGGCTGGCCGAACCGGTTCGTCACCTCCGGATTGATCACCCGCCAGACCCGGTCCCGTTCGGGTGCGGCCAGCCGCCCAGTTTGTGACTCACTGGCGAGCCGGGTGACCGTTTGGACAAGCAAATTACCGAACGGATTGTCGGCCCCCACCGCGCGACCCTCAACGTCGATCTCGTCGACGGCATTCGAAACCCCGTCGACCATCATGTCCAGCCGAGCGCTGAACAGGTGCTGGTGAGCGGGCGCGCCGAGTCCCGGGGCGACCTGTGTCACGTACGGGTGGCCGTCGCCCGGATAGGCCGACGTGAACAGAACCCCGGTCAGCTTCACCTCGCACTCGATCGTGCCGTCCAGGTAGAAGTACCAGTAGAAGCCGTAGTCGTAGTTGCCGACGGTGGTGAAGAAGGACACAACCAGCCGCCGCTGGCGCCGGGACTGGGCCGAGCCGTTGAAGATGTCGGTGTGCTTCCACAGGATGCCGAAGTCTTCCTCGTGAACGCAGATCGCGTTGCGGATCACCCGCGGCTCGCCGTGATCGTCGGTGACCGTGGCGTCCAGGTAGGCGATCTCGCCCAGGCAGTCGCAGCCCAGCTCCAGCGAGTTCACCCACTTCCCGAGCAGGTACTCACCGGCGTCGAAGTAGTTCTGCCAGTACCGGGTCGGGCCCGGGTCGCCGTAGGGCACGACCATCTCGGGTATGGAGGCGCGGTAGATCACCGGCCGGCGCCGGCCGTCGTCGTCGTCGTAGCTGATCTGGTGCAGCGACAGTCCCTCGCGGGCGTCGAAGCCGATGCGCAGCGACCAGTTCTGCCACGCTAGCGCGTTGCCTTCCAGGATGAAGCTCGGCCCCTCGGGCTGGGTGATCTCGATCGGCTTCAGGGTGGTCCGCTGCGGCCCGCTGACCGCTGGGTCGTCGTAGTCGCCCGACTCCCGTGGGACCGGCAGCTCGAACTCGTCGATCACTGTGAAGACCCGGCCTTCGATCAGGTCGACGTACGCTGCCACACCGTCCACCGGATGCGCCCAGGCCAGGTCGTGCTCGCCTTCCTGCAGGAACGCGAGGACCCGGACCATCCGGCGGCCCTGCTCGTCCGCGACCCCGTACGAGCCGGCGGTCAGCGGGCAGGCACGGATCTTCGAGACGTCGGTGAGGCCGCGCCGCGCCATCGCCGCGCGCCACTGCGGGTCAGCGTGCACCACCTTCTCGGCCAGCGCGAAGTCCTGGTCCAGGATCGGCACCTGGCCATCGGTCAGCGGGTCCAGCGTGCGGCGCGAGGTCACTTCGCCGCGGGTCAGTGACACAACGACGTCGGTTGACTCGCAGCTGGCCACGTCGATCAGGAACGCCCGCAGCGCGCGATCCGGCGCCCCGTCACCCGCGAGGCCGAGCACCTGGTCCTTCGGCGGTTCCTCCAGCCCGTAGTAGGCGAACCGGACGGTGTCGGTCAGCAGGCCCGCCTCAGCCAGGATCTGCCGGCCGGCCAGGAATTCCGCCGCGCTCGCGGGGTCGAGGGGATGCGCGGGAACGGGGCCGGGGACCTCTGCGGACCTCACGGCGGTGTCAGTCATGAGCAATCTCCCTGATCCGATGTGCGGTCAGCCTGGGTCACCTGAAAACCCGTGCCCGGAAAACCGTGCACCCAAGCCGGCAGCCGGGGCCTGTTCCCGGGCTGCCTGGCGGGGTGTCCGGTGCGTGCGCGCGCGGTGCGCGCCGGCCCGGTACAAGACCAGGCTGGCGCGCACCGGGTTGCCGCCCAGCCCGGCAACATCTTCGACGTGGACCAGATCACTCATCCGCGACGATTGACCCGACCCGCTCGGCCAGCCCTGGATCCCGCCTCGTCAGCACGGCGGCGTAGATCACGGACACGATCACGATGATCAGCGCGGCGTACGGGAACCAGTCATAGGGCGCCGGCTGACCTGGCTTCGACAGGTAGTAGACGGGGACGGCGATCGCGATCATCCCGAGGACCGGCAGCACCGCGTGCTTGATCACGTTGAACTCGGCCGGCCGGTACTTCCGGTAGTAGAACGGCAGCGCCAGGTTGGCCAGGAAGTACACGACCAGGATCAGGATCGTGCCCATCGTGCCGGACTCGTCGAAGTAGGTCAGCCCGTACATGCTGCCGCTGTGCCCGAAGATCAGATGGCCGAGCGCCCAGACGCCGATGATCGCGCTGGCGATCCCGACGAAGGTGAAGATGGCGTTCCGCGGCACCTGCCGGGACGGCTCCACCTTGCCGATCCAGCGCGGCAGCAGGCCCTCGCGGCCCGCGTTGAAGATCAGCCGCGCCTGCGAGTTCACCGCCGAGATGAGGACACCCAGGGTGGACGTCAGCCCGGCCAGATAAGCGAAGAAGGCGAGACTGGCTGCAGCGCCGTGGGCGACCGTGATGAACGGGACCAGGATGTTCGGGCTGGTCAGCTTGGCCTCGTTGTAGCCGAAGCCGGTGACCGTGGCGTAGGCGAACAAGAGGTAGCTGACCGCCATCAGCGAGATGGACAGGAAAACCGCCCGCGGCACGTTGCGCCGGGGATTGTCAGTCTCCTCGGCCAGCGCGGCCGAGTTCTCCCAGCCGATGTACAGGTAGACCGCCAGCGGGAAGCCGGCCGCGAGACCGGTGAAGCCATTGTGGATGTGCTTCGGCTCGAACGGCGCGAGGCTGAGATGGCCACCGTTCTTGATCAGTATGACGACCGACACGACGACCAGGACCAGCATCTCGAAGCCCCAAAACAAGCCGGCCAGCTTGGTCGAGACGCCCACGCCGCGCAGCATCATCACCACGGCGCCGCCGGTGAGCACGACCGACAGGAAGATCCAGGGGATGTTCCAGCCCAGGTAGAACTGCAGCGTGACGCCCAGGAACCAGCCGGAGACGACCAGCACGGACGAGATCGCGATGATGTACCCGGCACCGCAGAGCAACGCGGTGGTCACGGCGCTGGTGCCGCCGAAGGTCTTGCCCACGAAGGTGATGAAGCCGCCCGTCGATGGCTGGGCCCGGGAGAACTGGGCCAGCGTGTTACCGAGCAGGACGATAGCGATGCCGGCGGCGATGATCGTCAGCGGTGCGGCGATGCCCGCCGTGATGACAATGAGGCCGAAGCTGAAGAAGAAGCTGTAGGCAGGCCCGATGTTCGCCATGGTCGAGGCCGAGATATCAACCAGGCTCAGGGCACCGCGGTGCAGGCGCTCCGGAGCCTCCGGCGCTTTAGTTTCGGTAAACGGGGTGGAAGCCTTTTCGGTCATGGCCACTCCTCGTGTCGCCCCGCCGGTCGGCGGTGGTTATGGACTGCTAAATACGATCTTCCCTCGCCGGCGAGGGCACCGCTAGCCTGCGTTTTCTAGCCTGGTTTCAGTACGGATAATGAGCGGGCCCTGGCGTCACGGTGAGCCAGCGCCGCTCGGTAGTCGTATGTCTGGGCGGCCCATTCCCGCTGAGCGGCCTTGGCCGCCTCCGCCGCGGCGTGGACATCGGCGTCCGTGGCGAGCCCGGCGCTCGCGAAGATCTCCCCGGATGCTTTGTCGCGTACGCCGATCGTTCCGCCCCGGCAGAGGGCCTGAACTCCCCGCCGATGAACAGGCACCCCGGCCACACCGTGTCGGCAGATCCCACTACATCCCCCGCATCCTCGGTGAGGCCGCTACGGGATGGCGCGTTACCCGCAGTACCGCGAAGACGTTGCCGGCACTGCGCGCCAACCACATATGGCAAGCGCTTTCCCAATTAGGCGAAAGTTACCTGACCTGTGACCTGGGACGCAAGAGTCGATTACCGGAAAGTGGGAGAGCACGTCCCCGGTGCCGACCCCGCCACCGGACGCGCGTCCCCTGCCCCGCAGTCAGGCCGACGGGCGCAGCGGCGACGGCTGCGGGGCGGTGCTCTCCCGGAGGACTACTTCGCCTGGAACAGGCACGATCCGGGGACGATCTGCGCCCGGGTCGCTAAGAACCAGGTTGGCCGCCATCTCGCCCATCGTCTTCAGCGGCAGCCGGACCGTGGTGAGCGGCGGGTACACATCGCGCAACGTCACGATGTCGTCAAAACCGGCCACAGCGATGTCAGCCGGGGCGGAGAGCCCCTCGGCCCGCAGCCGGGCAAGCGCCCCGACCGCCATGACGTCGGTGACGGCGAAAACACAGTCCGGCCGGGGGCCGCCGCCAGTCAGCACCGTGCTCATCGCCTGATAACCGCCGTCCCTGGTGAACGCGCCGTGGATGATGTTCCGCTCATCCAGGCTGACCGACCAAGCCCGCAGGCCAGAGGCGAAGCCGGCCAGCCGGTCCCGGGCGGTGAGCAGTTCCTGCGGGCCCGCCAGCACGGCGAAGCTGCGGTGCCCCTGCGCGACCAGGGCCTGGGCGAGGGCCTCGGCGCCCACCGCGTTCTCCGGCATGACCGTGTCCACGCCGAGCAGGTCCTGACCGACAGCGACGACCCGGCCGCCGGTCCGCCGGAAGGCCTCGATCTCCCCACGCAGGGCCTCCCGGGCGGCAACATCGTCGGATCTGCTGCCAACCAGGATGACGGCGCGGGCGCGCTGGGCCCGCATCAGCGAGACGTACTCGCGCTCGCCGGGCTCTCCGGCCGAGGTGCTCGACAGGCATACGAGCAACTGGCGTGCGTGGGCGACCCCCATCAGGCCCGCTGCGATGGTGGAGAAGTACGGGTCGGCGATGTCGTGCACGACCACCCCGACCGTCGTGCTCTCCCCGGTGGCGACGGCCCTGGCCTGGAGATTGGCGGTATACCCGAGCTCGGCAACCGCCTGGTGGACCCGGCTGAGCATCTGCTGGCCGACCTTGCGTGGCCCGTCACTGACCACCCGTGATGCCGTAGTTAGCGAGACGCCCGCCCGGTCAGCGACGTCCTGGAGGGTCACCCGCGTCGGCTGCGGGCCGCGATCTGCGCTCGCCCCACGGCGGGCACCGGCGCGGGCGGCCGCGTGGCCACCAGCGCCCGCGGCCCCATGGCCACCGTTGCTCACGGCCGCATGGTCACCGTTGCTCCCGGCCGCACCGGCGGCACTGGTGGCACGGCGGCGCCGGACGTTCCGGCGGTTCACCTCGCCCCCCGTGTTTCCCACAGGACCCGTGTTTCCCACAGGACCCGTGTTTCCCACAGGACCCGTGTTTCCCGGGCGCCCTGTGTTTCCCACAGGCTCTCTGTCTCCCCGGCGCCCCGTGTCTCCCGAAAGCCCCGCGTCTCTCAAAGGAACAGTGCCTCCCGCTGCCGCCCGGACTTGACCCACGTTTCCCGGCCAGCCTAGTCTCGGGAAAGTGCTTTCCCAAGCCGGGGCACATCGCACTGCGCTAAACACGCCCAACACGCGCCCAACACGCCAGCGTCGCCGAAGGGTCGCCCATGTCGCGCAAGGTCGTCCATGTTGCCGTGAACGGCGCCACCGGCCGGATGGGCTACCGGCAGCATCTGGTCCGCTCCCTGCTGAGCATCAGGGACCAGGGCGGAGTGCAACTCGCCGACGGGACCATGGTCATCCCCGAGCCTGTCCTGGTCGGCCGCAGCGAAGACAAGCTGCGCGAGATAGCCGAACGGCACGGTATCCAGCGCTGGACGACCAGCCTCGACGACGTGCTCGGCGATCCCGGCATTGACATCTACTTCGACGCGCAGGTGACCACCGCGCGGGAGGCGAGCCTGCGCCAGGCCATCGCGGCGGGCAAGCACGTTTACACCGAGAAGCCCACCGCCGAGTCGCTGAGCGGCGCCCTGAACCTCGCCTGCGCGGCGCGCGCGGCCGGCATCACCCAAGGCGTGGTCCAGGACAAGCTGTTCCTGCCCGGCATGATCAAACTCCGGCGGCTGATCAAGGACGGGTTCTTCGGCCGGGTTCTGTCCATCCGCCTGGAATTCGGCTACTGGGTCTTCGAAGGCGACGGCCTGGCCGCACAGCGCCCCTCGTGGAACTACCGCGCGGAAGAGGGCGGTGGCATTGTCCTTGATATGTTCCCGCACTGGCAGTACCTGCTTGAGGACCTCTTCGGCCCCATCATGGCCCTGTATTGCCGTCACGCAACGCATGTGCCCGTCCGCTGGGACGAGGCCGGCGAACGTTATGACGTCACTGCCGACGACGCCGCATACGCGCTTCTAGAGTTTGAGGGAGGTGCCGTTGCGTCGGTTAATTCTTCGTGGGCGGTGCGCGTCAACCGGCGGGAGCTGGTCGAGCTGCAGGTCGACGGCACTCATGGCAGTGCTGTGGCCGGGCTGCGCAACTGTGCCGTGCAGCATCGGGTCAGCACCCCCATGCCGGTGTGGAATCCCGACCTGCCCGATCCGATCGACTACCTGGCGCAGTGGACCGACATCCCGGACAACGGCACCTTCGACAACGGATTCAAGGTGCAGTGGGAGCTGTTCCTCGCCCGCGCGGTCGAGGGCGCGCCCTTCCCGTGGGATCTCACCGAGGGCGCCAAGGGTGTCCAGCTGGCGGGACTCGCGCTGCAGTCATCGGCCGAGGGCAGGCGCATCGAGGTACCGCGCCTGGCCCTGTGAGCGGCCAGGGTGACTGGCCCAGTCACTGGCAGAGTGACTGGCACAGTGAGATGACCACGGTCATCCGGCTGCCAGGCCGACCGGAACCGCTGCAGATCTCTCCGTCACCCTGGGCGGCCAGTTACCCGATACCGGTCTCGCGGCGCGCCTATGCTGCCGCGCACGTGGCTGCCTTCCCGGACGGCGCCATCGACTGGGAGTCCACGATGGTGTTTCGCGAGCATCTGTGGGCGCATGGCTTCGCGGTCGCCGATGCCATGGACACCGCGCAGCGCGGCATGGGCCTGTCCTGGGATCAGGCGAAGGAGCTCATCACCCGCTCAGCCGATCGCGCCGTGGCCCGGCGCGCGGCGGGGCGCCCGGCCGGGCTGGCGTGCGGAGCGGGCACCGATCAGCTGGCGGCCGGAGGCCCGTACCGGCTCGGCGAGATCGTCACGGCCTACGAGGAGCAGCTCGACCTGCTCCAGTCCGCGGGGGTCCAGGTGATCCTCATGGCCAGCCGCGCGATGCCGGCCAGCGCCCGATCCGCCGACGACTACCTGAACGTCTACGGATACCTGCTCCGGCAGGCCGACCAGCCGGTCATCCTGCACTGGCTCGGCGAGGCCTTCGACCCCCAGCTGCGCGGCTACTGGGGTGCCGCGGACTTCGACGCGGCCGCCGACACGGTCATCGAGCTGGTGCAGCGGGCCGAGGGCAAGGTCGATGGCATCAAGCTGTCGGTGCTCGATAACGGCCGCGAGATCGCGCTGCGGCGGCGGCTGCCGGCCGGAGTGCGCCTGTACACCGGCGATGATTTCAATTACGCCGAACTCATCAAGGGCACACCGGACGATCACAGCGACGCCCTGCTCGGTGCGTTCGCGGCGATCACCGCCCCAGCCGCCGAGGCGCTCCGGGCCCTGGACGCGGGCGATATCGCGCGTTACGACGCGGCCATCGGCCCGACCGTGCCGCTGAGCAGGGCGATCTTCGAGGAGCCGACCTTCAACTACAAGACAGGCATCGCCTTCCTGGCCTGGCTCAACGGCCTGCAGCCGCATTTCGCCATGCTGGACCATTTCCAGGACCGGCGGCCGGCCGCGCACCTCATCCGGGTCTTTGAACTGGCCGCCGCGGCTGGCGCACTGCTCACGCCGGATCTCGCTGTCGAGCGGATGAACCGGTACCTGACTGAGGGGACGGCCGGCTTGGGGGGCGCCCCGCGGTGATACCGATCAGCCGACTTTCCCTGAACCAGGCCACCGTCAGGTCCCTCACCCTGCCGCAGACCCTCGACCTGTGCGTGCGGCACCAGATCCCCGCCGTCGGGCTGTGGCGTGACCGGGTGGCCGAGCTGGGGCTCGCCGAGTCCGCCGCCGCCGTCCGCCAGTCCGGGCTGCACGTGTCCAGCCTGTGCCGAGGCGGGTTCTTCACGCACCCGGACGCCGCCGCCCGCGGCGCCGCGCTGACCGATAACAGGGCGGCCATCGAGGAGGCGGCCACCCTGGAAGCCGACGCGCTCGTCCTGGTCTCCGGGGGCCTGGTGCCCGGGAGCCGCGACCTCGGCCTGGCGCGCCGCATGATCACCGACGCGATCACCGAGCTTGTCCCCCGCGCCCAGGAACTCGGCGTGCGGCTGGGCATCGAATCGCTGCATCCGATGTTCTGCGCCGACCGCTGCGTCCTCGTCCGCCTGGGCGACGCCGTTGACATGGCGCTGCTGTTTCCCGCCGACGCGGTCGGGGTGGTCGTCGATACCTACAACGTCTGGTGGGATTCCCGGCTCGCCGCCGACCTCGCCCGCTCTCACGGGCGCATCGTGAGCTACCAGGTAGGCGACTGGGTTAACCCGCTCCCCGCGGATGCCCTGCTCGGCCGTGGGCACCTCGGCGATGGCGCCATCGACTTCGGCCCGATCACGCGGCAGGTGCTGGCGGGCGGCTACACCGGCTACACCGAGGTGGAGATCTTCAACCAGGCAGTCTGGGACGCCCCCGCCGACGAGACCGCCGCCACCGTGAAGGCCCGCTTCGCCGCTGTGCTCGGCTGAGCCTGTGGATATCCATCAGTTCACCACTCTTCGTTTCCGGCCGGGGCGGCGTCACCGGGTGGAGCGGCCCCGGAGGGCGGGAGCGTCGGCGGGGTGCAGGCCGCGCGCGCCTCGGCGGGTCACACTGACGGCAGCGGCGGCGATGGCCAGCCGGACTGCGTCACGGACCGGCAGCGCCTCCACCAGGCCGACCGCCAGCACCCCCGCGAACACATCGCCCGCGCCGGTCGTATCGGCCGTGTCCACGGCCACGGCGGGCTCGTGGAACCATCCGTCGTCCCCGGCGGCGACCGTGCCCTGCTCGCCGAGCGTGATGATCCCCCAGGAGGGTCCTAGCCGCCGCATCGCCTCGGCGGCCTGGGCGGCGTCCTCGATGCCGTCGACCCTCCGGCCGAGCAAGGCCGCGGCCTCGGTCTCGTTGGCCAGCAGGTAGCCGACCCGGCGCAGGACACCGGGAGGCAGATCCCGGTACGGCGCGATGTTGAGGATCGTCACGACGCGGGCCCGGCGGGCGACCGCGACCGCGCGCTCGATCGCGCCGTCGGGGACCTCAAGCTGCAGCAGCAGGATTCGCGCCCGCTCGATCAGCGGTGCGGCCTGCTCCACGCTGACGGCGTCGAGCAGGCCGTTCGCTCCAGGGACCACGGCGATGGAGTTGTGCCCCGCGCCATCCACCATGACCACGGCGGTTCCTGTCGGGGCCCGCGGGTCCTTCCGAACATAGCTGACGTCCACTCCGGCCGCGGCGAGTGCGGATACCTGCTCGGGACCGGCCGTGTCCGTGCCCACCCGGCCCACCAGAGCGACGGAACCGCCGATGGCCGCGGCGGCGACAGCCTGGTTAGCGCCCTTGCCGCCGTTGAGGATCTCCAGATGGCTGGCGGTGACCGTCTCACCGGGAACAGGCAGATGCTCAAGCGTGAGCACAAGGTCGCGGTTGATACTGCCGAGGACAACTACCCTGCTCACCTGCTGAAGATAGCCGAAGCAGTGACAGGGTAGGTCTCGAAGGAGCAGCCATGACCACACCGCCTGACCATGCGGGACGCCTGACCGAGTCGCGCAGGCACCGTCAGTTCGCCGCGCGCTATGACCGGTGCGGCGCCCCTGCTGAACGCGTTTGGGTTGCCGACCTCCGGGAGCGCCTGCTGAGTGGCGTTCAGGGAGACGTCCTGGAAATCGGGGCCGGCACAGGGACTAACCTTCGGTTCTACCGAGCCGCCCGCCATGTGACCGCCACGGAGCCGTCGGCCTCGATGCGGGCCAAGCTGGCCGCCAAGCTCGGTCAGGCTCAGGTGCCCGTCGAGATCGTGGACGCGACCGCCGACGCCCTGCCCTTCCCCGACGCGAGCTTTGACGCGGTCGTATCCTCCCTCGTGCTGTGCACCGTTCCCGATCAACCGCGCGCACTTGGCGAGATCCACCGGGTTCTCAAACCCGAGGGCAGCCTGGTGTTTTTCGAGCATGTCCGGGCCCGCGGACCAGCCTCACTGGCCCAGGACATGATCACGCCGCTAACCCGTGTGCTGGCCGCCGGCTGCCACCCGAACCGCGACACCGCCGCTGCCATCGTGGCGGCCAGGTTCAGCATCGAGACGATCGCGACCCTCAAGCCGATGCCGCACATGCCGCTGGTCGCCCCGTTCATTCACGGGATCGCGCGCCCGGCCTGAGCGGCAACACCCGAACGGCAACATCCCGCCCATACCCCAGGCCGTGCCCCCAGCACAGAACCGCACCCCAGGAGGGCGCCAGATGCTCACCGAGAACGAGGCCACCGAACTCAGGATCCGCCAGGTCATCGAGAACTGGGCCCTGTATCGCGACGCCGGGGATTGGGACGCCTTCGCGACGGTCTGGCATGACGACGGCTGGATGACAGCCACCTGGTTCCAGGGACCGGCCGCGGAGTTCATCAAGGTCAGCCGCCAGGGGTTCGAGGCGGGCGTCAACATCCTGCACTTCCTGGGCGGCTTCACATGCGAGGTCCGCGGGGAGCGCGCCATCTCGCAGACCAAGATGAAAATCCAGCAACGCGCCCCGGTCCACGGGATCCTCACCGACGCCACATGCACCGGCCGCTTCTACGACTTCCTGGAGAAGCGTGACGACGTGTGGGCCATCG
>OCTA010001410.1_pt1 | contig 22040 bp, 20 predicted proteins | sample 1538991 | NCBI WGS metagenome assembly OCTA01 (sample SAMEA3539302, study PRJEB22396) | soil metagenome | biome: tundra; feature: field; material: soil | place: USA | collected 2010-05 | depth 0.15 m | reverse complement strand
CTGCAAAATCTTGATTTTGCAGCAGTTTGGTCTTGGTCCAAACTGCTTTCGGCACCGGCAGCGAGAAAAATGATTTTACATCCCGACGCAGATTTTCTTGTTTGATCAGCAGATCATCCTTGAGCGCCTCATACACGCTGCTTGTGTGTGAGATGATCATGTTCACGAAAAATTCCTCAGCGGGCGTGACCGGCAGTTTTCTCACATCCGCCGCAGGTTCGATGACACGAGCCAGTTCTGGTTTGCCGAAAAATTCTTTCCAGACCTCCCGGTGATTGGCAGTGATGGTGAGCAGATTGGCAACACGCCGGGTTTTGGTTTCCGAACGGAGCGAGACAGCCGTGAACCACAAACTGCCGATGATGCCGGCGGCACTCAAAAGATTGAAAAAGTTTTGTGAAATCCATTCCCCTGTTTCCATCCTGCCATTCTACCACAACCCGCTTTGTGTAAATATCGGCCTTGAGGAAAAGATTTCTAGGCGTCACGCACCAAATCGCGCAAACGCACCTTGAGTGCTGCGGCAATACGGGCAAGTGCATCAACCGAAATCGTTTTTTCCATGCGTTCCACTTCGCCAATATATTTCGGGTTCAAATCTGCCAATTCACCCAATCGCTCCTGGGTCATTTTTGACTTCTTGCGATAATTGCGGATAGCCTGACCGAGTGATTTACGATTTGCGGGATACGGTGCCACGTTTAGAAGCCTAGCCGATGCTTGCACCAAGCATAAACCAGCTATAGCTGGTATTTTGTTCTTGCATTTGTTCTGCGCTTCCCCGATTGTCATGTCAGCATGAATACGCAACCCATGTTTCTTCGCAGGCTTGGCCCCGATCCGCACGAAAACGGAACACAATCAGTCGGTTGTCGCGGTTGCCCTGATATTTGGGAACTTGAAGGCGGCGACTTCGCCGTCATTGGCATAGACATTACGGATGCGGCTGCTTCCAAATTGCCACCGACCGCCGGTTGCGGGCCAGACGAACGGATCGTCCGCCTGCCGCGCAATCTTTTGGTGAACGCCAAGCGCGACATCCCCGACCAGTTGTAAATTTCATGCGTCCATTCGGATTTTCTCACGAAATCTGTGTCCAATTTTGTGTGACCGATTGAAGCACGAACTTTTTTAGATTGAAAAGTGCGGAGGGGCGGGACACATATTGCCTGTTACTATTTATGGCACGATTCGTCACCTGAATTCAGAAGGTGAAATGGAACAGAATGAGAAAAACATTTTCCGCATGGTGAATTTTTTTGCAACACGGGCAGATTTTACTTGTTGTCACATAAGAAACAGTTAATGCTGATGCAAGTTAGATTTAGAAATGAAATATCTACTTATGAAACCTATAATCAGAAGGAATGGTTCACCTAGCAAGTGGAACTGTGTTTTGACCCACGCACTCATCGTCGCGGGTTTTTTATTTGCCCTGCCGCCAATGGTTCACGCCATTTCAATAGACCCCGGCGGTGGCGGAACCAATTCCAGCCCGACCTATACCCTGCTTGATTCATGGTCGTTTTATGACAACAGCAACTGGACGAGCGACAAGGGCCACGCACCGGTTTCCTTCACCAATCTTGATTTCTCGAATCTCGGCAGCGGTTCATCGCTCGTTGTGGACAGCGCGAATCCGGCATGGCTCCAATACAACATCTTTGAAAACGACGGCAAAACGAATCTCACCGTGGATGCCGGCACGGTGATGTTTTGGTTTGGGCCGAGTTGGTCCGGCACCAATCAGGGCGGCACCGGGCCGGGCGTGTATGGCCGATTGCTGGAAGTCGGCGGCTACACCCCGGATTCAAGTTTCGGCTGGTGGAGCCTCTACGTTGATGATGTCGGGGCCAACCTGTATTTCTCGACGCAGACCAACGACCTATCGAGCAATCTCACCACCTACGTTTCCGCCCCCATCGCGTGGACGACGAATTATTTTCATCATGTGGCGCTGACGTATTCGGCCACGAACACGGCCTTGTATCTGGATGGCGGGCTGGTGACCAACGGCCCGGCGTTGACGGTGTATCCCGGCCCGGACGCGCTGGCGAACGGCTTTTTCATCGGCAGCGACAGCAACGGCGTGGCACAGGCGAAAGGCTCGTTCAACACCGTGGCGACCTACAATACGCCCATGGACGCCGGCACGATCCAGCAAATCTACAGTCAGGAATTCCCCTATTACCTGATGAATCCGTTGAACCAAACGATGTTCACCCTGATCTCGGCCACTTCCAGCCCCGCCTTCACCGCGACCTCGTATAGCGCGATCACCGGGGCGGGCAACCTGCAATCTGCCTCCGTCGGAGATTGCACTGGAGAAGCCACAAATGTCTGGTTTACCAACGTCACGGCGATGGTGGTTGGAAGCGGCACCACCCAAATAAAGTTCGCGATTGCCGGCGGGAGCAATCATTGGGCCTATGACGTTTTCGCCACCGGGGCGTTGCAAAAGCCCGTCACCAACTCGATTTGGGTCTGGCTGGGGCAGGCGTATCGTTGCACCAATTACACCATCAACATCACCAGCGCAAACGCCTTTCTGATTTTGGGAACGCCCAAGGATACCGACTTGGACGGCTTGACCGACGCCTATGAATCGCTGGTTTCAAAGACCGACCCGAACAGTGCGCAAAGTGACACCAACGGCGTTCCCTATGCGTGGTATCTCCAAAATGGTTTAAGCGTGCAGTCGGCGCTGCAAGACCCGGATCAGGACGCCTTGCTGAATTATCAGGAATATCTCTACGGCACGCGGCCCAATGTGTCGGAAGGCTTTTCCGTGTGGACCACGGGCGGTTATACCAGCATCCCCTAAAATCTAAATGAAAACTAAATGGTGTTTAATAGCGGTGGTGGCGTTGTCATTGCTCATGCCGCGTCGTGTCGAGGCGACGGGCACTTGCACGGCGGCACGATTCCATGACTGGCAGGACATGGGATGCAACCAAAACTACGCCGGCACCGGCGGCGCCCCGTCGAGCAAAAGCAACCCAGGTGGCAACCAGTCCAGTTGCAATGAAGATTGCGGGATGCCGCGCTGGTCGGTGAGCGAACCTTACATCAACTTGCATATTTCCGACACGCCGTTGAGTTACAAAACGTCGTCCGGGAAGGAAATAAATTTTCAATTTTTTTACAGAGAACGTCCGCAAGTGCCGCTGTCAGACGAATCCCCCATAACAAGCAGGACTTCCGTCTATGATCAAATATATCCGTTCGGGGCCAACTGTGGAACCAACGCCTTTTGGAGCCACAACTGGAATATGAGCGTGTTAGTTCAAGCTACTGGAAGCGGGGGTAATCCTGTCTTCAGTCAGGGTTACAGTGCTTTGGTGTTCCGACCGGAAGGCGGCCTTGAGAATTATACCAACGGCGCGGGAACATACACCAAGACCCCGGACAGCCAAGTGACATTGAAGGATGCCTCTGGTCTGGGATACCCATTGGTTGAGGTCTATAATAATTCAATACTTACTAACATTCCGGCAGCCGATGCCAATGGCCTATATTGGGGCGATACCAATATCGGTGTCGAGTTGGTTTATCCTGACGGCAGCCAGGACGTTTTCGGCTTATCGTGTTATCCAGTGTCGTCGGGAAAACCCCAGATACGATTGCTTTTGACCCAGCGCATTGACCCGCAGGGACGTGTGACCAGTCTTGGATATGAAAAACTGACTTTTACAAATTGGTGGAGTGACTTTGCAAACGGCCAAACATACGGCCAGCATGATACTTTACCGAGCTACCGATTGCGTCATGTGGTTGACGAAGATGGCCGAATCAATACGTTCGTTTACAACAACCACGCGCCGACAAATATTTACTCAACCACCCATGCTTGTTTTGAGGACACCACTTATTTTGTGGCCTCAAATGTTCCGCCGCGAAACATGCTGCAATGTGTCGAGGTGGATGATCCATTTGGACGGAAGGTTCAATTGGGTTACGACTTGATCAGTGGCATTCTAACCAACATCACTGATGCCGCCGGCCTAACGACATACTTCCAATACAATGCGCCGGTGGTTACAACAACGAATCTAATCCCTGGCTCGTGTTCGGGGGGATCCTGTCCGGTGTTGATCACCGGGCTGGGAAAAAGCGGCGGTTGGATTACGAATATAACAACGCCCTATGGCAACACCAGTTTCAAGTATTACGAAGTGACAGATTCAAGCGTGACGCAAGGCATCCAGCAGCGTGCTATTTGCGTCAGCGAGCCAGCCGGCGCACATCAGCTCTATTACTATCTTCACAGGGGCTATGGCACGAACGGACAGGCATTGCTGGCGACCAACGCGCCGTCACCCACCGTTCCCGGCGTGACAGATTTCGACGATGGAACCACCGGCACCATCCATCCCACTCTGGAATATCGCAACACGATCCATTGGGGACGGCGGCAATTTGCCGCCCTATCCACCAACGTGCAGAACTTGCTGCCCTCCAATATCAGCAACGCGCTGACTGCTTTAACGGCAGCCGACATTAGGAAAGGCCGCGTGCGCAACTGGCTCTGGCAGGCGGACGCCGCCTCGATCTCCGAATGTTTGTCCAGCGAACGCGATCCGTCGCCGGACGCGCAGGGACAAATTGAAGCCTTGCGGACCTGGTATGACTATCCCGGAAAATCTTCCCCCGAACTGGCTGGCGGGAACCCCCAAATCAGTTGCCTTGCCCGGCTGCTGCCCGACGGCACCAGCCAATATACTACTTACCATTATTATTCCACCGCGGGGTATCCGCCCCCTGCCGGAGCCGGGCTGGTTGCCGACACTGAATCCACCTACACAAAACCCGACGGCACCATTGGTCTGCTAACCAACTGGTTTGCTTACGCCAACAACGTGGACGTAAGCAGCGTCAGCAATTCAGCCGGGCAGTATGTGCAATATGGCTATAACAGCAATCACCAGATTACTTCCACCACCAATGCACTTAAACAGGTGACAAATTTCAATTGGGATTGGTATGCGAATTTGGCTGGCATCCAACTGCCGTCTGGCGAGAGCGTGACATTAAACCGGGATTATTGGGACGGCAGCTATGACACCAACGGAAATTTCTCACCGGGACCAAACTTTCTTCTGCCCATCAGCATTGTTTTCTCGCCGAGCGGCCGGTGTTTGACCAACAGCTATTACGCCGGATTGCCAGTCACAACTACGGACGACCGGGGCGTGACAGTGGCGAACACCTGGGACGGGCTAAATCGTCTCACCGGCACGGTGTTTCCTGACAACACTTCCATTTCAAACATCTACTACCGGCTCGACTTGGTTGCCACCAAAGATCGCCTGACCAATTGGACCTACTTTGCCTACGACGGGTTGCAGCACCTCACCACCGTCACCAACGCCAACAATGCCGTGACGAGTTACAGTTGGTGCGGCTGCGGTTCGCTTGAAAGCATCATGGATTGCTACACCAATTCAACAACATTCAATTACGATAATCAGGGAAATCTAACTTACGTTTTATATCCCGACACGTCCAGCCTGACCTATCGATTTGATTTGGCCGGGCGCATGACCAATGCCCTTGACGGCGCAGGCCGTTATTTGCAATTGGCCTACAATCTTCAGGGATTGCGCACCAACATCGCCAGCGCCAACGGCACTTTGCAGTCGGCCACCTATGATTCCTTGAACCGCCCGATTCGCGTAACCGATGCCAACGGCGTCACCGTGACCAATCAATATGACGCCATTAACGAGCTGCTTAAACGGACCTGGCTCGACGGCATCAGCGAGGGATACGGTTACAGTGCCGCCGGTTTGATCGCCTACACCAACCGTGACCAGAAGGCGACAATCTATAGCCGGGACGGGGCGGGACGGTTGACATCTGTTACCAACGCCAATCAAGAAGTCACGCAGTTTGGCTACGATTCGCTCAATAATGTGATCTCGCTGATTGACGGCTTGCAGCATCAAACGACATGGAAATTTAACGAATACGGCTGGCTGACGAATAAGGTTGACGGCCTCAACCGCACTACTTTCCAATATTTGTATAATGCCAACGGCTGGGTCACAAACCGCTGGACGCCGGAGAAAGGCAACACCGGATACGCTTATGACAACGTCGGAAACCTGAAAACCATCGTCTATCCGCAACAAACCAACAGCTATGCCTACGATGCTTTGAACCGCCTGACGAACATGGTGGACGTGCTCGGCAGCCACAGTTTCGGGTGGACCCCCGGCGGCCAATTGGCCAGCGAAGGCGATGCGTGGACAAAGGTAAGTTACAGCTATGTGCAAGGCTTGCGGACATTGATGACGATTTCACAGGGCAGCACTAACTGGACTCAAAATTATGGTTATGATGCCGGCTGGCGGATGACCAACGTCATTTCTCCGGCAGGTGCTTTAAGTTACAGTTACAATTTCCAGCTCGCGTCTGCGCTCGTCACCGGCATCGCCTTGCCGAATGGAGCGAAGATTGTGAACAGCTTTGACACACTGGCCCGGCTGAAAGAAACCGACTTGAACAACTATTGGGGACACACGTTGGATGGTTATTCCTATCAATTCGAGCCGCTCGGTTTGCGGACCAACATCGTTCGCAACCTTGGCATGACGACCAACGCCGTGAGTGTGGCTTACGATAACATCGGCCAAATTACAAACTGGTCGGCCAAAGAATGGAGCGGCATTTCGCGATTAAACGAACAGCTTTCCTGGGCGTATGACGCCGCGCATAACTTGCACACGCGCTATAACAGTGGTCTCACGCAAACCTTCACCACTGACGCGGCGAACCAGTTGAACAGCGTCACCCGCAGCGGAAATTTCACCCTGACGGGCGCAACGCCCGCGCCAGCAACCTGCGTGACAGTGAACGGCGTTGCCGCGCAGACTTACACCGATCTTACTTTTGCTCGAACTAACTTGACACTAACCAATGGCATCAACACGTTCACGATAGTGGCGACAAACACTTATGGCGTGACCACCAACACTACATTGACCGTGAACCTGCCGCTGAATGTGACGTTGAATTTTGATAACAACGGCAGCCTGACGAACGATGGCGCGAAAATATCGGGCTACGATTCGGAAAATCAACTGACCAACGTGACTGTTTTCGGCGCGTGGAAAATTGATTTTATTTATGACGGGTTGAACCGGAAAAGAATTGAGCGCGATTATAGCTGGAATGGTGCCTGGTTAAAGACGGGCGAGACCCGTTTTATTTACGACCGATATTTGCCGATTCAAGAGTGCGACAGCAACAACGTGCCGCTGGTGACTTATACGCGCGGGCTGGATTTAAGCGGAACTTTGAGCGGGGCCGGCGGTGTTGGCGGATTGCTGGCAAGGACTGATAATAGCGGCTCCCTATTTTACCATAACGACGCATTGGGAAACGCAACGGCGTTGATGGATCAGTATGAGAATGTTCCCGGCAGGTATGGCTACACGGCCTTTGGCAACCTGTTCGGAATGTGGGGGGCCAAAGCTCCCGCCAACGTCATGCGATTCTCTGGCAAACAATACGAACCGTTGCTCGAGGACTACGACTATGGCGCACGCCATTACCGGAAGGATTTGCAACGCTGGACGACCGCCGATCCCGCCGGGGAAATATTTGGCCTCAATCTTTACGATGTGTTTTTCAACGCGCCGACCAGTTATGTGGATCGCAACGGACGGGACAATTGGGGGAACATGTCGGCGGGCAACAACGCGCCGGTGGCACTAAATTATACGTCACCCGGCAATAATTCGAGCGGCATCGCAAACAACCTCATCGTCCCGTCGCTTTCAGCCCGCGATCCCAACGCCATGCCAAATTCGTCTTATGTTGATCCTGCTTTGCAGTATCAGGGATTGAATGACCTGATGGGCAACGGGTCGCAATTAACTCCCGGTCAAGCGGGTGCTGTGGCGCTGCCCATTTCAGCATTTTTACCATTGCCGGGACTGAAAGGGTCGGTAAAATGTCCGAACATTGCAAGTGACAATAATTCTGTGCTGCACATAGAAAGTGCTTTTGAACGAGGCTTTTCTCCTGACCGGATTTCCCAAGTCTTAAAAGAAGGGAAATTAACCGATCAGTTTTCGAGATATGGGAATCCTCAAATGAAATATACACTTGGAAACAACTCCGTTATTATTGATTATACTGGTAGGAATGCAGGAAATATAATCACTGTATTTAGCGATCAGACAATCAACGGCGTTAGAGGATATTGGGCACCTTAACAATGAGTATGAAACCTAAACTTGAAGAGGATATAAATAGAGTTTTAGGGGCTTGGAATCCAATTCCAGTCCCTGAGTTTCTTGCGCTTGACGAATACAGATATTATGCCAGTCAAATTGTGTTGATCGGAAACAATTTTGATAAATTAAGTGCTTATCTCAAGGAGATTGCTAGCGAGCGGATGGGACTTGGATACAATGACAACATTCCCGAACACAGAGCGGATATAGAGAAGGTTGCTAGAGACCTAGTTCATGTTTTTGAAGCAAATAGCTGAAGTGCATTTCGACAAGCCAACCATTAGCACGCCCGCCTCGGAGCGCTGTCCCGGTCAACCAAGGGTGTTGTGGGAGGTTCTTTCACTCCGCAACACCCAGTTCGCTTTCGGTCATGGCGGCGACCATCCCAGCTATGTCCACCCATCCTTACCCAATTGACTCGCTGCTGGCAATTTTCTTGAGCAGCGCCAACGGTCACGGCAGTTTTTTCAGCAGTTGCCTGGCGGGTTGAAAATCCGGTTGTATCTTCAACGCGCGGTTCACGGCGTCTTTCGCTTCATCATTCCGTCCGTTGCGTTTCAGAATCACCGCCCGCACATAAGGAATGTGCGGATCATCCGGCACGCCGGCTTCCGCCTGGTCGAGCGTCTTTAGCGCTTCTGGCAACTGTCCCAACTGGTCTTGCACCTGTGCCTGTGCGCAGAGGAACGGGGGCGAAAGCTTGTCCCAAGCCGTTGCCTTTTTGAGATGCACCAACGCTTCCGCCGGTTGCTGGCGAGATAACAGCAACATCGCTTCCTCAAATTGTCCCGTCGGTTGGTCGGCTTCCAAATCCAGCATTCTCTGCAAATCCTGCCCCGCCCGACTTTGCATATCCAGCGTCGTCCGCACCACCCACGCCGCCGCAACTCGCACGCTCCGCACCGGATCGTTCAACATCGCTTTCAGTGCGGCCAAAACATTTGTATCAGCCAAGGCCGGCTCCAATGATCGCACCGCCCTTTCACGCACCAGGGGATGCTCATTTTTCAACTGCGCCAACAGCGCGGCTTTTGTTGCCGGTTCAGTCGCCCATTGTTCGAGAAAGGTTGCCGTCACCGCACGCCAATACGGGCTTTGATTCGTGTCTGTCAGCAAGCCAATCAATTTATCCTTTGCATCACTCTTGCCGGTTTCTGCTGCCACAATCCAGCGCGTCCGTTCACGGTTGAAACGATTCATGTTCGTGCCATACCATTCATCCGTGTATTTCAGCGACCAAGCCATTGTCTTGTCAGCGTGGCAGCGATTGCAGGCATTTGGAATATTCAACTCTTTCGTCAACAGCGGGTCGGGAATGGTAAAGCCGTGGTCGCGGCGTGGATGCCGTTGCATATACACCGTAACCGGCATGTGACAGCCGATGCAATCGCTCTTGCATTCATACTTATGATTGACGGGATCAATTTTCGGGGCTTTGGGATAACCGCCAATGTGGCAGCGCATACACAGGTCGTTTCCTCGCAGCGTGTTTTTGTAGGAATGCGGGTTGTGGCAGTCCAGGCAAATCACCCCGTCTTGATACATCTTGCTGCCGAGGAACGCTTCAAACTCGTAATCCTCATCCTTGATTTGCCCGTCAGGATACCAGCGTTTGCCGCCATCCAAAATTTCCAAGGCGTAGTGATCGTAAAAAGAATCGCCGGGCTTGAAATTCTCGGTCAAATCAGTGTTGCGCGAATGGCAGGAACCGCACAATCCGACCATGCGCGCCGAGGGCATTTTGGAAATCGTTGGATCAATGAGCGTGGTGTTGGTATGAGCATTACGCCACTCGTTATGCGCTTTGAGCGGGCCGTGGCAGGCTTCACAGCCAACGGCCATTTCCGCCATCGTCGTGTGGTAGCTGTCCGTGGCAGCATCGTAATTCTTGTGCAGGCGGGTGTTGTGGCATTCGGCACAAAAGGAATTCCAATTCATGCCTCGGCCGGTCCAATGGCCGTATTCACCGGGATAACGGAGATCGTCACCATAAACGTAAAACCACTGGTTTGATTTGGGGTCGTAAGAAGCTTCATGCACCTGATAGCGGCCACCGGGAAAAGGTGTCAGGAATTGAATGAGCGGATCGTGACCAAAAACGCGCTCGACTCGGTAGGGCTGACGGTTGCTTTCCGGGCCGAGGGTGACGATTTGATATTGGCCGTTCGTGAACTGGAAAGAGCTGGTTTCAGAACCGTGCTGGATGGAACGCGACGGGACAAAGGCCGGTTGGTCAGTGGCCGTCTGCAAAGACCGTTCGGCGAGCGCGTGGTGAGATTGCGCCCACAGGTCATAATCGGCGCGGTGGCAGTCCCGGCAGCTTTCCGAACCCGCGTAAGCCGCAAAGCCAATCTCAGGATTTGCGGTGGCGATGCTGGTTATAGCAAACAGCAAAAAAAATGGCAGCATCACCCATGCGGGCAATCTTCTTTGAGGCTGTTTGCGTTGCACACTTGATGATGCAAAAGCTCATGCACGGAAGTCAAACCATGCGGCTAATTTCTTTGACGATTTGTCAAAGATCAGTCGTGTGCAAGACTACTTCCCCTTCATCCGAAACATCACCGCCAGCCCCACCGCATCAAAAATGTCCATGCGGGCATATTCGCTTGTCCACGCCTTGCGTTTCGGCGGAACCAGTGATGAAAACTCATCAGGAAACTGCTTGGCAATGCGTGTGGCCATGTCGTGCTTTGTCCCCTTTGGATCATTGAGCAGCATGGTTCGCAGTTCTGAATTTGAAAACTTTGCCACCTTGAGCTTGTGCTTTTGTGCCAGTGCAATGACCTTATGATACAGTTCCTTGATGCGCGACGCGCGGTAGGTGCCCTTGGCATTCACATCATGCAAAACCAACACATCGGGCTGGTAGCGGACGATCAGCTTTTCAATGTTGGTAAAGGAGTTGGTATTCTTATCGGCGAGAAACACCTTGTTCCGATATTCAACAAGCGCGTTGCTCTCCATGACGGCAAAGCCAAACCCATTGGCCGAAAGCGAAACGGCTAAAATACGAAAATATTTGTTGTGGGTTTTGTTCATGTAGTTAAACGATTACTTTAGAAGCAATATTGATAAGGGTCTCATGGCGTTTGGAATGAAGTCTCTTTTTGCGGTAGGTGAGAAGCTTGGAGCGCTTTGCAACATCCTGTTCCATCTCTTCATACAGGCCGGCAAACAGTTCACGAACAGGTTTGCCGTAGATAACCTCGTAAGCCAGGGCGGCACGTAAACCTGGTTCACGGTCAAAGCTTTCATCGCGGGACACCTTGCTTCCTTTGTTCTCACCAGTCCCACCCAACATGAAAGCCACTTCCTCCTGTGAAAGTGCCAGTCGTTTTCGATTGGGGTGTAAATAGTTTGAAAGCGAAGCCATGAGAAGCAAACTCTATGTGAGTTCAAGTGGAACAATATGTCACAGCAGACAAATGAAGCAGACGCTAGAACTTGCCAGATTGGCAAGTTTGTATGAAAAACGCCGAGCCGACATGGCTAGGTGTTAGTGCATTATTACAGCATACTATTTACTTTCAGTCAATATGACAGCAGTAATGGCGGGGGAGACACTTGCCAATCTGGCAAGTTCTGCCGTCTCTTGGCAATTCGATCCGCCTCGTAGAATCACGACGCGGACAATCAACCAACCTGACAAGGTTGCTAAAAAGCTTGTCCCTGTTATTATGAACAAGTCCACCCCCATCAACAAAGACGTAGCTTCTGAGCCAACCAATCAGCCGTTAAGTCAGGAAACCGTCCAAGCATTGCAAGAGCTTGGCAGCGTATTTAGACAAATCCACCGTCGGCTCATTTCAGAGGGATACACCATCCAAAACGGGAAACTCACAAAGCCAGGCGCATCGGACGAAATCAACAATGGAACCAAAGGATAAAAATGAAGGTCAAATACAAAAAGACATCGCAACCGGCAAATACCGGCACTGCTATTTGGTGTATATCCGAAAAAGCACCGACGAGCCGGACAATCAAAAAAACTCCATCACCTACCAAAAAGCCGAGGGTGTTAAATTTGCCCAGCGGGAAAAATTGCTGGTGGCTCCGGTGAGCATCGCCGGCCTGTGTATGGATGGCGTCATTTCTGAAAAGCACTCTGGCTTCAAGGAAAATAACGACCTGACATTTACCAAAGACGGAATGGTGCAGTATCACATTGACCGTCCCAAATTTCAAAAGCTCGTTCAATTTTTAAGCCTTGGGTTGTTCCAAGGCATTGTGTGTTTATGCTGGGATCGCATCAGCCGCAACAAGGGGGATGACACCATCATCCGTAAGCTCATGCGCAAGGGCATTGATGTCCGGTTCGTATATGCCAATTACGACAAAACCAGTGCCGGGGCGCTTCACATGGACATTGACGGGATGTTTGCCGAACATCACTCACGCGTCACCAGTGAAAAAGTGCGGCTGACTACTTGGAATCTCCGGGAACGTGGCGTGGTGACGTATAAGGCTCCTATTGGCTACTTGAACCAAGGCAGTATGCACCACAAACCATTTGACCCGGAGCGCGCCCCGCTCATCAAACAACTGTTTGAGCATTACGTTACTGGTGACTGGTCACTTGCCGATCTGGTTCGTTTTGCCAACCAACATGGGTTGACCACGGTGCCGGTGCGCCGTCGCCGCACCCAGGATGAAATTCTGGCAGAGGAAGACGAGGAAGTTAAGATTGAAAAGGTGACGCGTCCGATGACGATCTCGTATGTCCATAAAATTCTGACCAACCCATTTTACACCGGCAGGGTTTTAGGTAATGAGGGCAATTACGTTCCCAGCGTCAGCCACGAAGCATTGGTTTCTGACGAGCTTTACAATAACGTGCAGCAGGTGCTCCGGCGGAAGAAGGTGAGCGCATATTACACGCAAAAGCTCGAATTACCGTTGCGCGGTTTGATTCGTTGTGGCGATTGTGCCCGGGTCTATACTCCCTACCTGCAAAAAGGCATTCAGTATTTCGGGGCGCGTTGTGCGGAAAACTGTGCCAATCCAAAGAAAAGTTTCAACATCAAGTTTCTGGAGCAGGAAATCGCCAAATTTTTTGATCGTCTGATTCTCACTGAAGACGAGAAAACCCAACTGGATGCCATCACCGCAACTGACGTTTCCGTTTTTGAGGAAAAGCGCCTGAAAACGATTGAGCAGAACGACCTCCGGAAAAGGAAAATCCGCGAGGATTTGACCTACTTGAGAACCCATAAACTGGAATTACTTAAAAGTGGTGTCTATACACCAGAAATGCTGCTTCAGGAAGAAACCCGCCTCAATACGGATTTGAACGCGATTCAGGATGAGGAGATCGTTTCCGACCTTTCCATGCAGGCGGTGATGGAAGACCTGTTAAAACTTTCCGAACTCTTAGAAAACGGCTCTACCTATTACTTAGACGCCAAATCACCGGAAAAAGAGCAGATTGTCAGGATTATCTTTTCCGAACTTTTCATTTCCGGAAATACGTTGCAATACAAGTGTAGAAATGGATTCAAGGCGTTGGAAAACAAAAATTTCCTTGTTTGTGACCCGACCGCCTGGCTTTCCGAACTTTTGAAGCTGTCCCAGCTTATACAAACTAGCCTTGACGAATTACGTTTGGCAATTAAATCATAGGAACTATTTCTCCCACTTCTCGCAATACTGAAGGAAGTAAACAATGTTCTTCGCGTATTCAGCAGGGTTGGTATCCCGCATCGCCAAAATCTCCGCAATCTTGCTTGAAAATTCGATATTGAGCCTTTTCATTTCAGTGCCAGTAATACGCGATAGCCCCGGCGTTTCCAGAAGTTCCGAATACTTGCCACGGTGCAATTGTTCGATATAGCCGTTCCGAAACGCCCACACGGTGATGGCATTGGCTTCTTCCCTGTAAGTAAGCGGGCGTTCCATGGTGTTTGAAATAGTAACAAGGGATCATCATTTTTGCAATGTCCCAGCTTTCAAAGAGCATGAGCAAGGCAAACATTACGACGACGCCCGACGATGTTAGAACCTATGGCTGCAAGGTGGAATCGGTTGCTGCACTCATCTACACTCATCTCAGAAAAGAGTTTGGGTTGCCTGTTGACCGGTAAGACGACTACAACAATTTATTTTTAATCATCTGCCTTTATCTGCCGTGCGATTTCCCGCGCGATAATTTCAATTGAGTCGCCGATGTCTTGAAGCATCATAATCACTTTTTGAATCTCAGCCTGATGATTGCAACTTTGGCGTTTAAGAAAACTTGCGAACATTTTTTTGACAAACCTGCGGAACGAACGATGCGACGGAACCACTGGCGTATTCGGTTTTGTTGCGTGTATTATTTTTTTCATATACGCGCAGGATAAGCGGTGAAGGCAAACTTGCCACGACGCTAGAACTTGCCGAATTGGCAAGTTTCCGGTTGAGCCGTATCAAAGCAAAAGGAGCAGTCAATCAAGACTGCCCCTTTAACTGTGTCACCGCGAATCAACTTGTCTTTGCGGCTTTGATCTTGGCCCAGCGTGCTCTTTGCGCCGCCGCTACTCTGGCGCGGCCTTCAGCGCTCATTGTGCGCTTCTTTTTTGCCGGTTTGACCACTGGCGTCTCAACAGTTGCGGGAGCGCCGAGAACTGTCGCCAGTTCTTTTTCAAGGCTGGCGATCTTTTCTTTGATGTCGGCAGCATGTCTCAATTGTGTGGAGGATAATGTCAGGAGGTTGTTCATAGGAGGGAGATTGTAAGACGCTGGGAAACGAATTCAACTGTTTTATCCACGTTTTCACTACTTTTTACCCCGCCTTAACGGGCGACATACATGGTATGTAGGGGCAATCTGCCCAACGATTTAATTGCACGGCTTAACCGCCGCACCACTAGCTCCCAACGTGTCGTCGGCTACCGCCCGACTTATCTCTTTCTCCCTTCGGGCTAACCGGGTAAACGCCAACTAGCCGTTGTCCTTTACCAAAAAGAGATAAGTCGGCCATTATCCGCCGACACGTTGGGGACTGGTTTTAAGATAAGGGCTATCGCCCAACGACCGGAGAGCGCTACCGCGACCGGTTCGCCCGAAGGCGGAGGACGACGGGTTGAACTGGTGACATGACTAAACTCGTCAAGACACTACGTTTGTGATGCCGAAGGGAGAAAGCATCGCCCGACTGGGCGGTTTTTGAAAACAGCCGCGCCGAATGGCGCGTCCTTTTTTCGGGCTGCTGTTAAGATTGTGGCCTCGTTCGGATTCCAGAACCAGCCGCCATTATCCCGCAGGCGTGCGCCCAGCACTACTGCCGGCGGCAAACTACTGGCAAAATCCACCACAAGCCGGATTTTTCGGTGGCAGGGGTGGCGGCTGATTCTGGCACCATGAATGACCAACCAATCACAATCGGCGAACGTCATGGCTGGGGAGATTCCCTGCCTTTTGGCATTGCTGCGATTGACGAGCGCCAGCACATCTACATCATCGGTAAAACCGGATCAGGGAAAACGACGTTGCTGCGAAACTTGATTTTGCAGCACATCGCTCTTGGACACGGCGTTGGCGTGATTGACCCGCACGGCGACTTGGCCGAGGAATTGTTGAATCACATCCCACCCAAACGGGCGGATCATTTGGTGTATTTCAATCCGGGCGACTTGGAATTTCCCATCGGATTGAACGTCATTGGTAATGTGCCGCCAGACGAACGGCATCTTGTCGCATCCGGCGTTGTGGGCGCCTTCAAAGCCATCTGGCGTGATTCCTGGGGGCCGAGGCTGGAATACATTCTCTACAATGCCGTGTCCGCGTTGCTGGAATGTCGGAACCAGACGCTTTTGGGCGTGAACCGCCTTTTGATTGATGATGAATACCGCGCAAAAGTGATCCGGCAAGTCAAAGACCCGTTCATCCGGGCATTTTGGGCGGAGGAATACGAGAATTACGACGAGCGGTTCAAACGTGAGGCTATCGCACCGATTCAAAACAAACTTGGGCAGTTCCTTTTGAATCCGGTCATTCGCAACATTTTGGGCCAGATCAAAAAGAAAGTGGATATTCCTTTCGTGATGGACAACGGACGATTGTTCATCGCCAACCTGTCCAAAGGCCAGCTTGGGCATGACAAAGCGAACCTGCTTGGTTCCCTGCTAGTGACGCAGTTCCAGCTTGGCGCAATGGCGCGATCAAACCGACCCGAATCCGAACGCCGAGATTTTTATTTGTTCATTGACGAGTTCCAAAACTTTTCCACGGATGCCTTTGCTTCGATTCTGGCGGAAGCCCGCAAGTATCGCCTATGTCTCACGCTGTCGCATCAATACATTGACCAGCTTCCACTTCCAATCCGGCAAGCCATATTCGGCAATGTGGGAACACTCATCGCATTTCGTATCGGCTACACGGACGCCGAGGTGATGACAAAAGAATTTGGCAATACCATCCCCGCCATTGCCCTTGCCGATCTTGAGCGTTATGAAGCCGTCGTGAAGCTGCTCGTGGACAGTTCCAACCTTGAGCCGTTCCGGGCGAAAATGTTGCCGCCGCTTGAAAACCGCATTGGCCGGAAAGATAAGCTGATTGAGTTATCTCGCGAGCGATTTGCCATGCCACGCGATGTGATTGAGGACAAATTGAATCGGTGGATGGCCGGAGCCAAATTGCCGGAGGACGGGTAGCAAACTTGCCAGAATTGGCAAATCCACCTACCTACATCGTTTCTTTCATTCGCGGCAATCTGCAAGGATGCCAAACATCCGATCCCCCCGTTTCAAACGGGCTTCCAAAGTTGCCCCAATGCAGCTTACAAAACGCGACCGCGAAATTATTAGACTCATTCATCGGCACCGATTCTTACGCTCACATCAAATTGTCGCCTTGGTTGCCAGCAGTCCACAACAGGTATTGCGGCGGCTACAACTGCTCTACCATCACGGATATTTAGAGCGGCCACGCGCCCAACTTGAATACTACGAACGCGGCGGCGCACGCCCGATGGTCTATGGCTTGAGCAACAAAGGCGGAAAACTTTTGGAACAAGAGCTTGGCATCACTGGTTCGTGGAACAAACACAATCAGGACATTGGCCGGATGTTCCTTGAACACGCAATCTTTGTTTCCGACGTAATGGTGTCTATTGAACTCGCCTGTCGAAAATATGGCGACATCCGATTGCTATACGAAGACCAGCTTGCGCTGCAATCAAAACGAAATCAGTTCCAATGGCAGGTAAAGGTTCGCGATCACGGGGTAACACTTGGGGTTGTTCCCGACCGCGTGTTCGCATTGGAATATGCGGATCACACCGGAGAGGTGCAGCGGGTGTATTTCTTTCTTGAGGCCGACCGGGGAACCATGCCGGTTGTGCGAAGTGGATTAAAACAAACATCTTTTTACCGGAAACTTCTTGCATACGAAGCAACCTGGACGCAAAAAGTCCACCAGCGGAAACTTGGCATCCATCGTTTTCGTGTGCTGGCCGTCACCACGAATGCCATACGCGTAACATCGCTGCTTGAAGCTTGCTCCCGTTTGAAGCGCGGTCACGGGCTGTTTCTCTTTGCCGACCGGACGGTCTTGGAAAAAGACCCCTTCTCCCCTGTCTGGCAGTGCGGCAAATCTGCTAAAATATCGGCTCTTCTGGACTAACCAGAAGCAGATGCTCCTTTCACAAAGGAGATTATGCAGGTTTAGCTAAACGTTGCTTAAACCTCTAACGAACCTCTAACGCGAATGTGGCCTGTGGTTCTAACAGTTTTTCAATTTCTCGCTCCTTTAACATAGATGTTTTTGTTGTAGAAAGTGAAGCGATAACCTCTGACCGTCTATAATCACGAACAGTAAAACCAAAATGCTCAAAGAACTTTTTTGCCTCTGAAACACTGGCAAAACACCCGGTTATAGGACTGAATCCTGTCTGTGTAGAAATCCGCTCTCTTAATTCCGTAGCTTTTGAGTCATTTGGTTTGAATATGCGGGTCAAATCCGTGACTATCCAAACGCCCTTTCGTTCTTTGAGCAGTGCATGAATATTTTTTGCCGCAACTGCCTTTTCCTGCGGAGTTAGATAGCTAAATAATCCTTCTGTAATGACAGCAATTGGCTCTTCACCTAAATTTGAAGCTGCCAAGCGTAATTGATCGAAATCTAAAATACTGGCGGGACAAAATCTTAAATCTGGCTTTTCGCTTTTATTTGTTGATGAAAACAGTTCTACCACTAATTTTTGTTTTTCCCGAAGGATGGCTGGAAGATCACATTCAACATATTTGATGCCGGAATTATCTGCCGTCATTGCCATTCCACGAGTTGAAAAGCCAGCAGGGATTTCAATAAAGCGGTTAATGTGTGGATATTTTTTAAGAACGGAATCAACGCTCTTAAAACGCGCCTCAAATGCGACGAGCATTCTGGCCAGATGGGCGTCGTCATTTACTATGAGATTCTTTGCAATTTCTTTTGCTTGGATTATGTCGGATACCTGTCTTGCAAATGGTATATCTGAAAATGATCGATAATAGGAAACCAGCGCGGCAGTAGGGCCGATATTTTCATATATTCTTGGCGAATTGCTGTTTTCTTTATTAAATCCCATCTCCTTTTTACGGATACTATTGGATACCCACTTGTAAATCCGATTGATAAGACTAAAACACTTTTCAATCAGAACCGACAAATGAAGTTTTCTTTGAAAACCGGAAGGGCTATAACCTAACCCGCAAGGCAAATATAACACGAGCGCCCTTTCCAAGCAACACTGACTGTTTGTGTAACCCATCTTGCAATTATGCTTCATGTCACAACCTTGTTGTTTGACGCTTCGACCGAGTTTTCATATTCCCATGTAAGCGCATAAGTTCGCTTTGGCTTAACATTGTGAAAGACATGCACGAATAGATTGTTCTTCCAGATGAAAAGTCTTTTACTCGTTATTAACTCCATGCCATCTGATTTATGTATTTCCGCACTCGCTTTCCTAATTTGTTCAGTTTCCGGCAAACGGACAGCTATTACCAACTGTTTGAGGCGGGTATTCAATTTAAATGGCATTCTTGAAATGTGATTCATTGAGCCATCAACGTAATCTCCAATTAAAGGAATTTCCTTTTCTCCCTCACTCACGTCACTGTCGAAAAATACTGTCATTTTTCTTATCCCCCCAGAGGGATTCTCATCCAAAACAACATGCATATTGGGGTCTCTGCATTCAACGTGTGGCTTTTCCCTTCCTCCATGAATAGCTGTCGCATATTCCTTTATATTTTTTCTTAACACCTTTATCGTGCTTAAACTTTCAAAATAAATCTCCGAGCGAGATTTGAAATGATAATGGATTTCTACACTGATGCGTTTATACCCCACTTGATATGAACGCCACTTCAGCCATCCGCACACCAAGATGATCAGACCAGCACCTATGCTGCTTGATACTGGCCAATGGCTAAATAACGGGTCCAAGACATTGCGAAAAAGCATATCTCCAAGTCCATTAAGAAACTCCCTCATAATAATTAGGGAATTAAACTTTTAGTTGTATCAAAGTATAATTGTTTTTACCGGCTCTGGCAATCAATATTTGTAGGAGCTTACTCATATCGGTTGAGCGTGATAACAATGATTGCGAATAAATGCTCCATGCCATCCGCAAATCAGACGGTCAGACCGTCACCGCATACGAAGAACGAAAAGAGAACGGCCATTGTGCCCACAAAAATCTTTGAAGTTCCCTCAAAGGGGGTAAAACCGGCAAATCAAAAAGAAGCGGATGCTCCTTTCACGAAGGATATTATGTCCCCATCGCGCACAAAACGTAATATACCTATGAAATAGCGGCTTTCCTCGCCTTGCCAGAATTGGCAAGTTTGCCCACCTACTGATTTTTCTGGCGGGAGATAGGATTCGATTCGGATGCAGTTCGATTCACGAGCCGCGCCGTTCTTCACAAATCAATAACCACAGGAGTATAGATATGCCAAAATCACAGTTCGTTGACTTCAAAGCCGTCAAAGCGGCCATCACCATGGAACAGGTGCTTGAACACTACGGCCTCATGGACAAGTTCAAGCGCGGCACGGACAGCCTGAATGGGCCGTGTCCCATTCACGGAGGCAGCAATCCGACACAATTCCGGGTGAGCATCAGCAAAAACATTTGGAATTGTTTTTCGGAATGCAAGCACGGCGGGAATGTCCTCGACTTCATCGCCAAGATGGAGGATGCGAGCATTCATGGGGCGGCGTTGAAAGCCATCGAATGGTTCAAACTCGATCCACAGGAAATGTCGGCTGATACCAATCAGGAAGCCGAAGAAAAGGGCGAGACACCGAAGACCGAAGCCGCACCCCGACCCAGGCCGTCTGCAAAACCGGCACTGGTTACGGAAAACGCCGCACCCAACCCGCCGCTCAAATTCCGGCTGGACAAGTTGGAGCGGGAGCATCCGTATCTCACGCAGGAACGCGGCCTTTCGCTTGAAACCATCATTGATTTCGGCGCGGGCTTTTGTTCTAAGGGCATGATGGCCGACCGCATCGCCATCCCCATCCACAACGCCAAGGGCGAGGTCGTGGCGTATGCGGGACGCTTCCCCGGCGAGCCGGGCGAAGACACACCCAAATACAAACTGCCCCAGGGATTCAGAAAATCGCTGGAGTTGTTCAACATTGACCGCGCCGGCAAGGAACCGTCAGACCAACCGCTCATCATCGTCGAAGGCTTCTTTGGCTGCATGAAGTTTCACCAGTTCGGTTTTCGCAAGGTGGTTGCCCTCATGGGCAGCACCATGTCGGCCGCACAGGAGGAATTAATCAAACAGCACAGCGACCATCATAGCCAGGTCATCGTCATGTTGGACGAGGACGAGGCCGGACGGGCGGGGCGAGAGGACATTGCCGTGCGTTTGGCGAAGTTCGTCTTCGTGAAGGTTCACACCTTTGCCGAGGAAGGACAGCAGCCGGACAACATGAGCGCCGAGGAAGTGCATCAATTATTCATCTGAAAGGAGATCATCATGGATGTTCATTGTTCCACCTGCGGGGAGCCTTGGGATGTATATCACCTATGGCATGATGCCGTGTTTGAAACGGAATTAAGCCACGAGGAAGCCGAGGCGTGGTGTTCACTGCCCCACGCCCAAAGACTGACCGACCGTTACCGGGAGAAATTCCGGGCGGCGGGCTGGGAATTCGGGCAGGGCGTCATCAATGTCGTCCACTGTCCATGCTGTCCCAAGAACGCCAAGCCAGACCTTGAGCGTGTGCAGACCAAAGCCGCGCTGGAGGAATTGCTGGGCGACGACGAGGACGGACTGGCGGCCACCTTTGAGGACTATCGCCTATGAGTGCCACCGCTGTTTCTGCCGCCAAGTTTCAACTTGGTCAAATCGTAGCAACCCCGAACGCCCTCAATCACCTGACCCAGGATGACATCCGCTCTGGAATCATCCGCCATCAGTCAGGCGATTGGGGCGACCTCGACGAAGACGACCGAAAAGAGAACGACTTGTCCCTTGAGAGAGGCACTCGGCTCTTGTCGGTATATCACGCCAGTAATGGCGTCACGTTCTGGATCATCACCGAGGCGGATAAAAGTTCGACCACGGTATTGCTTCCCGAAGACTACTAATCGGCGCGGCCTCACCTTGCGTGTGGCTGCGTCCAACACAGAAAGGAGAATTATGCCAAATAGGTATGGCAACGAAGACGAGAAGCGGTATGAAGGACGCCGCGAAGGGTATGCCGTCATCGTCACGGTGGACGGCCGCCGACTCAATCCACGGCACGACCTGTGGAATCACAGTCCGACCGGCTTCGAGTGGGGCTATGGCGGCAGTGGCCCGGC